>Ga0310697_10002207_pt1 | contig 21056 bp, 15 predicted proteins | sample 172DNAGHGlowgp2_FD_203883 | JGI IMG/M metagenome (GOLD analysis project Ga0310697, IMG submission 203883) | Sheep rumen microbial communities from Palmerston North, Manawatu-Wanganui, New Zealand - 1728 DNA GHGlow gp2 (v2) (version 2) | ecosystem: Host-associated > Mammals > Digestive system >... | reverse complement strand
CTTGAGATCCAGAAAGATCCTGTGGCCCCGCGCCTTGATGTCCCGCACAATCTGCGGACCCTCAGCATAGAAAAGCTCCATACCGATCTTGACGAAGGGCTTTTCCTCCGTAAATTTGTCCAGGAAAGCGAAGGTCTCCTCCGCCCCGGAAAAATCACAGGCTACAATCACGTCTTTTCCCATCAGTGGGCACCTCCTGTTATGTCAGATAAATTCTCGATTCCATAGCGCTCCATCGCCTCCGGGAGCGCGCGGATCACGTCCCGGCAGGCAAAGGGATCGATCAGATTGGCAGCGCCGATCTGCACCGCCGTCGCCCCCGCGAGCATCATTTCGATCACGTCCTCCGCGCTTTGTATACCGCCGAGGCCTATGATCGGGATTTTCACCGCCTCATAGACCTGCCACACCATGCGCAGGGCCAGGGGAAAAACAGCCGGGCCTGAGAGTCCGCCGGTGATGTTGGCAAGAACGGGCCTTCGCGTTTTGAGGTCGATGCGCAGGGACATGACCGTGTTGATGAGACTCAGCGCGTCCGCTCCAGCCTCCTCGCATGCCTTGGCGATGGATACAATATCGGTGACATTGGGCGAGAGCTTCACGATCACGGGCTTCGTGGTCACTTCCCTGACCGCCCGCGTCACCTCGGCCGCGGCTTTGGGGTCTGTTCCGAAGCTCATCCCGCCGCCGTGGACGTTCGGGCAGCTGATATTGACCTCCAGCCAGCCCACCTGGGGCTCCGCGTTCAGGCGGCGGCAGACTTCCGCATATTCCGAAACGGAAAATCCGCTGACATTTGCGATCACGCTCTTGTGAAAAACCTTCGCAAGCTTCGACAGCTCCTCCCGGATCACCGCGTCAACACCCGGGTTCTGCAAGCCCACAGCGTTGAGCATGCCGGCGTTTGCCTCCGCAATGCGGGGCAGGGCGTTGCCGGCGCGGGGCTCGAGCGTCGTACCCTTGAAGGAGAAGGTGCCGAGACAGTTGATATCATAAAGCTCGGCGAATTCATATCCGTAGCCGAAGGTGCCGGAGGCGGGGATCACGGGATTGTCCAGCTCGATCCCGCAGAGCTTCACGTTTAAGCTTCCCATATGATCTCCTCCCGATCCAGCACCGGGCCGTCCTTACAGATACGCTTGGGGCCGTTTTTCGTTTTCACGGTGCAGCCCATGCAGGCCCCGAAGCCGCAGCCCATACGCTTGTCAAGGCTGAGCTGGCCGGGCCTGTCGGTGGCGGCGCACACGGCCCTCATCATAGCCTCCGGCCCGCAGGTGTAAAAGCCGGAGTGCGCCCGGTCCATGGCGTCGGTAACAAAGCCCTTCACACCGCGGCTTCCGTCAATTGTGGTCACAACGGTTTCGATCCCGAGGGCGCGAAATTCCGCTTCGTAAAACACATCCGCCGCGGTGTTGAAGCCCAGCAGCGCTGTCGGGCAGCGGCCCTGCCCGATCAGTCTCTTTGCCAGCCAGTAAAGCGGCGAGACGCCGGTGCCGCCGCCGATCAAGAGCGGAGCGTCCCCGCAGGCAGCAGGATCAAAGCCGTTGCCGAGCCCCGTCAGCACGTCGATCATCGTGCCGGGCTCCGTGACCCGCAGCTGCCTTGTCCCCTTCCCCGCTGTCTCATACAGGATGGTGAAGCTGTCCTCCGTTCTGTCGCACACCGAGAAGGGGCGGCGCAGGTACAGCCCCTCCAGCCTGAGCTGGACAAACTGCCCCGGTCTTTCGACGGCGGACACATCGCCCCGCAGCGTCAGGCGCGACACCTTCCAGGTGAGGGGCCTGTTCTCCATGACGGTAAAATATCCCTGCTTCATAGCTCAGGAGTCGATGGTGGAGACCGTGATGGTCGTCTCCTCCAGAACATCCAGCAGGACGCGCACCGTGTCGAGGGAGGTGAAGATCGTGACGTTATTCTCGGTCGCGCAGCGGCGGATAATCATGCCGTCTTCAAGATGGCGGCCGCTGTGGATGGCGCGGGTGTTGATGATATAGCTGACATAGCCCGCGCGGATGGAGTCGAGGATCTCGTCGCTCCCCTCGCTGATCTTCTTTTTTACGCGTGTGCGGATGCCGTGCTCCTTGAGGAAAACAGCGGTACCATGTGTGGCTTCAATATTGAAGCCCATGTCGTAGAAGCGGCGCACCAGAGGCAGGGCCTCGTCCCGGTCCTCCCGGGCGATTGTAACGAGAACCGTACCGTAGTTCTGCAGCTTCATGCCGGAGGCCTGAAGGGCCTTGTACATGGCGCGGGAGAGCTTGTCGTCATAGCCGATTGCCTCGCCGGTAGATTTCATCTCGGGGCTGAGGTAGGCATCCAGGCCCTTGATCTTGTTCCAGGAGAAGACCGGCACTTTCACGTAGTGGCGCTTTTTTTCCTCGGGATAGAGATCGAAGATGCCCTGCTCCTTGAGGCTCTTGCCCATGATGACCTCGGTGGCGATATCCGCCAGGGACCAGCCGGTAGCCTTGGAAAGAAACGGCACCGTGCGGGAGGAACGGGGATTGACTTCGATGATATAGACATTCTCTTCCTTATCGACAATGAACTGGATATTGAAAAGGCCGATGATCCCGATACCGAGGCCGAGCTTTTTGGCGTACTGGAGGATGATGCCCTTGACCTTGTTTGAGATGGAGAAGGAGGGATAAACACTGATGGAGTCGCCGGAGTGGACGCCGGTGCGCTCGACCAGTTCCATGATGCCGGGGACGAACACATCGCGCCCGTCGCAGATGGCGTCTACCTCCACCTCGCGGCCCAGGATGTACTTGTCCACCAGCACGGGCTTATCCGCGTCGATCTCCACGGCGGTCTTGAGATAGTGGCGCAGCATCTGCTCATTGGCGACGATCTCCATGGCCCGGCCGCCAAGGACAAAGCTGGGGCGCACCAGTACCGGGTAGCCGATGCGCTGGGCGGCGGCGATGCCGTCGTCGATATTCGTGACGGCGGTGCCGCTGGGCTGGGGGATATTCAGCGAGAGCAGGATCTTTTCAAAGCTGTCGCGGTTCTCCGCCCGCTCTATGGCGGCGCAGTCGGTACCCACAATGCGCACGCCACGCTCCACGAGTGGCTGGGCCAGGTTGATGGCCGTCTGCCCGCCGAGGGAGGCGATCACGCCCTCGGGCTGTTCAAAGTCCAGGATCGCCATGACGTGCTCCGGCGTCAGGGGTTCAAAGTACAGCTTGTCGCCGGTAGTATAGTCGGTGGAAACCGTCTCAGGGTTATTGTTGATGATAATGGCCTCATAGCCGTTTCGCTTGATGGTCTGCACGGCGTGTACGGTGGAGTAGTCAAACTCCACGCCCTGGCCGATGCGTATGGGTCCCGCGCCGAGCACGACCAGCTTTTTCTTTTCCGTCAGGCGCGAATCGTTTTCACCTGAGTAGGAGGAATAGAGATAGGCGATGTATTTTCCGGTGTGCAGCGTGTCCACCATGCGGAATACCGGCGTGATGCCCTTTTTGCGGCGGCGCTCATAGATTTCGGTCTCGCTGAGATTCCAGAGCCGCGCAATGCACTTATCCGAAAAGCCCATCTTCTTGGCGTCGCGCAAAAGCGCCACATCGTTGACATGCGCTTTCAGCTGCCTCTCCATATCCACGATTTTTTGGAAGGACTCCAGAAACAGCTCCGTAATCCGGGTGACCTCATGGAGCTTCTCGATGCTCACGCCGCGGCGAAGAAGCTCGAACACGGCGAAGACGCCGTCGTGCCGGAAGTCGGCAATATAGCTTAAAAGCTCATCGTCGCTCCATGTGCCGAACTTCGGCATATAGAAATGATCCACGCCGATCTCAAGGGAGCACACGGATTTGAGCATGCACTCCTCCAGGTTGGAGCCGATGCCCATGACCTCACCGGTGGCCTTCATCTGGGTGCCGAGGATATTTGGCGCAGAGGTGAACTTGTCGAACGGGAAGCGGGGAAACTTCGCCACGATGTAGTCAAGGCGCGGCTCCATGGCGGCAGTACCGCCGGCAACCGGGATCTCCTCCAGCGCCATACCAACGGCGATTTTCGCCGTTACGCGGGCGATGGGATAGCCGCTGGCCTTGGAGGCGAGGGCTGAGGAGCGCGATACGCGGGGGTTGACCTCGATGAGATAGTACTCGCTGCTTGTGGGATTGAGCGCAAACTGCACGTTGCAGCCGCCCTCGATCTTAAGCTCGCGGATGATCTTGATGGCGGAATCGTTGAGCATTTTGAGATCGTGCTCACTGAGCGACAGGATGGGCGCGACAACGATGGAGTCGCCGGTGTGGACACCCACGGGGTCCACGTTCTCCATGCCGCAGATGGTGATGGCATGGTCATTGGAGTCGCGCATGACCTCAAACTCGATCTCCTTATAACCCTTGACGCTTTTCTCAATCAGTACCTGATGGACGGGCGACAGGCGGAAGGCGTTGACGCCGATCTCGTCAAGCTCCTGCTCGTTATTGGCAAAGCCGCCGCCTGTGCCGCCGAGGGTAAAGGCAGGGCGCAGCACCACGGGATAGCCGATACGGGCTGCCGCAGCCTTGGCCTCTTCCAGATTATAGGTGATCTCGGAGGGGATGACCGGCTCGCCGATGGACTGGCACATTTCCTTAAAGAGTTCTCTGTCCTCAGCCCGCTCGATGCTCTCACTGCCGGTGCCGAGAAGTCTGACTCCGCACTCGCGCAGGATACCCTTGCGCTCAAGCTGCATGGCAAGGTTCAGTCCCGTCTGTCCGCCGATACCAGGGACAATGGCGTCCGGGCGCTCATAGCGCAGGATCTTGGCTACGTAATCCAGGGTCAGCGGCTCCATATAAACCTTGTCGGCAATGGCAGTATCCGTCATGATCGTAGCCGGGTTGGAGTTCACCAGCACCACCTCATAACCCTCCTCCTTGAGGGCAAGGCAGGCCTGGGTCCCGGCGTAGTCAAATTCCGCAGCCTGGCCGATCACAATGGGGCCGGAGCCGATGATCAGTACCTTTTTGATGTCCGTTCTTTTCGCCATGTTACACTCCTTCATAAACCACATGTCCCCCGCACACCGTCAGCAGGCATTTGCCATAAACCGCCTGGCCGGTGAAGGGACTTGCTTTTCCCATGGACAGAAAGTCCTCCGGGTCGATCGTGTATCTCTCTTCAAGATCCCAAACGGAAAAATCGTTTCCGAGCGGGATCCCGAAGCGTTCACGCGGATGATAAACCAGAAGCTCCAGCAGCTTCTCCGGGGAGAGAAATCCAGTTTTTACGAGCCTTGTGTACAGAAGCGGGAAGGCCGTCTCAAGACCCACGATGCCGAAGGCGCTGCCGGCGAGTCCCCGGCTCTTCTCCTCTGCGCTGTGAGGGGCGTGGTCGGTGGCGATCATGTCGATGGTGCCGTCAAGCAGACCGTTCAGAAGCGCCTCGCGGTCTTCTCTCGCACGAAGGGGCGGGTTCATCTTGAAGCGCCCGTCCTCCTGCAGATCGTTCTCGTCCAGCAGAAGGTAGTGCGGCGCGGTCTCGCATGTCACATTCACGCCGCGCTTCTTCGCCTCCCGGATCAGGGCAACGCTCTCCTTTGTTGAAATGTGACAGACATGATAGGCGCAGCCTGTTTCTTCGGCGAGGCACAGGTCTCTCTTGATCTGCCGCCACTCGCTCTCGCTGCTGATGCCTCTGTGACCGTGGCGGGCAGCGTAGCTTCCGTCGTGGATGTATCCGCCGTGCAAAAGGCTGTTGTCCTCACAATGGGCGACGATCAGCTTGCCAAGCGCCTTTGCCCTTGTCATAGCCTCGCGCATCAGATCCTCCGACTGCACACCATGCCCATCGTCCGAGAAGGCGATCACATGGGGAGCCAGGGCCTCGAGATCCGTAAGCCGCTCCCCTGCCTGGTTCACCGTGATGGCAGCATAGGGGTAGACAGCGATGCATGCGTCGCGGTCAATGATGTCCTGCTGCATACGCAGGTGCTCCGGGCTGTCGCAGACCGGCTTCAAATTCGGCATGGTGCACACCGATGTATAACCGCCGCGTGCCGCCGCTTTACTTCCAGTTTTAATAGTTTCTTTATAAGAAAAACCCGGTTCGCGCAGGTGCACATGCACATCGCAGAATCCGGGCAAAAGAGTATATTTTCCGTCATTCAGGCAGGTATAATCCGCGCTTGTGTCCAAGGTGTGAAAGAGCCTTCCATCCATGCAACCGATTGTCTTCACGCGGTCAAACACGATCATACGCTCTGCCTCCCAAAAGTAAAAGTCTTACCGTGAGCCGGTAAGACAACAGTTTACAAAGCCTGTGCAGCAATCCGCACATGCCTGCATTATCCGCCTTGCCGATCTCACAGGATCGCCTTAAAGTTTGTGTTATTATAACGGCAGAGGTTCTGTGTGTCAATCGGCGAAATAAACAGAAAACGCGCCCCGCGCGCAAGCGCTTTCTGTCAGGTGCGGTAAAAAGAGATTTTCTGAAAAAGTAATAAAAACTTTTGAATTTTTCAAAAATCGTCCAGGCTCAGCTTATGAATAGTTCATTGTCGGAGCATGGTATCCCGCTCGGCCGATGCCTGTACATTCCGGAAATGCCTCTGTTATCAGGTGCCTTTCGTTCCGCTGCGTTTCACAGTGTCACTGTGATTGCATTCCTGTTAATCCATTGCGGCTCGGCGTGTTCCCATTTGCGCAAAATGGGCTCACATCAGTGAACCCATTTTCTGATAATATTGTGTTTTCCAGTTTCTGCCCTGCATGATCCGGTCACGGTCAAAGGCATGGTTGACGGCGTTCAGGGCGCTTTTCTTGTCTGCGCTCCACAGCGGGGCGATCAGGCTGCGCTTCGCCCCGTCCCCGGTCAGGCGGTGTACCACCATGTCCGGCGGGATGCTCTCAAGGCACATTTCGAGCGCTGTGATATATTTCTCCAGGGACAGGACCGGAAAGCGCCCGGCCCGGTAATCAGCGGCCAAATCCGTCCCCTCCAGCACATGCAGGAGCTGGAGCTTGATGCCCTGCGCGCCGCTCTCCCCAATGTATTGCGCGGTTTCGCGCATCATCTCCGGGGTCTCCCCCGGAAGACCGAGGATCATGTGGACAATTGTCTCGATCCCCCGCGCGCGGAGCTTCCGCACCGCCTCATCATAGACCGTAAGCGGGTAGCCGCGCCGGATATAGGCCGCCGTCTCCGGGTGGATGGTCTGCAGGCCGAGCTCGATCCAGACGGGTTTTTCCCGGTTCAGCTCTTCGAGCAGGTCAAGCACCTCCTCCCCCAGGCAGTCCGGGCGCGTACCGATGGAGAGCGCGATGATCTCCGGGCAGCGGAGCGTGCGCGTATACAAAGCGCGAAGCCGCTCCACAGGGGCGTAAGTGCCGGTATAGCTCTGGAAATAGGCGATGTATTTTTTTGCGCCCTTCCCGGCCACAATTGCCTTCGCCGTTTCAACGGCCTGCTCCGGCTCATCCCCCACCGGGATGGAGAAATCCCCGCTGCCACCAGCGCAGAAGATGCAGCCGCGGCTGTCAATGCTGCCGTCCCGGGTGGGACAGGTAAAGCCCCCGTCGAGCGCGAGCTTATAGACCTTCTCCCCGAAGCGCTCCCGCAGATAGGCGTTAAGGCTCCTGTAATGCTCCATGTCTCCGCTCAGTCCCGGCGGAAGATGTCGCGGGTGTAGACCTTCTCCGCCACGTCATCCAGCACGGGGTCATAGCGGTTGGCGATGATGCAGCCGCACATGCGCTTAAATTTCTTCAGGTCGTTGACCACCAGGCTCCCGAAGAAGGTCGCGCCGTTCTCAAGCGTCGGCTCATAGATCACAACGGTCGCGCCCTTGGCCTTGATGCGCTTCATGACCCCCTGGATGGAGGACTGGCGGAAGTTGTCGGAGTTGGATTTCATGGTCAGGCGGTACACCCCCACCACCGTCTCCTTCTGGCGGCTCTCCTTCTCGGCGGAATAGGCCTCGCTGCTGCCGTAGGTTCCGGCAATCTCGAGGACGCGGTCGGCAATATAGTCCTTGCGCGTGCGGTTACTCTCCACAATGGCCTGGATGAGGTTTTCGGGCACGTCCCGGTAGTTTGCCAGAAGCTGCTTGGTGTCCTTCGGCAGGCAGTAGCCGCCGTAGCCGAAAGAGGGGTTATTGTAGAAGTCCCCGACACGCGGGTCCAGGCACACGCCCTTGATGATCCTGCCGGTGTCCAGGCCCTTGATCTCGGCATAGGTGTCCAGCTCGTTGAAGTAGCTTACGCGCAGGGCAAGGTAGGTATTGACGAAAAGCTTGGTTGCCTCGGCCTCAGTCGTGCCCATGAAAAGCGTTGTGACCGGGTTTTTGATCGCGCCCTGCTGCAGAAGAGCGGCGAAGATACGGGCCTCGTCCTCGGTCTTTTCATCGCAGCCGACGATGATGCGGCTCGGATAGAGGTTATCGTAGAGCGCCTTGGACTCCCGCAGAAACTCAGGACTGAAGAGGAGCTTTTCCATGCCGAATTCCTCCCGCGCGCGGGCAGTATAGCCCACAGGAACGGTGGACTTGATGACCACGACGGGCTTGTCCCCGCGTCTGGCGGTGCAGGCCTTGATCTGCCTGAGCACCGACTCAATGGCGGAGCAGTCAAAATAATTGGTCTTGGGGTCGTAATTGGTCGGCACGGCAAGAATGATATAATCCGCCTCGGCATAGGCGCTGTCCCCATCCGTTGTGGCCGACAGGTGCAGGGTGCGCTTACCCGCTTCGGCCTCGGAAAGGTAGCGTTCAATATAGTCGTCCTGGATCGGAGCGCGATAGGCGTTGATCATCTCTGCCTTTTCAGGCTTGGTGCAAACGGCGGTCACGGTATGGTGCTGTGCCAGCAGAACCGCGAGAGACAGGCCCACATAGCCCACGCCCGCCACAGCGATTTTATACTGCCGCGAAAGCTCGACCGGCGCGCCGGTCTGCTCCACGAAGAGCTCTGTCAGGTCAAAATTCAGGACCCCGGCCAGCGCCTCGAGTTGGTCGATGGAGGGCTTGAAGCTTCCGTTTTCAAGCTTGGAGAGGACGGAGCGGTTGATGCCGGTCGCCTTTGCCAGCTCCGCCTGCGTGATTTTCAGTTGCTTTCTGCGGGCGACGATCGTCTCCGCGAGAAGGGAAAGAGAAAGTGTACGCATGATGACACCTCGTATATATTGAATTCACGGTGCCGGGATTCTACCCGGGCACCGTGATGGTATCATGCTGTCTGCATTTCGTCAAGAGAAATGTTGTTTTTTGCAGCTTATTATTTTATTGAATTTCGCATTCTTCAGAATTAATGTTGCTTACTGCAACATTTTTTATAGGATGTGGTGCTCCGGCAGCTTGCCGGTCATGAGCAGGCTGATCGCGTCTTCGTTCAGGCCGCTGCCGATCACGATGATCGCCCCGCGGTTATCGGGCACAGGCGCGATATGCATGCTGCTTTTCGTGGCGTTGAGCTGATACCAGGTTCCGCCCTCCTCAAAAAAGCCCTTGATACGTAGGATCTTGCCGAAGTCCGGCTCCGCAAAGAGGCGTTCGGCCCTTTCCTTCAGTTCCTCCCGATGCAGTCCCAGCTCCAGAAAGGACAGGGACTGAAAGGACGACACGCCGCCCGCGATGCTCTTCCGGTAATCCGCCGCGTACCAGCCGCAGTCCTCCAGAATCTGAAAATCCGCGTCGGTGAGCGCTTCCCAGTCCTTTGCCAGGACACGGCCCGAAACGCTTCGCGCGCCGATATCCGCGCAGGCCCGCTCCAGATGGGCGAGGGTTTTTTCGATCTGCGCCTCGTCGGCAAGCTGCGTCCGGCTCAGGATCACCCGCCCGGCGCTCGCCGCCTGGGAAGCGAGGTAGTAATCCTCCTCCGGTGTGGTGTCCTCCTCCAGCATGGCATCCACAACGGTGAGGACGCTGCCCGGCTCGAACCACTTATCCAGGGGGCTGTCGCTCAGTACGTCAAAGTATTCGTCCATGTCGAATACGCCCGAGGGTTCGATCAGTACCCGGTCAAAGCCGCGCATGCCCATGGAGATCAGCTTCGTGCGGAAGCGCCGTCGGTGGCAGTCCGCGTCACAGGCCCCGGCGAGCATTTCGATTTCGCAATTGTCGCCCCGCAGTTCGTTCAGAAGCGGCATATCCACATTGACCGCCCCGCGGTCAAAGACCAGAATGGCGATTTTCTTCCCCTGCCGGAGCATATATTTTGCGTAGTGAAGCAAAAACGTTGTTTTTCCCGCGCCGAGAAAGCCGGTGATCAGATCGACCTTTGTCATGGTTTCCCTCCTGGTGTTGTACCTCCATATTATAAATCCGTTTGTTTCAGATTGCAAGCACGGGCGGAATGTGCTATGATGATCACATCTTCCCGATACAATATAGAAAAAGAAAGGGAGAGAGTGAAATGGATCGAAGCAATATCGTTTACCGCACCTGCGTGGAAATCCTGGAGCGGGAGCTTGTCTGCGCCATGGGCTGTACCGAGCCGATCGCCCTGGCCTACTCCGCGGCGAAAGCCCGTGCGGTGCTCGGGGCGGTGCCGGACCGGATCCGGGTGGAGGCAAGCGGCAACATCATCAAAAACGTCAAGAGCGTGGTTGTGCCCAACACCGGCGGCAGGCGCGGCATCGCGGCGGCGGCAGCCATCGGCGTGCTCGGCGGCGACGAGAAGGCGGAGCTGGAGGTCATCTCCCGCGTGAGCGCGGAGACGAAGGAGGCGCTCGGGCCGTACCTTCAGGCAACACCCATCGAGGTTGAGCCGCTGGAATCCGAAAACCTGCTGGACATGATCGTCACGGTGTTCAAGGGCGAGGAGAGCGCGAAGGTGCGCATCGCAAACGAGCACACCAACATCGTGTACATGGAGCGAAACGGCAAGGTGCTTCTGGAGAAAGATAGCGCGGCCCCCGCCGAGGAGGAGGCGCTGCCGGACTATTCCCTGCTCACAGTGGAGAACATCTATGACTTTGCCTGTACCTGTGATCTGGAGGACGTGCGGCCCGTTCTGGACCGGCAGATCAAACTGAACACCGCCATCGCCGAGGAGGGCCTGCGCTGCGACTACGGCGCGAACATCGGCAAGGTCCTGCTCACGACCGGCGACAACCTGCGCACCAAGGCCAAGGCCTGGGCCGCGGCGGGATCGGACGCGCGCATGAACGGCTCGGAGATGCCGGTGGTCATCTGCTCCGGCAGCGGGAACCAGGGTCTGACCGCCTCCCTGCCCGTCATCGTGTACGCCGAGGGGCTGAACGCGGGCAGCGAAAAGCTCTATCGCGCGCTGCTCATTTCCAATCTCGTCACGCTGCACTGCAAGTCCAGCATCGGCAGACTCTCGGCCTACTGCGGCGCGGTCAGCGCGGGCGCCGGCGCAGGCGCAGGCATCGCGTACCTGCATGGCGGGGATGAGCGTGTGATCGCCCACACCATTGTCAACTGCCTTGCCATCACCTCCGGCATTGTGTGCGACGGGGCAAAATCCTCCTGCGCGGCCAAGATCGCCACCGCCGTGGAGACGGGCATCTTCGGCTATGAGATGTTCAAAAACGGGCAGCAGTTCTACGGCGGCGACGGGCTTGTGATGAAGGGCGTGGAAAATTCCATTGCCAGCTTCGGACGGCTCGGCCGCGTGGGCATGCGCGAAACGGATCACGAAATCATCCGTATGATGACTGATCAAATATAATAAACAGAAAAGAGAGGAGCAAAAACAATGAAATTTTTCAAGAGTCTTCCTGGGCGTCTGCTGATCGCCATTGTGGCGGGCATTCTGCTGGGTCTTGTCCTGCCGCGCGGGGCGATGGTCGTGGTGGTCACGGCCAAGTACATCATGGGCCAGATCATCATGTTCTGCGTGCCGCTCATCATCATCGGCTTCATCGCGCCCTCCATCACCAAGCTCGGCGGCAGCGCCACGCGCATGTTGACCGTCGCGGTCATCCTCGCGTATGTCTCCAGTATCCTTGCGGCCTTCATGTCCATGATCGCGGGCTACGGCATCATCCCGCATCTCAACATCATCACCGATCCCGAGGGCCTGCGTGAGCTGCCCGCCGTTGCCTTCCAGCTTGACATCCCGCAGATCATGCCCGTCATGTCCGCGCTGGTGTTCTCCATGCTGGTGGGTCTGGCTGTCGTGTGGACCCGCTCGCGCGTGATCTTCAACCTGCTGGGAGAGTTCCAGGACATCGTGCTTGAGATTGTGAAGCGCATCATCATCCCCATTCTCCCCTTCTTCATTGCCACTACCTTCTGCGGCCTCGCCTGGGAGGGCAGCATCACGAGACAGCTCCCCATTTTCCTGGTCGTGATCCTGATCGTCATGGTCGGCCACTTCATCTGGCTGGCGGTGCTGTACGGCAGCGCTTCCGTTTACTCCGGCAAGGACGGGCGCGAGGTCATCAGTCACTACGGCCCGGCCTACCTCACCGCCGTCGGCACCATGTCCTCCGCCGCGACGCTTGGCGTGGCGCTTGAGTGCGCGCGAAAGAGCAAGAACCTGCGCCGTGACCTGGTGGACTTCGGCATCCCCCTCTTTGCCAACATCCATCTCTGCGGCTCCGTCCTGACCGAGGTCTTCTTCGTCATGACCATCTCGAAGGTGCTCTACAGCAAGCTCCCCCCTGTCAGCAGCATGATCCTCTTCTGCCTGCTGCTGGGCGTGTTCGCCATCGGCGCCCCCGGCGTCCCGGGCGGCACGGTCATGGCCTCCCTGGGTCTCATCACAGGTGTGCTCGGCTTTGACAGCGACGGCACGGCGCTCATGCTCGCCATCTTCGCCCTGCAGGACAGCTTCGGCACCGCCTGCAACGTCACCGGCGACGGCGCGCTGACCCTGTTTCTCACGGGCTATGCCGAGAAGCACGGTATCAAGGAGCAGCAGGCCGCAGTCGAGCTGTGAGCCGTTTCCGTGCTTTGCATTGGGATGAGCACTTCGGCATGTAGCCACATAAAACATTACCGCTGTAAAAATATCGCGTTCACGCCGATGCAAGCTTGCTGACTTATTAAAGAACGATATCATGGAGGAACAATTATACATGAAACGGAAAACAACAACAAAGCTGCTGAGTTGTTTGCTCTCGCTGCTCATGGTCGTCGGGCTGCTGTCTGCAATGGGCATTCCGGCATATGCCGCCGGGGCCGCCTGGGATGCGGACCAGACCTTCGACAGTGATTCGATGATACGCGGCGGCGTCACCGTCAGCGACAACATTGAGCTGACGATCAACGAAGGCGTGACGGTGACGGTCTACGGCGGAATCGACGCCAGGGGCAAGACCTTGACGGTCTCCGGCAGTGGTACGCTGATCGTCTATGGCGCCAACGCTTTTATTGGAAACATGACCGTCAATAACGATTACGCTAAAGTCTATGCTTACGGCGGCACAGGCGGCAATGGCGCTGACCGCCCTGATGACATAGATTCTTTTAGCGGCACACCCGGCGGTAATGGCGGCACAGGCGGTACGGCCATTATGGGCAATGTAACTGTCTTCCGCGGTACAGTCACTGTGATCGGCGGAAGAGGCGGCAACGGCGGAAGAGGCGCCGATGTCTACAGCGCGGACACCGGTCGTGGTTTTGGTAGAACTGCGGGTGTCGGCGGCAACGGCGGCACAGGCGGTACGGGCATTAAAGGCGATGTTACGGTATTCAGCGGTACGGTCAATGCAACCGGCGGCATCGGTGGAACCGGCGGTGAAGGCGGCTTCGCCTGGGGCGGCACAAACGGCAAGGGCGGCAACGGCGCCAACGGCGGCGTGGCCGTGGATGGCACTGTCACGGTCAACGGCGGTAATGTCTATATGGCCAGCGACAACGGCGGTGAAGGCGGCATTAACGGCAGAGACCCCTATGGTGATAAAATAAAAACGGGCGCAGACGGGAACCTTGGTCGGGCCGTCACAGGCGCCATCGGCAACGACAGCGCGGAAATCAGTGAAAGCAATGATAACGAGCATTGGTCTGTCATTTCCTCCAGTTCCTCCGAAAAGCCGTATGTCCATGTCATTACCTCGGTTTCCGTGACGGAAGTGGTGCTCGACAAGACCTCCGCTGCCGTGGACGAGGGCAGCGCGCTTGCGCTGACGGCTGTCCTCCTCTATGGCCCGGCGAACAATCGCGTGAAGTGGAGCGTTGACTCAGAAGGCGTCGATAAGGTGCTGCTGTATGCCGACGCGGAATGCAGCAACGTAATCGGTTCGGACGAGACGGAAACGCTGAAGGTCTATGTAAAGGGACGTCTGCCGGGCACGGCGAAGGTCACCGTGACCAGCGTTGCGGATAGCAGCCTGTCGGCGACATGCGATATCACCGTCAGGCACATCCACGATTTCAACTACTTCGTCAGCAGCGACGATACCACCATCACAGCGAGGTGCAAGTCAGACCACTGCCCTGAAAAGCAGGGCGATATGCGGTATTCCGAGACGCTTACGATCGTACCGCCGACCGCGCAGCCGGTCTATGACGGAACCGCGTACCCGGCCACATTCGCGGACGGCAAAACCGCTTTCGGTGAATTCACCACGCTGCCCGCCATAGAGTACAGAAGGTACACCGAGCAGGCGGTCTGGAGCCTCGTGGACGCGCCGATCGACGCCGGAAGATACCGGGCCAGCATCACGCTGCAGCCCGCCTCTGATGCTCAAATCACCGCCTGGGTGGAGTATACCATCGACACGGCGGCGATGGATGTCTCTGTCGCGGGCTGGGAGGGTACGTATGACGGCGACGAACACGCCATCACCGTCACGGTCAATGTGCCTGAAGGCACACAGATCGCCTACCGGATAGCGGATTCCGGGGAATATGATCTGACGGAAAATCCAAACTTTACCGATGCTGGCACTCACAAAGTTTATTATCGCGTGACAAATCCCAATTACACCGCCGTCGAGGGCGACGGGACCGTTCAGATCGACAAGGCCACACTGACGGATGTGATGGTGATACCGTTGGGCGACCTGACCTATACAGGTCAGGAACAGACCCAGAAGGTCTTCACGAATGCCAAGTCAGTGAACCGCCAGCCTGTGGCCTTTACCTACAGCAAGACACCGGACGGCCCGTTTGGCGTTATGCCCACTGTCACCAATGTCAGCGACAGCGGCACCTACTACTATATGGCCAGCGCGCCGAACCATCATGACGTCACGGGTTCCTTTACTGTCACGATGCAGAAGTACAAGGTCCCGCAGGTGACCGCTCCGACCCTGTCCACCGTGACATACGATCCGAACCGGACGCTGTCACACATTTCGCTGCCCACGAACTGGGCCTGGGCGAACGACAGTACCGTGCCCACCGTGGAAAACACCGGATACGACGCGGCGCTGACCGTGGACGATGCGAACAACGATTATACCGAAATTGAGGGTTACGATCCCGCGTCCCACTCGGTCACACGTACGCTAAGGCTGACGGTGAACAAGGCAGAGGTTACGCCCCCGGTCATTCTCGGGAAACCCTATACAGGCGAGCGGCAGTTTGCGGATGTATCTGATACCGAATTTTACACAGTCACAAAAAACGAAGGCGGTATAACGGTCGGCCGGTATGATGTGGTGCTGACGCTGAAGGACTCTGCCAATTACAGGTGGACGACCAGCAATGAAGCGTCCATTACGCTGGATTTCCGAATCGAGTATATCATCGTTCCGACCGCCAATCCCGTGACCTACGACCCGAACCAGACTCTGCGTGACGTTCCCCTGGAGTTGGACGAGGCTTATGATAAAGAGGTTTGGGATTGGAAATGGGTGGATCCTTCCATCGTGCCCGTCGTCAATAACACCGGTTACCAGGTGGTGCTGGAAAAGGCATACGATGATGTGATCAGGACCATCAGCCTTACGGTGTACAAGGCGAACCCCACTGTGATCGAGCCCACAAGAAAGGATTTGATCTGCAACGGGCAGGCGCAGGAGCTGGTCAACGCCGGTTCCACCGTCGGCGGCACACTGTATTACGCGGTGACCGACGATAACACGGCTCCCGCTGATACGGCTTATACCACATCCATCCCCACCGGAACCGATGCCGGAACCTATTATGTCTGGTATAAGGTAGTCGGCGACGAAAACTACAACGACACGGAAGCCGCAAATATCACGGTGACAATAACGGATGGGCCGAGCTTCAAGCTCCCGGCGGGACTCGTCGCCATCGGGGACAGCGCCTTTGAGGGCATCCCCGCTGTGAGCGTGGAGATCACAGAAAATGTGGCCTCCATCGGCGCGCGCTCCTTCGCCGACTGCTTAAACCTCACCGCTCTCGTCATCCCCGAGACGGTTCAGAGCATCGACGACACCGCCCTCGAGGGCAGCGAAAACGTCACCGTCTACGGCAAGACAGGCAGCGAGGCCCAGCGCTTCGCCCATGCGGCCGGAATCAAGTTTGTTGACCCGGACGCGCTGTCAGCGAGACCGTGACCTACCAGGCGGCAAAGGCCCCGTGGTGATGCCCTTCGTCGCGTTCAACTGAGTAATCGAAAACCGAAAATGCCTCCGGCAATCCTCGCCATCTTCGCCCTGCAGGACAGCTTCGGCACCGCCTGCAACGTCACCGGTGACGGCGCGCTGACCCTCTTCCTCACCGGCTATGCCGAGAAGCACAGCATCAAGGAGCAGAAAATCACGGTCGATCAGTGACCTTTCCCCAACGCAGCGAAAAGAGACGCCCCGATTTTTCGAGGCGTCTCTTTTCATGTATTCATTTGTGGATCAGCACACGCTTCCCTTTTCCTCCGCGTCAAGCTGCCGTCTGCGCGCTTCCCATTTGGGGAGCAGATAATCCTTGTATACAAAGCTCAGGATCGCCGCCAGGGGGATTGAGAGCAGCACGCCCAGGATGCCGAAGAGGTTTCCGAAGACGACGCTTGCCGCCAGGATCAGAAGACCCGAAACGCCGAGAGAGTTGGAGAAAAGCTTCGGCTTGAGGATGTAGCCGTCAATCGTCTGCAGCACCGCCGTGAAGGCAAGGAACATGAGCGCGTGCACAGGCTTGACCAGCACCAGGATAAAGCCGCCGAGCGCCGCGCCGATGGCGGGGCCGAAGTTCGGCACCAGGTTTGTGAGCCCCACCACGACGGAGACAAGGCCCACATACTGCATGCCGCAGGCCGCCATGAAAACGGCGTTGATCGCGCCGACGATGACCGATTCCAGCAGACTCTGCCCCAGAAAGCTCATCAGGATGCTGTCGCAGCGGCTCAGGAAGCTGAACAGCCCCTCGCTTGTCTCCCGCCGCATCAGCGCCCGGATCAGGCGCTTCGTGCCGCGCAGGACCCCGGCCTTGTTCATCAGCAGATAGATGGCGAGAATCAGCGCGATCACGGTCGAGAGGATCTGCTTGCCGGAGTTTGCCGCGCTGCTGAGAAGCCGCCCGGCATTATCCTTGACGAAATTCTGGATGGCTGTCAGGGCGTTGCGTGACAGGGTATGCAGCTGCTCCTCATTGATCAGGGACTGAATGCCGCTTTTCTCCAGCAGCGTTGTGAAGGTTGCAGCATAGCCCTCAAAGTTTTCCAGGAAGGTTGTGAGGCTCTGTATAAGCTGCGGGATCAGCAGCCCGATCAACAGAAGCAGGGCCAGCAGTCCCGCCAGAAACGCCACGCACACCGACACGATCCAATACTTGTCAACCGTATCCTTTCTCCGAAACAAGCGCCTGTGGAAAAACTTAGCCAGGGGATTGACCACATACGCAAAGACAATGCCGAGAAAGATCGCCCGGAAATTGCCGAGAAAGCCGCCCACCGCAGCCCACACTGCCTGAAAATTGGTCAGCAGCACATAGAACGCCACGCCGATGCACGCCACCACCGCGCCGTTATACCACTTTTTGTCTGCCAGCTTTTTTAGTCTCATGGTAGTCATCCTCCCCGGGAGATTCTGCCGTAACATCCTATCACATTCTGTCCCTCCGGGCAAGTCTTCATTCTGTATTGACAGGACTTTTTGCCCATGATATAAAGGCATTGTCGGAGAAATGACCGACAGAAAGAAGCGACAGCCATGCTTAACCTGTATTCAGAAGACAACGCCCTGCGCGTGCTTGAGAAAAACGCCGCGCAGATCGACAGTATCTGCGCAGAATGCGGCCTGCCGCCGGCTTACTTAAAGGCCGTGCTGATGATGGAGCTGACGCGCATGGATATCCTCGACCCGCTTGCGGATACGGTCGTCGCCGTCAACTGGGCGGGCGCTCCCCTGCTGAAGCCCTCAGCCGCTGAGAAGAATCCGCTTCAAAAGCTGGACAGCTCCACAGGCCCCGGGCAGATCTACTCCAAAGTCGCCATCCAGGCGATCCGCTTTGCAAGAGAGCGCGGGATCAGCCTCGCGGCAATCCGTGAACTCCGTCCGGAACTTTCGGAGGACAGTCCGGAGGATCTCAGGCTGGTGTGGCGAAAACTCAAGCATGATACGGTGTTCAACCTGAGCTGTGCGGCGCTCAACATCCTCCACTGCGCCTGGCAGATGACGGGGCGCATCGACTTCGACAGTTACTCCCCGCAGGAGACGAAGCTTATCTTCACCCGCTACAACGCAGATGTGAAGCACGTCACCGCCTACGGCGAAGAGGCCTATGCCTGGTACCTGCGCTTCAGCAAATAAGATTGCTGCTTTATATGATTGAAAGGAAGGGCAACACATGACCACACAGGAAGCCATTCAAGCGCGCCATTCCGTGCGCGCCTATCTTGAAACGCCCATTCCCCCGGAAATCCGGTCCGAGCTTGACGCCGCCGCTGCCGCCTGCAGCCGGGAGGGAAGGCTTTCCATCTCCATCCGCTATGACGACCCCGACGGCTTTGATTCCAGGCTGGCCCATTACGGCAGCTTTCGCAATGTGCGAAACTACATTATCCTCGCCGGGAGCAAGGACGCGGATTTTGACCTGCGCTGCGGCTACTACGGGGAGAAGCTTGTGCTGCTGGCACAGCAGCTCGGCCTCAACACCTGCTGGGCGGCGCTGACCTTCAACAAGAAGAAGGTGAAGGAGCTGCTGAAGCCCGGTGAGAGCCTCTGCATGGTGATCGCCCTCGGCTACGGGGAGACATCCGGCAGGCCCCACAGAGGAAAACGCTTTGAGGACGTTGCGAAGGCCGACAACGCCCCGGACTGGTTCAGAGCCGGCGTAGAGGCCGCCCTTCTCGCGCCGACGGCGGTCAACCAGCAGAAATTTCAGTTCAGCCTCGACGGTGAGCGCGCGCTGCTGCGGGTCAAAGGTCTCGGCACCTGCCTGCAGACGGATCTCGGCATTGTGAAATACCACTTTGAAGCCGTTTCCGGACATGAAGCAAGCGTCTGAAAAAGCATGAGGCTGCAGCAGCGTGACGCCCGCAGGGGCTGATGCCCTCATCAGCCCGCCAGTGCAGCTTTTCATTAAGCACAATACCCGGATAAATCCGTGAATTAACACGTTTTTATCCGGGTATTTCTTTGCTGTTGAATGCGATGACAAGCGGCTCGATCCGGGGATCGACCCCTACGGAGTTCTGATTTCTCGTTTTGCTGCAGCCCCGTATTTTTTATTTTGCGCGGGCAAGCTTTTTCTGCTTGAGATCTTCGGGATGGATTGGATCAAGACGCCGCATCTCCCGCGCGTAGAGCAGAAGCAGCACAACGTCAGCAAAGAGCCAGGCCGCGGGATTCGCGTAGCACACGGCGGTGAAGCCAAGCGTCCCGACCAGGCCGAAGGACATGAGCGTGCGGGCAATCAGTTCGGACACGCCCGCCATCATGGCCTGGTTGGAAAAGCCCATGCCCTGCAGGCTGTTGCGGAAAATGAAGATCAGCGCCAGCAGCGGGTAAAACGCGCCTGTAATGGTGAGATAGCGCTGCACGTCCTGGAGCAGCATGGTCTCGGACGGGCTTACAAAGAGGGTCGCCACGCTGCGCCCGGCGCTGTAATTGAAGAGAAACGCCGCCGCGCAGTACAGCATCGAGGCCGCCACCGTGCTCCACACGCCGCGGCGGATACGCCCGTACTCGCCCGCGCCCAAGTTCTGCCCGCAGTACGTCGCCATGGCGATGCCGCAGGTCTCGAGCGGCGCCGCCACAACGTTGTGCACCTTGGTCGCGGCGGAGACCGCCGCTACTGCCTGCGCACCCAGGCCGTTGACCGCGCCCTGCAGGATAATGGTGCCGATAGCCGTGATGGAAAACTGCAGGCCCATCGGGATGCCGATGGCCGCCATGTATGCAATTCGCTTCCAGTCCGGGCGGAGGTCATCGTGGTGCAGGTTCAGGGCCGGGATCTTCTTTGCCATATACACAAGGCAGGCAATGCCGGAGGCGAGCTGGGAGATCACCGTCGCCCAGGCGGCACCCTCCACGCCCATGTGGAGGTATTTCATGAACAGGATATCCAGAACCACGTTTACCGCCACCGCGCCGATCAGAAAGTGGAGCGGCGTGCGGCTGTCGCCCAGGGAGCGCAGGACCGCGGAGCTGAGGTTATAGAGCATCGTCGCGCCCACGCCCATGAAGACGATGAAGATATAGCGATACGCATCATCGTAGATCTCCGCCGGGGTGTTCATCAGGCGCAGCAGATCATCTGTCCAGAAAAAGCAGATCAGACGAATGATCGCCGTGATCCCGAAGCCCAGCCAAACAAGCTGCGCCGTGCGGCGGCGGACACTCTCCATATCGCCCGCGCCGTAGCTCTGCGCGATGGGGATGGCGAGGCCCGAGCAGCTGCCTGTGGCAAAGCCAAGGATCAAAAAGTTCAGTGCGCCCGTGGCGCCGACGGCGGCAAAGGCGTTCAGGCCCAGGATGCGGCCCACCAGAATACTGTCCGCGATATTATAGAACTGCTGAAACAGGTTGCCGATCAAAAGAGGCGCGCAGAAGCGCAGGATGCTTTTCAGCGGCGAGCCTGTGGTCATTTCGTTTTTCATCAAGAATTCCTACCTTCCAAAGCCGAGGATTAGGGCACGCTCTGTATCTGCTGCCCCCGACTTTTGAGCCCATATTTTAGTCCTCCGGCAGAAAAAAGCAAGAGGTAATCTGCCCAAAGTTTTGTGCATGGCGCACAATCTAACAGGCTCATTTTTGTAGGAATAAATAAAAATCAGCGTTTTGGCTTCCAAAAGCAT
>Ga0310697_10002204_pt1 | contig 21067 bp, 23 predicted proteins | sample 172DNAGHGlowgp2_FD_203883 | JGI IMG/M metagenome (GOLD analysis project Ga0310697, IMG submission 203883) | Sheep rumen microbial communities from Palmerston North, Manawatu-Wanganui, New Zealand - 1728 DNA GHGlow gp2 (v2) (version 2) | ecosystem: Host-associated > Mammals > Digestive system >... | reverse complement strand
TTACATTTAATGTTGAATTGATTGATACTTTTAATATTAAAATTAATTATTGTATTCCGTCTGATGTTGCTTGGATTATGAATTTTGATTTGAATAGTTTTAATGAAGAAATAAATGAAGCGTTATTGGGAAAACTAGCAGATTGTATAACTACACATTTAATTGTAATGCAGATTATAATGGAAAAATTTAATTCCCATTTGATTGGTATTTGCTTGAATAAAGATGTGGAAGATATTATGATAAAACGAATAGAAAAGAAGAACGAGGTTGAGATATATGAAAGAAGAAAGTAGAAAAATACTTGATGAATTGATAAGAGAACATTCTTGTAGATACGCAAGACTTGAAGGTTTAAGTAATGAAGAATATGAATCAATAGACAAAAGTAATAATCACGAAGATAAAATTGAGAATTTTTTAAAATCGATTCCACAAATAGAATCTCGTTTATGTTTGGGTGGATATATTCAAGATGAAAACGGAACACCTTGTTGTCATGGTGATAAAATTATTTATGATGAGAATTACGAAGGTATTTTAGAGTGGGATAAAAAGAACGCAAGATTTATAATCGCTAGTATTTATGGTGATTATGATTTTACAAAAATTAAATCTTTCGTAAAAATATAATAAATAAACTTGACGAATTGAGATAAAAATTATATTATATTTTCTAGGAGAATAATATGCTTAAACTTATAAAACTTTCATTAAAAGGATTCGGTTGTTTCAAAGACGAAAAAATTTTCGAGTACGATGATGGTATTAACATCATTCGTGCTGAAAACGGAAGTGGCAAAACTACACAGATAAACGCAATTTCAATTCTTTTATTGTCAGAATATGAAGGTAGTTTCGCTGATTATATGAATAGAGAATGTAATGAGTTTACAATCTCTTTGGAATTTATGCTTAACGGCAAACATCTTTTGGAAACATTAACTTGTAAAAAAGGAAAGAGTTATACTACAACTAGAAACCTTAAAGATATTGATGGAAATGATGTTGCTAATGGCGAAGGTGTAAAAGAATGGCTTAATGAAAATGGAAATTTACCTGTTTCAACATCAACGTATGCTCTTTTTGTAAGACAGAATTCCGATATGGATATTATTCATTGCTCGGATAGCGAGCGAAGGGATTTATTTAAAAGGATTCAAGACCTCGACTATACAAAAGAAATCAAGACTCTCATTGAACCAAAAATTGAACAGACTAAAGAAAAAATTATCGAAAATGATAAAGAAATTTTCGCATTAGAAAATAAGACCTATACTACAAAAGATTTTGTCGAACTTCCATTTACCGAAGATGAATACAAATTGAAGAAATCACAGATGGATAAATTGATTGCTGAAAAATCTTTGGTAGAAGAAAAGAATAATCAGTTGAATGATTTGAGAGAAAGAAAAAATAAACTTGAATCAGAAATTAATTCCATTAAAGTTTCATCAGATTCAAAGAAGTCAAAAATCGATGAATTGAAGTCGTTTGATTTTGATACCGAAAAAGAAAAGATTGAAAAAGAATTTGTCAATAAGAAACTTGAATCTGAAAACAAAATCAAGTCATTGGAAGAACAAAGAGAAAATCTTGATAAAGATATAAATGAAAAATCTCTTAATCTTGAATGTGAAATTAAAAAGATTGAAGATGAAGGAAATGAACTTGTAAAAGAAATCGATTCCATTCGTTTGATGAAGTTGATTAAGTTTGATGAATCTTCTCTTGTAAATGCTAGAAATACTTTATCTGAACTTAAAACAAAACATTCAATTTCAATGTCTAATGCAGAAAAATTAAAAAATGGTGTATGTCCCGTATGTGGTGGCTCATGTACAGATAAACACGCTCAATTTGAATCCGAAGCAAAAGAATTGGATAAACATATTGCTGAATCTGAAAACACAATCAGCGACCTTTTGCAGAAGAAAGCGGACATTGAAGAGAAATCAAAAAAGAATGAAGAACTGAAAGAAAGAAAAAACAATCTTTCAAATGAACTTGTGAAGAAACAGTCTTTGATTGAAAACAAGCGGATGGAACAGAAATCTTTGAATTCTTCTCTCATGGAAAAGAAGCAAAATTATTCTAATCAGATTGAGAGTGAAAAGAGAATTCTTGAATCTATCGATTCTGAAAAAACTTCAAGATTAAATTCTATAAAAGAAAAAGCAGATTTATATGAATCACAGACCACCATTTTGGAAAAAGAAATTGAAGATTTGAAAATTCAGCATGATTCAAAGTTTAAGGAATTTGAGGAACTTTCCAAGAAAATTGAATCTTTTTCTGTAGGAACTTTTGATGAAAACAAAATTGTTGAAATTGAAACTGAACTTAAAAAATATGATTCTGTTGTTGCTGAAAATAAAGTTGTAAAAGAATATAATGAACAACTTGAAGAAACAAAGAAAGCAGATAAGAAAGAACTTGAAAAGTTTAAGGAAAGAAAACAAAAGTTTGAGAAAGAAAAGTTTGATTTGGAAAACAGTAAGAAGATTCTCACAACAGATTATCCGTCTTGGGCGATATTACAGAATTTGAAAAATATCGAAAATGATATAAATGAATTTATCGACCAAGTTTATTATAAACCATTGAATATTAAGTTTGATATGACTCGTAGCGGAATTTCAATGAGATTTGGGGATGATATTAAAGTTGAACGCTTGAGTGGTGCGGAAAAGGCTATTACAAATATCGGATTCTGTGAAAGTTTCAACAAGAATTTGAATTTGAATATGATTTTGCTTGATGAGCCTGACGCTCCGTTGAGTGCGACTAGAAAAGAAATGTTTTACTCATCTTTGTTGGAAATGAAAGATGTATTTGAACAGATGATTGTCGTAACTCATTCGAAAGATATGGTTGCCTATATTCAAGCGAACGATACAGACTGTAATATAATTACGTTGTAAGGGGGTATTATGAAATTATTAAAATGGACAATGTATGTTATAATTTCAATATTAATGATTTTGTTGGACGCATTACTTATGAAATGGTCAATACAATATATTCCCATTTTTAAAGAAATCGGAATTGCTTTAGGATTAAATAATTTTTCTGTTGCAGAATATTTCATAGGTATATTAGGATATGTTATTATTTATGGAACAATTAAAGGTATATTATGGTTTTATAAATTTATAACAAATATTATTTTAGGAGATTAGTATGATTAAAGATACAATAAAAACAGTGAGTGATTTTCTAGAATATATGGATTTTAAATATCCTTGGGATAAAATAGATATTCGTCAATCTTTTATGAGGAAAGAAGAAGAATTTAAATTTTTTGTTTCGTTGATTAGAAAAATTATAGAATCTACTTCTGAAATTTCAGATGAAGATAAATTATATGTAAGAAGATTTTTTGATATATTGATTAGTAAATATTGGGATGAATTACAAGAACAAAAATATTCACCAAAACCAAAATATTCTGCTGAACACGCTTTTAATGTAATTAGAACATTAAATTGTTCTTTGGATGATAAATTAAAAATTGCCGAATTATTTGAATATTCAGAATAATTAAAGTAAATGTACACACAATTGTATTTTGTGTGTATATTTATTTAGATAAAGAGGAAAATTATGAATATTTTTAAGAAGTGGAAAGAACTAAAAGACAAGATAAAAAGATATAACGACTCTTATGAGGTAGCCTACATGTCATACAAGTACAAGAATGTAGAACTTCATTCTCCGATTGAAATGAATAATATTTATCTTGTGAAAAATAAAGATGATTTGATTTTCTTCGTAAAGAAAGACAATTGGAAAAAGTATATAGGATTTAGTAGAGATTATTTATGCGATTCTCAAGGAAATGATTTTTCGCATGATACATATTATAAAACTACAGATTTGAAACAGATTAAATCTTGTCATCTATCTGATATTCCGAAAGAGTTAATTAAAGAAACGGAAGATGAATTGATTAAATATAAAGATGATATTAAGATTGTTCTCGAAGATAAGATAAAAGAGGAATTTTATATATGAAATTAACTGCATGGACGAATGAAGAATATGCTAGGAAACATTACATAGACCCTTTTGACGAACGTTTAAATTTAATGAATCCTAATAAGAAAATGATAATGCCAAACGAATTAAAAACTTTGGCAAAAGAAAATAATTTATCATGTGATGAAATGTTTGAAAAATGGAAAACTGAAACTGAATATGATAAAATTCCTATGTGGTTAGATGAAGATAAAGTAAAAGAATATAATAGTCTTTTATCAGAAATGGAAACTTGCATAATAGAACATTGTAAAGAAAAAGGAATCAGATTTTCTAGTGATTATCATCAGTACGGAGATTATGGTGTTCCGATTTTTAATAATAAATATATGTATTATACTTTTGCTAGAACTTGGGGTTGGCTTATGGCAATGGCGGACAATGATAAATCAGATAATGGATATTTGAAATACTATCTTCATGGAAACGAACATCCTATCAAATATCCAAACGAAGTAAAAGGAGAAGTTTGTATATGAGTGATTTCTATATATTTCTTGAAGAAGACAAAGGTCTAAATAAAAATCAAATAGAAAGTTTATCAGACGAAGAATTAAATAAATATTATAAAGAATATGAAAAAAATATAGAATCTGAAAGAAAAGACTTGATAGATGAAGAATAAATTGCAATAATGTAATTATGAAATTTGCTTTAATTTTAGTTTGCATTTATGAATATCTCATGTATTGTTATAATCCAATTAATCGATTATTTTTTGAACCATTGTCTATAAAATTCGAAAATGTAAATGAAAAAAAGACAAGGGAAAAAATGGTTGTCGCCGTTGATTTTGATGGCACTATTGCTAAAACGGATTTTCCTAAAATCATAAAACCAATTCCTCATGCGTTCGATGTTCTTCGAGTTCTTATGAATGACCCATACACAACTTTAATTTTATGGACATGTAGAGAAGGTGAAACTCTTAAACAAGCGTTAGATTTTTGTGAATTGTATGGGATAAAATTTGATTATGTGAATGAAAATGATAAAACACGAACAGAATACTACGGTAATGATTCGAGAAAAATCGGAGCGGATTTGTATATAGATGATAAATTTGCTCAAAGTAATATAGAAAAATTATGGAAAGATTGGTGGAATTGGATGAAGAAAAATGAACTCCTTAAATGACAATTTTCCTTGACATTAAGAAAGAATAATGATATTATATTTCCATACGGAGGTATAATATGAAGAATTATGAAAATCGAAATGTAATCCATAAAAATTTCGGAAAAGGTAGAGTAATTTCATCTTATGAAAGTGATAATGGAAAAACTGTACTTGTAATCAAATTTGACGCTCTTGATTCAGAGCGTTCGATTTATGCTAATTTTCATGGTATGCGTGTATTCTAAATGCTAAAATTGGAGTTGTGTATGAGTGTGACTAAAATTGTTTATAATTTTTTGGACAATCTGCAAGATGGTTTTATCATAAGTGGATGGACGCTGACAAATGAAATCAATTCTCGAAGTGGTAGAAACACATATCCGAGTACATTGCTAGGGTATTGTAGAGAATATTGTGATATTGTTGGTGGCGATTGGGAATGTTTGGACAATCAAAAATCCATTTATAAATTTCATAAAGGTGCGGTTATTTTAGGTGATTGTGTCTTAGACGGAAAAGAATGATAAAATACAATGATTGGTACTAAGGAGAAATAAAAAAAATGGCAAAATATGATGAATATATAAACAAATCAAACGAATGCATCAAAAGATATAAAAAATACATAAATGATAATAAAGATGTTCACTTAGCAATGTTTTATAACAATGCGTCAATTGGCTTTAAAAGAAAAGCGGTAAATTCGTTGATTAATGCTGATAAAAATAATTAATGTTTTCATCAAAGGGTTCTGAACATTTCTTGTAAGTCTTTAATTAATGTTTTGGGATTACCGTTCCAATCTACATATTTTAAGATGATGTTATGTTTGGAACAGTAATCTTTTTTCATGTTATCTCGCTCTAGTCCTTCCTCAAAGTTTTGTTGAATTTCTTGTTCTGTCAAATGACCACCAAAATTGGTGGGTTTATAATGTTGTCCGCCTTGAACTTCAAGAAGAAACCATTTATCTTTAAACCAAATCTGAAAGTCAAAGCGCAAAGGAAATTCTTTATTTTTATAATATAAATCAGAAAAAGATTTTTGTTCCTTGAAAGTCAAATTATGTTTTCTCAAAAAATCTCTTGTAATCTGTTCACCTTTCGAACCTCGTTTTTTCTTAGACCTCCAAATAGCCAATTTAGATTCCATAGTGTGAGAATGATTCTGCATTTTATTTACATAATTTTTTAGACTCATATAACAAAAATAGTTCATTGTTTTGATAATTTTACTTGACAAAATATTTTGTTTATGTTATATTTATTTATGTAAGGAGATTTATATGAAAACATTACGACTTTATAAAACAGATTGTGTTGTACCTTCACCTCATGGTCGTAGGATTGTGTATTACGAACCTACAACAGATTGTAGTTATATTAAAGTTCGTAATGATGTTTGGTCAGAATATGATTGTGGTAAATGTTGGACTTCTATGAAAGAAACCAACATTTTAATAACAATTAATTAACTATATTTCTATTAGGAGAATAATTTATGGTTGTTGATTATGATTTATTTGCTGAACTTGCTAAAGAATACGAATATCAATATAAAGTTGAAGATTTATATGGTGATATGATTGCTAATAAACTTTCAGAAGAATTTGGAATTTATATTGGATTCGATAATAAATATTTTACTTGTAGTTCTATCGGATTTAAAGTTTATTTCAGAGATGTAAAAGACTTTAAACAGTTGCATGATATGATTGCAGATAAAATTGGTAATGGTGCGGATGACGCTAAACTGAATGATAAATTCCATTACTTTTTTAGTAATGTTTCGGTAGAATCAAAAATTGGTGAATTTCATAATTACGACCGTTATTCATTTAATTCCATGTCGTTCTTTGATTTGCTTTGGTATTTGAAAACAGACGAATTTATTCGTGACGGTTCAATTGGTCATAAACTTATGAATGTTGCACAAGATTATGCTGATAAATACTCTGATGATAATGCGACATATTTTTATCCAAGAAGCGGATTGCAATATCAGATTCGTTACGGTTCATGGATTGATTTAACAACGGTTGACCCTAAGTTCAGCGGTTGGCAGATTAAGTTCTTCCAAAACGGTAAAGTACAGATGAAAGGTTTGTCTGTAGAAGATTGGGATAAAATTGTTCACCTTGATGAAATTTGTTCAAGAAAATAAATAGATGTGTGTTATTTTTCATATCGAAGTTGTATGTCATTTCGATATGAAAATGCTCGGATTTAAGTTCCGAGCATTTTTTTAATTCCTCAAGTTAATCCCTAGAGATATTTATTTTCTTTAAGGATTAAATATTTATTTTCTTCAATTTACCTTTTATCCTATGATAAACATTTTGATTGGAACTACCTCTCATTTTTAATTTCAAATCTTTTTTATCATCTTCATAACGACCATCTATCAAATAATCGACACTTGATAAAATGTAATTTATTGAATCATCATTCATCGACTCTAATTCTTCCAAAGTATATCCACTCCACAGATATATTAAAATATTTGGATTTTTATGTTTAATTTGTTGAATGATATATTGAGTATTTTTTCTATTATATTCCGCTAAAGGTTCGCCACCTAATAAAGAGAAATCACGATGAACATTGTAAGCATTAATCAAATTATTCAACTTATCACAAAGTTTATCAATTTCAATTTTTGTTCCAAAATTAGGATTCCAAGTTTCTTGATTAAAACAGTTTTTACAATGATGTGGGCAACCACTCACGAATAAAGATACTGTAATTCCATCCATACAATTGATTGTATCATTTTCTATTATTTTCGCATATTTCATATAATCCCTCATGATTAATCCCTAAAGATTTATTATTTCTTTAGGGATTATAATTTAACCTATATTAATCACTCTATCTTTAAAATCAGACAATCTTCCTTGATTTGAATTTGGACTATTTTCACTTATACCATTTGCAACTTCACCTATATATCCACAAATTCTTAAAGTATAATGTAGTTTTTTCTGATTCTTTGTATGACAATGAGGGCATTCGAATAAGAGTTTCCCATTTTCATCTATAATATTCAATTCACCTTCATAACCACATTCGTCACAAGTTCCTTCATTTCTAAAATTTAATTCGGAATATAGAATATTATCATACATAAATTTAAATAACTGCAAAATTACTTTTTTATTATTTGTTAATGACGAACCACATTCTACATAAGAAACTGCTCCACCTTTAGATAAAGAAAGATATTCACCCTCAAGTTTAAGTTTCTCAAAAGCATCAATTTTTTCGTGTGGGTTTACATGATATGAATTTGTTACATAATCATGGTCAGTTACACCTTTAATAACTTCACCATCGGCTAGTTTCTTTAATGCTTTTGCAAATTTTTCTGTAGTTGATTCCTCAGGTGTACCATAAATAGAATAAGGTATTTTATCCTCCATTTTCCATTCAATACATTTATTATTCATATATTTCATAATTTCTTTTGAAAGTTTAACACCTTCTTTACTTGTATTAGATTTTTCAAGCAAACACATACATGTTTCGTATAATCCAACATATCCCAAAGAAATTGTAGTATAATCAACATCATTTTCGAGCATTGAATCAAGATTATCTTGAGGATTCAATCTAGCAAGTCCACCATCCATCCAAAGAATAGGAGCATTTTCTGCTCTGATTCTTTTAATGCTTTTGTGTCTTTCTTGTAGTCCTTTATGACAGATTTCAAGATACTTATCTAATGTTTCATAAAAATCTCTGTTATCTAATTTTGATTTCAATGCTACATAAGGAAGATTAATTGTAACAACACCTTGATTCCATCTTCCATAAGTTTTAGGTTCAAGAACTTCAATAGAATATTCATCTTTAAGAGCATCATAAGAAACTTTTTGAATTCTAGCAGTATTACCTAAATAATTATAAACAACATTCCAATCTTTCAAATAAAAAACTTTACTTCCTAAATAATTAGGATTTTTATTTTCTAATTTAACTAAAGTTTTCCATAATTCTTTGATTGATTTTGGTTCAAGTGAACGACAAATATAATTCTTATTTGCTTTATCAAGAATTTCCCAATTCAAACCATAATTCAAAATAGAATAAATTTCAGCCTTCTGAATTTTTCCGTCTTTTTCAACATAAGTTTTTTTCTGCCAATATGGTGTAAGGAACGACCTACATCCCATATTAGGTATAATTTGACCTTCTTTTGCTTCTCGACATTTCTTTTCAGAAAGAATATCAGGTTGCATTCTCTTTACAACACAATCTACCGCAAGTTCATTCAAATAATAATACGAGTCTGTAGGTTCAACATTTAATCCATCACAAATCCAATAAAGAAGTTTTGGAAATAATGGCGAAATGACTCTACCTTTTCTGTCTTTTACACCTTCGGTTCTTTGTCTTAAAACTTCTTCAATAATCATAGCGAGGTCTTTTTGTTCTTGTTTTGTCATTGCTTCTGCTAAACAAAGATTTATCGATACAAAAGGTGTTTGACCATTTGAACTTTGATGACATAACACTTGATATTGAAATGTCTGTACTCCACGATTTATTTCTTTTTTCAAATCTTCATCGATAAATTTTTGCATTTGTTTTTCGGTTAAAAATTCAGAACATCTTTCATGAATGCGTTTTGATATTGTTTCTCTTGATTTTTGTAAAAATGGCAAAGTTGATGTCCAAGAATGTGACTGCCCACCATATTGGGAAGACGATACATGAAGTGCTATTTGTGCTAAATGATTACATGCGGTGCTAAATGAATGAGAAGGGTCTATTCCTATATTCCCCATAGCAAATCCATTATTAAACATATCAAAATCATTAATCAAACAACAATTTGACATATTCTGCAAAGGGGAATAATCCATATCGTGAAAATGAATAGAACCTTCATCATGCTCTTTTGTAACTTCTTTTAGAAGCATTTTGCGACCAATTGTTTTACATTTAGTACCAGCGATATAATCTCGTTGTGTACCTAAGAATGTTGGTCTTTTATTTGCGTTATCTCCACTAACATCTTCATTGGTAGAATTACAGATTGAAATGATTTTTAATTCATCTTCGCTATATTTTTTAGTTTTCTTTTTTTCATTTCTAAAAATAACATAAGATTTGGCAATATCATATTGGTTTTTATTCATTAATGCTTTTTCGACAAAATCATGAATTGTATCAACATCGATTGTTGAATAATTTTTAATTTTTTTCTGTACAAACTCCGCAACTTGATTTATTTTTTCATCATTCATTCTTTTTTCTTTTTCAACTGAATTATTTGCTTTTTTTACCGCATTAATAATTTTATCCAAAGAAAAATCTTCTTCTTTACCACCAAGTTTTCTTACTTTCATATAGCATTACCTCTTTTAATATATATTTAGTGTTGAATTAAAGATAGTTACACTTTAAGCCACAATATTTAGTGGTTCAAAGTGTAATACATTTGAGAATATTTTGCAATATTTTTTATATAAAATCCGTAAGAATAATTCCATCCTTTAGGGTTGTGTGTGGTTTACAAATATAATGTATGACTTGTTACCGAAGATTTTAAAGCAAAGGCGGAATCAGCATACGCTTTTAATTCAGTGAATTTAGAATCTACATATGATGGTTGAGCAAAAGTAGAATCTACATACGACTTTTCAGCAAAAGTAGAATCTACATATGATTGTTTGGCAAATGTAGAATCTACATATGATTTTAATTCAGTAATTCCTTTAAACGCAGAACCTAAATCATTCAAACTATTGAACACTGAATATTTTATACCAACTCCACTACCAATTACCCAAATTCCATTTGCATAATAAGGCATGTTACAATCAACACTAGTTATGTTTGAATCATACCAAGTTTTTCCATCTGTCGAATATTTTATACCACCAATATTATTACTACCAATTACCCAAACTCCATTTGCACAATAAGGCTTGAAATAATCAGCACTAATTATGTTTGAATCATACCAAGTTTTTCCATCTGTCGAATATTTTATACCACTACTACCACTACTACCAATTACCCAAATTCCATTTGCATAATAAGGAGAGTAGTAAGACCCACTAGTTATATTTGAACTGCTCCAAGTTTTTCCATCAGTTGAATATTTTATACCACTACCACTACCACCAACATTACTACCAATTACCCAAATTCCATTTGCATAATAAGGAGAGTAGTAAAGACCGCTAGTTATATTTGAACTGCTCCAAGTTTTTCCATCAGTTGAATATTTTATACCACTACCACCATTACTACCAATTACCCAAATTCCATTTGCATAATAAGGTTCGAAATAATAACCGCTAGTTGTGTTCGAATTATACCAAGTTTTTCCATCAGTTGAATATTTTATACCACCACCATCATTACTACCAATTACCCAAATTCCATTTGCATAATAAGGAGAGTAGTGAGAACCACTAGTTATGTTTGAATCATACCAAGTTTTTCCATCTGTCGAATATTTTACACCAACGTCACCACCACCATCATCATTACTACCAATTACCCAAATTCCATTTGCATAATAAGGAGAGTAGTAAAGACCGCTAGTTATATTTGAATCATACCAAGTTTTTCCATCTGTCGAATATTTTATACCACCACCAAGACCAATACTATTACTACCAATTACCCAAATTCCATTTGCATAATAAGGAGAGTAGTAAGAACCGTCAGTTGTGTTTGAATCATACCAAACCATTCCCATTTCATCATCTGTCAATCCTAGGTTGGCTTTTGTGATATTTACATCTCCATGTCTATAGGTCGTTTCCGCTTCACCTTTGACACCTGTGACATCTCCACTACCACTGCTAATAAATTCATCGTATTGCGCAACTTTTTCAGAAGTTATTCCACTGTTAATCGCATATAATTGTTCAGAGGTAAAAGGTTCTTCATTTACTTGATATTCTGCAATCCAACCGTTTTTCCCATCAGTTTCCCAATCACCTGTATATTTAAATCTCCAAGTTCCACTTAATGTTTCTAATGTATAATCAGAAGCGTCTTGTACAACTAAATAATCGTTTACTGTTGGAGTTGTGTTACCCGAATAATCTTGAGGATAATCTTCTGAGTTTGAAGGTACATCTGCCCAATCATCCCAATTTCCTCTAAAATTAGCGGTGTTTGTTTGGACTGTAGAATTTACGAATGATTTATCTGCTAATTGATTCGATGATGATGCTTGATTTGGAATTAAATCATCAATCGAATCTATCCTATTTGACAAATTAGTATCAAAAAGATTTCTGTTATAAATTTCATTGTTCAAATTGATTTCAAATAACTCATCTTGCTCAGTTCTTTCTTGAATTTCAGAATTCAAATTTTCACGCAATAAATTGTCTGCTTCTGTTCTAGTTTGAGTTTCGGTGTTTATTTTTTCTAATAAAGTATTATCTCCATCGATTCTATTTTGTGTTTCTGTTTCTAAATCATCAATGACAACATCTAATTGATTAAGATTTGTTCCATTAGTGTTTGTATCAGATGTTTTGGAATGGGTTATTATTCCTTCCCACAAATCGGTTTCTTTATTATGAAGTAATTGGTTGTTGATATTTACATCGTGAGTCTCGTCTGTGGATGTATTTGCACCTAAAGCAATCCCCCCTTGTTCCGCATTTGAGTTTTTACCAATCGGTATGTTTTCTTCATCTTGAAAGGCTAGTTTTGCTTTTCCAACATATGAATCTGAATAATCTTCTTGAGTCGATGTATTGATTAATTTGGCATAACCAACATCATTATACAATTGAGAAAGTTTTGTAGGAACATCTATACTTATGTTTTTTTCACTATCAGGATAAAATTTTTGTCCACCATTAATAGATATTGTTTCTACTTTATTTTCTTGAGCATTTACTTCAACAGAATTTAATTTGAGTTTGTCCGAATCAGTAAAATCGTTAGAACTTAATCCTTTTCCTTTTTCTTTGAGAACATATTTACTCAACAATATTGATATTTGACCATATCCGTACAAATCAACATTTCCTTCTGAATTAGTTTTATCGAATTCTACAGTTTGTATTTCCCAATGATTATTCATATAATTAAAACCTCATTATCATAGTTATTAAAATAGTTATTCTCTCTCAATAATAATTTTTTCTTGACAATGTTTTTAATATTATATATAATTTGTTATAATTAAAAAAGGAGTTAATAAATGATATACGGCTACATTCGAGTTTCTACAGAGGAACAAAATCTTGAAAATCAAAAGAAGGCTATTTTAGAACGATATAAAGTTCGAAAATGGATTGAAGAAAAGAAAAGTGGAACAATTGATTATCATAAACGAAATTTAGGTAATTTGATAAATCAATTGAAAGAAAATGATGTTTTGGTCGTTACTGAAATTTCAAGATTAGGTCGAAGTCTGAATATGATATTCAATATAATATCAGAATTAAAAAATAAAGGTGTTAGAGTAATAGCAATTAAAAATAATTTTGATTTGAATCCACAAAAGAAAAACGATATAACATCTCAAGTCTTGATGTTTGCCTTTGGTTTATCAGCACAAATTGAGCGAGATTTAATTTCTGAAAGAACAAAACAAGGTTTAGCAGTAGCAAAATCTAAAGGTAAAAGAATAGGAAGACAAGTTGGTGAAAAAATATATAATGTAAAATTAAGAAGGTATGAAAAACAAATAATGCGAGATTATAAAAATAATAAAAGTATAAATTCTATAGCGACAAAATACAATGTGAATTGGATAACGGTAAAAAGATTCATTGATGTATATTCAAAGATGGAAAAACCTGCTCCACTTACAGAAAAACCAAAGAAACATGGACATCCTACATATGCTGAATTAGAATACTTTAGGACACATCCATAAGTTAAACTATCAAGGAATATTAAAAAATAACTATTTTATTGAATAAAATAGGAGAATGTGTTATGAGAAATATAAATATTCCAGATAGCAAAGAACATTATGGTAGTTTCGTTTTAACAGAAGTTGCAGGTAATCACAAAACATTCATGGGTTTAAGTTCTGATGTTGCCCTTCTTCCTAATGAAATGGAAAATACAATTACAGGTTCATCTGCCTTTTGTGTAGATACAGGGGAACTTTATCTCTATGAAGAAACTAGCAAAACTTGGTATCAAGTTTGATTTTAAGATTAATGGAGATTTAATTTATGCTTGATATAATTACTTTAGCGGTTGCAGAAAAATATACAAAAGATACGGCTATTGCTTTAGGTGCGGTTAAAGGTGCGCCGTGTACAATTTCTAAAGTTGAAACTGTCGAAGATGGTACAGAAATTACATTCAAATGGACAGGTGACGATGGAAGTACAAATACTAGAAAAATCAAAGTAATGGACGGTATTTCTGTTGTAAGTGGAACTATAGATGAAAACAAACATTTGATTTTAACATTAAGTGATGGAGCGGAGGTTGATTGTGGTGAACTTCCGTTAGTTGATGATGCTGAAGATGTAGCATACACACAACCTAAAGAACCAAGTGTTGAGAATGTTAAAGACGCTTTAGATTATTTTTTCGATAAACAAATTACTTCTGATGAAGTAGAATATACAAATTCTCAAACTCCTACTATAGAAACCGTTAAAGACGCATTGGATTATGCAATTTCCAAAGGTGCTATTTTGGAACAATCTTTAACAGTAACTAACGCTATAGGTTCTGCAACTAGCGGAAAAACATACGCTAAAGGAACTTCTTTAGAATCAATAATAAGAAATATGTTGATTAAAGAAGTTGCTCCTAGTTTGTCACTTGCGATTGTACCTAGTACAACATTATATGATGTTGTTGATACTTTGATTTCAACAATTCAAATGAAAGCAACTTGTACAAAGAACACTTATGATTTGAATAAAGTTGAATTTTATTTAAATGACGTATTAAAAAATTCGCAAAATATTACATCTAGTGGAATATATACTTATGATTTAAATTTTGATACACCAACAAATACTGATTTTACCGTAAAAGCAATTGTGTATGATAAAAAAAGTGGTACACCAATGAGTGCGAGCAAATCAATTACTGTAAAGTTTGTAGGTAAGAGTTATTATGGTACAGTAAGTGCTGATGTTGGTGAGCCTACAGAAGCAATTATTAAGGCATTGCAAAATAATGTTCTGAAAGATACAAAGAATTTGACTTATAGTGGAATTACAATGGATTATGGTAAAGTTGTTTATGCTTATCCTAGTAGTTTTCAAAATCTCTCTAGTATCAAGGATTTAGTAAATAACCTCAATTATACCTCGTCATTTACAAAAACAACAGTCAGTGTGGATGGAATTTCTTATAATTGTTATACACAAAACGACCCTAGTGCTTCAACCGATGTACAATTGACTTTTGCTTAATAAATAGGAGAATTTTTTATGATTTCAATTTTGGACCAATTCGACCTTCGTGCTAAAAAACAGAATTTTCAAAGAGATGCTTTTGAAACAATAGCAGACATGAAGGCATATTCTGAAAATTATCTACCCCCAATGTTCGATGCGTATTGTTATGAAGACGGTAAAAAATATAGATATAACGCTAGTAATGAAATTCTTGAAGATACAGGAAAATGGCGTGCAATCGGTGAAGGTGAAGGTGGTGGAGACCTTTCTTCATACTATACAAAAACTCAAATCAATAATCTTCTTGATGAAAAAGTTGATAAAGTTAGCGGAAAGGATTTATCGACTAATGATTTTACTGACGCTTATAAACAACAAATTGATGATAACGAAAGTGCAATAGAAACTCTCAATGGTGATTCCACTGTTGTAGGTTCAGTTGATTCTAAAGTTGCCACCGCATATGCAAATGCAACAAGTTATACTGACACGGAATGTGCAAAGAAAGTGGACAAGGTGAGTGGAAAAGGACTTTCAACAAATGACTTTACCGATGAACTCAAGACCAAGTTGGATAATCTTGAAAATTATGATGATACCGCTTTGGGAAACAGAGTTACTGCAAATGAAAATGCAATAACCGTTCTTAATGGCGATAGCACTGTAAATGGAAGTGTTGATAAAAAAGTTGCTAGTTGTCTGACGGACAGTAAATCTTACACTGACACTAGCATACAGAATGCAATCAAACAGACTGCGATAGTTTGTGACGCAAAACCAACAATAAGCGGAAACATAATCACTTATTATCAAGGTGGTGTTGAAAAAACAATCACTTCGGATAACAAGACAAAGTTCTACTATACAGATAATAATGTAAATTACAGTACGATTTGGATTGAAAACACAGAATTTACTGATACTTTGGCAAGTGTTGATTTTGCTGATTATGTTTCAAAGACGAACGATGTTGTAAGCACATACACAGGCTCTGATGCTGATAAAACAAAAATACCAAATATCAGTGCTATGGACGCATTGAAAACTTTGGTTGATACAGAATTAGATGAAAAAGTGAACATTTCAGATGTTGAATCTAGTGTATCATCTTCAAGTGATAACCCTGTTAAATCATCGACATTGTATACAGAATTTGCAAAGAAAGTTGATGTTGACCAAGGTTCAGCAAACGAAGGAAAGATTCTTCAAGTTAATTCTAGCGGAAACCTTGCTTTAGTAAATCCACAATCAACCGTAGATTTGTCGGATTATGTTTCAAAAACAAATGACGTGGTTGATACTTATAGCGGACAAGAAGTGGACAAGACCAAGATTCCGAACTTGGGTGCTATGGATGCACTAAAGACTTTAGTAGATACTAGTTTAAGTGAAAAGGTTTCAACTGCTCAAGGAATTGCGAATGAAGGAAAAATTCTGCAAGTAAATGATGAGGGTAATCTTGCTTTGGTTGATATTGGAAGTGCCGTTGGAACGGATGCTTCGGATGTTAGTTACACGAATGCTAGTTATCCTACTTTAGACAATGTGAAGAAGGCTTTAGATAATCTGATTTCCAAAGTTTACTATGTTGAACCAAAAATTGAAAGTTTCACGATGACACCTTCAACAACAGAATATGAAATTGGTTCTACCGTAAACGAAGTTGTATTTAATTGGAGTTACAATAAAGATGTAGTTTCACAAACATTAACTGATTGTACTTTGGCAGATGAAACTGTAAGAACTGCTACTTACTCAACGCCCATTTCAAGCAATAAGACATTCACTCTTAACGCTAGTGATGGTGAAAAATCAGTTACATCAAGTAAATCAATTTCTTTCAAACATAAGATTTATTGGGGAAGTAGTTCTACAACAGAAGATTTTACAAGTGCGTTTATACTTGCCCTTAGTGGAAAGAAATTTGCAACTTCAACAAAAGGCTCTTATAGTATGAATGTTGGTAGTGGTGAGTATGGCTACTTATGCTATCCTTCAAGTTGGGGAAATGTTCAATCTTGGTATATCGGCGGTTTTGAAACAACGACAGAAGATTGTGGAACTATAGCATTTACCAATGCGAGCGGAAACACCACTACTTTTAGAATTACAAGAACTTCAAGAAGTGGATTGGGTTCTATTACGGCAGAAGTAAAATAAACTATTTTAATAATAGGAGATATAGAATATGAGTGTTAAATTAGCAGATACACTTGCCCCAATGGGTGAGTTCCCTATAGGTGAAGCAAAAGATATAGATATCGAAATTAATGGAGCAAATAAAAGACTCCAACAAGCGTACGAAGATGGTGATTTAGGTGGTGGCGGTTCTTCCATCCAAGTTGAAGAATTACCAATCGCTTCATCTGAAGAAAGTGGTAAAATTTATCAATACATTGGAGTTAGCGGAACATACACAAAAGGTTTTTTCTACGAATGTAAGAATTATGGATATTTATGTTGGACTATTGATGATTCATCATATTATACGAAAAGTACAGAAACTAAGGCGGATGAAAATGTATATGTGAAAAACGGTGACCTTTATGAAGAAGTTGGTGTTATAGTTGAGATAATTAATGATACTTTAACATTCGAAGATGATAATGAAAATGAAATAACTTTGGGTCGTTATTCCGATGGTGATATAACAAATGTGGGTTATGAATGGACAAGTATAAATGTTGAAGATGGTACAACTGTTGTTGATGAAGTTGCTAGAGAAAGAGCGTATGAAGCACTCGAATTGGCTGAAACAAAATTAACTAAAGTTTCAACAATACCTACCGTTGCAGAACAAGGGGAAATTTATTTATATGTGGGAGAAACAATAAATAATTTCAAAAAAGGTCATATTTATCAAGTTGTTGGTGGAGTAGGTGTTAATTCAGCATTGAAATTCACATGTGAAGGCTCAACGTATTATGTTAATGAAGATAATATGATTTTAAATTTTGATACCGAACCTACACCAATTACTCAAGAATCTAAATCCACAATTAAAGGTATTCCTAATCAAAATGAATATTACTTGTCTTTTGAAGAAGGTGTGGGTTTAAAAGCAAATCAAGTTGACTATCATTCATTTGAGAAAACCGTAAATGTGTCTCTTGATTTTTCACAATCATCTCCGTTTGAATTAGGTGTTAAGTATGGTGATGTTGAATTGCCGATTATTAGTGATTTATATCTCATTACATATGAAAGCGAAAATATCATTTGGTTAGATATTACTCCAAAAGAAAATTCTGTTGAAGAGGTGGATTCATTACCACAAACTTTAGAAAAAAAAGTATACAATGTTACAAACTCAACAGTTTATTATGGTGGGTCTTGTAGTGAAGCAATGAGTGATTTACAAAGTAATTTTTCTAAAAATATATCTGTGCTTTATAAAAAAACCACAAGTGATGATGTGATTAGGGAAGAATGGCGATACAATGTGTTGAGTGGAACATTAACATACGATGATGATGTTATAACTAAAGTGATTGTTGTTCGTGAAGATGAAACAATAAGTTATTTATATAACGGTGACACAGAAGTCGAATACTTATCTGATGATTTTATGAGTTTTTATTTGACTTATGCTATAGACCAAGTTTATTCTAAAAATATTAAACTTGCGACCACAACTGATTTACCAACAATCGACCAAAATTATAACGCTGATAGTCCTAACCCACAAAGCGGTGTAGCGGTAGCATCAGCGGTATCAAGTGCCACGGCAGATTGTGTTAAGACTAGTGGTAATCAAGAAATTAACGGAATTAAAACCTTTAATAATGGAATTCGTACTGATAAAATCACATCTACTGATACTGATGGACAACAAGGTTCAATTGATTTACATACAGGTTCTTATTTAGGTAGTGTAACAATAGAAGGTCCTGGCGATAATTCTGACGCTACTATGAGAGTTGTTGGTGGTAATAATAATGAATCTTACATAGAAATGTTAGCCAATTTAATCAAAGTCAATAATAAGAATGTAGTTACATCTGTAAATAGTACACAAGCCAATGATAGTGGTAATGTTTCTGTTGATGTTGGTGTTACAAGTGTCAATGGAAATACAGGTGCCGTAACACTTTCAATTCCTACAATAACAGTTGATGGTAATACTGCAACAATTACTTATTAAAAAGTATTGATTTTATAAATAAATTGATGTATTATTTATATATAAGAGGATTATATGGGAACTTTAAATTTAACAACTGCGGATAATTATCTTACTGTTATCGTTAATGGTACTACAATCAAACAATTGTGGGCAAAACAAGGTAATGATGGAACACCTGTAAAAGTGTATCAAAAATGGAAAACAACTCATGTTACACAATACACAAATACTTTAGGAAACACTTATCGAGGTGGTGGTTGGGGAGTTAATTACAAATACGAAAGTGGAAGAAGCAGTTATTGTATTTATCGTTTGAAAACAACATTGAGTGTATCCGTTTCACGTTCAATAAGAGGTCGTGCATATATCGCAGGATACTTTAATGGAAGTCTGAAACGCACTAGTCCTTATTGGTATGGTGGGGGGAATCAATTGGAATACCTTGATGATTGTGAAACGGCATATGCATCGTATGATAGTAGTTATGATGAAAAAGCCTATGCTTGTTATTGGAGATTATACACATCAAGTGGTAGTAGCACTAGCGCAAGTTATGGTCCTGATATGTATACTACAACCAATACTGTGCTTACACCTTATCACTCAGAATCTAGTACGGGTGCTATAGCAGGGTCTAGTACCTATGTTAATAGGGATTCATATGAAGGTTTAGATACATCTTATGATGTTAGAGAAGAAGATAATTAGGAGAAAATTATGGCAAAATGTGATTGGTTTTATTATATTCATCCTTCAATTTGGAATGAAATGAAATTTCATTTATATCGTGGAATGAATTTGGTTTATAATGGTGAATTACCACAGTATGTGATTGATTTTTGTAATAAAACCGATGTTAATTTGATTCCTTTTTCAGAAAAGGATATTTATAATTATGAAGAAAGATTTTATAAATTAAAAAAAGAATGGTTACATGACGATGTTGAAAACAACAATTATTCTTTTGAAGTAAATCTCGATGATTTATGGAATGAAAGTTGGGATGATATTATAGATGAAAAAACATTATATATCGAATGTAATGTCGATAATATTTGTACAACTTTGTATAACATGAGAGAATACAAATTTCGTTCTATTCAAAGAGGATGGCTTGAATTAGGCTATAAAATCATTCCTTTGTTTTGGAAAGAATTCATCCCATCACTCAATGAAAGTCAAATACATTTGGTTGAAAAATTTGATAATATTGCGTTGGCATCAGCATTTGATGTAGATAAATTCGTATGTAGAATTTCTTTATTTCCGAATTCTGTAGATGAAATTACGGAAAGAAAATATATACACATTACATCTTCAGATGGTGGAAGACCATTACCATATTATCGTAGGTATTTTTTAAACGACAAACTTAATAAAAAATGGGGTGATGATTTAGCAACAAATGCTTTCTT
>Ga0310697_10002202_pt1 | contig 21106 bp, 12 predicted proteins | sample 172DNAGHGlowgp2_FD_203883 | JGI IMG/M metagenome (GOLD analysis project Ga0310697, IMG submission 203883) | Sheep rumen microbial communities from Palmerston North, Manawatu-Wanganui, New Zealand - 1728 DNA GHGlow gp2 (v2) (version 2) | ecosystem: Host-associated > Mammals > Digestive system >... | reverse complement strand
CGGCGCCACTATAGTTGCCCATTTCGTACTGCATGCGTGATAATTCATAAGATGCCTGGGCACCATATTCACTGGCAGGATCCTTGGCCAGAGACCTGAACGCCGCCTCGGCATCCTTGGTATTGCCCATCTGGGCGAGCGACAACGCGCGGTCGAGAGTTACTTCCTTCTCCTCGTTGACTGTGAGCCCGCCACGGTCGAGCAAGAGGCTGGAGAGATTTTTCACCTCGCTCCAGTTGCCCACTTGCTTGGCGACCCGCATGGCCCCCAGTTGAGCCAGGGTGCGGTTATCGTCACTGGAGGCACGCTGTGCCAATTCCTTGTAGCTGTTGATGGCCTCGTCATACTTGCCCTGCTTGGCCAGGATATCGCTGCGCATAGCCAGTGCATCCTGTGCATAGGATGCATCTCCACCACCCTGCAGGGCCTCGTCGATGGCCCGCATCGCGTCGTTATACTCACCCTTGCCATAGTGGTATCGGGCGATATAGTATTTAGCCTTGGCGGCATAGGCACCACTGGGATAATCCTTGAGATAGCGTTGCATCTTGTCGATGCTGGGCTTGGTGTCGATGGCAGCCTTCTCGGCAGCCTCAAACGTGAGACGCTCCACCTCACCCACGTCGATCTTGGGTGCATTGGGCACGCTACTCAAGAACTTGCTGAAGTCGCCCAGCTGTCCACGGTCGGCATAGATGAGTTTCATATCCTCGGCAGCGGCTTGAGCCTCATCGCTGGAGGGGTACTGTCGAATGACTTTTTTATAGGCTTCGATTGCATCATCTTCCTTGCCCATACCCTTATTGACCAGTGCAGTCTGCAACAGGCCCTTGCGGGCCTCAACACTCTTGGGGTAGTTCTTGAGCAGGGTTGCATAGGTGACGAGGGCGTCGCCATTCCTGCCCAAGCGAGCCTGGGCATTACCCTTCTCGAGGAGGGCCTGCGGAGCAAGGTCACTCTTGGGATAGGCGGCCACGAGGGCGTCCATCTGGTCTATCTCCTCGGCATACTGGTGGTTCAAGCCCATCATAATTCCCTTCTGGTACATCGAGTAGTCACCGCTGGTGTTCTTGTCGAGTTTCAACGCCTGGTCATAGGATGACTGTGCGCCGCTGAAGTCCTTGAGGTAGTACTGAGCCTGTCCGATGCCCTGATAGGCGCTTGCAGCCAAATCGTTCGATAGCTGCTTGCTGGCAATAGCGTTCTGGAAAGCCGCCTTGGCCTCGGCATATCGGTTCTGGTTTAACAGGCTATATCCCAGATTGTATTGAGCCAAGCCGTAATTCTCGTCGGACTTGTTGATGCTCTTCACATACTCTTGCTGCTGTTTAGCCGCTTCCTTGTAGTTACCCTCGCGGTACTGTGCCTCGGCTAGCCACAGGCGGCTCTCGTTGAGGGCCGTTTTATCGTAATTGCCCACAGCGATTGACTGCTTGAAGTAGTTGTCGGCCTCCTTATTGCGGTTATTGGCCATAGCCTGCACGCCCAGGTTGTAAAGCACGATCTGCTTGGCCTTGAGCACCTTGGCGCCAGGATTCTTGATGTGGTTGATGCTGGTGAGAGCCCGCTGGTAGTCGGTCGTGCTCATGTAAGCATCCACCAGATAGCCCTCCACATTGTCTTTATACCTGGAATTGGGATACTCGTTCAAGAAATCCTCAAACAGGTCAACGCTCTTGTCAAACGGCGTGCGCGCACCCTTGCTCACGCCCACGGCATAGTTATAATAGGCCGTCTCCTTAACGCTGCGGTCACAATCCATCGTTGCTGCCTGCTGGAATGCCATGTTTGCAGCGTTCAAGTCGCCCAACCGTCGCTTGGCCTGTCCCAGATAGAGGTAAGCGCTCTGAGCCAGAGCGTCGCTCCCGTCGGTGACATGCAGCATATTGCTCACCACGGCATCATAATTGCCATCGCGGTAATCCAGCACTCCCATGGTATAGGCCGCAGTGCGATACGGTTCACCCTCGGGGTTATTGAGGTATCGCCGCAGGTAGTTGCGAGCCTCGGCATCATTGCCCAGATGATAGTAACTCTCGCCCACCAGACGGTTCAACTCGGCGTCAAAGTAATCGTTCATGTGCTGGTCAAGCAATGCTTTACCCTTGTTGATGACATCATTATAGCGTTTGTTGTTATACTCAATCTGGGTGAGGTAGTACTGGGCCTGGAAGCCCAACTCGGTCCCCTGTGGGATGCGGCTGAACTTGTTCTCGGCCTCACTGTAATTCCCTTGAGCGTAATCCAGATAAGCCTTGTAAAACTCACTGGCTCCACCATATCGAGCAGAGCGGTCCAGTTCATGGTACTGCCTCTCGGCCTCACGGTAGTTGCCCAATCGCAGGTTACAGTAAGCCCTGCGGTATTCCAGATCCTCGTCGCTGTTCAGGTCGAGCGAGCGGTTGCGCACCATCGAGTAGCTGAGCAGTGCACTTTCCCACTGTCCACGGTAGAAATAGAAGTTACCCACCCTCATCTGTGCGTCGATTGCCAGGGGAGAAGCGGGATATTGGTCAATAAAACGCACCAGAGCGGCCAGGCTCTGGTCATCGCCACGCTCAAACTTGCTCAAGGCAATGTAATAGTCGGCCTGTTCACGCATCGAAGCATCACTGGGCAACAGTTTCATGTGCTCGAGCTGGTCGATGGCGCCCACATAGTTGTGCGCCTCATACATGAGACGGCCACGCTCCAGATAGCCGGCAGCGTTACTGGACATCACGCCAGGTTGCGCCAACGCCAGTGCGGGAACCGCTGCAAGCGCCGACAATAAGACTTTATTCATCTTCTTCATATATCATTATTTAGTTATCAACTTGAGAATGAGCGACCGCATGACAGGCCGCCGCACAGTACACATTAATAATAACTGCAAATTTAACCATAAATTGCCAATTGCAGGCACAACAAGGTCTAAAATATTCCTAAAAAAGCACGATAAATGTTGCCGGTCACAGTCCGAAACGCCGAAAACCATCAATCAAAGAAAAATGCAAGAAAAAATAACAACTTTTTTGGTATAATGCAAAAAATAACTACCTTTGCGTGATTTTTTGGCTAAAAGCCCTAAACAAGAGAGAAATAACGTAATATAAATAATTGTAAATGGCAACATTAGAGAAAATTAGGCAGAGGAAAAAGATCCTCGCCATCGTGATCGGTGCCGCATTGCTCGCCTTTATTATCGAGACGGGTGTTGAGTTCATCGGTCGCTCCGGTGCTAAGAGCACAGCCGCCAAAGTCGGCAGTGAGAAAATCGACATTACGGCGTTCCAGCGCAGAGTTGAGCAGGAGGCTGCCCAAGACCAGCAGAACAACCAGATGGATGCAGCTGTACGTCAGCAGCAAGTGCTCGACGAGATGATCAACGAGAAGTTGCTTGAGCAGGAGTATGCCAAGTTGGGCATCACTGTTAGCGACAAGGAGATCAGTGAGCTGATGATTGGCAAGAACGCCGCCCCCTCGGTGGTTCAGTTTGCCCAGCAGGTAGGCGCCAAGTCACCCGCTGAATTGTACGACTTCATCATGAATCCCGGCAAACAGGGCGTACAGAAGCAACAGGTGAAAGAGCTGGAGGACGAGTGGAACAAGATGAAGGACGAGCTGGTCAAGCAGTACAAGTTCGCCAAGCTGCAGAACCTCCTGGCCGGCTGTATGCAGGCCAATGACCTTGACCGCGCACAACTGGCCGAGGAAGAGGCTATCACCAACACCGTCTTGGTTGCCAAGAAAGACTACTCGACTATTCCCGATGATAAGTATCCCGTGAGCGATGAGGAGCTCAAGGCCGAGTGGCAGAAGGTTAAAGCCATGTTCAAGGTCGATGAGGACTTACGCTCGATCCACTACATCGCTGTGAACATTGATCCCAGCCAAGAAGACATCGCAGCCGCCAACAAGATTGCCGACGCCGCCTATATCGCCCTGCAGAAGGGTCGCGGCGTGGACTCTGTACGCCTGCTTGGAACCGTTCAAATCGATACCGCCAAGATGGTTCAGAAGGAACTGCCCATGAAGGTTCGTGACTTCTTTGCCAACGCCGAGGTGGGCACGACCCGCAGGGACAGCACCGTGGGCAACCATCACGTGATGTACAAGCTCATCAACAAGCAATCGAGCCTCGACTCGGTACAGTTGAGCTATGTGGTTGTTCAAGGTGACGCCAAGACCCAGAAGGCCGTTCTGGATCAGCTCAACAGCGGCAAGACCCTTGACGACCTGAAGAAGGCATATCCCCAGAAGGTTGACGGCAAGCTCAACGAGTGGCAGCGCATCTATAATGCTCCCGACTCGATGAAGGCCAAGATCGCCAATAACCAAGGCAACTACTTTGTGTACATGAGCTCGAACCAGGGTGCAACCCTGATGAAGGTGGATGACAAGAAGGCCGCCAAGTTGTTCTACACCCTGGCAACCGTGAGCTATGACGCATACGCCAGCACCAAGACGAGCGAGCAGTTGCGCGAGAAGCTCCAGGACTTCCTGAACAAGAACAAGACCGCTAAGGACTTTGAGGCCAACGCCGCCAAGTTTGGTTACAACGCAGTTGAGATGATGATCAGTCCCAGCACCCCCCAATTGGGCATGAGCAATTATGGCCAGGGAGGCATCAAGGATAGCCGCAAGGCCATCAAGTGGGCGTTTGACAGCAAGCAGAATGAGGTATCCCCCATCTTCAGCGACAACAACAATGTGCTGCTGGCAGTAGCTGTTGACGACATCTACAAGGCAGGCTACCTGCCCTATGACATGCATCAGGGCAAGGACATCCTCACCATGCGCGTTCGCAACAACAAGAAGGGTGAGGCCTTGTTGAAGCAGTATCAAGGCAAGGCTAATGACATCAACGGTTATGCAGCAGTGATGGGCGTCAAGGTTGACACCGTCAGTGTAGTATTTGCCAATGGTGATCCCAAGATTGAGCCGGGCGTTATGGGCCGCATGAGCGTTGCCAAGCAGGGTTCACTGCAGGGTCCCTGGAAGGGTCAGGAATCACTCTATGTCTATCAAGTGATCAAGAAGGAGAAGGCCGAGCGCAAGCCCACCAAGGAAGAGCTCGACAACCGCTACGCACAGCGTCGTGGTGCCCAGGTCTTTGCTAACCCCCGCACCATCTACAACATCTTGAGCGGCTCGACCAAGGTAACCAAGCACCTCATTGATTTCTATTGATGAAGTGACCCACAAGCTATCAAGCCCCGCAACCGTCCAGGTGTGCGGGGTTTGTTTTTTTGATATGAAATGAATTTTTAGCCGCATAAAGGCACCTTAATTCAAAAAAAATCTATAATTTTGGAGGTTAAACCAAAATATCACTATTTCACATGTCAACAGTCAACGAACGACAAGACGAAATCATTGAGGAATTTGAGGGTCTAGACGACTGGATGGACCGTTATAGTGTCATCATCGACATGGGCAACGCCATGCCCCCGCTTGACGAACAATACAAGACAGCTGATAACCTGATTGACGGCTGCCAGAGCCGGGTGTGGCTCCAGGCCGACTGTATCGACGGCAAGATGCACCTGCAGGCCGACAGCGATGCCATCATTGTCAAGGGCATCATCTCGATGCTCGTGCGCGTGCTTGACGGCGCGACGCCGCAGGAGGTGCTCGACGCCGACCTGTACTTTATCGAGCGCATCGGCTTGAGAGAGCACCTCTCTCCCACTCGCAGCAACGGTCTGCTGGCGATGGTGAAGCAGGTGCGCGCCTATGCCATCGCGTTCCAGGCCCGCACTCAACAAGACAATCAATAACATTATTAATAATTAACCAATCAAAAACCTAGACAAAGTTATGTTTAAGAATCATCCTAAGGGTCTAATCCCTGCCGCATTGAGCAACATGGGCGAGCGCTTTGGCTACTACATCATGAACGCCGTGCTGCTGCTGTTCCTGTGCTCTAAGTTCGGTCTTGACGAGGGCGTTGCCGGAGTCATCTATGCCGTCTTCTATGCTGGTATCTATGTATTGAGCCTTGTGGGCGGATTCATTGCCGACCGCACTCAGAATTACAAAAGCACCATCCAGTGGGGTCTCGTGATCATGGCCCTGGGCTACGTGCTGCTCTCGATTCCCGTTGTCCACTCGGCAGGCAACCACATGTGGCTGCTGGTGTTCACCTGCGTGGCACTGTTCCTGATTGCATTTGGTAACGGTCTGTTCAAGGGCAACCTGCAGGCCATCGTGGGTCAGATGTATGACAACATGGAGGCCGACGCCGTTGCCCAGCACAAGAGTGCCGAGGAAATCAAAGCCATCAAGGAGCGCCGCGACTCGGGCTTCCAGATTTTCTATGTGTTTATCAACATCGGTGGTCTGATCGCCCCGTTTGTAGCCCCCCTGCTTCGTCAGTGGTGGTTGGGCGTGAAGGGTATGGTATATGATGCAGGTCTTCCCGCATTGTGCCACCAGTACCTGAATGATGCCGCCAAGATGGGTGCCGAGCAGATGACCAACCTTAATGCCCTGATGGAGAAGGCCAATCCCGCCGGCTTCAGCGCTGGTGACATGGGTGCCGCTTGCAACAACTATCTTGAGGTGTTCAACACCGGCGTACACTACAGCTTTATCGCCTCGGTAGTCGCCATGTTCATCTCGTTGCTCATCTTCATGGCATTCAAGAAGATTTTCCCGACTCCCGCCAAGAAAGAGGCCACCGCTGTCGAGGAATATACCCCCGAAGAGAAGCGCGCCATGGCCAAGGAGATCAAGCAGCGCATGGCAGCCCTGTTCGCTGTTCTGGGCGTTTGTGTGTTCTTCTGGCTATCGTTCCACCAGAATGGCCAGTCGCTTTCGGTATTTGCTCGCGACTATGTCATCACCGACAGCATTGCCCCCGAGATTTGGCAGGCAGTAAACCCGTTCTTTGTGATTGTTCTCACGCCGATTATCATGTGGATTTTTGCTGCACTGGCCAAGGCTGGCAAGGCCATTTCCACACCTCGCAAGATTGTTATCGGTATGGGTATCACCGCTTTGGCCTACCTGTTCCTGATGCTCGTCAGCATGAGCGCCGGTTATCCCAATGGTGAGGACTTCCGCGCCCTGGGAATCGACCAGCAAGCCGCCATGAAGTCACAGTGGTGGGTACTCATCGCCACCTACTTCTTCCTGACTGTAGCCGAGTTGTTTATCTCGCCTCTGGGTCTGTCGTTTGTTTCCAAGATTGCCCCCAAGCACCTTCAGGGTATCTGCCAGGGCTTGTGGCTGGGAGCTACCGCACTGGGCAACCTGTTCATCTGGATTGGCCCTGTGATGCTCAACAAGATGCCGTCGCTGTGGATGTGCTGGGCCGTCTTCCTGGTGATCTGCCTCGTTGCCATGGGCGTGATGTGGGGCATGGTCAGCTGGCTGGAGCGCGTCACTGGCGAGAAAGAATAATTGCTTCACAACACATTGTAATATATCAATCATGAGAATCTAGGAAATCTAGCACATCTAGGTTTTCTAGATTCTCTGCTAAAAAGAAAAAAATCATGTTTGAAGGACAACCTAAAGGACTATTCGCGTTAGCACTGGCCAACACTGGCGAGCGCTTTGGCTACTACACGATGATTGCCGTGTTCGCATTGTTCCTCAGGGCCAACTATGGATTGTCGCCAGCCGTGGCAGGCACGATCTACAGTTCGTTCCTGATGGTCGTGTATTTCTTGCCGCTGATTGGCGGCTGGATGGCCGACAAATTCGGTTTTGGCAAGATGGTGACCATTGGTATCATCATCATGTTCCTGGGCTATCTACTTCTTGCCGTTCCTCTGGGCGGCAACACCCTGGCACTGGTTGTGATGATTGGTGCGCTATTGCTCATCGGATTGGGCACAGGCCTGTTTAAGGGCAACCTTCAGGTGATGGTGGGCAATCTGTATGACGATACCCGTTATGCCGCCAAGCGAGATGCGGGATTCTCGATATTCTACATGGCCATCAACATCGGCGCTTTGTTTGCTCCGACCGCCGCTGTCAAGATCAAGGAATATGCCGAGACCGCATGGGGATTCTCGTCTAATGACGCCTATCACTTCTCGTTTGCCGTGGCATGTGTTTCACTGGTTCTCTCGATAGCCATCTACTATGCCTTCCGCAGCACATTCCGTCATGCCGAGGGCGGCAAGAAAGACGCCGTCAAGGCCGATGACAGCAACGCAGTTAAGGAACCCGAGCTGAGCAAGGACGAGACCAAGCAACGCATCATCGCCTTGTGCCTCGTATTTGCGGTTGTGGTATTCTTCTGGATGGCATTCCACCAGAATGGCTTGTCGCTCACGTTCTTTGCCGACGAGTTCACGGCCAACTCGGCCAGTGGCTTGCAGAGTATGGCCTTTGACGTGTGGAACCTGGTGCTGGTGATCTTTATCGTGTATGCTGGTTTCTCACTGTTCCAGAGCAAGACCGCCAAGGGCAAGGGCATCTCGGGTGCCATCATCCTGGCCGCGCTGGGTATCCTGTACTACAAGTACACCCGCACCACCGGGAGCATCGACGTTGCCGCTCCCATCTTCCAGCAATTTAACCCATTCTATGTCGTGGCATTGACACCCGTGTCAATGGCCATCTTCAGTTGGCTGGCCAGCAAGGGCAAGGAACCCTCGGCCCCCAGAAAGATTGCCTATGGTATGGTGGTGGCCGCTATCGCCTATGCCATCATGGCATTTGCCTCGGTGGGCCTGCCCATGCCACAGCAGGCACCAGACGCCAGTGGTAATCTCGTGGGCCAGCATGTGGCCGACGTGACACCCAACCTGTTGATCAGCGTATATCTGGTATTGACATTTGGCGAGCTGTTGCTCTCGCCCATGGGCATCTCGTTTGTCAGCAAGGTGGCACCACCCAAGTACAAGGGAGCCATGATGGGCGGCTGGTTTGTATCGACAGCCCTGGGTAATCAGCTCGTGCTCGTGGGCGGCGCCCTGTGGGGCAAGGTGCCCCTGTGGGTATGCTGGAGCGTATTCCTGGGCGTGTGCCTCGTGGCAGCCATCTTCATGTTCGCCATGATGAAGCGCCTGGAGAAAGTCGCCAAGTAACCTATCCACTCGCCGAGACGGGTGGGACACGGGGACGGTTCTTTTGTCCCATTTTGGTTCAAAATGGGACAAAAGAACCGTCCCCGTGTCCCAGAATAAGCGTCTCAGTGATTCAGGAAAAGTAAAAAAATGGAGAAGGCAGAGCTGTAGTGGAAACTTTTTAGTACCTTTGTGCTTTAATTCTGTAAGCAAATGGAAGAAGTAACCTATCAGGGCCTGACGTTTGAGCCTTACATCAGACGTGAAGAGATTGCTAAGCAAGTGCATCAACTTGCCCAGGAAATCAAGCGTGACTATGCCAACGAGAATCCCCTGTTCCTGTGTGTGCTTAATGGTTCTTTTATCTTTGCAGCCGACCTGTTTCGTGCCTGCAATCTGCATGATGCCGAGATAACATTCATCCGGTTCAAGTCCTATGAAGGGATGGAATCAACGGGCAACGTGAAGGAAATCATGGGTCTCACCGAGGATATCACAGGCCGCAATGTGCTCATTGTCGAGGACATCATCGACAGCGGCGTGACGGCCGCCCAGCTACGCAAGGAGCTAGACAAGCACAACCCCAAATCGGTAAAAATGGTATCACTGCTTTTCAAGCCCGATGCGCTCACGGTGGGAAAGGCTCCCGAATATGTCGGATTTAAGATTCCCAGCAAGTTCATCCTGGGTTATGGCCTTGACCTGGACGGGTTGGCACGCAACTTGCCTGACATCTATGTGCTGAAGGAGAAATAGGTTCTAGGTCATTACAATTCATTGGAGAACGATATAGCAGTTGGTCCATAATCGATGTGAATTTCACTAATGAGCACCCACTGGGTCAACATTCTACATCCATGCCAATGATATTGATATTGAACTTCAATAAATAGAAAAAATATAGATTAATTATGCTAAACATTGTCATTTTTGGTGCCCCTGGTTCTGGTAAAGGCACCCAGAGCGATAAACTCATCGATCACTACAAGTTGTTTCACATCTCAACCGGCGATGTGCTGCGCGACAACATCAAGCGCGGTACCGAACTGGGAAAAACCGCTAAGGGATACATCGATCAAGGGCAGCTAGTTCCCGATGAACTGATCATCGATATCCTAGCACAGGTACTTGACGAGAATAAGGAGAAAGCCAACGAGGGCGTTATCTTTGACGGTTTTCCCCGCACCATACCCCAGGCCGAGGCCTTGGAGCGGCTCCTAGCCGACCGCGGCACTCAAATCGACGCCGTTGTGGGTCTTGAGGTACCCGAGGACGAGCTCATCAAGCGCATATTGCTGCGTGGTCAGATGAGTGGCCGTTCGGACGACAACGAGGAGACAGCCCGTAAGCGCCTTGACACTTACCACAACCAGACGTCACCCTTGAAGGCCTATTACGAGAAGCAGGGTAAATACCGTGCCATCAATGGTTTGGGCAGCATCGACTCCATCTTTGAGCTGATCAAGGCTGCGCTTGACGCTTGACCCATCCCCTAGACACCCTGAGGCTATGTCATAAATGGCAACCTGAACTGTTCATCACGCTCTCGGCGAGAATCATTAGCTCGGCCTAATGGCCGAGCTAAGTTTTATGCCAGAATTATGTCATCGCCTCAAAGATTCAAAAATCCCAAAAAAAAGAAGGAAAAGGCGCTTATATCGCTAAAAAGTACTATCTTTGCAACCGAATCCATACCGCATGCCTGAATGGTGGAATCGGTAGACACGAGGGACTTAAAATCCCTTGGCCATTGCGGCCGTGTGGGTTCAAGTCCCACTTCAGGTACCAATTTAGGCTGATAATCAGTTGATTATCAGCCTAAATTATATTTACACACATTGCTTAAAAGCAACGATTCAATATCACTTCATCACCTCATTGATGGCTTTGCCCAAGTTATCAACGATATCACTGGCCAACATGCCATAAGTGCCATGTTCCTGAGCGGCCAGGTCACCTGCCAATCCGTGCAGATATACGCCCAGGACAACCGACCAGTCGGGCTGGTAATTCTGTGCGATAAGAGCCGATATGACGCCCGTGAGCACATCACCGCTGCCGGGAGTAGCCATACCCGGATTGCCACTACTATTGACATAGACCTTGCTATCGGGTCGGACGGTCATCGTGTAGTGTCCCTTGAGAACAATCGTGATATTATAGAGTTTAGAAACATCTATGGCCTTCTTGAGGCGTTCCTCGTCGGTGTGATGTTCGCCAAACAAGCGGTCGAACTCAATGGCATGGGGCGTGATAACCGATCGAGGCGGAATACTGCGCAGCAGCATGGGTCGACGAGCGATACAGTTGAGTGCGTCGGCATCCAGCAAGCAAGGCCTCTTGAAGTTCATGATGAACTGATGCACGGCCTCGAGTGTCTCGTCGGTGACATGCAGTCCAGGCCCGAGAGCGACGACACTGTAGGTGTGACGCATGTCGATTGAAGTCGTCAATATCTCGTTGCGGTCGGGCTCGAACAGGGCTTCGGGCACAGCTGTCTGCATAATCTGGTGTCCACAGCGTGGAGCGTGAACCGTCACCAGGCCAGCCCCGGCGCGCAGAGCGCCCCGAGCGGCCAGCACCGCCGCGCCCATCATGCCATAACTGCCCGCGATGAGCAGAACCGTTCCGTTATCATACTTGTTGATGAAGGGATTGCGGGGTCGCATCACCTCATGCACATCCTCGCGCTCGATCAAGTAGAAATCGGTAGGAGTGCGAGCCAGGCTCTCACGGTCCAATTCCAAGTCAAGCACCTTGCACTCGCCCACAAACTCGGCATTCTCGGCAAAGTAGAATGCGAGCCTCTTGCTCTGATATGTCAATGTCAGGTTGGCATGGATGATGTTGCGACGGTCATTGCCCATGTTCCACTCGCCGAACATTCCCGATGGGATGTCGATCGAGACGACATAGGCACCGCTGGTGTTGATATATTGCACAAGCGCGGTGTACCCGCCTTTGAGCGGTGTTCGCAATCCATTGCCAAACAATCCATCGACCACCACGTCGTTCTCGTCGAGGGCAGGAGGAGTAAAATTCTGTATTACCTCGATAAACTCGATATCGTCGCCTGCCGTTTCTATCAGGCGGTCCCTGTTAGTGAGGCAGCAATCAGACAATTGTGCAGACCTAATATTAAACAGATAGACCTCAGGACGGTATCCCTGCTCATACATCATCCTAGCCACTGCCAGCGCATCGGCCCCATTATCGCCAGGTCCGGCAAAAAAGACAAAACGCTTGGAAGTTCTCCATCGAGAGATCAGCTCATAGGACACAGCCGATGCAGCCCGCTCAATGAGGTCGAGCATCATGATATTTTCTTTCTCCAAGGTTCGGTCGCCAATACGGCGCAGCCCATCGTTGGTAAATATTTTCATTATGATTGAAGAATGATTTTCCAGTTAGTAAAAATGAGTTAGCAAAATTACTTATTTTTTGGATGACAAGAGATATAAAAACATAAAAAACTGTTGAAATTCTTATCTTAAAAAATGCTTAAAGAGGTTACCGATATCATCAACTGATTCATTGATTGGCAATATCGATAATACCCAAGCGTTCGCACCCCCGTTTTACAATGGTTTTTATTGAGCTAAAGATTAATTATTTAAAAGCATCAATAAGTCGATAACAACTTTTTTAGTATCTTTGCCGCCATATTAGCTAACATCAGTATTGTATATTATTATCCTAAATTATGAGAAAAAAGATTTTTATTGCATTGACACTCATGTTGACGGCCGTAAGTTCCTGGGGTCAGATCCTCAACATAGGCGGTCACCGTGCAGTGTATGATGAAATCAACACCATGTGGTTATGCAGCATTTCACAGTCATGCTTTGGTGATGATTTCACGGCAACAGTCAACTATGGAGATTCCATCAGCAACTTCACCATCAACGACATTGCTGTTGCCAGTGGTGAGGAGTATGTATTTGAGCAAGTTGAGGGAGGAAAGCAATATGCTGTTACCGCCATGATGCACGGTCAAGAGATTACGGGTTACATCACCTTCACATGGTTACCACTGGTAGAGCTCTATGGAGACTTCAGTAATTACTACCACTATGGGTCTGTAGTGGTCAATGAGCCCGATTCAGCCATTGGCGAGCCCATGTTTGCCAAGCTCAAATGGCGCGGCCACTCCACCCTGGGAGGTAACAAGCACAACTATCGTATCAAGTTCCTTAACACCGAGGACAGCACTAAGGAGAATCATCGCTTCTTTGGCCTGCGCAACGACAACACATGGATTCTGGATGCTGGACAAAGAGACTTCCTGCGTGTGCGCAATCATGTGAATCTGGGTCTGTGGCAGGACATGGCCCGCCGCGCCTGGTACACCGACACCCTTCCCAATGCACGCAAGGGCTCACGCGGCAAAATGGTTGAGGTGATGCTCAACGGCAGTTACCTGGGTATCTACAATATGTGTGAGCCCCTTGACCGCAAGCAGCTGAAGCTCAAACGCTATGACGAGGAGAAGAGAATATTCCACGGAGTGCTGTGGGAGGCTGCTCAATGGACACGCACCGTCACCATGAGCAATCCCGAGCCCCGCATTCCCGGCATGGTGTCCTGGGATGGATTCCAGATTAATTACCCTGACTATGGCGAAATCGGCTCGGTGTACTGGAAACCCCTTGAGAATGCCGTCTATTTTGCAGGTCGTGCCGACGAGGACATGTCACTGCGCGTTGACAGCATGGGTGAATACTTCGACTTGCCCGTGATGCAAGATTACTTTATCTTCATCACCACCATCCAGGCACTGGATAACGAGAGCAAAAATATTTACTACGCCTGCTATGACGCTCAAACCAACAAGAGACTAACCATGTTCCCCTGGGATACAGACATCAGCCTGGGTGCCAACATCACCCCGTCGCTGGATCAGCCCGAGATTGTCAGCCCAGAGCGTAACATCAGATGGATCAGCCACATGCCCATGGTTGACATGTTAGGCGTCAGGTCCTACTGGAACGAGTTGTGCCGCCGCTATAAGGAACTGCGCAAGACCACGCTCAACACCGATAGCCTTGTCAACCGCTACCGCAGTGTCGTTGAGGGCATCATGCAGTGTGGAGCAGGCGACCGCGAGCAGAAGCGCTGGAGCCGCAATATTGACCTCGCATGGAAGGTGCTTGACCTCAACAAGGAAATGGACTATGTTGAGGACTGGCTGCGCCGCCGCATGCCATTCCTTGACAACTACTATGTGGAGGTACCCGAAATCATTGGTGACGTGAACCTCGACGGAGAGGTGAATATCGCCGATATCAATGCCCTTATTGATATCATCCTGAATGGCGGTTTCACCAAGGAGGCCGATGTTAATGGTGATGGTGAGGTAAATATTGCCGATATCAACGCAGTCATCGACATCATCCTGAACAGCTAAACCAGGGGACGACACATCATCCCCCTATCACACTACCAGGCTCCTGCCAGTCACGGCAAGAGCCTGGTTATTTTATGGGCGCACAACAAAAAACGCGGGCCATACTGACCTGCGTCTAATCGTTATCGTGATTCGCGTGGGGCTCGAACCCACGACCCCATCCTTAAAAGGGATGTGCTCTACCTGCTGAGCTAGCGAATCTCCCAAAAAGTGGTGCAAAGGTATAGCTTTTTTCTATACCCGCCAAATTTTTCTTAGTTTTTTCAAGAAACGCTTGATAAAATCCACTTGAAAAGGGGTACTCCACCCCTTTGAAGCAGCAAGTTGAGAATTACAGCTTTACCTCTATTCTCAGTTCCTGGCCACCAGTGGAGAGCCACAAGGGGAAGATGACACTGCCCACCATAGCATCGGGAGCCTTGCAGATGAGATAACATTTACCCTGATACTTCAACGGGTAGAATCCCGCGGGGTCATAGTCGATGGTGATGCCATAGTTGCGGCGCCGCTGCTGTTCCTTCACCTGCACGGGCGTGGAATTGCCACACTTGACGATGATATCTTTATTGTAGTGGAACTCAGCGGTTTGGAAACTTCCAGGCATCGCATCGGCCATAAACTCGACAGCCATGTACTGCTGGTCATCAAAGAAGTACACGTTACCGATGAGTTGGGGATGGCTGGAATCTAGGGCACCATTTCCGTGACAATAAGCACCGTCAAGCAAGCGTCCCTGATGGAAGCGCACATAGACCGAATCGCTGACAAACTGCACGTTTTCCTTACCAAAATAAGCCCGATAGATGTCCTCGTGTGCAAAGAAACTGGAAGAGATGAAGTTCATGGGCTTGATAAACCTGCTGTACCCGTCATAGGTGCGTTGCCTCAGTACGGCCTGCCCGTGAGCAGAGACAATCTCACTGATCGTCTGGTCGTCATAAGCCTTGTAACGCTTCAACTCTATCACACCACGCACAGCTGTGAAAGCCGCAAGCGAAAGGCACACACCAATTGCCGCAAATCGCATCCAGCGCTGGTGCCGCAGCAGCTTGTCGGCAGCCTGCATCAGCACGAGCAGGGATACGGTGCATAGTGGAGCGTAGGCGCGTTCGCTGATCTGTCCCAAGGCAAACATCACCAATGCAAGCCCCAGGAACACATAAGTCCACAAACTCTTCCTGACAGTGACACCACGCTTGCAAATTAGGGCGAAGGCACCCACAAGAGCAGCAGCGATGGGCAGATAAAATCGCATCATCTTCTCGCTGAAAATGTACCAGCGGCTATGCAGCAAGTCGGTCCATCCCATATTGACCGCAATGTCGCCAGTTGCCGCACGATGCCACGCCCCGGGTGAAGCGACAATAATCGCCACCCCCAGCAGATAACCTATCAATGCAATAGCGACCGGCCTGCTCCAGCAGCCACGATTCACCAGCAGGTAAACAAGCATACCCAGCAGGAATCCAAATGAAGTGGCCTCGTTGAAGCTGCCCGCCACAACCGCGATGAATAACAGAGCCAGACCTCTACCCCAGCCTAACTGACACCGACGGCCACGCTGCAAGCATAAGACCAATGCCATCGACAGGGTAATTGCCCACATATAGTTACAACTGCCATCGAGCCACAACATGGTTTCACCCGGCACAGGATAGCAAGTACCCACCGCCACCAGGAAAACCGAGAGCGCCAACAGAGATCGCCGCCCCGTTGACAAGAGACTCAACAGATGAGCCAGAGCCCCAAACACCAACGCATTGATCACATTAAAAGTCCCCTTGCCAATCAGTCCGCAAAACAGGGCGGCCACAAGATTGGCTGTGCGCCCATTGGCATCGACAAAGAGGTGGGCATGAGAGCGCAGCACATCATGCAGCGAGCGAATGGGTGTCCACACCCCCTCGATAAGGGAAAAGGCCATGTCATCCTCCTTCATGGTCGTGAGCACATTCATGACGAAGAACACAGCGCATGCCAAGGTCAACAGCAGCCAGTAGGCCACATCATGCCAACGAAAGCCTCCAGAGGGCACAAGCGAATATGAGTGAACGTCTCGCACGATTTACATCTGTTAGTGATTCAACTCTTTATCCCCATCAAACAAAGGAGGGTTAGGGGCAGTCCGATACAGCAGCATCTGGCTGCCATCACGATAATGCAGGGGCAGCACCAAGCATGAATCCCTGTCACTGGGCAGGGGCAAGACCAGCATGACCTTGCCTTGATAACGAATCGGGTAATACCCAAAGGGTTCACCGCTATCTTGCAAAGCGTGCCTACGGCGGAACTCAGATTCCTCCTTGGTCAAATGGGTCGAGGAATTGCTCCAGATGGCGTTACCCACCTGATAGGTCGTGGGCACGGTATCCACCTTGAGCGGCACAATCATATAGTCCTGCCCGGGGACAGCCTGTATCACCCCATTCAGTGAGGGATGGTCTGTCGTGAAAGGCATCTCCACTGCCCCATCGAGCAAACGGTTCTCGTGGAAACGACGATAGACCGAGTCGTCGACAAACTGCACATTCTCCTTGTCAAAATAGGCCTTCCAGATGTATTCGTTGGTGAAATAGAAGTTGGACTGGAAGCCTAAAGGATAGAGGAAACGGCTATATGAGCAAAACTGTCCCTCGTGAAGGATAGCCTGTGACGGCGCAGCGCGCACCGCACTGATCACCTGTTCCTCATACGCCTTATACTCGCGCAGCACACCGATGCCGCGTGAACTAGTGAAGGCGGCTAATCCCAAACCGACGACAACCGCAAGGGCACGTATCGGCCATAAGCGACGCGTCAAGACGTGCATGGCGATGATGACGATTACCAGCGAAACCGTTGCCAGCGGCGCATAGGGACGCTCAAGCATCATCCCCAAGCCCAGCATCAGCAGCGTGAGGAAAAACAGCAGATAGGTCCAGATGTTTTTCAACAGATATCGAGGACCTTTCCACAGCAAGCAAACCAGTCCCACCGCCCAAGCCGCAACGGGCATGACAAAGTGCATCATTTTTTCGCCCACGATATAGAAGCGACTCATGAGCAACTCCTTGAACGGCAAGTCCACGACAATGCCACCGTCGGCAGCGCGGTGCCAAGCGGCAGGCGAAGCCAAAATCATGAAAGCGCCCAGCGCATAGCCAACCAGTGCCAGCACGACCACGCGGTCCACACAGTCGCGGTTCAAGAGGTAATAGAACACCCATGCCGCCAAAAAGGCAAACGAGGTAGCCTCATTACCCGCACCAGCCAGAAAAGCGCCTACCAGCAGCAATGCCTGCTTCCACCCTTGCAAATGGCTGTTGCGATGCCTGAGCAGGAAGATCAACAGAAGCAAGGATGCCGTTATGGTCCACAAGTAATTAAAGCTGCCAGCTAGCCATAACAGCGTTTCTCCCGGTACAGGATAGCAGGTGCCGATGCAGGCATAGAGCATTACCTGGGCCAACAAGGAGCGACGCCCTGTCGCCAAGAGGCTCACCAAATGGGCCAACAAGGCAAAAACCAGCGCATTGCACACGTTGAACAAGGGTTTGCCCAATAGCCCGCAGAAAAGTTCGGCCAGCATGTCGGACGATCGTCCATTGAGCACAAAGAACTTGTTGCAGTAAGAGTGCAACAAGTCACCGATGGTATTGACGTGGGTCAAATCACCGATGACAAGCGAGTGAAGCATATCATCCTCCTTGAAAGGCGTCAAGCAGTTCATCAGGTAGAACGTGGCACACGCCACCAGCAGGAGTCCCCAGTAGGCGACATCATGCCAGCGACCAGCGCTAGACGATTTCAAGAAGTTGTGTAAATCCATGCACAAAAGGCTGTTGCAAAACCACGCCTGCAACAGCACCAATGGGGTTAATAATGCCTAAAGCGGGTTATACAGTGAGGATTTCTTTCTCCTTGGCAGCAAAGATCTCGTCAATCTTCTTCATGAACTTGTCATGAATCTTCTGGACCTTGTCCTCGCCGTCCTTGCTGACGTCCTCGCTCATGCCTTCCTTAACGGCCTTCTTCAGGCCCTCAATGGCCTCGCGGCGAGCGTTGCGGATGCTCACGCGAGCCTTCTCGCTCTCGGCCTTGGAGTCCTTAACGAGGAGTTTGCGTCGTTCCTCGGTCAGGGGCGGGATGTTGAGGCGAATCACCTCACCATTGTTGACAGGCATGATGCCGACATTGCTGTCGATGATGGCCTTCTCGATAGTGCCGATCATGTTGCGTTCCCAAGGCATGATAGCGATGGTGCGCTGGTCGGGGGTGCTCACGTTGGCCACGTTGTCGATGGGCACGGGGCTACCATAATAGTTCACACGGATGCCGTCGAGGATCTTGACATTGGCTTTACCGGCACGGATGTGTGCGAGGGTGTCATCCAGGAAATCCACGGCTTCCTGCATCTTTTTCTCGGCTGCGTCGAGATAGAATTTCACGTCGTTCATGATGTTCAGTTTTATAATTATTCTGTTGATTTGTTATTTTAATGGTCACGAAATTACAGCATTTGCCACAACCCTGCAAATTTTTTGCCAAAAATATTGGCAACGGCACGCCAAGGCGCGAAGACGACAAACACCATAAGACACGTGAATTCGATAAAATAAAGTTCTGTTCGCGGTTCCTCACCTGTGATCTCTCGGAGGGGGGAGGGCGATGGCATCACTGCCCAAACTGACCCGGTTGCCGCTCTAGGGGGCAGCGACAGAGTCGCTGCATACATTGACCCTGTCGAGGAGCAGCGTGCTGTCGCGGGGCTGGATGCTAACGGGGGCAGCGACAGAGTCGCTGCATACATTGACCCTGTCGCGGGGGCAGCGTGCTGTCGCGGGGCAGCATGCCGTCGCGGGGGCTTGGTGCTAACGGGGGCGGTGGAGGGTGAGGCGGATGTTGGGACGGTCGAGGCCGAGGGCGGGGAAGTCGATATGGGTGATGGTGGTGTCGAAGGAGTGGAAGATGAAGTACTCATGTCCCTGATAGATAATGGGAAAATAGAAGATGAGGGACAAGGGATTGCCGCTGGCATCGGAAGTGTGGGCGAACTGATAGGTGTCGGCGATGGTGTCGGCGTGCATCTTGACAGCACAATAATCCTGATCGGTGAACTTGAATAATGCCTCGACATCTTGAGGATGGGATGTGGTGAAAGGCATAGCGGTGGCACCGTCGAGCAGACGGCCCTGATGGTAGCGGTTATAGATAGAATCATTGACAAACTGGACATTGTCTTTGTCGAAGTGGATGCACCACGGTTCCTCATAGATGAAGTAATTCCATGAGTCAAGCCAGTAGTATTTCATGAAGCGGGTGTAGCCGCTGAACTCACTGGTCTTGAGAATGACCTGGCGTGAAGCGGTCTGCCGGATGCGGCCTTCGATCTGCTGGAAGTGGGCCTTGAATGCCTTGATAGCGGCAAGCTGGTGAGGATACTTATAGCCACACAGTGCCAAGCAAGCCACCACAATAACGGGGCGCAGCCAGCGCCAGCGCTCAGTCAGCAGATCCACCACCATGGCCATGATGATGAATGCGGTCACGGCAAAAGCCGTATAGGGTCTCTCCTGCGCCTTGCCCAGAACCAGCACAAAGGCCAGCAATGCCAGGAACACCAGCGGCCAGGGCGAGGAGAACAGCCTGTGACGCAGCCTGCCGGAAAACAACGCAACGAGGCAAGAGACGACGGCAATGGCCGGGGCCACATACTTGATGGACTGGGAGAAGAGCAGCCTGAAGTGGTCGGTGAATGATATGGTCATACCCAGGTCACCCCCCACTTCACCCGAAGCCCGATTCCATGTGCCCGGGCTGGTCAACAATAGAACAATGCCCAGCAGGAAACCGATCATAGCGATGATCACAGCACGATCCACCCGATTGCGATGCAACAGATAGTAGATGACAAGCCCCACAGCAAAGCCCAATGTTGTGCCCTCGTTGCTAGCGCCCGTCAAGAAAGAGAGCAACAGCACAATGCCACCCAACAACCATCCCGGACGGTGATTGCAGTGATGGAGCAGATAGGCAGTAAAGGCCAGTGAGGCCGTCACCGCCCACATGTAGTTGCAGCTGCCTGCCAGCCATAGCATCGTCTCGCCAGGCAAGGGCATGGCCGCAATGACAAAGACAAAGAACAAGGCCAACACAGTCAACGAGTTGCGGCCAGTGCTCAAGCGTGTCACAAGATGAGCAAGCAGTCCAAAAACCAACGCGTTGCACACGTTAAAAACCGACTTACCCAAAAGTCCATTGAAGAGATAATCGACCAGATTGGCGGTGCGTCCATTACACTCCAGGTAGTGGTTCCACCACGAGCGCAACACGTCCATCAAGCTATCGATGGGTTGTCCATGGGTACCCTCGATAGTGGCATGAAACATATCCTCCTCCATCAACACCGTGTAGAGGTTCATCATGAAAAACGCCACACAGCCCACAGCCATCAATAGCCAATAGGCCACACCGAGCAACGGGTGCCGGGCTGTGCCTGATGATGTTCCGCCCAACCAAGTCATAGCACTTTCTCGTTATTAAACTCGCGTACAATATAGTCGGGACGGTTCTTGGTCTCGTTGTAGATGCGACCGATGTATTCACCGATAACGCCCAGAGACAAGAGCTGGATGCCTCCCAAGAACAGGATGAGGATCACCAGCGTGGGGTAACCCTGCACCGGGTCCCCCCAGAAGAGCGCCTTGATAAG
>Ga0310697_10002200_pt1 | contig 21112 bp, 15 predicted proteins | sample 172DNAGHGlowgp2_FD_203883 | JGI IMG/M metagenome (GOLD analysis project Ga0310697, IMG submission 203883) | Sheep rumen microbial communities from Palmerston North, Manawatu-Wanganui, New Zealand - 1728 DNA GHGlow gp2 (v2) (version 2) | ecosystem: Host-associated > Mammals > Digestive system >... | reverse complement strand
GTAATTCCTATCTTTTCAGCTAGTTCTTGAGAAGATATTTTCCTTTTGGCCATCATTACATCTAAGTTTATTACAATTCCCATAAAACCCTCCTATATTGTTAAATCGTTTTCTTCTTTATATTCTGTTGCTTGTCTAATTAAAACAGATAACATGTATAAAGCAATTGATACTCCAAAGAATAGAATACATAAGAATAATAATACTAATATGTAATTAATGTATGTGTTTTCCATTATTGTTACCATAAATATTAAATCTAGTAGCCATATAATACTCATTACAAATGTTATGATTCCTGTTTGTTTTAAAATATTTACTGTTGGAATTGTAAATGGATTGTTATCTTCTATTTTTTTAAATAGTTTTATGAACTCATAAATTACTCCTAACATAAGAATTCCGTTTGGATAGATCATAATCATACTATGAACTGTACTTTTACTATTATGTAATAGAAAAGGACAGTAAATAAATGCTGGTATATATAATATTCCTCCAACTATTAGAATAAATTTTAATATTTTACCTAGTTTATTGATTTGCATATATATGCCTCCTCTGATTACATAATAGCACTATATTATTTTTTTTCAATATTTTTTTATCGTTTTACGATAAGTAAGTGTAAATAAAAAAAGAACTATTTAGATAGTTCTTCTTCTATACGCATTAATTGATTATATTTACAAATACGGTCTGTTCTAGACATAGAACCAGTTTTGATTTGTCCTAGATTTAATCCTACTGCTAAGTCAGCAATAGTTGTATCTTCAGTTTCACCTGATCTATGAGAAATAACTGTTGCATATCCGTTTTTTCTTGCAAGTTCAATTGTTTCTAGTGTTTCAGTAATTGTACCAATTTGGTTAACTTTTAATAGAATTGCATTACCAGCATGTTTATCAATACCCATTTGTAAACATTTTTTATTAGTAACGAATAGGTCATCACCTACTAATTGAATCTTATCTCCAAGTCTTTCAGTAATCTTAGTAAATCCTTCCCAGTCATTTTCATCTACTGGATCTTCAATAGAAATGATTGGATATTTAGAAACTAATTCTTCATAGAAATCAATAAGTTCATCAGTAGTTAGTGAACGTCCTTCACCTACTAATTCATATTTTCCATCTTTGTAGAATTCAGATGCTGCAACATCGATTGCTAAGCATACATCTTTACCTGGTTCATAACCAGCTCTTTTAATAGCTTCTACAATAAGTTCAAATCCTTCAGTATTAGATTGTAAGTCTGGAGCAAATCCACCTTCATCTCCTACACCTGTAGCTAAATGTTTTTCATTTAATACTTTCTTTAAGTTATGGAATACTTCAGCTCCAACTCTAACTCTTTCATGAATTGTATCTCTTTGTGGAATAATCATGAATTCTTGGAAATCTAATTTATTATCAGCATGTGCTCCACCATTAATGATGTTCATCATTGGTTTAGGTAGTAATGTTCCATCACCAATATATTTGTATAGAGGTAATCCTTTAGCATTAGCTACAGCCTTCATAGCAGCCATAGAAATACCTAAAATAGCATTAGCTCCAAATTTAGATTTTGTTTCAGTACCATCCAATTCAATCATAGCATAGTCTAATGCTTTTTGATCTTCAGCATCCATACCAATTACTAAGTCTCTTAATGGTCCATTTACATTAGCAACTGCTTTTAATGTACCTTTTCCTAAATATCTAGTTTTATCACCATCACGTAATTCTAGAGCTTCTCTTTCTCCAGTTGATGCACCAGATGGAACAGCTGCTCTACCCATTACTCCATTCTCTAATATTACATCTACTTCTACAGTAGGGTTACCACGTGAGTCTAGTATTTCACGTCCAATAACGTCTTTAATTTTCATAAATTCTCTCCTTTTCGATCTTAAGTTATTGACTTAAGATAATATTATAGCATATTAAAAATAAAATGGAGCAATACTTTTTTACTTTTTAATAAAAAGACGAATAATTTTTATTATTCGTCTATTTTTCCCATCTTGCGTATATACCACATGGTAAGATTAAATCGCTATTTTTCATAGGCAATCCTATTTCATCGCTTGATATATGGCCTTTATGTTTTTTATTAACAGTTAGATTTAAAACATTTTCTAAAACAGTCATTGACAAACCTGTAGTATATGAATTAATTAAGAACATTATTGGATCATCAGATAGTATTTCTGTGCATAGTTCAACAAGTGGGTATAAGTCTTTTTCAATATCCCATGTTTCTCCATTAGCACCTCTACCAAATGATGGCGGATCCATTAAGATAATATCGTATTTATTTCCTCTTCTTATTTCTCTTTTAACAAATTTAACTACATCATCTACTAGGAAACGAACTGGTTTATCTGCTAGATTAGAACTTCTTAAGTTTTCTTTAGCCCAATCAACCATACCACGAGATGAATCTACATGAACTACTTCTGCGCCAGCTGATGCTGCAGCAACAGATGCAGCTCCAGTATAGGCAAATAGATTCAAAACTTTAACTGGTCTATTAGCATTTTTTATTTTTTCTCTAATAAGATTCCAGTTATATGCTTGTTCTGGAAATAATCCTGTATGTTTAAATCCCATTAGTTTAATATTAAAAGTTAAGTCTTTATAATGTACTTGCCAATTATCAGGTAGTTTATGGTTGTTTACTTCCCAGTGTCCTCCACCTTTATTACTACGATAATAAGTTGCATCTACTTTATTCCATAAGTCTTCATGTTCTTTATGATTCCAAACTATTTGAGGGTCTGGTCTTAGTAGTTTTTTACCATTCCAATCTTCTAGTTTCATTCCTTCACTCATGTCTAATATTTGATACTCAATAAAATCATTTACAACTTTCATACATATCACCAAGAAGATTATATCATTATTTAAAAAAAATTCGTAATTTTTTAAATTACGAATCTGTTTGTTCTTTATGTCCAGGTATTAAGCTAGCTATATTTTCAACTGTGTCTTGAACAGTTTCAACTTTAGAATCACTTGATACAACTTTCTTACCCATATCTGTCCATGTTTTGATATATGTATTGAAGAATTTTTCCCATTCATGTGATTTGTTTTCTACTTCTAAAGCCTCTATGAAATCATTTCTGGCCGAATCATCTAAATTGGATATGAAATTAGCCATAAATTGTCCTGATGCTGGATCTTCTGGATCAATCATAGTTCTTACATCTTCAATTGTTACACCACCAATATTGAAACTTTCAGCAAAATTTTCTGCCAAAGATAATCTTTGTTTTTCTGTCAGATGATTAACAATATGCTTTTGGAAATTGTTACCAAAGACTGCAACATCTGCAGGTGTTATATCTGTTCTTCCTTCAAATGTACTTGCTAGTAAGTTCATTATTTCTTCTCTTCTTGTATTATCTTGAGATAGAACTTTATATAATTTATCGGCATCTCCATTACTTAGAGTTTTAAACATTTCTATTCTTTCAGCATCTGACATAGCATTGTAAATTTGAACTTGTTGATCTCCAGTATATCCCATAATGTTTTTAAATCCTCTTTCGCGTAATCTAGCCATCTCTTCTTCGAATAATTCTGGTTCATCAATACTTCCATAGTGATGTGGAGTTTTAACATATCCTTTAAATTCATCAATAAAGATAGAATCAAATAAATACCATGTAGCATTCCATACAGTTGTGCCTATATTAGCTGCTGTTAATTCTTTTTCCCCACTAGCATATTGGTAAATATCTGGTAGAACTTCAAAAAGTTCGTTAATTACATTCTTAACAGCAGTTTTTCCTTTCCATGCTTTTTTCCATGCAGCTTTATAGAATTCTCTATTAAGAATTGTATCTTTCATGACTTTATCCCAAACTAATGGATTTCCATGGATATCTTTTAGTAATGATCTTGCTGCATCACCTAAGGCTTTATTAGCTTTCCATTTTGCTACACCTAATGCTCCTGATAATCCTATTTGGAACTCGTCTATTAAATTGAAATTATAATTTCCATTTTCATCCTGTACTTTATAATTTTTCTCGGCTGATGCACCACTACCAGATAAGAATCCTACTGCTGCTATCCATCCTCCACCAGGAATAAAGGCAGAAGCTGCAACTTCTGTAACCATCTTTGATTGACTTCTAATAAAGTTAGCCGCCGTACTATCGTATTTCATAACCGAGTGTTCGTTTATAGTTTGTCCCCACTCAGTGTTTTCATAAATCATTTTGTTAAATTCATTGCCCCAGTCTTTAGCAATAAAGTCAACTGTATCTTGAGCAAATTGTTCAGCTCTTTCATCTCCAGTTAATGTAGCATATGCATGAGCTCCAAGTGCTACTACGTGTGCTGCTCCATCTACAACGTCATCTACAACATCAATTACACCACAAAGAATTGATGTTGTTGCAACAGCAACAGTACATATGCCATCAAATGTAGCTTCTAAAGGTGCTAAAAGAATACTTGTTAGAATTGAGCCAAAAGTTGCACCTTCTGGTGGTGTATAACCTACAGCGTTAGCAAATTTCTCTGGTTCTATTATTTCTCCAAGCATAATGTCAAAATCCATTACATCTGTTGAAGCAATTCTTCCCTCAGAGTTAGCTGATCTTCCAACGAATTTTTCTATACTATTTGTAAATGAGATGGATCTTGATGTAACTGATCCTCCACTTATACTTCTATTACTTCTTGATTCTATTCCCATATAGCACACCTACTATCATTTTTATTGTATCATATCTATTTTAAATTTTTTTTAAGAATATGATAAATGTTCAATTTCTTGACATTAAAAAAAGCAAAAATAATTTTTGCTTTTATAATTCTTTTTCTTTTTTTAATCTAGTTTCTATAAAATTGATTAGATTAGCGGTGAATTCATTACCTAGCATATCCTGAATCCCCTTTAATAAACCCAGTTTCTTGGTAGCAGTAGCAGTATCTAATACATTGTTTTTGTCTAATAATTGTTCAAATTGTTTATCGAAGCCATCCAAATATGGATAAAAGTTAGGATTCTTATAAAATGAAAAATTATCTGTTTCCATTTTCATTACTGAGTAACCTAATATGAATTCTTTAGGAATCACTTCTTGCATTTCAGAGATCTTATTTAATGGATTATGGTCCCCTGCTTCGGCTTGCCCTTTAGCGTATCCACTAACTTTAGGGAAATTTCCTAAATAAAATTCTCTTCCTTCTTCTGTTGTATATGTTTCTGGGAAAGCAAAGAAAATATTTATGATATTACCTTCATTATCTGCACCATAAGTATAGTCGTATAATTCTTTATAGTCTCTTTCTGTTAAGTCTTTAATTTGGCCAAACATAGCTACGTTACTGAGGATTCCTCCCCATCCTTTTAGTCTTAGTCCTTGGGACAATATACTTGGTATTTTTTCTAAGTGGTTGCCTGCTCCAGTTACTCCATGAATACCAATACTGTAGTTAGGATCTAAATTACTAATATATTCTACAAAATCTTCATATGACATAATTATTACCTCTAACTATGAGCAATTATAAATTTAGTTATTGGATCAAATAATTCTATTATTCCATGTATAAGCATGAAGAAGCCTACTACTATAATTTGTACTTCGTTAGCATACGCTAAGTTGATACTTGTAAGAATACCAGCAATAATAAATAACCCTAAATTAAGTACTCTTATTTTCCACATTCTATCTTTTTTATCATGATAGTAATCTACTTTATGGAGTTTAGCTACGGACATTATAATAACCCATGTCATAAGAATCATTGCTAGTGTTCTAGGACTAGCTTGTGGTTTAGTGAAAATAGTTATAAGTAAAGCCACTATTGAAGCTATAGCACTAATAATTCCTTCTATATCTTTACTTTTACGAGTAAGATAGTATTGAACACTATTTACAATGGTATAAACAGAAAATATTATAATACCTACTACTTTTATATTAGAAACTTCAAATAATGGTAATACTAAAATAATACTACCCATTAATATTAGTATTGTTGCAATAATAACATCTATTTTTTGTTTGAATTTCATTTTAATCACCACTCTAATTTTAGCTTTTTAAGCATAGTTTTTCAAGTATTTTGGCTACTCCATCATTTTCAGAAGAATCTGTTATATATGTAGATATTTCTTTTAAGGTACTATTAGCGTTATCAACAGCAATTGATGTACCAACCACATCTACCATACATATATCTTCATATCCGTTACCTATAGCAATTGCATCTTCTGAATCTATGTTTAGATAATCTAGTAATTCTATAATACCAGTACTCTTAGCTGTGTTTTCTAAGACAAAGTCATGGTAGTATTCTTTATTTTTTTCTCGATGATCTTCTATCAATCCTCTAGATGAATGTACTACTTTTAGATTAGGAAATTTTTCTTTAAATAGATTTGGTAACGCTAACATTCTATCAAAGTTAGAACTTAGTACTACTAATTGATTTATTTTATTCTTATTTAGCACTTCATCTATATCTTCAAAGTATATAGCTGGTTCATTATTATATTTATAATCTTTAATATTAATAAATCTTTTTTCTAATGAATTTAATACTAATGTAGTATTAACAGAATTACAATATTCATATATTTTTTTTATTACATTATTAGGTATATGTTTTGAGAATATTTCTTTTCTTTCATAGTAGTTATATACTTCTGCTCCATTTGAACTTATTATGTATTCACTAAGGTTTGCCTCAATACTTTTTTCTATAGCATATTTAGCACTTCTACCTGTATTAACTACTACTTTAATACCTTTTTCTTTTAGTTTAGTCATTACTTCTTTTGTATATTCTGTTACTTTTTCATTAGATGGATTTAAGGTATCATCTATATCTATGAAAACTATTTTGTAATTGCTCATAATTTCACCACGTGTTTCCATTATTATTATTTCATATAATGTAAATGTGTGTATATTTTTTGTATATCGTTTTACAAATAATAGACAAAAAAAGATGCATAAGCATCTTATATTTTTTTCTTAGATTCTAGATATGTTACTGATATGAATATTAATATTCCAAAGATAGATATTAATAATGCTATATTTTTTAGTGGAGCATTATACTCTATTTCAATATCATGTTTACCTTTAGTAATCTTACAACCTATAAAGGCATCATCTAGTTTTTCTATGTTTTGTTTTTCACCATCTATTTTAATTGTAAATCCATTATCATAAGGAATACTCATCATGAAGTAACCATCTTCAGTAACATCAATATCTCCTACTATTTTATCTCCTTTTGTATTTAATCTATCAATGTTAAAGACATCTATTCCTTCATTTATGTTTTCTAATGTAGCATAGTCTAAAACATATGATTCAAAGTCACTTAGAATATATGTACCATCATTAAATTTAAATGTTAATCTTGTTTGATCTTTACCTGCTAAAACATAGTCAAATACTTCGTTTTCATTATAGTATTTCCATGTAGATGCAGTTAGTTTATTTTTTACATCATTTATGGTAATAGATAAATCACTATTTTTTCTACTACGATTCATTTTAAATCTAATAAACAATATTTTATTTTGATATTCTTCTGGTAATGTATAATTAATTTTTAATACATCATTAGATTTTATAGTTAATGAACCATCTTCATTTTCAGTAATGTTTTTATCTTGTAATATTTCTTTAAAATCTAATGTAGTTGGTTTAACATTAGTTACAAAGTCGTTATTTGATTTAGCATCAGCTATTATTGTTTTTAACATAGCTTCTTGTCTTACGGGGTTAGATAAATCATTAAAGTCTTCATAGCTCATTATGTTAGAAGTAGCAAAACCTAATGGTAAAACATTTTCATTTAGGTATACATTTACTCCTTCTACTGAATTAATTAGTTCATAGCCATGTAATGGTTTACTACGAGATATTATATATTTATTACCATTTATCATATCAGACATAATATTTTTTGTTGATATTGTTAATGCTCTATTACGAGCTGGCATATTGTTATTTAGTATATCAAAGTAGAATTCATTATATATTTGGTTAGATATAGATGAATATGTTGTTGATGACAAGTAATTTATATTATCATATATTTCATTTGGTGTTTCTGATATTTCAAAGTCATTATCAATACGATAATAATCATTATCATTATCTGTTATATTATCTATTTCATTTTTTATTAATTTATATTGAGTTTCTTGAGTCTTTTTTAATACTAATTGATCGTTGTTATTAACAATCCAACAAGATACTATTGCTATTATAGATATAGGTACTATGACTATTATTTTTTTATCTATGAATTTATATAGTACTATGAAAATAATTGTTAATAGAAAATCTATTAATACAGTATCTACTTTATATTCAGAATGAATTATTAGTATACATATTATTAAAGATATAATAATAATCTTTTTATAGTTAATATCTTTATTAAATACATCGTTAATAAATGTTGCTATTACTAGAATATATAATGGTAAGAATGGTATTAATGATTTAGAATCAATATACATTGTTCCATTAAAGATATAGTTAAATAAATCAAATAGGATAAATAATGTAAGTGTAATACCTAAGAAAATATTCTCTTTTTTCTTTTTAAAGAAATTAATTAAAGCAGGTATAGCAATAAATGTTAGACCTAGTCCATATGATTTATATAATATACTTTGGAAAGTAAAGTTTGGTAATAATAAATCTTTTAAAGCAATTGTAGTATTAGAGTCAGCTCTATTATATAGAATAGTTGCTATGGTTGGCAATGTAACAATAAATGATGATAATACAGCAATAATAAACGGTATTGCAAGATGATATAAGAATTTAAACAAGTCTTTAAATGTTACTTTATTCATCTTTTTAAGATAGTTATATATAGCATAGATTATTAAACATATCATACCACCAATACTAAAATAATAACTTGTCATTATCATTAAGAAGATAGATATAGTTAATAACCACCCTTTGCCTTCATTCATTTTTTTATCGATACCATTTAATCCCATTATTAGAAAAGGCATGTAACTTATAAACATATAATGTCTATGAGCATGTAATGATATAGGTGCAGATACAGCAAATAGTAATGTTGCTAGTAAACATGCTTCACTATTAAATTTTTTACTTTTTAGGAAGTTATATAATAGTATATTACTTATTACTACTATTACTATAATAGAAGTAATTATATAAGTGGACATTTTAACATTAGGGAATAAATATGATAGTAATATTATGGGATTTAATAATCCATAATATGAATAGTTATATATGTTTTGTCCTCCACCTAAGTTGAAAGCAAAATCTGGGAATAAATCATGAGTATTGTAGAATAATGTTCTAAAGTATTCGGGAATTGGTATATGTTGAGCTAACCAATCTAGTTGAGATCCATATAAATACATATCCTTAGTAAGTAAGAATACTATTCCTAAAAATATTAAGTTAATTATCCATAAATAAATTAAATCCTTTTTATTTAGATTTTTCATTATTTATTCACCCCTTCCCATTTATAATAGCTTTCCCAATCTTCATATTCATACATATGATCAAAAGATGTTTGAATAAATGATTGGCTTCTATATAAACCTATTAAATCTTTTTTCTTTCTTATATTATTGTCACTAGGTGTCATACTATCTAAGTAGTTAGTCATTCTAGTTTTACTATGATAACGACCAAAATAATATAGTTTATCTTTATCTTCTACTACTTGAGTCATTATTTGACTTGTCATTTTATGATGTTGATGACCATATTCTCCTTGTGGATTATGGGTAACTATAAGATCCCAATCTTTTAGATTAATTATTTCTTTCAAATCTTTAGTTATACCATCACGTGATGAGTCCCAATTATCTCTTTCACCATTAGTTTTATCTGGATAACCTAATAATATGTATTTATCATTAGTTTCATTCATAACAGATATGAATTCATTTACTCTTACTTTATTAGGTCCACATGTAATACATACAACTAAATAATCATCATCTATAAGGTGTAATCCACCCCAAAGGAGTTCATCATCTGGATGAGCTACTACCATTAATTTATTAACGCCTGATAAATCTAATTTAGAGAAGTCTTTATCAATAACATATGGTTTATTTAAATCATAGAAATAAATAAATATAGCAAGAACTGCTGTTATTACCATGAATATTTCTAACCAATATTTATTAAGACTTTTCTTAAAATTGAAACATATCTTTTTATATAGGTTTTTATAATCAATTTTATTCTTTCTCTTTTTTTTCATAAAGTCATATCCTTTAAGGTAAAAAACCCTTTAGTTATATTACTATTTATATGGAAATTTGTCAATTGACATGACTTGTTTGAAATATATATAGCAATTCTTTATTTTTTAAGTATTTTGTGGTATAAGTAAGACGGAAAAAGTTTTAAAAAGGAGTGATATTATGGAAAATAATGAATTAAAACAATTATTAGAAGAAAAGAAACTATCTGATGTAAAAAAAATATTGCAAGAAATGAATGACTATGATATTGCCTCCTTAATTGATGAATTACCTACTGAGGAGTTAGTACAAGTATTTAGATTATTATCTAAAGATAAAGCAACTGATGTTTTTGTTAATCTTGAAGATGAAACACAACAAAATTTAATTGTTTCTTTAACTAAAAAAGAAGCTAAACAAATTATTGAAGATATGTATACAGATGATGCAGCTGACTTATTTGAAGAAATGCCTGCTGTTATGGTTTCATCATTACTATCTAATGTAGATGCTGAAACAAGGAATATTATTAATAGATTATTAAAGTACCCAGAGAATTCTGCTGGTAGTTTAATGGCTGTAGAATATATTCATTTAAAAAAAGGATTAACTATTAAAGAATCAATTGAAAGAATTAGAAAACAAAAAGACGATTTCGTATCATTTGATTCATGTTTTGTAACTGATAATGAAAGAAAGTTACTGGGAAAAGTATCTGTTAAAGATTTACTTATAAATGATCCTGAAACATTAATAGATGATATTATGGAAGAGTGTGAACACTCTATTATGACATTAATGGATCAAGAGGAAGTTGCTCAAATATTCCAAGATTATGACTACTCTACTTTACCAGTTGTTGATTTGGAAGGTAGATTAGTTGGTGTAATTACAATTGATGATATCGTAGATATTATGGAGGAAGAAGCAACAGAGGATATGGAAAAAATGGCCGCTATCGTGCCTACTGAAAAACCATATGATAAAACTACTGTATTTGAAATATTTAAATCTAGAATACCTTGGTTATTACTATTAATGGTATCTGCTACATTTACTGGTAAGATAATACAAGGTTTTGAAGCACAGTTAGCTGCTTATACGATATTAACAGCATTTATTCCTATGTTAATGGATACAGGTGGTAATGCTGGTGGTCAAGCAAGTGTTAGTATTATTCGTGCTTTATCTTTGAATGATATTGAATTTAAAGATATTTTTAAGGTAATATGGAAAGAAATAAGGGTTGCTGTATTATGTGCTATTACTTTAGCAGTATGTAATTTTGTTAAAATACTTATTGTAGATGATGTAAGTGTTAAGATTGCTTTAGTAGTTTGTTTAACTTTAGTAATTACCGTAACTATTGCTAAGGTAATTGGTTGTACACTTCCAATGGTAGCTAAAAAGATTGGGTTTGACCCAGCAGTTATGGCATCTCCATTTATTACAACTATTGTAGATGCTTGTAGTTTACTTGTGTATTTCCAAATAGCATCATTATTATTACATTTATAAAAAAATATATCACTAAATGTGATATATTTTTTTATGATTAAATATTAATATAACTACTAAAATTAATAGTAAGAATAGTATTCCTTCCATAGTTAATTTTGAAGTTTTAGGATTTTCTTTTACGAATGTAACTTCTACTTCTTTGTTTTCTTTTACATCTATAAATTGTCCTAGTACTAATTCTTTTTTATCTTTTGGAATATCTATTTGTTCTCCATTAACTGTAACTGCTCCGATAACATAACCTTCATCTGCTTTAACAATTATTTTGTCTTTTGTAGAATCACTTCCATATGGAACATCTTCATCACCAGTTATTGTTCCACCTTCATTAGTTTTAGTAGTAACTTTAAAGATTATTTTTTCATAAACATATTTTATTTCTTGTGGTTCTTCTTCAAATTCTAATGTTTCAGAAGTTGGCTTTTCTATTAATTTATAACCTTCTATTTCTTTTGATTCACTAGTGAATGATTCTCCAACCAAGTTTGTCTCTTCTATTGGATCTAATAATTCATTATCTTTGTTATCTACATATCTTACTTTTATATGACCATTAATTTTGATATTAGTAGTTGTTTGATTAGTTATATCTCTACTATTATTTGATAGAGATATGCTACCTTTAACAGAGTTTATCATTTGTCTATCTCTACCTACTATACCTGTATATGTTAATGAAATATTCTTTTCAATTGATATAGTTTGTAAGTTTTCAGTAGATGAATATGAATTAATATTAATTGTTTCAGTCCATGTTATAGTCTGATTATCATCATTATATATTCCTCCGTCTAAATTAGATTTAGATGTATCTAATGGATATGGAAGAGTATCAATAATTGTTATTGTTCCACTACCTATGTATTCTTTTATAGAAGCGTTATAAGTAATCTTGTAATCAACTTTTTCATTCTTATCATTTATTTCTTCAGGACCAGTCTTTGATATACTTGTATTAAGAGTACTATCTTTTAATTGGTAATAGTAAGATACCTCTATTTGAGGTGAATTAACTGTTCCTGTGAAATTATTTGTTTTTCTATATAATTCATAATTAGGTGTTACATCACTTGAAACAGATGTTGTATATGGTGTTGTATAATCATATGTTTTTTCATCATCTTTTGCTAATTTAGTAGTAGTTTCTGTTCCATTATATAAATAGTGATGTGTAATAACTTTACCTTTTTTTAGTTTATAATGATATATTATTTCATAATTATTTTTACTAATTGTACCTGATGTTGCATCACCTGTTGTATTTACAAAGTCGTAATTAGCAAAAGATAAGGTTGCTGAAGAATATGTATTACCCCATAGAACAGTTTCATTTCTGTTCTTAGTGGCATCAATATTATTACCATTTGCATCAACGTATTTAACCACTAAGTTTGCTCTTTTTCTTAAGTAATACATGTTAATAATGTTTTTACTTGTATCTATATCTATAGTTATTTGAGCTTTATCTGAGCTATCATAATTATAATTAGCTATCGTCTTTTTATTAGCTTCTGCCGTTATTACATCTGTATATGGTGCAGTTGCTGTTTTTGTATCTAAGATTGTATTATTTTCTTTATCTATGTAATTAATGGTATATTGATAAGATTTAGGAGCATCTTTTATAATTACTTTGCTTACAGTATTACCATTTACCGTTAGTTTATCATTAATATCAGCATATAAGGTTATGTTAGGTGATGTGTTATATCCATTTGGTGCTTGAGTCTCTTTTAATGTATATTCTCCTGGATTTAAGAATGCTTTATAAGAACTTGATGTACTTGTCCAAGATTTAAATGCACTTGTATTATATGAATTATATAGTTCAAGTTTAGCACCAGTTAGTATATTTCCTTTACTATCTTGTTTTTCAAATTCAACTGTTCTTGGTTGATAATAAGCTAGTATTGCTGTGCCACAATTTGCTCCACATGTGTAAGAAAATTTAGTTTTTTTAGTATTGGCTCTTATTAGGAATTCTGATAATTCAGTTGAATTATCTGCTCTTGTACCTCTAATTCTGTTACCTTCTTGTACTAGATACGTATCTTGATGCATTTTTATAGTACTCATTTCAAATCCTTCTAATAGATTTATACCTTCACTATATAATCCATAGCCATCAGCGTTTGGATTATATTCTGGAAGATAATCTCTTGAAGCCGTCATATCCATATCTACTGACGAGAAAATAAATTTACCATCTATAGGATTTCCATTGCTATCTTGTACCTCTAATGTAATGTCTGTTTTTATGCTAAATCCAGATAATATATTTTTATATTCACTATCACTATATGCATTAGTATATAAACTTAGGCTATTTCCAGTTCCTATATACATTAGTTCAACCCAAACATTAGGAACATCAATTTTATCGAAATCATAAAGCCATATGTTGTCTAACCTAACTTTTAAATTATATTTATTTCCATTAGCATCAGTTACAGAATCTGGTAAGGTTACTTCGATATATCCATTTAGATTATAATCTGATACTGTTGGTGTTGGTAAATTTTTAATATATATGTATCTTCCGTCAAGTTTAAATATATTAGAATCGGAGATTTTAACATCACCTATTGTATTGAACTTATTAATTCTATATGTTACTGGGTATTGAAAGCTCATTTCTTTAATTATGTTTGTTTTTTTAGTATATGTTCCTGACATATTTTCGGTATCCGTTTTTTTGAATAAGTCTATTGCATTAAATTCTTTTTGATCTGATTCTCTGACCCATATACCTCTAGCCGCAGGCAGTCCATCTTTTTCATCAAAAATATGAAATTTAGTTTTTGGCCCTATTTTTATTTTTTTTAGATTAGATCCGGATTTATGGATAAAAAGATATAATCCTCCATCTTCGACATTAGATGTATCGATTGAACTTAAATCTAATTCTTCCAATTTTGTCGTATCTCGTATCATACTGGAGAAATCTTTTACATTTCTAGTATCAAAGCTTGATAAATCTAATACTTTTAGTTGTCTAGTTTTGTAGAACATATAGCTCATAGTTGTTGCTTTTGATGTATTAAATCCACTAACATCAATAGACTTCAATGATTCACATTCATAAAACATACCTACAAAGTTTGTTGTATCGCTTGTGTCAAAGTTATTGAAAACTATCTCTGTTAAATTTATACATTTATAGAATAAGTATTTTAATGTATCTCCAGCTTTAATACCATTTTCAAATGTTACTTTAGTGATAGTTGTATTATTTGAAAATAAAGCAGATGTAGATGTACCTCCAACTACTATTGTATTGTATTTTACTCCACCAATTGTTGCTGATGCTCCAATTGTAACCTCTGAAGATGAGCCATTATATTTTTTTAATGTAATAGTATGATTAGTTTCATCTAATTCGTATGTATAATCTTCATACCAGTTAGCTGGTGCTGTTAATTCTTTTTGTTCTACTACATTGTAATGTTTAAGTATTTGATTTGTACCAAGTGAAAGAACTAACAACATAGTTGTTAGAATAAGTAAAAAGAGTAATTTATGTTTTAATACTTTCTTCATATGGTACTCCTATCATATATAATTATAGCATAAAAAAAGACCATAAGGTCTATAAGTTATCTTCTGATTTGGATATAAATACTAGTAGCATTGCTCCTACTAATACAATAAGTAAAACTACTCCAGAATAGAATAATATTTTGTTGTTAGATTCTTGTTGCTTTTTTTCTTCTTTTTGTTCTTTTTGCTCTTCGACATTTTTGGCGTTCTCTTCTGAACTTGTTGTTTCTTGAGTTTCTTCTGTTAATGAGTAACTAGTTGTAAAATCTAGAGTTGCATTAAAAGTTAACAAAGCAATTAGAATAACTAAAGAAGCTGATAATAATACTCTCCATAATTTCTTCATAGTATCACCTATTATTATTATATCATAATAAAAAAGCTCATATTGAGCTTTTTATTATTGATTTACACTACTTATTGATAATTAGATTATCTCCAGTCATTTCTGCTGGTATTGGTAATCCTAGTAAATAAAGCATTGTTGGAGCAATATCTGCTAGTTTACCATCTTTAAGTTCTAATCCTTCTTTAGTAATAATACATGGTACTGGATTAGTAGTATGACTAGTTACTGGATTATGATTTTCATCCCACATCATATCACAGTTACCATGGTCAGCTATGATAATAAGTGTTCCACCTAGTTCTTCAACTTTGTTATATATCTTTGTAATACATTTATCCATGTCTTCTACCGCTTCTTTAGCAGCTTCATAAACACCAGTATGACCTACCATATCTCCATTAGCTAAGTTCATTATTGTAACATCAAAATTACCTACTTCTTTTAAGAAATTATCAGTTACTTCATATACAGACATTTCTGGTTTTAAGTCATATGTTGCTACTTTAGGTGATGGGATAAGAATCTTTTTCATATCGTCATATTCTACTTCTCTACCACCATCAAAGAAGAATGTTACATGTGGATATTTTTCTGTTTCGGCAATTCTTAATTGACTTAGTCCGTTGTTATGTAAATAATCTACTAAGATATTTTTAAGATCTAAATCATTAAAAGCATGAGGACAAGTAACTGTTTCTGTTACTGGATACATAGTTAATACTTTTAAGTTATTAAAATGTTTAACAGTTAAATTTTTTTCATTAGCTTGTTCTTCATAAGCCGTTGGATTAGATAATAATGTAAACATTTCTCTTAGTCTATCTTTTCTAAAGTTAAATGCTATAATACCATCGTTATCATTTAATGGATTAGAATCTATAATACCAGGTATTACGAACTCATCAAATTTACCATTGTTATAGTTTTCATCGATTAATTCTTTGTAATTATTGTATTTAGGTCCTTCTCCATAAACAATAGCATCATAAGATAGTTTTAATCTATCAAAGTTATTATCTCTATCCATTCCATAATATCTACCAGATATAGTATTTATTTTACCTATACCTAGTTCGTTCATTTTATTTTGTAAATCATCTAAATATGTTAGAGCACTTTTTTCATAAGTATCTCTACCATCTAAACATATATCAAAATATACATTAGTAATATTATTTTCTTTACACATTTCAAGTAAGCTTTTAGCATGATTTATATGAGAGTGTACTCCACCATCACTTAATAAACCAAAGATATGAAGATTAGAATTATTTTCTTTAACATGATTTAATACTTCTAAAATCTTTTCATTACTGAAGAATGATTTATCTTCAATTGATGCTGTAATAGCTTCTAGTGGTTGTAAGGCAACTCTTCCTGAACCAAGGTTCATATGTCCTACTTCACTAGTTCCCATTTGGCCTTCTGGTAATCCTACGGCTTTACCACTTGCTTGTAATATTGAATGAGGGTATTTGTTCATTAACATATCAAATGTTGGTTTATTAGCATTTTTGAATGCATTACCATCAGTTGATTCTCTTACTCCACATCCATCTAAAATACATAATACTAAAGGTTTTGTCATTTTATCACTCTTTTCCATTTGTTATTATAGCATTTTATTAAATAAAAAAGAACTATATTTAGTTCTTTTTAAATTCTGTTTAGTTTTTGATTTTTTATAGAAACTATTAATGTAATTGTTCCAATTAATAGTGTTATTGATAGTATTACTTTTGAGATGAAGTTTCCTGTATATGGTGGTTCTTCTTCTTTTTCATCTGATGGAGGTTCTTCCTCACTCTCTTCTTCTTCATCTGATGGTTCTCCTTCTTCATCGTCTCCTTCTTCATCTGATGGTGGATCTTCTTCTGGTGGTATTATTTCTGCAGTAACTCCAGCTACCATTCCTTCAGATAGTGCAGGTCTTAGTATTACATAATAATATTTACCATATAATGTTTGTAAGTTTACAAAATCTAGAACTCCTGTTGGAAGATCGGATTCTTTTTGAAGCGTATACCAATTCAAAGAAGAATTATCTGTATAATATTTAGTTGTAAAATAATTTCTTTTTTTAGTTCCACTATTATTTACACCTACAAATGAACCATTTATATAAATATAAGCATATAAACCACTTTCATTAGAATTTTTGTTTTTTGTACTATCACTTAATAAATAATCATTGTCATTGTAATATATTAAAATGTCTCCATCTTCAAAGTTTTCATTAACAATTGTTTTTGCTCTTTTTGATGAATCTCCTGATCCACTCCAAGTATATAGGTCTTTAGCTTGTTGAGTTTTCGAACTATTAAAATCTATATTATCGTCATTTAATGAAGCATCAGTATTTATTACAGCACTCCAATAATTGTTTAAAATCATGTCTTTATAAAGATAATTGGTATCACCTATTTTGTAAGAACCTAGCTTAAAGGCATTTGCACAGTTTCTAGCTTTAGTTCCTTTTGCCTTACAATTATTTAAAGTATCTGCATTTTGAACTATTAATTTAGATATTTTAAAATTGTTTAAATCTAAATCTATATCTAAGGCTTGTTTATAAGTTTCATTTATTAAATCTAAACCTGTTTTAGTACTTTTTAGATTATTATAAGCATTTATAATAGATGTTTTTTCTTCTTCAGTTAGTTTATTATCTATTTTATTTTTAACAGTACCTGTTGTTAAGGATAAAGTAAAATCACTAGTATTACTAATTTTTCCAACTGAAGTAATTGTTTTATTAAGTTTAGTAATGTCATCTGTTACTTTTACTTTATATGTAAACGTTTTAGTCTTTCCTGCTCCTAAAGAGTCTACTTCATAATTAATCTTATTACCGCTTATTGTTCCACCAGTAGCTTCGGTAATAGTAGTATAAGATGGATCTGTAATTGTTTCTTCAATATAGAATTTCCCATATGCTTTACTACTATTATTTGTAATTTTTAATGTATATGTTAATTCTTCTCCTGGAATAACTACATCGTTATCTCCGGCACTAACTGTTTTAGAAATAGATAAATCACTATACTTAGTTCTTAGATATCCATTTGATTTAGTAACATCTAGTGTTTTTTCTTCAGTTATAGCAAAGCTACTAGTATCAAAAACTGGATATTTATTATCAACGACAAATCTAATAATAGCAACACGATATTTAGTACTATCCTTAAATCCATAAGTATTTGTATTAAATTGAAAACGAGCATCATCTCTAAATCTTTCAAATTTTATTGTTCCTTGTTTAATAGACTTATCAACTTCTTGGATGTCTGAATTACTATTTCTTCTATAATTGTAGAATAATCTATTTGTTCCCACTGCTCTAGTTAGAATAGTTCCTCCTCCAGTAGAGTTTAAGACATATGCATCTTTTTTTCCTTCAGAGTTAACAAATGTATCGTAAATAATTAAAGCATGTCCTGCTCCACTTGATATGTCTCCAGATGTATACACTAAAACATCACCTGGTTTTAATGACCCGATAAAGTTGTTATATTCTGTATCAGTTAATTTATTACATGATCCTTTACCTTTTTCATTTGTTACGCAATCATGGTATGCTACAATGTATTTTTTATAATTAGAATTTTTATAATTAGCATCTACAAATTTCATTAATCTATTAGTATTAGCTGGTATTGTTATACCAAAAGCATTTTTATAAACATTAGCAGTATATCTTGAACATACACTATATTGCATATCTTGTGTTGTTGCTTCTGCTGGGTCATAATAACTATTTTTAGCACTATTATATTGTGCATTTATAGAATTACGAAAATAAGCAAATTCTGTTTCTTTAAATACTGTATCTAAATCTGCTGCTTTAACAAATGTAGCAGATAATAATAGTATTAGAATAAATAATATTTTTTTCTTCATATAGACTACCTCTATTCTAATATTATTTTATCTGTATTACGACTTTGTGTCTACTATATCAATTCTTTGTTTACAAAAAAAGAACTAGATTTCGTCTAGTTCTTTACTTATTTCTTCTTTGTTAATGCCTTGACCTATATAAACAAGTTTGACCATTCTATCTCCGTAGAATTCATCCCAATCTTTTTTTATATCTGGATTGGCTTCTAGTACTTCTTCTATTACATTAGGAGCTTGTGTTGCTAACCATGGTCCGGCTTCCATTATATTTTTTAGGGAACCTGCTTGTTCAAACATGTAAGACATATCTTTATCATCTTTAAAGTATGTGATACCTTTTACTCTAATTATTTTTTTAGGCCATGCTTTACCAGCATAATCATAAAATTTTTGTCTATCCATTGGTTCGCGTCTAGTATATACAAATGTGTTAATACCATATTCTTCTACTTCTTCACTATGATCATGGTTATGTTCATGATGGTGATGATGTTCATGTTCTTCTTCATCATCGTCATCATCTTCATCTTTTTCTAATTCTGTGTACCATCCAGAAGATGTAGCTGCTTTTTCAAAATCAAATTTATGAGTATTAAGTATTTCATCTAATTCTACTTTAGCATAATTTGTTTCAATTATATTAGCATGTGGTTGTAATGCTTTAATAACATCTTTAACTTTAGCTAATTCTTCTTTAGTAACTTCATCTACTTTATTTAAAATGATAGTATCACAGAATTCTATTTGTTGAATAATTAGATTTTCAATATCTTCATCATCTATATGATCATGCATTAGGTTTTGACCTGATGCAAATTCATCAGCCATACGTTTAGCATCTACAACAGATACTATTGAATCTAAGTAACATAGTTTTGGCATTTTGTATTCATCATAGGCATCTTCCATAGCACATATTGTTTGAGCAATTGGAATAGGTTCACAAATACCACTTGCTTCTATTACTATATAATCAAATTTCTTTTGTTTGATAATATCATTTATTTGTTCTATTAAATCTGTTTTTAGTGTACAACAAATACATCCATTTTGAAGTGGTACTAAAGAGTCATCTTTAGAATTTACTACTCCACCTTTTTCAATTAGATTAGCATCTATATTTACTTCTCCAATATCATTTACAATAACAGCAAATTTTTTACCTTCTTGGTTATTTAATATATGGTTTAATAATGTTGTTTTTCCACTGCCTAAATATCCTGTTAATAATGTTATAGGTATACTTTTTGACATAATAATCCCTCTTTCCTTATGTATTATAATATTTTTTTGTAAAAAAAAGAAGAGATTATTTAACCTCTTCTACTTTTTCAAATATGTAATTGTCTCCGTCTTTTTTGAATACTATACGGTATTTATTAAACTTAGACATATTATTTTTAACAAACTCTTCATCTACTTTTTCGTCTTTTTCCATATCGATAGTAGCTACTTCTTTTTCAATAGCAATGTCAGAATATACACCAGGGTCACATGAATAATAAGCTACTGTTGTATAAACATAAGCATAGTCTTTATCTTCTGTATATTTATAATTATAAGTTG
>Ga0310697_10002199_pt1 | contig 21119 bp, 20 predicted proteins | sample 172DNAGHGlowgp2_FD_203883 | JGI IMG/M metagenome (GOLD analysis project Ga0310697, IMG submission 203883) | Sheep rumen microbial communities from Palmerston North, Manawatu-Wanganui, New Zealand - 1728 DNA GHGlow gp2 (v2) (version 2) | ecosystem: Host-associated > Mammals > Digestive system >... | reverse complement strand
GATCGGTGATCGTCCCTGCGGCTGTATGCCCGATGCGGCGTGCAACAATATCCCTTGTGTGTAGCAGTGTTGCATTTGTTGCAATTGTTGCAATTACAGTTACTTTGATGATATAGAGAATGGGGCTGTTCAAAAACGCTTTGAACAGCCACAATGAATTCTCGCTTCGCTCCGTGAATTGTCCTTTGGACATGAATTTCCCCTCGCGGGGAATGAATTGACGCCGAACGGCGTCATGAAGGAAGATTTTCCGTCCGGAAAATCCACATGCATGTGACCTTTGGTCACAATTCATGCCGAAGGCAGTTCATGGCGCAGCCAATTCATGCGGCATAGCCGCAATTCATCGGGGATGTTAAAAACTGACAATCAGTTTCTTAACATCCCCTGTGATGCTGTCATATTACTTTCTGTAGAACAGGATGCCGATGCAGTTCGGTCCGCAATGCGAAGAAACCGTGCAGCCAGCGCGGGTGTGGATGACCTCCTGAAAAGGCGCGTTTTTCAGGACCGCTGCCTTGACGCTTTCAAAGATCTCGTCGTTTACGCCCGAGTCCGTAATGAAGATGCGCCGAAGGTCCAGCGAATCCTTGTCCGCGAGCTTGTCGTTGACGTAGCGCACGACCGCGCGCTCGAACGAGCAGCGGTATTTCTTGTCCACGCCCATCTTTCCGGAAACCGGATTTACCTGGATCGACGGCTTGAGGTTCAGAAGATTGGCGCCGAACGCCAGCAGCGAGTTGCAGCGACCGCCGAGCGCAAGATAGCGCAGCGTGTCGAGCACGAAGCTGACGTCAAGCTTCATTTTGCGTTCTTCGAGGATGTCGAAGATCTCCTTTGCGGACTTTCCTTCGTCGCGCAGGATGCACGCGTCGAGCACCAGATGTCCGATGCCGGTGGACAGTGTGCGCGAATCGACGATATAGACGTTTTCAAAGCCCTGCGCCGCAAGACAGGCGTTCTGATAGCAGGAGGACATCTCTGCGGAGATCGTAAAATGCACGACGCCGTCGTAGCCCTCCTCCTTGACCTTTGTGAAGAAATCGACGTAGTCGCCGACGTTGACCGCCGCGGTCTTCGGAATCTCCTTGGTCCTTTCGACGTAGCTGTAGATATCGTCGCGCGTGACCTCGATCGAGTCCTTGAGATCACGGTCGCCGAGACGGATATACAGCGGTGTGATCGCAACGTCATATTGTTTGATGAGCTCCGGGCTCAGATCGCAGGTGCTGTCTGCGGAAATGCGGATGCGCATAATTGCCTCCATAAACCATATTTTTCTATTTTGATGATAACACGGGTTTTTGTCAAGGTCACTCTACCGTTTGCGAAAAAAGTCCACCGGCAGGAGAATCAGCCTCTACTGTCGGTAGAACAAAGGAAATATGCGGTTCAGATGCGGAACCGTCCCCTGCTTGCGTGATCGAGCGCAAGCGCAAGTCCCGCGCCGACGACCGTCTGCAACAGATTCAGCGGCAGATCCGCCCACGCGAAGTTGGCATAGACGACAAGCTCAAACAGGAAATACCCGAGCGGCACGATCAGCACCGCAAGGAACGCGAGATACCGGAGCTTTCCCGGAAGCCTCCGCCAGAGGAGCCCGAAGACAAGCGCGGTCAGGCCCTTCACGGCAAACGTGACCGGTGCGTACAGCGGAAAGCCGATCAGGTCGGCAAGCGCGCTGCCGACACCCGCCGCGAGCGCGGCGTACCCCGCGGGAAGCAGCAGAGCGACCAGAAACACGCCCGCGTCGCCGAGGTTCAGATACCCCGCGGAGATCGGGATCCGCACGAATGCAGTCAAAAGAAAAATCGCGGCGGACAGGATGCCTGCGGTCGCAAGAATACGGATCTGACGATCGTTCATAGGCACCTCACAGCGAATAGCAGACCGCGGAAAACGCGGCGTCTGACACGGCGGGAAGCGCTTTCTTTGCCGCTTCCTCGCTCTCGAACAGTCCGAACACGGCGGAGCCGCTGCCGGTCATCTGCGCGGCGATCGCGCCGGCGTCCAAAAGCTTTTGTTTGAGCGTACCGATCTCCGGCACCAGCTCGATCGCGGCGGGCTCCAGCACGTTTTGCATCAGCGGAGCAAGGGATTTCAGATCGCCTTTGGCGAGCGCCGCGACGGCGGAAAGCGTTTGTACCCTCGGCCGCGGCAGCGGAAGCCTTGAAAACAGCTCGCGCGTACTGACGCCCGCTTTCGGCTTTGCGATCACGAACCACAGGCGTTTGCCGAGCGGGAACGGCGTCAGAATCTCCCCCACGCCCTCGCAGCGGCAGGTCCCGCCGACCAGCAGAAACGGCACGTCCGCGCCGACCTTCAGCGCGATCTCGCGGAGCGTCCGATCGTCCGCCATGCGATGCTGACGCTGAAGTCCTCTTAAAACCGCCGCGGCATCCGCGCTGCCGCCGCCCATGCCCGCTTCCGCAGGGATGCGCTTTTCACAGCGGATCTTCGCCCCGCAGCCGGTCGCCTCTTTGTACAGCATCGCGGCGCGGTACATGGTGTTGTCCTGCGGCAGCGTCATCCCCGTGACGTGCACCTCGACCGTGCGTGATTTTTCCACGAACACGCGGTCGAACAGCGACACCGTCTGCATAACGGTGTCGAGCGCGTGATAGCCGTCCTCGCGCTTATACAGCACGCCGAGCGTCAGATTCAGTTTGGCAAGCGCCAGCTCCTCAATGATCATGCGATGAGTATACCACGGCTTTTTTGCGAACGCAATAAAAAGCTTTCCGCACGTCGTAAAATGTGCTATACTGTTTATTTGGGAGGCATTATGCGATTCTGTCCTTTATGCAGCGGTTCCTCCGGGAACGCAACCTATATCGAAGCAGGCAGCGCGCGGATCCTGATCGACGCGGGGCTGTCCTGTAAGCGCATCACCGAGCTTCTTTTAAAGATCGGCGTTGATCCGCGTACGCTGACCGCGATCCTCATTACGCACGAGCACATCGACCATGTGCGCGGCGTGAACGTGCTGTCCAAAAAATACGACCTGCCGGTCTACGCGAACGAGGAGACCTGGTCGGTACTGAAAGCGCCGCTTCGCGACGTCGCGCCGAAGAACGTCTGCGTGTTCGAGTCCGACCGCGATTTTTACCTTGCGGGCGTACGCATCCTGCCGTTTTCGATCCCGCACGACGCGGTCCACGCCGTCGGCTTCACGCTCTCGGCGAACGGCAGAAAGGTCGGCGTCTGCACCGACCTCGGGCACGTCGACGCGCGCATCCTTTCGATCCTCTCCGGCTGCGACCTTCTGCTCTTTGAGGCGAACCACGACGTCGATATGCTGATGGCGGGCAGCTATCCGTACCTGCTCAAAAAGCGCATCCTGTCCGGCAACGGGCATATGAACAACGACGACTGCGGCAAGGCGCTCGTCAGGCTGCACGAAACCGGGGTCAGAAACGTGATCTTAGGGCATCTCAGCCGGGAAAACAATTATCCCGCGCTTGCGATGATCGCCGTGCGCTCCGTGCTGGAGGCGGCGGGCGTCGCCGACGACATGCAGATCGCGATCGCCGCGCGCGAGGAACCGACGGGGGTGTTTGAGATCGTATGACCGTCCGCATCGTCTGTGTCGGAAAACTGAAGGAACGCTATTTCGAGGACGCCTGCGCTGAATTCGTGAAACGTCTTTCAAGGTTTTGTACGCTTGAGATCGCCGAGGTCCCGGACGAAAAGGCGCCGGAATCCCTGCACCCCGCCGACGAGGATCTGGTCCGCGAAAAGGAGGGCAAGCGCATCCTGAAGGCGATCGGATCGAAGGACTTCGTCGTCGCCATGGCGATCGACGGCAAGCAGATGACGTCCGAGGAATTTGCCGCGTACCTTGCGTCGCGCGAAGCCGAAGCGCGTCCGCTGACGTTTGTGATCGGCGGCTCTTTGGGGCTTTCGCCGGAGGTGTACGCCCGCGCGAACGCAAGGATCTCCTTTTCAAAGATGACCTTCCCCCACCGCATCGCGCGGCTTTTACTTCTCGAGCAGCTCTATCGCGGCTTTAAGATCCGCGCGCACGAGGCATACCACAAATGAGCGAAAAAACCATCACCGTCGCGGGCTTTGAAGCGACGATCATCCGGAAAAAGGTGAAGAATCTGCGCGTCACGATCGTGCCGCCGGACGGGACCGTGCGCGTTTCCGCGCCGAAGCTGATGCCGGAGACGCTGATCCGCGCGTTCCTGCTGGAAAAAGCGGATTGGATCCGCACGCACCGCGATAAGGTCCGCGCACAGCACCGGGACGAGCCGAAGCAGTTTGCCGACGGCGAAACGGTGCGGCTGTTCGGGCAGGTCTGTCCGCTGGTCGTGCTGACGGGACAAAAGAAAAACGGCGCCGCATTGGACGGCAGCCGTATCGTGCTGTCGCTTCGGGGCGACGTCCCGCCCGAAAAGCGCGAAGCGATCCTGAACGACTGGCTGCGCGAACGGCTGAAGACCGAGATCGAGCACTTTCTGCCGCTGTGGTCGGACACCACGGGGCTTATTCCCTCCGCATGGACGGTGCGCGACATGACCTCGCGCTGGGGCAGCTGCAACACGAAGACGAAGAAGATCACGCTGAATCTGCAGCTCGTCCATTACCCGCTGATCTGCCTCGAATACGTGATCCTGCACGAGCTGTGCCATCTTCGCGTACACGGGCACGGGGCTGACTTCAAGGCGCTGCTCGACCGCTTCATGCCGGACTGGAAGGCACGGAAGAAACTCCTGAATGGATAGGCATACCGTTCCGCGGGCTGACGCGATCATTCCGCTTCGTTACAGAGGCGCCGTCGCGCGAACGGATTGCTCCGCTTCGCTCCGGCGGTATTTCGCGCGTCGCCATTGCCCCTGCAGTCTTTTGGAACAGAAAAACGACCCGGGTTCGGGTCGTTTGTTATTTTGCAAGCCGATTGAAAAGCTTCAGGGAGAGGACCGGCGCGGCGCGGCGGATGAGAAGCTTCAGGCGTTCGGAACGGGGCAGATCGCGGGCAGAGAGAAGCGGCTTGATCCGTTCACCGATGCGTTTTTTCATCGCGTCGGCAAGCGGCTTGTTCTTCGACTGCTTTGCCGCGGCAAGCAAGTTCAGCGCGGACTTGACGTGCGAAAGCTCGGCGGCGTGCAGGACGTCCTTGCCGAAGGGTTCGGCGAGCGCTTCGATCCGCTCGCGGGCGGCAAACTCGCTCATGCGTTTCCCGTCGAACGTACGCAGCGCGCCGCTTTCGCGATAGCGGTAATGGTACAGCGGCGTCGGATCAAAGTACGCGCTCTGTCCGGACGCAAAGATCTCGACGCACAGCAGCAGATCCTCGCAGATCGCAAGCGACGGATCGAGCCGAAAGCGCGGTCTGCCGTCCTGCTCCTCACGGAAGACCGACGCACGGAACAGCTTGTTCCAAAGGTAGCCCTCGAAGCTCTTGCCGATCGAGACCGCATACAGGATCGCGTCATGCGGGGCAAGCACGCGGTCCGCGCCTGCCGCCGCGCCTGTTTCGCGTCCATTCGGATGTCCGTGGATGAAGCGGTTGCAGATGCTGACGCCGATCTCCGGATGGTCTTTGAAGACGCGCAGCAGCGCCTCGCAATAGGTCGGCTCGACCGTATCGTCCGAATCGACAAAGCCGATATAATCGCCGGTCGCCGCCCCGATCCCGGCGTTGCGCGCCGAGCTGACGCCGCCGTTCGGTTTATGGATCACGCGGACGCGTGCGTCCTGTTTCGCGTACGCGTCCAGGATCGCCGCGCTGCCGTCCGTCGAGCCGTCGTCGACGAAGATCAGCTCAAGGGCTTCGTGCGTCTGCGCGAGCAGGCTTTCGACGCACGCAGGCAGATACGCCTCCGTGTTGTACACGGGGACGATGACGCTGATCCTGATTTCTGTCGTTTGATGCTCCACGCGGTTCTCCTTTCGGCGGGCGGATGCGATCCGCCCCTGCGGGTTTGTCGGTATGGCGGGGCGCCGGGGACGTCGTCCCCTGCGGATGCATTCGGCGGATGGGCTATGCCCGTCCCTACGGGATAATTGCGCGCCGCAGATATATCGCACCCCGGAGGGGCATGAATTGTTCTGAGGCGGGGCGCCGGGGACACCGTCCCCTGCGGATGCGTTCGGCGTACGGGCAATGCCCGTCCCTACGGGATATTTGCGCGCCGCAGATATATCGCACCCCGGAGGGGCATGAATTGTTCTGAGGCGGGGCGCCGGGGACACCGTCCCCTGCGGATGCGTTCGGCGGATGGGCTATGCCCGTCCCCAGGGGATCGTTTTGTTCAGTATACCAATGTTCGCGCCGATTTGCAAGGCAAGGCGTGTATACAGTGCATTATATGTAAAATATCGTTTGTTCGTCCTTTATTTTTGATAATATTTCATCAATTCTACCCGCAGTAGAGCGCATTTTTGCGGTTCTATCCGTTCGATCCCGTTTCGTAGGGCGCATGATCGGGACCGGTAGATTGACCGTGCGGGCAATGCGCGTATATAATGGAGCTGCGGCGGGAAGAATCACGCCGTACATGTTTTTTACGGAGGTAATACACATGCAGTTTATCGCAGTCACGGATACGTCCGGCAATCTCCCGACCCGCACGGCGAAGGAGCACGACATCCGGATGATCCCCTTTGCGTACTATATCGACGGGGAGCGCTTCACCTGTCTCGACACGGATTCGTTCGACGGCGACGCGTTCTATGCAATGCTGAAGACCACGGAGGTCAAAACGAGCCAGATCAATCCGCAGGAGTACGCGGACTTCTTCGAGCCGTATCTGAAGGACGGCAAGGACGTCGTGTACGTCGCGATGTCCTCCGGCATTTCCGGCTCGTGCCAGTCGGCTATGATCGGCGCACAAATGCTTCGGGAGCGCTATCCCGACCGCGTGATCGAGGTCGTCGACACGCGCGGCGCGTCCCTTGGCGAAGGGCTCGTGGCGATCGCTGCGGCGAAGCTGCGTGACGAAGGGCTGTCTGCCATCGAAGCGGCAAAGCGGCTCAACGCGCTTTCGGAACGGATGTTCAACGTGTTCACGGTCAACGATCTGATGTTTTTGCGCCGCGGCGGACGGCTAAGCAACCTTTCCGCGATCGTCGGCACCGTGCTCGGGATCAAGCCGATCCTGAAGGGCGGTGAGGACGGCAGGATCTCGGCGTTCGATACCGTGCGGAGCCGCAAGCGTTCGATCAAGGCACTCGCGTCGCAGTACGAGCAGTACGTCGTCGACGCCGAGCACCAGACGATCGGCATTGCGCATGCGGCGTGCCGCGAGGACGCGGAACAGCTCATCGAGCTCATCAACGCTGGCGCGCACCCGCCGAAGGACATCCTGCTCGTCGATTACGAGCCGGTCACGGGCTCGCACGTCGGTCCCGGCGCGTTGGCGCTGTTTTTCGAGAGCTGCGAGGGCGTTCGCGCCGTCAAGGGGCTCGACGTCATTCCCGATCAGGTCAAAGCGTTCTTTGAAGCCGCGCGCGAAAAGATCACGCTGCCGAAGCAGCGCGTGCAGGGTCCGGCGCACGTCTGACGCAAACAGAAAGCGCCCCTTCCGGCAATCCGGAGGGGGCGCTTATGATTTGTATGCGGTCAATTTGCGACCTCGGAATGAACGACGGGACTGGTGAGGTCCAGCGCAAGGAAGGTATAGCCGTTTTCCTCGCCCCAGGTGAGGATCGCGTCCACGGCCTTGACGCTCTGCAGGTGGATGTCGTGCTGCAGAACGATCGCGAAGTCGGAATGCTTTTTCAGCCCGCCGACGACGCGGTTCCTGATATCCGTGCTCGTGTACGGCTTTCCGCTGGCGTCGCCCGAGGCGACGTTCCAGTCGAAATACCGGTAGCCCATATCCTCCATGATCTTCGTGAGGCGCGTCATGATACCCTTGTTAACGCGGCTCGCGGTGTTTGCGCTGCCGCCCGGGAACCGGAAGATGCGCGTATAGGATCCGGTCTGCTCCTTGATGACCTCCTGCGTTTTCCAGAAATCGTCGAAGAACGCCTGTTCGTTCTTGTACATCTGCTTGTACTCGTGCGTATACGTATGGACGCCGATGGCGTGTCCTTCCTCGTATGCGCGCTTGATCATGTCTTTTCTGCCCTTGTTGCCGATGATAAAGAACGTCGCCTTGGCGTTGTGCTTTTTCAGCACGTCCAGAAGCAGCGCCGTATTGCCGCACGGACCGTCGTCGAACGTCAGATACACCGTCTTTTCCGGCGGCATGACGATCTCCGGCATCTCGACCGGAACGATCTCCACATGCCGTACGACCGTCGTGCTTCTGCCCTCGTCGTCCGCGACCGAATAGGTGATATCATACGTCCCGACCACGTACGGGACGACCTCGCCCGAAATCTCGATGCGGGCGGTCAGGTTGTTCCCCAGATAATCCTCCGCGAAATAGCCGGGATCGGAGAAGGAAAAGTCCGCCGGTACCCGGATCGAATCCCCTTCGATCAGCGTGATGACCGGATCGGTGATCGGGACCTCCGTGGGCTCCGGCGTCGGCTCCGGCGTCGGCGGCACGGTCGGCAGCGGTTCCGGCGTCACGACAGGCGTAGAAACGACGATCGCCTCCACCGTATCGTCCCCGAACGCGGCTTCCGTCGGATCCGGCTGCGCGCCGATCGGATCCGGCTGCTGCATCCTGCACGCGGAAACGGTCAGCAGAATCAAAAGCGCGCAGATCCAGACTGCGCATATGCTTCGCTTCATACCGTTTCGCCTCCGTTCTTTTCCATGACCTTATTATTATGACACAAAACACGAAAATCTGCAATCGAAATCTGTCGAACGCCGCCGTAAAAAAAGAAGGACCGCAGATCGCGGTCCGGAAAAAACAGCCTTATTTCCGCTCGTTGATGTACCGGCAGGCGGCAAGCGCGGCGACCGCGCCGTCCGCAACGGCGGTGGTGAGCTGCCGGACAAACTTCGAGCGGCAGTCGCCCGCAACGTAGACGCCCGGCGTTTCGGTGAGACACTGCTCGTCGGTATCGAAATAGCCGTAGGAGTTTAGCTTTGCAAGGTCTTTGAACGGCTCGTTTTCGGGGATCAGCCCGATCGCGACGAACAGCCCGTCGCAGGCGATCTCGCGCTTCTGTCCCGTCGTGCGGTTTTCGACCTCGACGCCCGCAAGCGCTTCACCGTTTTTCAGAAGCCGGTTGATCTTGAGATTCGTCAGCACGCGAACGTTCTTGCGCGATTCGAGCACCTGCTGCAGCCGCACTTCGCCGGTGAGCGCGGGCAGATCCTGCAGGATGATGACCTCCTTGCACTTCTCCGCGAGCAGGATCGCCTCCTGCAGCGCGGAGTTGCCGCCGCCCGCGACGCAGACGGTCTTGCCGGTGTAGAAATCACCGTCGCAGACCGCGCAGAACGAGATGCCCTCGCCGACGAGCTCGTTTTCGCCTTCAAGCCCCAGCATGCGGTGCTTGACGCCGGTCGCGATGACCACGGTCAGCGCTTCGAAGCGGCTGCCCTCCTCGGTTTCGACGATTTTGAGGTTCCCTTCGGTTTTCACGGAGATTGCGCGTTCCAGCTCGATATCCGCGCCCTGATGCAGGATCTGCTCGAGGAAGCGGTCGGCAAACTCGTTGCCGCTCATCTGGATCGTGCCGGGATAGTTTTCGACCTTCGGGGAATGCGTGATCTGTCCGCCGAAGCCGTGCTTTTCGAGCACCAGCACCGTTTTGCCGTTCCGGAGCGCGTACAGCGCCGCCGTCATCCCGGCGGGTCCGCCGCCGATCACGATCATGTCGTACATGGTAATACCTCCTGAAAATGCATGTCCGTAAGGACAATTCATGCGCAAAGCGCAATTCACGTCCCGAAGGGACAATTCATGACCGCAAGGTCAATTCATGGCGCAGCCAATTCATGCGCAAAGCGCAATTCATTGATCCGCGAAAAGCGTCCCGCTTTTCTGCGTTTACTCCTCATCCGGTCCCTGCGGGACCACCTTCCCCACATCAGGGGGAAGGCTTTTGGCTGCGCACGATCCGGGCAAGTATGTTCGCCCTTCGCCGGCATCCGTCCCTACGGACCGCTGACGCGAGATCGTGTCATCCTGCGCGAAGCGATCCTGTGCCGCAGGGAAAGATCCTTCGCCGGCTGCGCCTCAGGATGACACGCCGCAGATAATCAGAACGATTCTCCGCAGGATGCTGCGGAGAATCGGATCGTGCGATGTGGAGTCGCTTATTTGTGCATCAGCCAGCCCTTGATGTCGCTGACGCCGCGGTAGCGCTCGATCCCGTCCTCTTTGATGATCACGAGCGTCGGCGCCTGCTTGACGCCATACTTCTCGACGAGCTCCTTTTCCTCGTTCGCGTTCAGCGGCGTGAACGGGACGCCCGCCTTTTCGAGCAGCATCGTCGCGACCTTGCAGTTCGGGCAGGTCGGCGTCTTGAACAGCAGGACCTTCGGATCGGCAGCGATCTGCGGTGCGACCGGCGCGCAGCAGGGCGATTCCTGAACGGCTTCCATTGCCGCCTCGGCAACCGTGTCGTCGGGCGCCGGGTTCGGTCCCTGGTGCGTGAGGTGCGATCTGCCGATGTTGTAGACCTTGCGGTCCTTGAACTCCTGTGCCTTGCCGTCGTTCCAGTTCTGGACCGGACGGTAGTAGCCGGTGATGCGGGAGTAGACCTCGGTCTTTTCGCCGCAGATCGGGCAGGTGAAGTGCTCGCCCGTGATGTAGCCGTGGTCCTTGCAAACCGAGTACGTCGGGCTTATCGTGTAGTACGGCAGCTTGTAGTTCTCCGCGATCTTTCTTACGAGGTTCGCCGCCGCCTTCCAGTCGGGCAGCTTCTCGCCGAGGAACGCGTGGAACACGGTGCCAGAGGTGTACAGCGTCTGCAGATCGTCCTGGATGTCGAGCGCCGAGAAGATGTCCTCGGTGTAGCCAACCGGCAGATGCGACGAGTTGGTGTAGTACGGCGTGCCGTTCATGTTCGCGGTGATGATGTCCGGATACTTTTCCTTGTCATGCTTTGCAAAGCGGTACGTCGTGGACTCCGCGGGGGTCGCCTCGAGGTTGTAGAGATCGCCGTACTGCTCCTGATAATCGGAGAGGCGCTCGCGCATGTGGTTCAGAACCTCGCGGGTGAACTTCTGCGTTTCGGGATGCGTGAGGTCCTTTCTGAGCCAATTGGCGTTCAGACCGACTTCGTTCATGCCGATAAGACCGATGGTACTGAAGTGGTTATTGAACGTACCGAGATAGCGCTTGGTGTACGGATACAGACCTGCCTCGAGGAGCTTTGTGATGACGGTACGCTTGGTCTTCAACGACCGCGCCGCGATGTCCATCATCCGGTCGAGCTCGGCGTAGAATTCCTTCTCGTCTTTGGCGAGGTACGCGATGCGCGGCATGTTGATCGTCACGACGCCGACGGAGCCCGTCGATTCGCCCGAGCCGAAGAAGCCGCCGGACTTTTTGCGAAGCTCACGAAGGTCAAGACGGAGACGGCAGCACATCGAACGCACGTCGCTCGGCTCCATGTCCGAATTGATGTAGTTCGAGAAATACGGCGTGCCGTACTTTGCGGTCATCTCAAAGAGCAGCTTGTTGTTCTCGGTCTCGCTCCAGTCGAAGTCGCGCGTGATCGAATACGTCGGGATCGGATACTGGAAGCCGCGGCCGTTGGCGTCGCCCTCGATCATGACTTCGATGAACGCCTTGTTGACCATGTCCATTTCCTTCTTGCAGTCGCCGTAGGTGAAGTCCATCTCCTTGCCGCCGACGATCGCGGGCAGGTTTTCAAGGTCCTTCGGGACCGTCCAGTCAAGGGTGATATTGGAGAACGGCGCCTGCGTGCCCCAGCGGGACGGCGTGTTGACGCCGTAGATGAACGACTGGACGCACTGCTTGACTTCCTTCTGGGAGAGGTTGTCGACCTTGACGAACGGCGCAAGGTACGTGTCGAACGACGAGAACGCCTGCGCGCCCGCCCACTCGTTCTGCATGATGCCCAGGAAGTTGACCATCTGGTTGCAGAGCGTGGAAAGATGGCTTGCCGGGGAGGACGTGATCTTGCCGGGAACGCCGCCGAGACCCTCCTGGATGAGCTGCTTTAAGCTCCAGCCCGCGCAGTAGCCGGTGAGCATGGAAAGGTCGTGCAGATGGATCGCCGCAGAACGGTGCGCCTCCGCGATCTCGCTGTCATAGATCTCGGAAAGCCAGTAGTTTGCCGTAATCGCGCCGGAATTCGAAAGGATCAGACCGCCGACCGAATACGTGACCGTCGAATTCTCCTTGACGCGCCAGTCGCTGATCTTCAGATAGTTGTCGACCAGATCCTTGTAATTCAGAACCGTGGAATTGATGTTGCGGATCTTCTCACGCTGCTTGCGGTACAGGATATACGCCTTTGCAACGTCCGCATAGCCGGACTCCGACAGCACCTTTTCGACGCTGTCCTGGATCTCCTCGACCGAGATCTTGCCGTCCTTGACTTTGCCCTCGAAATCGCTCGTGACATGCAGCGCAAGAAGCTCGATCACGCTCGGGTGATACTGTTTCCCCGTCGCTTCAAACGCCTTTGTGATCGCCGACGTGATCTTGCCGATCGAGAATTCGGCAAGCTTTCCGTCTCTTTTAATGACCTCGTACATAAAAAATCCCCCTGTAGGTAAAGTTTTCAAATTTATGGGCGCAGCAGGGACCGTTCCTGCCGCTCCGAGCGTTGTAACTTTACCATATCCAGGGGGGTCGTGTCAATATGTAGTATTCTTTGTTAACAAAACATACAATATCTTGTATTTATGCGTTGCATATGCAGAATGCCGTATACGGCGGAGCGAACTTGGAAAAACCCCGATTACAAGCCTCTTAACGCGGTGTTCGGTACGGTTTTTCGGACAGCAGCGGCATACAGCTCCATGCATTCCCGATTGGGCGCGTGGAAGTTCTCATAGACCACCGTATCACGGTCGGTGAACGCCTGGAGGTAGTACGCCTTCGCGCCCGCGATCCACTCGGAAATCGCGGTAAAATCGGACAAATCGTGCAGCTCGTCGACGACGGTCGTGCGGAATTCGTAATCGATTTTGCTGTTTAGGAGGATCGAAATGCTCTCGGAAATCGGTGCAAGATCCATTTTAGGGGAACCGCATATATGCGCATAATGATGCGGTCCGCCCTTGACGTCCATCGCGACATAGTCCAGAAGCCCCTCGTCGAGCATCGCGCGGAGCCGGTCCGGATGCATGCCGTTGGTGTCGAGCTTTATGGGATAGCCCATTGCGCGGATCTTCCGGAGAAGCTCCGGGAGGTCCGTCCTGAGCGTCGGTTCGCCGCCGGTGAACGCCACGCCGTCCAAAAGCCCCTTGCGCTTTTCAAGAAACGCCAAAAGCTCCGTATCATCCATCACCGGCTTTGCCGTGCCGTCGATGAGCTCGGCGTTGTGGCAGAACGGACAGCGGAGGTCGCAGCCGCCCAGAAACACCGTGCACGCCACGCGTCCCGGGAAGTCCAGAAGCGTCATTTTCTGTAATCCGTGAATGTTCATATCCTATCCTTTCATGCGCCGCAGGCGCAATTCATGTTCCTTCGGAACAATTCATGTGCGAAGCACAATTCATGCGCCGCAGGCGCAATTCACAATGCCGAAGGCGTCAATTCATGCCGCAGGCGCAATTCATGTTCCTACGGAACAATTCATGTGCGAAGCACAATTCATGCGCCGCAGGCGCAATTCACAATGCCGAAGGCGTCAATTCATGCCGCAGGCGCAATTCATGTTCCTACGGAACAATTCATGACAGCGTAGGCGCTATTCATTACAATCCCTCCGTCTCGGCTTCGCCGATCCACCTCCCTTTACACAAGGGAGGCTCCGGATCTGATTTGAGGCCCCCCTGTGCAAAGATGGTACGCGCGGGAAGCGCGCGATCTGCCGCCGTAATGAAGCGAAGCGGAATGGAGCCTGCGGGGCTGTCGCTGTTAAGCGACTGGGGGATTGTTGATCGCTTCCTTCACCTGTATATCGATCCATTCGCATACGCCTTGAAAATTGCGATGGATCTCATTATTCGGGATCCGCAAAACACGAAGTCCGTATCCGGACAGAAACGCCGTGCGCGCCGTATCGTATTCCACACTCCAGGTTTGATAATGCTGCGATCCGTCGAGCTCTATCACGAGCTTTGCCTGCGCACAATAGAAATCGACAATATAACTACCAAGCACCTTTTGCCGCAGAAAACGAACCGGATAGGTGCGGAGGAAATCGTACCAAAGATGCCGTTCTTCCGCCGTCATCTTCCTGCGCAATGCTTTTGCGTTGCCGACAAGGTTCGGATTATGCTTGCGAATCATGCCATGCTCCTTTCGACAATCCCTCCGGGTTCACTTCGTTCACTCATCTCCCCTTTAACACTCCGCTTCGCTCCACACGGCCCCCTTGTGTAAAGGGGGCTGTCGAGGCTTGCTGAGACTGGGGGATTGTCTATCGCTTTCCTTTCGGCAATTCTCACACCGACGCGAGGATGTGCAGATTGCGGATATCGCCGTCCGCGATCGAATCGTTGACCGAATACGCGTGCTTTTCGAGATCGCCGCAGATCGCCTTGGTCAATCCCTGCTGCATGAGCTCGTCGATTACGTCCGCCGCAGCGTCCTCGATCATATCGTATTTCGATTCCGCCGTCGCGGGCTCGTTGTCGGTCGTAAGCAGCACCTCGAGCGTTTCCGCAAGCATCGACAGCTTCGGCAGTGCCCGCATCGCGCGAAAGCTCCATTTATAGTACGGCATATAGGCTCCGTTCAGCAAAAAGACCGTATGCATCGCCGCCTTCACAAACGCCGCGACCGCAAGCTGCGCCGCGCCGGTCTCGCCGTGTTTGAGACAGCGCGTATAATTGTACTGCCCCGCCTGCGCCATCAAAAGCAGGTTCCCCGCAAGCTTCTTTCTGCGGATATCCTCCGGATACGCGGAAAGCCCCTCGCGGATGCGCGTGACCTCGCCGCAGCCGTCGAAAAACAGCTTTCCGTTCGTCGCCTCAAACAGCGCATGCTCCGGCACGGTCAGCCACTGCGAAACGGTCAGGATCCCGTCCGCCGCGCCGATCTTGTCTGCGAAGAATTCCGCTGTGCGGATCACGCCGTGCCGCGGACCGCCCACCGGTGCGACCGTGCTTCTTCTGAACCCCATGAACTCCTTCGGAAGCTTCGCATAGGCGCGCTCGAGCGCAAACGCCGTCTTGCGGTCGACGACGTCCTCGCCCGGCAGCAAAAGCATGAATCCCGGCTCGAAATCGTGATCGCGGCTTAACGCGTCGTCGAAGCCCGCGCATTCCGAGCCGCTGCCGAACAGCCCTGACGCAAGATGCGGAAGAAGCTGCGGAAACTGCTCTTTGAGCATCGGCTCGCCGCATTCCGTATAAAACTGCCGGGCAAGCTCAAGACCGTTCATACCATGCCCTCGCGCGTTCATTGAGTTCGTTCGCGGCCGCAAACCAGCCGTAGTATTCAAACGTCGGCGCGCATTTCTCGCACACGAACGCGTAATATCCCTCATGCGGGACGTCCGGCGCGTTCAGAAGCGCCCATGCCTTTTCCAGACACGCGTCGATCGTCTCGGACGCGTCCAGAAGCCCCTTCTCGTCCTCGGCGGCGTTCGCCATGTTGAGGTACGTGATCGCCTGCTCCAGCGCGCCGTGCGGGGCGCTTCCCATCGTTTCGATCGCCTTCCTGTAAAGTGCGTCCGCCTCGTCAAAACGTCTCAGGGAAACGAGCGTCAGCGCCATATTGTTGTAGAGCCCGCCCAAAAGCGCCGGCTCAAGGGACGGGATCGCTTCGTAATTCCTGCGGGCGCGTTCAAAGATCGCCAGTGCGCGCTCATGCTCGCCGAACGCCTGATACGCGGTCGCGGCGTTGACGCAGGTCGTGCCCGCCGTGATCGAGCCCTCGTAGCCGATCTCGTCAAGCAGCCGCAGCGCCGTTTCCGCCTGCTCGAGCGCTTTGTCGCGCTCGCCCGTCTTGCGGTAGTGTCCGATGAGCTCGTTCCGGATCATCAGCTCGCCCTTTTGGTCGCGGCCGAGCCTCGCCTCCCCGAGCCAGTACAGCAGGTGACGCTCCACGCCTGCGTAGTCGCGGCGGGACATGTACTCGTCGACCTTCTCCATGATCCGCTGCTGCGGGACCGGCTTGATCTGCGCTTCCGCGCCGTACGGTTCCTCGCATAGGAGGCAGCGCGGCTCCATGTAATCTTCCTTGTCGATCGGCATAGTCTTCTCCGTTCTTTCTTTTTCGGACGGGCAATGTCCGTCCCTGCTGCTCATGCGCCTTTAGGCGTAATTCACGCAGCTTGCTGCAATTCATGTGCAAAGCACAATTCATGCCGCAGCCAATTCATTGATTCGCAGGCGGGGCGCCGAGAACGTCGCCCCCTGCACAGAAATGAATTGCGCTGCGCACATATCAATCAAACGATCCTCCGGCAGGAGAATCCACCTGAACCTTCCCGCAGGGAAGATATCACCGCCCGAAGGGCGATATCACTTGCCGCAGGCAGATATCACATGCCGCATAGCGGCAAATATCACTGCGCCGAAGGCGCTTACCCTTCCCTTGCGTCCATCAAAAGCCAGCCGAGGCTCACCGGCGCGGAAAACGCCGTGCCGCAGTAGACGCACACGCGCGCGCCGACCGCAGGCAAAGGCGCGCCGCAGTTCGGGCAGTTGAAGCCCATGACCGGGCTTTCCGGATCGTCCGCATAGCCCGCGACATAGACAAGGACCAGCCGCCGTTCGCGCGGGATATCCGTTTTGTCGGTAAAGCCGACCGCCGCCTGACAGGTCAGAAGCTTCTTGCGCGTCGCGCCGTCATATGCGGCGATCGTCACGCGGCGGACGTTGATCCCGCCCGCGACGTCGTCGGGCATACGGTCCTCGAAATCCGTCTTGAAGTTCTCGGTCGCGTCGTCTGCAAAGAGCATTTTCCCCTGCACGCCGCTTTCATAATACGTCCGCGCGTCGCGGCGCACGCGCTCCGCGAACACGCGCGCGTTGAACTCCGGGAAATCCTTCAGGATCTTCGGCAGCACCACCGATTCGAGCGAGGAAAGCGAGCGCGGTTTTTCCGGCTCCTTGTCCGCCGCGATCGCCTCGTCGAGCGCCTGTTTGATGATCCCGATCCGTTCCCGCATCCCGCGCGTGGCGCGGCGAACGCCCAAAAAGCCGCCGAACAGCACCAACAGTCCGCCGCCCGCGATCAGCGCGATGACCCACCACTCCATACCGATCCCTCCGAATCTCGTTCTTTGCTTTCAGTTTGGACGCATTCGGGCGAATTGTCAAGCACTATCTTGTCCGCCGGCCGGGTTTTCCGGATAATTGCGACAAATTTACACCAATCCCGTATTGACATTGCACGCCGCTTCCATTAGAATATATAATAAGAATGGTATGACATTCGATCCTAACTTAACAGAAATGAGAGGGGTTAGCATGGAAGAAAAGAAAAGAACCGTCACCAAGGTAACAAGCGGCAAAAAGGCTGCGGCCGAAACCGCGGAAGAAGTAAAGACGACCGGCAAGAAGGCCGAGGGCTTGACCAAAGCGGAAGAAAAGAGCAAGGCGATCACGCTGCGCATCGTCTCCGCGATCCTGTGGGTGCTTGCGATCGGCTGCGAAGTGCTGGCGATCCTCTGCCTGTTCAAGGCGCTGCGTCTGCCGGGTCTCTCCCAGATGTGGTGGATGATCATCTTCATCGTCATTGATCTGGCGCTCTGCCTTGTCGCGGGCTTCCTCTGGAAGAAAGCGAGCCACCTCGATCCGTTCAAGAAGACCAACAACAAGGTCGGCTTCGTCATCCTGACGCAGCTCGGCGTGATCATGGCGGCGATCTGCTTCCTCCCGCTGATCATCCTTGTGCTTGCCAGCAAGGACAAGATCGACAAGAAATCCAAGATCGTGGTCACGATCGTCGCGATCGTTGCGCTGCTCATCGCGGGTCTTTTAGGCGCGGACTTCAATCCGATCTCCGCGGAGGAAAAGGCGGCGGCGGAACAGCAGCTCGGCGATTTTGCGAAGGTCTACTGGACCAGATACGGTCACAAGTATCATCTGTATGATAACTGCCAGGCGATCAGGAACTCCTCCGACGTCAGCTACAGCGAAGGCGAAGAAATCGACGGCGAGTTCGTCCCGGCGGTCAGAGTCGCAATGGATAACGGCTGCACCGGTCTGTGCGCATTCTGCGCAAGAGATGCGGAAAAAGAAGGCATCAATCTCGATGGCGTCCATCTTGAGGACGGCATGCGCGTAAAAGGCGACGAAGCTCCCGCAGAGGATCTGACCCTTGCGCCTGCAGACGGAGAATAAGCCATGGCAGGGATTGATATGAAGTCCCTGATGGGACTGGTCGGCAGCGACGGAATCGACGCGATCGCAAAGGCAACGAAGACCGACAAGAGCAAGGTCTCCGCGGTTTTGACCGACGCGCTTCCCGTGCTGGTCGGCAAGATGTCCGATAACGCCTCCACGCAGGACGGCGCGGAATCGCTGAACAAGGCGCTGAACGATCATAAGACCGGCGACGTCATCGACGCGGCTTCCTTCCTGCAGGGCGCAGACAAAGCGGACGGCAAGAAGATCCTCGGACACATCCTCGGCGGCGATGAAGCGGCGGCAACGCAGGCGATCTCAAGAAAGAGCGGCGTTTCGAGCTCGAAGGTCGGCTCGATCCTCGCGATGGTCGCACCGCTGCTCCTTTCGCAGCTCGGCAACAAGAAGGACGACGATTCGAGCGCGGGGATCGGCAGTCTCCTGGGCGGATTGCTCGGCGGCGGCAGCTCCTCCTCGTCCGGCGGCATCGGCGCGACGCTTTTAGGCTCGCTTCTGGGCGGCGGCAGCTCCTCCTCGTCCTCGTCCGGCGGCGGACTGCTCGGGGGGCTCCTCGGCGGGCTGTTCGGCGGCGGCAAAGAGGAAGAAAAAGAGGAAGAAAAGAAGGAAGATTCTTCGATCCTCGGCGGACTGCTCGGCGGGCTGCTCGGCGGCGATTCGGACTCCGGAAGCTCCGGCAAGAAAAAGACCGGCAAGAAGACGAGTACGACGTCTGCAAAGAAGAAGACCGGTACGACCTCGACCGGCAAGAAAACTGCGGCAAAGAAGACCTCGTCGACCGCAAAGAAAACCGGCACGACCTCGACCGGCAAAAAAACCGCAAAGAAGACCACGACCAAGAAATAACCGATCCGATCAGGCAGGCGTTCTCGCGAACGCCTGCTTTTTTGCTGCAAATCAGCCCTTGCAAACCGCCGCGGAATTTGTTATAATAAAATTAAGAATTTGTCTATTTGAATGAGGGGCGTCCGAATTGAGTGAACAAAAGAAAATCGGTCTTGCGCTCGCATCCGGCGGCGGGCGCGGCATGGCGCATATCGGCGTACTGCAGGTGCTGACCGAGCATCAGATTCCCATTGACCTGATTTCCGGCTGCAGCGCAGGCGCGCTGGTCGCCGCGATCTATGCCGCAGGAACCGATCTTTACATGCTGGAAAAATACCTGTGCACGCTTGTGCCGAAGGATCTGATCGATCCGACGGTCGTCACGCGCGGCGGGTTTCTCTCCGGCAACAAGGTTTCCGAGATCGTCCGCACGCTGACGCACGATCTCAGCACGGAACAGACGAAAATTCCCTGCTTTATCGGCGCGGCGGATCTTGAAACGTCGGAGTTCCACATCTTCGATCATGTCAAGCTGTATGAGGCGGCGCGGGCGAGCATGGCGATCCCGGGCGTCTTTACGCCGGTGAAGATCAACGGACACTGGTACGTCGACGGCGGAACGCTTCAGGAGCTGCCCGTCGAAGTTTTGCGCGAGCACGGCGCAGATATCGTGATCGGCGTCGATCTGTCGATCAAAAAGCGCTTCACGATTTCAGAGGACAAGGCGCCGGGCGCGCACTCCTCGCTGCTGCGCACCTTCGACATGATGCAGAAGGAGATCAGCCGCATCCGGGCGGACCGCGTGGACGTGCGGATCAAGCCGGACGTTTCCTTCATGGGCATGATCTCGACCGCCGGCGCAGAGACTGCGATCCGCATCGGCCGCGAATGCGCCGAGCGCGCGATCCCGGAGATCGAAGCGCTGCTCAACTGACCTGTACCCCCTTTTATCGAAAGATAAGCGACCTCATCAACCGCTACGGAGGAATCATCACATGAAAACCGCATCCGAACTCCCTCTTTACCTCAAGATCGCGGACGAGCTCCGCGCAAGGCTGCTGTTGCTGCCGGTCGGCGCTCCGTTCTTAACGGAGCAGGCGCTGACCGAAGAATACGGCGTCGCCCGCGGCACGATCCGTCAGGCGCTCAACGTGCTCGTGCAGGAGGGTATCCTTCTGCGCACGCAGGGCAGCGGCTCCTTCCGCGCGCAGCCCGTCGTTTCGCCGTATCTGTTTACGCTCTCGCAGGAGCTGACCGATTCCATCCGCGAGGTCGGCACGAACAGCGCGGTACGGAATCTCTCCATCACGATCGTGCCTGCTTCGGTCACGGTCGCGGATATCCTGCACGTCCCGCACGGGACGAAGGTCCGCAAGGTGTCGAGGATCCGCTGGATCGACGCGAAGGCGTTCGCCTATTGCGAAGGGTACCTCCGCACCGATACGGTCCCGCAGTTTTACAAGCGGGATTACACGAGCTCGCTCGGCGATCTTGTGCGGAACGTCCTCAAGGTGCATATCTCGTCCCGGCAATGCAATTTCCGCGCCGTTTCCGCAGACGAGCTGATCTCGGAAGCGCTGAACGTTCCCTTCGGGTCTCCGATCCTGTGCGTCAATCTGGTCTGCATCGGGCACGACGGTGAACCGCTGCTGCTGGATACGTTCTATTTTCCCGCCTCGCAGTCGCTGCATTTCGAGGTCTGATCGTATTCAATAGGGGTTTTCACGTTTCGAAATTCATGTCCGGAGGACAATCCACGGAACGAAATGAGGATACATAATAAGGGGATGTTAAGAAACTGATTGTCAGTTTTTAACATCCCCGATGAATTGCGGCTATGCCGCATGAATTGGCTGCGCCATGAATTACCTTCGGCATGAATTGTGACCAAAGGTCACATGCATGTGGATTTTCCGGACGGAAAATCTTCCTTCATGACGCCGTTCGGCGTCAATTCATTCCCCGCGAG
>Ga0310697_10002198_pt1 | contig 21127 bp, 34 predicted proteins | sample 172DNAGHGlowgp2_FD_203883 | JGI IMG/M metagenome (GOLD analysis project Ga0310697, IMG submission 203883) | Sheep rumen microbial communities from Palmerston North, Manawatu-Wanganui, New Zealand - 1728 DNA GHGlow gp2 (v2) (version 2) | ecosystem: Host-associated > Mammals > Digestive system >... | reverse complement strand
AATCCCACATCTGAGTATCACCTTCAAGAACGACTTTAACGGGTTTTTCACCGCCTGTCGGCAGAACATAAGCAAGTTGAGGATCGATATAAGTTGTGTTATTGTTCTCGTCTGTATAAGACTGCGGAATCTGAACAACCGGAACGCCACGGAAAATATTGACATAGCCTGTCCTATGGATAGCTTCAATGTCATCAGGTGAGTAGACACCCTGTACACCAGTCTAAGGTGTGCCAGGAGCAGCCGGATATACGAATCCAGGAACTATAGCGTCTGCACCCATAGCAGCAACGAATTCCGGAGGAGCAAGTATAATTGCACTTCCACCATAAGCACGAACAACCGCGCACAGCTTAGCCATCTTATCGCCATCAAAACCAGCGTTGATAACTTTATTAGCTGTAGGTCTTGTACCAGCATTCAGAGCGGCACGGAGTGCTCTCTGAACCTTATAGAAAACACCATCTTCAAAAGCTTCTGTGATAGCTTCCATTGTATCAGCAAGAGCTTCTGAACCATCAAGTAATCTCTCAAAATCAAGTGTAGCACCGATACCCATAGCATCGACGTTCACTTCAAATTCTTTAACATCAAGTCTGAATGTCTCGTATACACCAGAAAGACCGACTCTTGTTAAGAACTTCTTTGCACGCTGCTTACCAACCTTCTGCTTGAAGATAGCTTTTTGTCCCTGAGGAACAACTCTTATCTCAGCAAAAGCATCAAGCGCACCAATAACTCTCTTCGGAACAACTTCATCAATAGTCTCAATTATAATATCAAAGATATCGTACTTGTTTCTCTGGAAGTCATTAACAGAAGAAGCCATAGCCGTTAACTCAGCACGAAGAGCTTCGTCAACAGTTTCAGCAGAAAAATTAGCCGGAGCAGTACCACGAGCAGCGTGGAGGGCTAATTCTTTTAACTCTTTAATTGTTGCCATAATTATTTACCTCCAATTACGCTAATGCAGTAACCTGCAGTTTGACACCATAAGTGCCATCGGGCATTGTGAATTCACCTGTTACAACAAATGTAACCTTATTGTTAGAAGGAGCAGATGTTGAAAGCAGGATTGCACCAGACTCATGCTCACATCCATAAACGGGTGTTGTTGCCCAAGCAGCAATAGCTGTCTTAAGAGCAGCGTCATCAGCAAAAGTCGAAGTGTTGTAGCAAATTGTGTTTGTGCAGAACTTATCTCCAACAGAAAGGAAGCCGAGTCTCGGACGAACATCATCTTTACCAAGATAGAACTCCTTCAGACCCTGATGTCTTTCATCATAAAGATGTTCAGCAGAGTAATTGATTGCGATAAGCGAACCAGCTTCAGCAAGATGAGCAGATGTAGGCAGATAAACCTTTTTCTTAGCCCTATTTACTGCTAAAATCATGCCGTTTTCAGCAACTTTAGAAGCAAAATCAGTAGCATCAAGTGAGCACTGAGCTTCAATGCGGCCATCCCTACGGAATGCAGCGTTGTTGATCTCAAGCTGACCATACCCATCGATCGTTAATCTTTGTATAGCCATTCTATATTCCTCCAATCAAAATTATTTTTGATATTTTGTTAAAATTGCCTCAATACCAGATACTACAGGAGTATGTGTCGGTATTATTTGTGGCTGTTGTGAAAAAACAGAAGGATTAGACTGTTTTAATTCATAGGCAAGTTCTTTATCTAAGTCGGCCGCAGAGTAAGACGCGATAACTTCATCAGTATACTTCGCTAAAATATCTTCACTGAGCAGTTCCGCATAAGACGACAGAACTTCTTCCTTTTCATGCTTTTCAACGTCTAACTTAAATTGTTTTAAACCTTCTACTTCTTCTGTAAGTTCAGAAATAGTCGCTTCATCAGCTTCGTGCTACTCTTTTGCAGCTTCAAACTGAGCGGCAACTTCTTCTGCTTCCGTAGTTAAAGTAGCTACTGAAGCTTCTAACTCTTCAATTTTAGTGCCACGTTCTTCAAATTCAGCAGACATCTCTTGGAGAGCCGCCATATCTTCGTCAACCTTTTCGTAGGTATCACCATGAATCGCGCGGAGTGCATTGAGAGCCGTAAATTCAGCTTCAGTTACATCTATAACAAATACCTTAACTCTTTCACCTAACTCAACTGTATCAGTTTCGTCATCTTTTGTATAGTAAACGCGTTCATAAGTTCCAGCTTCATAGTTATAGCAAAGTGCATAATCGTCATAAATATCGCATACGCCATATGTTACGACCCATTCGCCTTCTTCTGTATAACTATCATTCAGGAGCGACCAAATCGCGTCAAATTTCTGAGAATCAGAAATTTTAAAGTTAATCTTAGACATTTGTTCGTTTCCTCCTTGCGAAAATTTAGCGACATACTCTTCCATTTGATTAACCACTTGTTTCAGCGTATCTAATGAGAAAAATGCGGCGCCTTCAAAGCAAGGCTCAACCTATTCACCAAGAATCTATAACCCAAGGAAACAACCATCAGTATATTTGAAGTATCTTCTACCTTTAATATATACCCAATCGCCTTCAATAGAATCTGCAAAAAGTTCCATTGATTGCGGTTTTCCGATTATATCCGCCGCTTCAGGATATAACGCACTAAAAATTAAGACGTCCGCGCACGCGTAAGTACGAGCGACTCCATCTTCATCTATATGTTGCTCCCAAGCAAAATTAGGATTTTCAGGAACGATACCATATATACGACCCTAAGTACGTTCACGACCATGATCCATATAATCCTATGAACCACCATCGTAAATACCTTTAACAGGTGTATAAGGTAACGTCTAAATAAGTTTTTCCGCAAACTCATCAGAAATATAAGAACCATTACGATTCTCATACTTGTAGAATATTCTTACTCTAGCTTTAGAAACAACTGGAGAAGAAGTTTGCTCTAAATTTCCATAAATAACAACTGGAAACTCATTTATCATTGCTTTTCCCATGATTAATCTGAGCCTCCCTAATTATCTAATGATACTTGATTCTAAATTGTTTTTGTCGACTTTTCTTCGTCTGGCTTAGTAGGAGCACCAGGACCGTTACCACTACTAGACTACGTATATGAAGACTAGAGCGGAATTAGCAGACTTTGAATATCTATCACATCATTCTCTAATACTTTTAAGTTTCTTAAATCAGATTGTGTAACTCCAAGTGCTAATGCAGGTAATAAAGCGCTATACCCACTCTAAGCCAATTTAAACGAATCAGTAATGAAACTAGACTCATTGTAATAAGAAATCGGATAAATTACATATTTGAAATTTATATTATTATTAGAAAATTGAGAGTTTATTATGTATGTAATAAAGCGCGAGAACTTATGCGCCAATATCATCATCAAACTCACATCATTTTTAATGGAAGTTTCAATCGATAAATTACCTGTCGCAGAAAAAATCTGCTTACTCACACCACCCTCATTATAGATATTAGATACCATTTTATCAATAGCATTATTTCCATTATCGGTAATGGTGCGCGAAACAATTGAATCAACATCCGCATAAGTTGTTAAAACTGATACGTTTTTGTTGTTCTTCATCATTTCAACTGTGCCACGATGAATTTCAACTGCTTCTTCCGGCTCAAACAATAATTCGCCATCTGTTAAATGCGGGATTTTCTGAACGATGATTTTACGAATTTCTTCAAGATCACGTTCTACCTCGTTATCAACAGCTTCTTCATATAATTCCGCCGCAGGAATTATGTTGAAAAATAAAGGAAAGTTATCAAAGAAAGTAAAGCAAAAACCTACTCCCTCACTTAACAAACACCAAGGTGATGTAACTGTTCCTTTCTTCCACTTCCTATAATAATTTCTTACCTCTTTCGGATAAGCCGAAAAGATGCTATCTCTAATATCTTGATCTACAATAGTATCAAAATATCTAACATCAAATTCAACTAAATCATTACCCGAAAGACTTTTGTAAATTGAGCGACAATAAGCCCCAGGTAAGTCTATCACCACAAGCGAGGTCTTATCCATCGATTGTATTACACCATAATATGCGCCATCTACCAAAGTGCGCACCGCGCAATTTGTAAGGAGAGAAGGTAGATAAGCCTCATCAATAAAAGAAATAGCCTAATTATATCTCTTTTGATTTGTTTTTTCAGAGAGTTTAATGCCAGGTCTTGGATTAGGTATTAACAACCCAGCGTATTTCAAAAGAGTCGCATAGTATAAGATTATACGACGGTAAAAACCATTATTGTAAAAAAAGTTCTACGAGAGTTCTATTTTTGCCTAAAGGTTTCCACTTGTAATAATCTTTTCTATTTCTTCTATGGTGTAGGTTTTCGTTAGATAATGTCGCCTACGACCAATAGTTTTACCTTGCCAGTCTTTATCATTAATTCCCACTATTTGTTGGGAAATTTTTTTAAAGGAAGTTAAATCAAAGTTTCTCTTATCTTCGTTTTCCATTATCTTCCTCCACTAGTAAAGAAAACTAATCTTCTTTCATCGTTTCCCGCACCAAAACGTCTTTTTTGTTTCTTTGTTGCTTCTTCTTCCATTTCTTTAATTCGCCATAAACCATAAGCAAATGCAGAATATTTATCTTTTGGGAAACGTGAATTTATTTGTTCCAAAACTATATCCAAGCCAGTTCCAGTACGCTTTAAGCGTAAGTTTGCCATCTCTTCAAATAGTTTGGTAGTCATTTCGTGCGGCAAGAGACGTTTTACACGATTTTCAAAACTCATCATCTATCCTTTTTTCGTAGATAAGAGAATTGAGCGTGCTTCTTGCTCATTAATCAAAAATCTAACTAAACCGCCATTTAAACGAGAATAAGCATTTCCATGAATTTTTGAGTTTAATGGGCCATTTGCCTTAATGCCGTATAATATATTAATCGCATCTTTTGGTTGAATTTTCTTATAATTTTGATCATTAGTAAATCCATATGCAGGAAGCTCTTCTCCTGTATTTGGGTCAATTTGAGTCTAAATCATTTCATCTGCAATTCCAACACCAAGACCATTAGTATCGATTACTACCTCTTTTGGTTGAAATTTTGCGATAATTTGTTTTAGATCTACTGCTTGTTGGCGAAACATTTTTGTTTTTGCTTCACGTCCTAAAACATATAAATTCACAAGAGATGCGTAATATCTATCTTGTTTAATATTGACACGGAAAACGCAGGCTACTGTCTAGTCATTGAGCCGTCCAATATCTACCGATATTAAGTAAAACATTTTAGATTCTTCTCTAAAGTTTGCGTGCTTCTCGGGATTCTTTAGTTTACGATATTTCTATAGTTTATCAAAATTAAACCAAGATTCTTCACTACCACCACTCCAAAGACTTAAATATTCACGCGCAAATGACTCCTCATTATAAGACGGAGACATTTTCAACTTATTGATATAAGTCTTATCTAAAAGTCCATGTAATACCGGCACTCTATAATCACAACCCATACAAAACGCATTGTTTGGGTCAATAATCGAGTTTTCAAAAGTATCTATCTGGCGCTCATACGCGAATGAAGTTTTAACGCCCGCAGATGTCATCGCAATAACTTGCTGATTCGGTTCTTTTTCATTAACTGTATTATCAGGAAGTCGCCGCGAAACATTTAAGAGGGGCAAAACGATTTCATTTATCGGAGTTTCATCGTGGTCACGTATCTCGTCTATAAGACCACCATGTCTACGTCCACCACGCTATGAGTCTAAGGCACCGACAACGTCAAACTAAGACCCATTTCTAAATTTTAGTGTAACATAGTCTTTACCAAAGTTACCAGGTGTATTAGATATATCTCCACCTACTACTTCTTTCCGCAATAGCGGCCATCTATCATAAATTTCCAATATTTTTTCTTTTGCAATCTATGCAGCCTGATTTTTGTTCGGCGCACATATAAACCGTTTCGTCCCAGGCATAAACACACATTGGAGAATCATCGCCAAGATAGTTAAAAATGATTTAGAAAAAGCACGAGGCGCTGTCACAAATATATCTTTATATCTCATCATCGCCCGCAAAAGTATACGCTAATAAAAGAATAGTTCAAAATTAGAATCAGACGGTTTGATTATATCCAGATATAAATCAGGATAGGCAGTAAAAAAGTCCGCATATTGCCTAAATAACTTTTCATGTGCTACAAGATATTCTTTTGTCAGCACAACACCTTTCTCAAGCGGTATACCTTCACGTGTAATTGGCTTATAATCTTCTTTTGCGCGAGTATGTAATAATTGAGGCTTATTCGTCGTCGTCATCTAAATCCACCTCAAAATCAGCATCGCTAAATAACTCTTCAAAACCAGCATTTTCAAATTCATCTAAAGATTCTGTCTATGTCAGGTCATAATAAGATTCTTGCTCCGCCGCATGTTTAAGCGCATCAATACGCCGACTTATCTCATCACCTATTCCACTCTCATTCGTATATAATCTCTAATTATAAGCCTAAATATTCTTAATAGTCTCATCCACAATGTCACGTGTCACATTGTCATAAAATTTATTCTTCCAACCTCTTTTCTCAAGCCATCTCCATAATTCACCTGTAGAATCAAAGTCAGAAGCATTTTTAGCGTTCTTGGGAGTAAACTCCGCAACTTTAACTAATTTATCATATGACGCAAGTAACTTATCAAATTCCTCTCCATTTCTTATTCGCTATTCCAGCTCATAGGAAATCATACACAACTATTGTGCCTGTTTTGTCTAGAGTGCGCCGTTTACGTTTTGCGTCATTAATATCCCGTTATATAAATCCTCAAGGTATACTAGGGCCTCATCATCATAATTTTCGCCCCAGCGTTCTCTAAGTTTTCTAAATTTCTCTTCCCGCAGAAGTGGAATTTCTTCTTCTATCGTTTTTTGTTCTTTTAACTCTTTAAAAGCATCATAATATTCTTTCCACCCAAGTCCTTCATATTCATCTTTGCGGAACATCGCCGCATACACAGGAAAAGCATCATCGCCATTTGCATCATATATCTTCTCCCATTCGCGCGGCACAAAAGGAATGTCTGCTAACTAACATACTTTATCTACCGCATCCCATGAATAAGACTAACTTGTCAAAAAATCTTTTAGACATGAATTACATATAGGTAAAACACCATCAGGAAAGAAAAAAGATTTAGAATATGAGAAATTCTCAGGCCCGAAGGAGCCGCCGCATCGTGTACATTTCTTTAGTACAAAATTATGCGTTGTCTGTGGAATCTTCGGATTGATCATTTTTCGCCTCCTCAAGCAAACCTAGGAGATTCTGGCGCTGTTTATATCTTAACCTAAGAAACGCATCTAACATATCTTCATAAACATCCGCAAATTCACGATGCTTGTCCTTAGTCCCAAATGATACCCCTAAAATTTTAGCGACGCCGCACATTTCAACCGGAGTGAGCGCCGCAAGTAAACGTATAAACTTCTCAAACTATCGTGTCTTATTACCTATCACCATTATCTGACTCCTATTTTGCTTTTTTCTCTAATCTAACTTCGCGGTCACAGCGTTTACAGCGAGAACTATATCCGTCAGTGCTTCTAGCTTTTCTCATAAAGTTCTCACTATCAACTAAAAGATAGCGCCCGCATCGTGAACATTCTTTCCAGTTCTCTACGAAACACAAATTCTCCACATAGCGTTGGTGACGTTCTGCGGTCGCCGCAATCTATCCTAAAATCTTCTAACAGAAAATCGTACTTATATAGTTCGCATTATAACTATGACCATATTTGCGATTCACAATATCCGCAATATCCTAATTTTTCTTATGCTTAATTTTCAAGTCCAAAATTTTCTCCTAGACTTCACTAAGTTCAGTCTAGTCTATATACCACTAAAGTGTGTCAAAAAATGATTTACTCGTCTCAAACTATAACTCCCCTCTCTCAATCTATTCCTAAAAATCATCCCATACCTAGAACAACTAGTATAAGTGTTCCTAATTCCTAAAGTCAAACCCCATGGGTGCGTTTTCCGCGCATTTAAGGTTGTCCCAGTAAGACTTTAAGAGGGAGCCGAGGTCTGCGGCGGGGACATTTTGAGGTGTAGGCATTTCGTGCGCTGGGAATAGCGCCGGAAATTGGGATATGATTCCGACGGGAGCAACGTATAAGTCGGCTCCAAAGAGACCGGGGTCACGTTGAGTTTGGACAGGTGAGATTGTTTCGGAGGTGTGGTTTTCGATCCATGAGTCGGAAAGCGTATACTACTATTGGCGTAGTTCAACTAATAAGTGTCTGAGTTTGAGATACTTAAATTGGTTGAGGTGCGCCGCACGTTCACGTAGGGCGTCCTAGTCCGCGGCGTCAAATCTTGCGATGAGTTCGGGACGTGGGTCGGTCTTACGTCTGTTATGTGCGAGATCGTAGTAGCATATGATGAGATCGGTTTCGTCTATTTGACGCCATAAGGCTTCTAAGTCGGCTTTTAGGTGCGGCGGACATAGTTCGCGCGCAAGTTTACGCGAAAAGAGAGCACGTGGACGAGGTGTAGGAGGTTCGGATAATGTTCGCAGAGACGACTCCTAAAAACTAGGGCTTACCTAGAGTGCGTCGAGCGATTCTTCACGCTTCGCCGCATCCCATGTATGGTTTTTGGACTCAAGCTATACTTCGCCTGACTACTTTGCGTTTTGTCCTGTCTTATTCTTGCCCCATAAGATATACGAGCCGACAGTTTCGGCCTCTGCGGGCGTTAATGGAAAGCGTATAAACGGTTCGTGTTGTACCATTTCGGATACGAAACGTGTACGTTCTTCCATAGACTCTAGTGAAAAGTCTAGGTTTAGTCGATTCTATGCCATAATTTGCTCCTCCTTAATTATAATTATATCACAAGTTGGATTAGAAGTCAAATTTCGGGGTTCAAAAATTTAGTTCGGGGAGTAAATGTTCCAGGGGCGGTTGGGCGGTTGAGTTAGATATAACTAATTCCCATAATATACCGCCTTTTTGCTGACCATAAAAAAAGGCTTTAAAGTCAAGCCTTAAAGCCTTTAAGCGTGTTTGGTGTTATATCTCAATTGGTGTTATATCGTGTTCGGCAAGCCAATCAGCGAACTCTTGCCCATACTGTTCAAGCATATCATATAAGGCGTTATATTTCTTTTTGCTATTCTTATATGATTGGATTGCAATACGGTCATTATACTGCATTTGCTTCGGTCGTTTACTCATTGACGTGCTTTTCTTATAACGGATTAATCCTATTTCATTCAAGCCTTTGATAAAATCATTTACGTTCAATATATAACTGCCACTAATAGCATTATCACCACTAACAAAATCAGGATTATAAACAATTAAATCACTTTTCATTATTGTGCTTTTAATATTGCCGTTTTCGTCAATGATTGCTAATTCTGAACAACCTTGCTTTATTTCTATCTTATTAATAATATTATCAACCTTTTTTCTTGTATCAATATTCCCTTGTAAAGCGATACCTTTAAATCTAAAATTGTTCAATGCTAGTTTGATTTCATACTCGTAAAGATTTCCATGACTACCACTTGATACACCCTTTGTGATTTTAATAAATGGGTTTTCATTTATAGCGTAATCATACTTATAATTTGATACCATTTCTAATACTGTTGCTTTTTTCATTTCTTAATTCCACCTTTTTATTATATTCGTGATTTATGATTATCACTATATATTATATTAAATGATAGAAAAAAGAAAAGCAATATATATTAGACATTGTTCATAAATTGTTCATAATTAATAAATATACATTTACATTGTATATATATACATATGTCTAAGCATTAATATTGACTATATGACCACATATATTATAATGATAATATAAAGGTAATTAATGACGCTTTTAATGACGCTTTGACAATGACGCTTTTAATGACGGCGATGATCATGGATCAAGTCTGCTGGTCGCTTTGCCGGTTGTCTATGTCTCCCGGGCTTATATATACATAGCAGCTGCGAGCTGGGAAGGCTGGGAATTATAAAAATAATTTGAAGCTGTGAAATATATTTCACAGCCTCTTTTTATCCGTCTAATTTAGACGTAATACGTCTAAGAAACGGCATTGACTTCATAATATACGTTTGATATAATGATAGTATCAAAAGAGATTAAAGGAGATTTGAACAATGACAACCACAATGAACACAATCACGGTCACCATAAACGAACTCAAAGAACAGTATTACAACCTCGCGAACGACATAGACACACTCAACAATATCATTAAGTATACATACGCTGAAGTGGTCGCCTGCGAAGTATCAGATTGCTCGGACGCTGAAATGGAACACGCTTACAATCAGCACGAATATTTTACAACGCTACACGCTGAAACAGTTGAAAATGCCGAAGCACTCAAAAAGGCAATTGATAAAATTACTGAAGCATATTACATCATAAGGGGAATATAAAAAGGGGGAATAAAAAAATGTCATTACTCGCATTAATTACCGAACTTTGTACAATTCCAAAAGAACCGAACACAAACGGAAATAATGAAACAATAATAATAAATTCAAATATTTTTGAAATAGAATAATAAAAAATAAAAAGGTAGGTAAAACAAAAAGAAAAAAGAGGAACAACCAAAAAGGTTGTTTTTCTTTTGGAATAGTTTAGACGTACTACGTCTAAGTTTTTCTATTGACGAGAATAGAAGGTCATAATATAATGATACTATAAGAAAAAGAAAACAAAGGAGAACAAAAACAAATGATGATAACACAGATGATAAATCCCGTTTGGGTAGAAGTTAAGTGCCGTATGTGTGGCACAGTTTACACGATTGCAGTAGAAGAAAATGATTTCTACGATTGGCAGAACGGCAAATGTATTCAGGACGCAATGCCTTATCTCACAGCAGACGAGAGAGAACTTCTCATTTCTCACACTTGCGGCGACTGTTGGGCAGAAATGTTCAGTTGTATTGGTGGGGATTAATTCCCCATCTTTTTTATATTCTAAATTTAGACGTAGTACGTCTAAGATTACTAATTGACATTAATATTAGGGTGTGATATACTTATATCATAAGGTGAGGGAAGCAAGCGGAACTCATGGCGAGGTAGGTCGCAAGTTGACCATGTAAGTCTTGCTGATAAAGTCCCACCGCCGCAAGCCGAAGTCCTACTTTGCGGGATATAAATGTGCAGGCAACAGACGGGGAGCATCTGGAACCCCTAGGCTGGTAGGATGGATGCACAAAACCGAAATTATTCGTATATTTTTCATTTTCAATTCCTCCTTTGAAAAAAACTGTGAGAAAATCACAGTTTTTTTCGGAAAATATATTAGACGTAATACGTCTAAGGAAATAATATTGACAAATTTTCCCGAAAATAGTATAATTTAATTAAAGATAAAAGAAAAGGAGATAAAAAAAATGTGGACAACTTATTTATTTGAAATTAGAGGCGATAGTGAATATTGTGGCGAACAGTTTTTAACTGAACTGCAAGACGCTTCAAGAGTAGAACATGTGCTTCACGCACGCAAATATTTTCCAAATGAAAAACTTGTGTGTTTTGGTGAAATATCACCATTTGAAGCCGAAATATTAGGACTTGATACATATTAAGAGTGGAAACACTCTTAATTTTTTTTCAAAAAAATAACTTAGACGTACTACGTCTAAGAAAAAATATTGACTTCGTTTCCCATATATGAGATAATGATATTGTAAGAGAGAGGTAAGGAATTGAGACAGGTACTATCTCCTCGCTCAATCCAAATCGCCTTTTGACTTTAACGAGTATAGTAGATAGTGAAAGTTAAAGGAATCTCTAGAAAGAAGACCGAGGTGTCTTCTTTCGCCTTTTAATTTTGTTTAGACGTACCACGTCTAAGAAAAAGTGTTGACGGACGCTTTTATATATGAGATAATGATATTGTAAAAAAGAGGTAAGGAAACAAAGCAAGCGAAATAAAAAAAATAAAAAAAGTTAAAAAAGTGCTTGACAGACCGAACCGAAAATGATATAATAAAGATGTCAAAAGGGAATGAAAACCCTTGAGATAAATAAAATAGGGTTGTGACCGACACAGTTAGCCGAAAGGCAGAAAGGATGTCGAAATGACACGCAGAGATTTTTTTGTAAAGGTTGTTGAAATGGGAATGGACGCTGAACTCGTTGAGTTCGCAAAGAACGAAATCGCGAAACTTGATGCTGAAAAGATTCGCAGAGCCTCCAAGCCTTCAAAGGTGCAGATTGCAAATGCTCCCATCATTGAGAAGATTGCTGACTTCCTCAAGGGTCAGAGCGAGCCGATGGTCGCAAGCGACATCGCAAACGCACTTGAACTTACTCCGCAGAAAGTTTCAGCACTCGTCAAGAAGATTGACGGAATACAGGTCAGTGAAGTTGTTCGCAACAAGAGAGTGATTAAGGCATACGCACTTTAATCCAAAAGAAAAAGAGTTAGTCAACACTAACTCTTTTTTTTATAAAAAAAACTTAGACGTAATACGTCTAAATTATTTTCTTGCGTTTTTCTTCCCAAAATGTTACAATAAGTATGATGAAAAGTAAAGGAGTACCAAAATGAGAACGATTTATTTTGATATGGACGGCACAATCGCCGACCTCTACGGAGTGAAAAATTGGCTTGAGTGTTTACAGAATGAAAACACGACACCTTACGAAAAGGCTGAACCTCTTTGCGATATGGTCGCATTAAATAAAACGCTCGCAACACTTCAAGCGAAAGGCTGGAAAATCGGCATTATAAGTTGGCTAAGTAAAAATTCTTCCAAAAATTATGCAAAGGCTGTAACTAAATCAAAAAAAGAATGGCTCAAATCCCATTTTTCTATAAAATTTGATGAAATGCACTTTGTAAAATATGGAACAAGAAAAGATTATGTTGCAAAAGACAAAAAAGGAATTTTGTTTGATGATGACAAAAAAGTTCGGGATAAATGGAAGGGAAGAAAAATAAATCCAATGGATACAGATATAAATTGTTTTCTTTTTTCCTTATCTTAAAAGTGAGAGCAATCTCACTTTTAAGTTAAAATACTTTAGACGTAACACGTCTAAGAAAAAATTTGATTTTTAATTAAAATTTTAGTATAATTATTATAGAAAATGAAGAAAGGAAACTTGACAAATGAAAGAGAAAGTTTTAGTAGATGTTTTCAGAAGAGAAATGACCGAAAAGGTCGCACAGTTTTTCGCAAATGATGGTGAAGATGTAGGTTATGTAAATTCAAATACAATCAATTTTCCCGTCCTTATCGGAGATATTGAAAAATGGGTTGAAGTTACTGTAAAAGTGCCGAAAGGTACAAAAGATGAAGAGTATGAAGGATACTCTCGCAGAGAAGATTACTCTCTCAAGTGTGCCGAAAAAGAAGCAAAAGCGAAAGCCAATGCCGAAAAAAAGGCAAAAAAAATTGAACGTGATAAAAAGCGTAGAGAAAAGAAAGAGGATTAATTCCTCTTTTTTTTATTTTCAGAAAATTAGACGTAATACGTCTAAATTATTTATAAAAAACTATTGATTTTCCTTTAATTATATAGTACAATTTATATATAAAGAATAAAGGAGAACAATTTTATGAATATTTGTGTATTTGATACTGAAACTACTTCACTTGAAAAACCTTTTTGCTATAATATCGGTTATGTTATAACAGATACTGAAACAAAAACGATACTCGTTGAAAAAGAATTTGTTTGTGAACAGGTATGGCATAATAAAATGCTTTTTACTACTGCATATTATAGCGATAAAAGACCTTTTTATGTTAATGAGATGAGAAAGAGAAACATAAAAATGGATAAGTTCGGTTATATATGTAGAGAGATGATAAAAGACTTTAATGCTTTTAATGTCACAATGGCTTTTGCTTATAACTCTAGTTTTGACGAAAAAGTTTTTAATTTTAATTGTGATTGGTTTAAGTGTAACAATCCTTTTGATAATGTAGAAATTAAAGATATTAGAGGTTTTGCTCATCAGTTTATAGTTAATAATAATTATAAAAAGTTTTGCGAAAAAAATAAACTTTTTTCAGAAAGTGGTAATTATTCAACTACTGCCGAAAATGTTTATAGATACATTTCCCAAAATTTGGAATTTATAGAAAATCATACGGCATTAGATGATAGTATGATTGAAAATGATATATTGTTTGCTTGTTTAGAAAATGGAGCAGATATAAATAATAATTATATCGCAAAAAGGAGTATAAAAAGAAATAAAATAGAAAAGTGGGATATAATAATAGATGATAAAATAGCATCTTATAATGTAAGTGAGATTAAGATTTTTAAGACAAGAAAGCAAATAAAAATGAAGAGTTAGTACAGACTAACTCTTTTTTTGTATACTGTTTAGACGTAATACGTCTAAGTCGCGGCGACCATAACTATTGACAAGTCGCCGCGAATAGTATAAGATAGTAGTATAAGAAGAAAGGAGAATAAAAATGACCTTAAATGATTTAATAACGAGAATATATAATAGTATGGATTGGCATAATGAATGTATTGTAAGTGGATGGGATTTAGATAGAAACGAATATGATTGTTATAAAAATTGTTGGTGTAGTGAAAAAAATTGCAAAAAAGTAATTAAAAATGAAATAATGAAAGCAATAATAGGAGAGATAAAAAAATGTATGGATTAATAATTTTTGGGCTTTTAATAGGAGCATTTATCATAATAAAAACAGATTAGGAGAAAATTCTCCTAATTTTTTATATTTAGACGTAATACGTCTAAAATAAAATTTGATTTATTCCTTTAATTGTTATATAATTATAATATAAAGAAAGGAAATAAAACAATGAAACGAATTAATCAGTTAATAAAACTTACCAAAGATTTAACAGGATATGATTTAGAATTTAATTTTAATGAGGAAACACATATTGACCACTATGATGAAATTATTTATATAAATTGTGGCGATAATGTTAATGCAGTATTTAATCACATTAAAAATTTTCATAAAAGATTTGAATTTATGGAATATGAACCAATTATAATGGTAGTTTTTCACGAAATCGGTCATTATATGATTTTTGATGATTTAACAAAAGCAGATTTTGAAGAATATGCGTTAATCAATCTTGGATTAAATTTAATTTGTGAAGAAAATAATAAACATAAACTCACTTTTGAAGAATTAAATCGTCCATATTTTGATACTACTATTGAATGGAATGCGACAGAATGGGCATTAGATTATATTAAAGAACATAAAGAAGAATTAAAAGATTGGAGAATAAAAAATGTTTAAGAGATATTTTATAAATGATTGGATAAAAGTCGGTAAAAAAACTTGGGTTAAACCTTTTTCAATATTTTGGTGGTTAATAAGAATTGGTCAATGTTCCATTGTTGTTGGTTTCCTTTATTTCTTTTATCTTATGATATGGTGCTTGTGTGGATAACACAAGCACTATTTTTATGTCGCCACCTTAGACGTACTACGTCTAAGTTTTTTCTTGACTTCTTTTCTTTTATTTGATATACTTATATTGTAATAAGGAAAGGAGAAAACAACAATGACAAAGGCTTTAATGAAAATCGTTAATAAAAATATGGTGTGGGAGATTGTAGGATATATAAATCTTATGCTCTGCATCATCGGACAGATTACTGTCGGCTATTGGTACTTATTCGCACAGTTTATATACCTCTCAGCTAACATAATCGGTATAGTGAGAAACTTCAAACTCGGCTTACCGATGGCTAACAAGGTAAAAGACATAGTGTTCACAGGTATCACACTCGCTCTCATAATTTTGAGATTTGTATTAGGAGATTAATTCTCCTAATTTTTAACTTAGACGTACTACGTCTAAGATTTACCATTGACTGTTTTCCTTATATGCAATATAATAGTTATAGTAAGAAGAAAGGAAGTATGTACTATGAAGAAGAAGAATGCAGACCTTATGCGTGAGATTTTCATCAAAACGGCGATGAACTGGTTCACCACCTATATGGATCAGGATTGTGGTCTTATCGCAAGCGGCACTTTTAATTTCCCCATTGTTGCTGACGATGGAGAAGAAGGCTGGATTGAGATTTGCGTCAAAGTCCCCAAAGGCACTAAAGACGAAGAATATGACGGTTACGCAAGGCGTGACGACTATCGTCTCAAGTGCGAAGAGCGTAAGGCAAAAGCGAAAGCACAAGCCGAAGCCAAAGCCAAGAAGATGGCACGCGATAAGGCACGCAGAGAAAAAGAGAGCGAATAGCTCTCTTTTTTCGTATCGCCGCCTTAGACGTACTACGTCTAAGAAAAAACTTGACTCGATTTTATTAAAGTGATATACTGATATTGTAAATTGAAAGGAGATACACAATGGATAGAAGAAAAAACTATTACCTCACAATTGACACCGAAACGGCAAACTCAATGGACGAACCTCTCGTCTATGATATAGGTGGATGCGTACACGATAAACAGGGCAATATATACGAAACTTTTTCATTTGTTGTGCGTGAAGTATTTGACAATCATGACCTAATAAAAAGTGCTTATTATTATGGTAAAAGATTTTTATATTACACGGCACTCCGTCGCCATAATGCAATAAAAGTTAACTTTTACGAAGCACGCAAACACATTCTTGACCTTTGCGAAAAGTACAATATCAAAGCAATTATTGCCCATAATGCACGCTTTGATTATAGAGCACTCACCACAACACAAAGGTATCTTACAAAGTCAAAATACAGATACTTTCTGCCGTATAACGTACCGATTTGGGACACTCTCAAAATGGCGCAGGACACCATATGCAAACAAAAGTCTTATATGAGATTTTGCAAAGACAATGGATTCTGCCAAAAGAACGGAAAACCAAGAGCGACCGCAGAAATCTTATATAAATACATCAGCGGTAATTATAACTTTGATGAAGAACACACGGCACTCGCGGACGCACTCATTGAAAGTGAAATCTTCACACAGTGTATGCGACAGCATAAAAAAATGAGAAAAGAAGTGTGGTCGAAATGACCACATTTTTTTATAAATTATATTTAGACGTATTACGTCTAAGAAAAAGTTTGACTTTATTTCCTATTTTTGATATACTTATATTGTAAGAAAGAGAGAGTTAATGAGATAACACCCAAATCCTATGGGGAGAAATGAATCCACCAACTTTTGATTTTCAATAAGATTAGGATGAAGTTGAAAAGAATCTCTTTTATAAGAAAGTCGCGAAGCGTAGGGGGAAATCCCGGCCGGTAGTCCTTACGGCCGGCTTTCTTTTTTTTTATGTAAAAACTTAGACGTACCACGTCTAAATTTTATTTTTGTCAAATTTTTTATCGTGTCAAATCTTTACACACCAGATCCGTGATCCGTCTCGTATCAAATTTTCACATTTTATTGCGGCTGCACCTGGAGCTACAAAATTTGACAGCTGCGTTTCCTAAATTTTAGCAGCTGGAATTTGCAGCTGCGATTTTTTATCAAGTTTTGCAGCTGCGATTACGCTGTCAAATTTTAGAATAAAATTTGACAGCTAGGATAAGTTTTTCATATAAAATTTGACAAAAAACTTATAAGCTGCGGCGTTTTAGCGTGCTAATACGCTAAAATTTGCAGAAAATGAAAAGTTTTGGCATAATATTTTAAAAAAAATATATATCTTCCCATTATATCATATCATAATTTTAATTCAAATTCAAATTTTTTATTAAAAATTTTAAAAATGACGAAAAAATTTGAAATTATTTTAAAATTATGATATAATAAAAGGGGAAATATAAATATATATATTTCGCCCTACTTGTCAGCGTTCCCGCAAAAAACATGATCCGTCGCCGCAAAACGTACTAAAAATTTGAAAAAATCCTAAAATTACGCTATAATATATATAGAAAGTGAGAGAAAGAAAGGAGAATAAAAATATGACCCGCAAAGAGAAAGAGATGCGCCTCGCAAAACTCAAGATTCGTGAGAACAACCTAGTGGAGAACGGCAAGAATGTTAAATCTCCTGGTGCGCTCCACAAGATAAGACGCCAGATTCGTAATCTCGAAGCAGAACTCGCCGCTGAGTAAGAAAGAGAGATTGAAAATTTGAAAAAGTCTTAAAATCTTGATATAATATATATAGAAAGTGAGGGAAATAAGCCCTCTCAAATAAAAACTAATTGGGTAGTGACCAACACTAGAAAGGTTAAGAACTATGACAAAGAGAGAGTATTTTGAAGCCGTTATCAATGCACACATCAGCCCCGAGATGGACGAAGTTTCCGCTGGTTACATCGCGAAGATGGACGCCGCAAACGAAGCTCGCAAGGGCAAGGTTGCGAAGAAGTCTGTTGAGTTCAGAGCATATGCCGAGAACGAGATTCTGCCCCTGCTCGGTGGAGAAGCCCAGACTGCTACGGACATCGCCGCACAGGTCGAAGGTCTGAGCGTACAGAAAGCATCTGCCGCACTCCGTTATCTGGTAAAGGCTGAGAAGGCTGATGTTCAGGAGTTCAGAGTTAAGAACGCTATAAGGAAAGCCTATGTTGTGAAATAAGAATCAACCTGAGGGTTGATAGAGCGAGGTGAGATAGTCCTCGCTCTTTTCTTATACGTCGTACGAAAACGAAAAACAGAAAAGCCACTCGCTTACGCGAATGGCTTATTTTTTTTGTCTTATAAGCAGGCTTATAAGTGCGGCGGCGACAAAATTTGATTTTTTTCAAAATTTATGGTAGAGCTGGAATTTTTCGCAATTTTTTTTGGAAAATTTTATGGTTTTTTGGAATTTTTCTGGAAAAAAATTTGAATTTTTCCGAAATTTTTGCGCAGAGACCAAACCCTTTCCTTTTATTTCGCCCTAATTTTCCGAAAATTAAACTTGAGTCCCTACCCACGTAAAAACATGAGCTGATCACTGGTCAGTTACGGAGGGGACGTATCGTTCGCGTAACTAATACGTTCTAAAATGTACGCCCTTTACGTATAAGAAAAAAACGTATACGCCAAACACATATACGCTCCATTTCCGCTCCATTTATTACTTTTAGACCCCTTTCGGCTATGCCCCTTCTCCTAAGTTTTTCAGAAAATTTTTTCTTATCCTAAACTTATACTTTTACTTATACGCTTTCGTTTCCTCTTAACCTACCCTTCTTAACCTATCCTTTGGCTCCTACTTTGGCTAACGGGAGGCTCACGGATTTTGTAATGCCTGCGGCATTAAAAATCCTAGCCAGATATCGGAAAAAATTTTTTTGGATATTTTTACTTATAAGTTTTCTTATACGTTTTTCGTATACGAATTTTCCTTTTAATTCTACTCGGAGTATGTCCCAAAGACCCTATTAACTTATACTATAAACTTATAAGTTTAACTTATAATTTTCTTACTTACACTTAAATGTATCAAAACCACAAAAAAACTATAAATTTTTGCGTCCCAACGATTTTTGTATTGGCGTTTTAGTGCGGCGACGCATAATTTTACACCAATTCTTTACACAAAAAAAGACATCGCCGCACTTGTACGACGATGTCCAATTTTTTCTAGAATTTTTAATCATGAAGAATCTGTACGAAAAATTTACATTCATGACTGTACGCAAATTCTAATGCCCACGCACATTTCGCAACAAATATCCCAAGTTTTATACCATAAAGCCTGAAGAAATTTGTTTCAAAACAAGATGGATCTTTTAATAAGTCCATGATATCTTCCATTATATCATAGACAGTTTCTTCATCAGCCTCAAATAATCCCTTATAAGGATTAACCTCTTTTAAGAATTCATGAACATAACCTTCAATGTTTTTATTTGCGGGCGAGCCTATTAGAGTAAAGACCTCATAAAGATTTTTTCCATTATCTGAAGATATACAATTAAAAGATAAGTTAGAAGGAACTTGTATATCATCAGGTGAAGTAAAATCAGGAGTTATCTTTGCATCTGTCTCCATCTCTAATCTTATTGTTGTCATATTATACACTCCTTTTATGTCTTGACTTATTCAGCGGCGACACTAAAATTTATATTAATTATACATCATACATACCCAAGGCGTTTACAAAATTTTCTATAAAATCTTTTGATGTTTGATTTTCTGGCATATCTAAAAGGGTACCTTCTTCCGATAACCACTCAATCGATATTTTATTTATATTATCTTTACCAAACCAACCCTCAAGTTGCTCTATTGCTTCAAACCAAGATGTTGCCATACTAATTCCGCATCTATCTTCGTTTAATGCGGTTTCATCATCATAAACATTTACTGAATATCTATAAAAAGTATTTTTAGTCATAATTTACAAACCTCGTTTCTTCTACATCAATCCACTCATCATTTATACAGCCGTTTTCTGAAGCATAAAGTATTTCCTCTATCCATTCACATACGAATGTTGCAAGATTTATAATATGTGCATAGCCATTCTGTGTGTATGATATAGTTTCATCTGAAAAATTATCATTATCTTTATTTTCCCAGAAATTTATGACATCATCTTCAGTTAAGACTCTAGGAAACATCATATGTTCCTGAAAAAATTTGTTTATATTATTTGTTATTACTTTAAGATCAACTTCTACTTCTATATCTTGGGTTACTGTAAATCTTGCGTGTAAATTCATTTTTTTATTCCTTTCTTCTGTACTCCACAACAACAAAAATCTTCTGGGTTTATTTCTCGTTTAAGATACATACAATAATCACTTACTCTGTCTTTGTGCCTACAATTCTCACAATGAACTACTTCACCTAACTCTTTTTCAACTTCAACTATCCATTCGTTTATGTAATTTAAGATGTCTATAGTGCCATGCTGTACGCCTTGGAGATACTTATAAGTGTGAGTGTTTGTTTCACCTACAAGTTTTGCATCTGTATGGGTGGAATAGTCGATTATGACTTCTCTCATCTTTTTTAACATTTTTAATCTTTCATCTAACATCACACTATAATCCTTTCTTTCACTCTCTATATATATATTATACTAAAATTTTTAGAATTTTACAAATTTTATTCGCTGGAAGCGAAACGCCGCACGTTTTAGTGCGGCGACCTTCCTTCTATTATAAATATTGTTCGACTAAATCTTTAAAACTTCCTAAAAAATGCATTTCAATCATTGTTTTTGCTAATGCTTCTGATCTTTGGTGTTCCCAAGCTCCTGCACCATATTCGTT
>Ga0310697_10002194_pt1 | contig 21154 bp, 21 predicted proteins | sample 172DNAGHGlowgp2_FD_203883 | JGI IMG/M metagenome (GOLD analysis project Ga0310697, IMG submission 203883) | Sheep rumen microbial communities from Palmerston North, Manawatu-Wanganui, New Zealand - 1728 DNA GHGlow gp2 (v2) (version 2) | ecosystem: Host-associated > Mammals > Digestive system >... | reverse complement strand
TCAATATTCTTACAAGTCTCGTTATACAATTCCTGCAAAAGTTCCTCAATTTTATCTGCCGAATTTAATTTGAGTTTATAACGTTTAAGAGGTTTAACTGCCATTTTATTAATATCTATATATTATAATTACTCTTCTATGAGGTTTTGCTTTTCTGTAAAATAAATTGTTTTATATTTTTTCATTGCATCCCTAACATCTTTTGTTGATAACTGTGTATATTCCTTAACAAAATAAAGAAATGATGTTTTATTGAATTTTCTGTCTGCTGAAAGATTTGAGAATATTTGCTCCCAATTCATTAATATTTCGAGAAGTGCATATCCGACTTGTCGTTCCTTTTCATTAAGTTTCTCATTATTCTCAGGACTTAGTATAAACTGTATTTTTTCTATATTACGATTTATAAGTTCTGTATTGAATGAAATTAAGGCACGGTCTTTATCATAATCACTTCTATTGTCGCCATTTCCACCAAACATTAATTCATATGAAAGGACGGTATCACGTTTTTTCATATCATTTGTCCTTTTAAGCAACAGATATCTTTTGCATACGGTTCCACAATATGAATATGCCTTGTATCCCTTTGAGAAATCAAAATTATTGACTTTTGTAATTAGGAATGACATAGTGTCATTAAAGGTGTCTGAAAAGTCTTCAGATGGTGTAAAGAGCCCATATCTTCTAATTATGGACTCTATCATTTTTGTAAACGCCGGATACAGTTTCTGTCTGAAAATCCTATCCCTGAAACGTTTATCTGTACTTTCAACATATTGGCGAAATGCCTCTTCTTCTTCCTCATAGAAATATCCGTTTCTTTTTTCGGGATTAGGTTTTCGGCCTCGTTTTTTTGGCTTGGTTTCTGTTAAATTCTCTTCATTTATATTTACTGTTTCGTTTTTAATTTCGCACATTAAACCAAATAAAGCATAAAAAATTATTTCAGTTCTTCTTCCGCTACATTAATAATATCCTTGTTACGGTCAGTATCATAGACATACTCGCGGAATGCAAGTTCAAACCATTTGTTAATTTCCTCATCGGAAAGTGTTTTATTATAGGTATCTGTAAGACTTCCCTCTCTTCCGATTTCATGAACATACCCCTCTTTTGGAACAACCATACATTTAAGACCTTTATTTGTAAGTCTAAGTAAAAGTTCATAGTTAAATGCAACTTTTATTGATGGTTTATATTTTCCAACCTTTATAAAATCATTACGATTAAAAATAGCACCTGTTAAATTAAAGACGGAACATTTTTCAATTCGTTTAAAATTAATAATACCAACATCATCAGTATCATCAACATCGTCCGTTATAAAAGCGTTAGATAATCCGAACTCATTGCCAAATTGCCAATTTTTATGTCCTGTATGAATAGCATTCAATGGTAGGAAAATACTTATACTTTCATTCCCATAGAAGTAGTCATTTGCCAATTTAAACCATTTCTTGCGATATGTATCATCATATTCGAGAATTGAGAAATAATCAGTACTAATATTATCAACACCGAAATTAATCATTGAACAGAAATCAGTATTGCCTTCATTCCATATTATTTTTGTTTCTGGAATAAACTGATATATACCTGAATGTGTAAGTACATCGTCAAGTTTTCTTGGTGCAACGATTACGACGGGAAGATGACCATCCTTAAATTCTTTACGACAGTCTGATACACTTTCCAATGCCTTTCTAAGCAATGCATCTACTGTATCATTATATTCATGAACCGGTATAATAATTGTTACGTCTTTCATTGTTTACTCACCATTTAAATTCTTATTATTTTTCAAAGCCTCAAATTCTGCCACTCTCTTATCAAAGATGTCAGTAATAATTTTAGTGACATTTACCTCCCATTGTCCTAAAGAATATTCTTTATTTGTTTTCTCCATTTCATCATATAATGTTGTGGAAATGTCATCTTCAATCCACCCATTAATAGCGGAAGCAAGAACATCCGGAATTTGATTAATATCGTCGACCCAAAGTCCATTAGGTAATGTTTCACCATTTTCATCTACCATCCATTCAGGTACTGTTTCAGGTATTTTACCGATAACAATATTACCACACCTCATAGATTCAAGAGCATTATATCCAAAAGATGAATCATTATCAACCCATATTGTTATTGCACCCTCTTGAAGCATTTCAGCATATTTTTCTCTTGGGAAATTAGAAAGGAAACGGAAGGGAACAAAATTAAACAGCGGATATTTCCAATAGAACATCTTAACAATGTGTTCAGCATCCTCTTTGGTCTTTGTAACTACATTGACAATGAGTTTCTTTGCCGTTAAAGGCTTTCTGAAATATTCCGGAATATATGGCGGTAAGATATATGTATTTACATACTTGAAAACTGACTTAACGAGAGCAGATTGTTTCTCTGTACATACAATTGCATCTGTAATACCATATGTTGCCCATTGGTCTCCAAATGGAATAAATTCACTGATATGTCTGAAATTTTCAACTATCACATATCTTTTACACGGTATATGTTTTTGATATGTCTCTTTCATAAGACTTGCAAATGCTTCTGGAATAAACAAGAAATCAGAAGGTGATACTTGCCATCCTCCATTTGATACATTTAAATGTTTCAATTTTCCATATTTTTCACCAAGCCATTCAGATACGCCGATGAATTTTCTCTGTTCATCAGGCACACTACCTTGTTTTGCAAAGTTTGCAAGTTCTTTTTCTGTATACTCATCTTCCAACTGATAAAGCATACACACGTTGTATTTTTTCTCATGTAGAGTGTAAGCGAGTTGATAGATATATTCCATTTTTGCGTTTGGAACATTTCTTGCATCAGCCACGAAAAAATAAAGTATGGATTCTTTATTTTTAACAGTATCGATGGCTTTATCGATACGTCCTATTATTTCTTGTAATTTGTCCTTTTCCATTGTAATATAAAATTAATTTTTTGTTTCTTTAATTACACCCTCATTCATAAAGGTGGTAAAAATAATACTTTGACCAAGACTAAAGTCATTTATGTTACTAATTGTTTTACCCTCCGGTGTTTGGTATGTTGCCAATATTTCATTTAGAAGTCCATTAAGGAAGTCGTATCTTAAACTACATAAATGATTGTTTAAATCAGTTTTATTGTCAACCATTTCCTTATTCATAATTTTTAATTCGCCGTTGGTATCTGGTTGCCATATTTCCGTAACCGTTGAATCAGTGTTTTTCTCACTCTGACTTTTCTTAGTTACTAATTCAAAGAATTTTTCGAAATCAATACTGTATCTACTATTCATTTTCTTCACCGTTTAAAATCTTTATCAGAGTTTCATTCTCATCATTTATAATATCATTAAGTGATTTGAATGAATATTTACATTCTGCCATAACATTATAAGGCATTTCTATCTTAAAGACAATTTTACCTTCAGGTGCATTTTCAATTAAGTTAGGATTGGCAGTGATTAAGATATCGCACTTATCCCATATAGTTGAAGAGTCAACCGGAAAATATACTTCTCTTACATTTGAACTTATCTTTGATAAGAATGAATATGTAGATTGAATGGTCTTGCCTGCTTCGAACGGACTTACGAGCATAATTTCAGGTATCTTTTCTTTGTCAAGATTCCTTAACGTTTTTTGTGTCCAATCATTAAAACGATATGGAAGCATTTTATCTGTTGCTTCGGCACGTCCGTAGAGTTCAAATGCATAGTCTACATAACGGAACATATTATAAGCGTTTCTGTCTTTAAATGGAAAGACTTCATATAAATCAAATGAGATTATATCCTCATCTTCTATTTCAAATGATGGGTCAATGGCTTTAATATAATAATTTTTAAATTGACCAGTAAAATCCCTTAATACGTCGTTAATATCAATTGCAATCTTCATTGTTAATCAGAAAAAGCCTTTATTTCTTCACCTTCATTATTAATGAATACAAGTCTTGGATAAGCATGTTCAAGATTTGCTTTGAATCCACATTCACATTCGTGTTTTGCAACCTTTTCCAAGCTAAACGGATTATACATTACTGGTGACCTGCTGATGAGTTCCTTTCCACAATTAGGACAGAAAATGTGTTTAACACAGATTTTTACATCACTAACAACTGAATTTCCGTTTTCATCAAACTCTTTCTCTGTAATTCTTGGCCATTCCTTCTCGAATTGTTTATAAAGATTCTCCATATCATTAGGGTCTTCTTTAAGTTCCTTCACCTTAGCGGCAACCGCTTCTTTATCATCATTTACAGCAAACTCGTCCGGAATTTCATTAGTCTCATTCAATTTATCCTCTTCTAATTGCTTTTTGTAATTGTCTAAAATACTTCCCATAATTCTACTTTTATATTCTTTTATTTTTGATAGTCTAAGATGTTAAAATATCTGAAACCTTGGAAACCTTTCATTGGTATCTTAGTATCAAGATAATGGAAAGGGCCGCTTCTTTCAATAAATTTTCCACTGTATTCTTTACCAGTTGTAGTACAAGTGAATTGTTTTTCTTTAAAACCTATTATTTTCTGCCATCCTTTCACATAGCCTTTATGAACAATATAACATTTGTCTCCACGATTTATACCTTTTGGGAAATTATAAACCTTGAAATTCATAACCTCACTATAATCCTTAACTCTGTCAAGTTCTTTTTCATAGTCATGCCAGTCAATATTTGACGGCAATGTTACGATAATTGACCTATTATCTTTTTCAATCTCTTCAAGTATTCCCATAATATTCAGAACTTTAGCATTTTTACACATATAATATTAAACTATAAAAAACATGTTTTATTTTCAATATTTACTTAAAATAAACATCCTTTTCCTCTCCGTTTTTATCAACAAAACTAAAATGGAAATATTTTGGCTTCAGTACAACCAGTGGTGATAACATATCTTTTGTGTATTTATTACCAATGTCTTTCTTAAGATACGCTATTGTAACATGTGGATTATAATCCTTATATTCGCTATACGTTGGAAATTTACTTCTTATCTTTTTGTTAGTATCATGAAGGGCAATAGAACTGGCATCACATTTTAAAACGTCATAGTTTTCATTGTTTGTGAACATTGAAATGTTATTTAATATCAACACATACTTATCGAGTGGTAACAACATTTTCTTTAATTCATTAACATCTACATCGTTATCAAGACAAGGAACTAATGTTACATGTGTTTCATGCTCTATACCATATTCTTTACCTTCCTCTGTATATATTTCGTCATCAGTTAATAAATTATGTATATCCTTTATTATCTCAGGCGTGTCATAATTTATCATTAAAAAAGCATATTCTCTTCCCATGTTATTCTTGTTTATTCATATTATTTAGATATTTCTTAAGACAATCACTACATAACTTCTTACCAAAAGTCTGTTCTGAAATCTGTAAGTCCATATATGACATAACACCGTTATCATCTGATATGTCATCATCCGTTATGTCGCGACCTAATGATGCTTGCATATTATCTATTGCTTCTGTATCATATTCTACGGTTTTTCCACATTCAGCACATACAAATGTCTTATATTCATTACCACCACTGAAAGCGTCAAGAACAACTTCTTTTTTCTCATTGTTACGGTATTTTTCATCCATTGATTTCGAATAGAATTCATCTGTCTGGTCTTTACCGTTCACATATGCATGTGCCTTAAATTTCAAAATGTAATGACCATCATATTCTAATATACCTTTATAATATATGTGGTCAAATCTAAATTCAATCATATCATTAAGCCCATATGCGTGAGATGTAACAAACGATACACGTATCATTGAAGTTATGTCTGATTGCTTATACCCTGACATAAGTTTTTCAACTTCTTTAATGAAATAAATTGATTTCATGTCCTTTTCTTGTGGATATTTACTAACATAAAAATCCAATATCATATTATCTTCATCATCAAGTTTCTTTACAACCAATCTTGTGGTATAAGCCTCTAACTTGAATCTTGGCATGAAATCCCGTTCAATCTCGATATTGTATTTGTTTTCGACATCAAAATGTCCTAAGTTTATTGATACATTACCTTGTCCATCTATCAATTTTGCATTTAGGAAATCAACATTCTTTGTTCCGTCATATATGTTGGCCGTATTAGCATGATTAGGCTGTATAGTAATTAATTCGAGATTGTCACTGTTATCATACTTCACGAATTTACTGTCTTGTTTGTCAAAACGGATAGCCTTTGTCGGAGAAAAATATTCAAACTGTTTTGATTCTCTGTCAACCTTATATGTTCTGTATCTAAGTTCTTCAACTTGTTGGGTTACTTCACCTTTAAGTAAATCCTTTGATACTCGGTTTTCAGTTACTTGCTGCTGTATTTCAGTTCCTACAGAATTATCAATACCGGCTTGTGTAAAAACAGTGTCGTTTGTATCTTTCAAACCATAGAAAAATCCAGTCCAATAGGCGTTTATTCTATCACGTAGTTTCTTTATTAGTTTCATTACTTGAATCAATTTGTTTTAATCTTTTATTAACTTCGTTGTATATCTTATTACGTAATCTCATTAATCTATCAAATTCCTCATTGATTTCTTTATTGGGATTTAATTTTCTTTTAGGACCTATAAAATCTAAGTTCATTTCACATAACTTAAGATAAGAATAAAGTTCATTAATATTAATAGTTTCCAACATTTGTTTAAATTTGTATATTAGTCAATATATATATACAATTAATAAAAATAAACAAAAAACCGCGAACATTCATATAAAAATGAACATCCGCAGAAAAAATATAAACAACGAAGAAAAACAATCTAACGACTCTGATTGAATTGGTTGGAAGCGTTGGTACTTAATACATTAAGTTCCGGTCCGCCAATGAAGTCCTTTATGTCATTTATATCACAATAAGACATTGTAGACTTCAAATAACCGGTAAATTCCTCTACAAAACTTTCAATAGTACCCTCGCATTTATTATATATTATTTTTCCTTCAGGCGTACCTGTCTTACCAAGCATTTTCATACCTTTTTCTGAAGCCATGCCGTAATATTCCTTTACTTTTCCTTGAACCAGATGTCCATCTTCCATTACCATTCTTGGAATAATTTCACCTGCACTATCTTCTAACTTGTTAAGAACACTACCAAGCATAACGTAATCAGCACCCAAAGCCAACGCCTTTATCATTCTCCTAAAACTTGAAAGTCCACCATCAGCAACAATTTTAGTATGGTAATGGCCATCCATCTTAATTTGGTAACATTCATCAATAAGACTTGCTAAAGGATAAAGAATACCACAACATGTTGCAGTACAACAACCGGCACCTGAACCGACAGAACATCTTACATAGTCGACACCAATTTCACAGAATTTTTCAAATGTTTTTGGATTAGCCACATTACCAACCATCAGTTTGAGATTATCACCATAGAACTCTTTTGCATCCTTTGCCATTTCATATAGTTTTAACATATTACCGTTGGCAACATCTATCAAAATATATAAATGACATCCGACATGTTCTTCTTTGTTTTTAATGAAATTTTCTTCAAATTCTGTTAATGAGAATGCACACCATAATTTATCACAGTTATACACTCTTAAACCAATTGACTCTGTTCTTGGAAGTATTGCATTGATACCGTGTTCATCATAGTTGGAGAACGTATTGGCATCAACAACGCATGGCATCGGTGCGGTGAAAATGGGAAGTTTACCGTCTTCATAATATGGATTACATTCACCACGATGTTCAATTGCTGAAATTGTGGCCGGCATAATAGCCACATCCTTTAGACTATAAAGTACTTTTCTTTTATTCAACATAGTTTATATAATGAAATGGGTCATTGTTTATTAAATCTTGTTTATCTGTTAAAAATTGATTTGTAATATTTAATTTTTCAATTGGTTTATAAAAATCACTTATTTCTTTACCACATATTTCATAAAAAATTTTACGACTTATTTTATTATTATGTAAAGCATTGATTAAAACATTACCAAAATAACGATGTATTAACATATGAGTGCTTCTCGGAATTAAAACTAAATTAGTTATAGTATTATTAAGATAGTTTCCATCTTTGTGATGTATATCATATCCTTTCGGTAATTTTTTTATATTAAAATGATTTTTTACAACTATATAGTAAAAATCACTTTTACGATTAGCTTTATTGAAAGCAATTTTTCCTTCATTTATTTTTCTAAGTAATGAATTAGGATTATTTATTCCGTTATAATTCCGATATTTAATTGCACATGACTGAGAACAACATTTGCGTCTTTCTTCTTGTGATTTTTTAACTTGAAATTCTTTACCACAAACAGGACAAACGAGTGTTACTTTTTGACTTAAAATTTTAGATTTATATTCTTTTAAACAATTTACTGAGCAACAAACATAATTTTTAGCCCTACATGGAAATACCATTTCATGTTTACCACAATTTTTACACACAACTTCAACAAGTTTTCTTTTTTTACGGAAAGGTGGCTTGTGATTTTTTAACCATTCATGATAACATTTATTTGAACAAAATTTTTTATTTAATTTTTTGTTTTCAAATTCTTTACCACATTGTCTACAAATATACTTATACATTTTACCACTTATTTATAAAAATAAATATAGCGGTTTCGTAGTTTTTAAACAATAAAAATGTCTAAAATACCGTTTTGTTAATTTTTATTGGTACTACCATATCCATTATCACCACGTTCAGTATCATGTGGTATATCATTTTGTTTTTTAAGATTTACTAAAGATGAATTATAAACCGGACATAACACACCTTGGGCAATACGCTCACCGGATTTAATATTAACTTTATTATTTGAAAGATTAATGGCAAGTATACAAACTTCTCCACGAAATTTTTCATCAACCGTTCCAACACAGTTTATAAGAGTCAAACCCTCTTTTATTGAACATCCACTACGCGGTCTTACTTGCAACTCCGTAAATGCCGGAAGTTTGAAATATAAACCCGTATGTATCATCCTACGCTCAAGTGGTTTTAACGTAATGAAGGGTTTGTTGTCCTCTTTATCGATTTTTGCGCCGTCTTCTTCCTTTGTAATCCATGCACGTAAGTCAAAACCGCTGTCGCCTTCATATTCGTAGAATGGGTCTTTATTTGGTGACATGTTCACAAATTCAAGTTCTTGTTCATCTAAGATGAGTTTTGGGTCTGTGTACCCATTGTAACTACTCCAAATTTTAACTCTTTTTCCAAACATTATTCCTCTATTGTTTCTTTTTGCTTATTATTAATATATTTCTGTCTCATTTCAGTTGCAACAAATTGGTTGGCTGCTTTCACTATTGAACATAACGGATTTATATAAAACATGATTTTATCATCATCTGTTTTATCGATAATTCTAATTGCTTCATATTCTTCTTCCGTAAGACTGATACCATATTTCTGGCAAAGATAAAGGGAACGTTCACCTAATTTCAAGGCCGACTTGATATCCGGATTAAATTCGTATAGCATTCCCTTGTTTATTTTCCATGTTTCTCTTGTATCAATAAACATTTCGGCTTTTGATATGTGTTGAAGCAAAAGCACCCTCATCAACATATCAATATTAACCCGCATTGAAGAGAATTTGCTATTAGTGCCGAATGCAACCTCATTAATACTGTAGGCAATTGAACAAAGATGATTCAGTACGATATCTATTAATGCGCCTTGATATGCTGAACCACTGTCATTATTCAATGAGAAACTACAATTCTTTAATTGTTCTCCTAAGTCATCAATCATTTGTTCTGAGTAACAATTGTATTTTTTTAACTTGTTACAGAACGTGATGTAATTTAAATTAATTTTTTCTACTGTTAGCATAATATTCTTACATTTATTTTTGACATTTGCAAATATACTGCTTTTATTGAGAAAACAAAAATAAAAATGAGGAAATAATAGTATTTCCCCATCAAATTTATCTTTTTTTAGTGTTTTACTACTTTTTAGATTTGTTCTTCCCTTTATAAACCATCTGACATTCAAAAATATTATTGTCAGAATCAAGGAAAAGGAATTTGTCAGACATTTTCATCACCTTTAATGAAGCCTCATTGTATCTTTGTGCATTACTGCGATTGATTGATTCATTAAGTTCATTGGCAATTTCGTTTTTCATCGACTTGACAGCGTTTTCGACAATACTTTTAATCAAACCATAGTCAATTGTAACATCAGTACGTTGTATATTCTCTGCTATTGTAGCCTTTCGTGCATTTTCAATCTCTTTATCTCTTTCATCCAACTGATTTATAATACTTTCAGTTTTCTGTATCCCTTGAACGGCGGCAAGTTTAGCTGTAAAAGCATCCATCTTCGGGTCAACAGGTGTCATAACGAGTGGATTTCTTGCAATGGCTTCCTTAATTGCAGATGGTAACTTACAACTTTGTATTTTTTCTTGTGATATTCCCTCTTTAAGCATGTCCATTTCGGCTTTTGCATTATATGCCGGTTGTCCCGTTCCATCATCTATCAAACGGTTGCCGAAAACTTGTTCAGTAAGGTCATCGACATTACCGACGAAAGTTTGAACATTCTGCCTTTGTATCATTCTTTCAGTAATATCACTACCGCTTGCTATACTTTTGGCTGTATTTAATTTATCTTTTAAATCCATTTCATTAAATAAAATATATAATAAAGATAATATCAATTCTTTAAAATGTCAATTATCTTTTAGGTAATTTTGATAAATCTATCTTTTTTGGATTTTCCAACTGTTTCTTAAGATTATCTAATCCACGTTCCGTAGGCGTTTTATATAGTTCTTCCTTTGGCTTTGCTGATAATCTATCATTGAGGTCTTTCATCTTTATTGGGTTTGATGTGTCACCAAGTTTAGACCTCAAATCTTCTATTTCTTTTTCCGGCTTGCTGTTGGACAATGCATCCAAATCAATCTTACGAGGATTTTGTAATTGCTGTTGAAGCCTTTCCATACCACGTTCAGTAGGTGTACGATACAGTTCTTTTTCCTTGTTAGGCTCTTGTTTTAATTTAGGACCGGTTTCTTGCGGTTGTCTTGTGTAATCCTTAAATCCATTCTTTGTCTTAATGTCAGAAAGTTTAATCGGATTTATTACTTGCTGCTTGAGTCTTTCAAGATTCTTCTCAGAATCAGTTTTGAATAAATTGTTTTTAAGTTTTGGGTTGGTATTTTTGACAATTTCATCAGACATTTCTTCATCATCACCAAATGTAGCAATTTTGTAAACAACACTCATAGTCTTATCATCATCGGGATTAAAATCACCCAATCCACGATATATTTCAGATGCAGGTCGACTGAATGTCTGACCAGTATCTTCCCAAGCAGAAATACGGTCTAATCTGAAAAATTTCCAAGATGGGACTTTTGTTGTGGTATCACCATAAGGTTGAAATGCCCTTATTACAGGATTACCGGCCTTCGTAAGGCCATACGCATACACTTCAATGACACGGGCACCGGTTGCAACGTCTTCACCTTTGGAATGATAATTGATTATCACTCTCTTATGGTTATCCATTGCATCATCAATGTCATTGACCGAAACACTTTCTTTAAGTAATATTTCCTGTAATAATTCCGTAAGCATATATTGTTGAATATATAAAAAGGCCATTCAAAACTCAAATGGCCTTAAATTATAAGTTACTTCATATTAGGGTACTCTGTACTGACCTTCACGGACATTCAAGGAAGTATCAATAAGTCTTGCTGAATACTGATTGTCATATCTATAAAGACTTCTTGCCATAGCAACCTTACGTGTCTCATTATCAACATCAGTACCGGCCATACTTGCAGGATTCGTATCAAAGTTTGAATAATTTATCATACCGATTGTTCCATTGCAATTTGGAAGCCAGAATGTGTGTCCGCCATGTCCGGTTCCTCTACCAAGTTTTCCACCTGCTAAAGCATCTTCGTGAGTTACACTATATTGATTATCTCTTTTATAGTCACTTCTAACAATCTCATTATGTCTCTCGTCAATTGAGCGTTTTTCTAAACAACTTTGTGCCATTATAATATATTAATATATCGTTATTTATCAAATAAATATTATCTTTCTACTATTTTATCAATTATTACTTTGGGTTTTATTTTAATTTAACTCTTGATTTGAAATCTTTCAGACAAGCATTCTTATCATAATCAATATTACCTATTGCTTTTTCTATTTCATCTTCCGGTATATTTTGTGTTTTAAGAAATTCCCTATCCTCATCACCTTGTGCGAATGCTGAGTTGTTTTTCCTATTAACGGCATTACCATAGATAGGAACATAGCCTCTGAATTTAGAACCATCCCAATACATAAAGAATAGTACAGGGCATTCCCAATCCCCACCGGCATAAGCCATGACATATGAAATGCCGTTAGTAACTTTTACTTCATTATCTATTGAATCACAATTTTCAAAATCAAAATTAACTTTCTTTAAGTCTTTGTGTAATTCACTTAATTCAGGAATATTTTTGTAAGGTCTGCAATATCTGTATACGAAATGCGATATGGAAAATTTCCCACTATACTTATCTTGGTATTTATCCCATATCTCTCTGAGTTTGTTTTCAAATTCTTTTGGAGAAATCTTACCGGCTGTTCTACCTTGTTTTGCGGGTTCAATATCGAGATTGACGGTATAATGTTTATTTTCAGTGGTTAATTGTCTATATACATTTTCACTGATATAGATTACTCTTCTTTCTTTATGTTCAAACCTTATAGCATTGTTATCACCAATTTTCTTTGCTACGTCTTTTGATTGAATTTTTGCTTGTGTAGGTTTATCTTTCCTTATTTGTCTTTGTTTTTCATGAGGCTTGATGAATGCATTGGACATGCCTGCATCCTTTTTGGCTTGTTTGAAATCTTTTACAGCCTTTGTTGCCGTATTAAGTGTGTTATTGACCCAAGTCATCATTGGTTCTCCACCGTTAAGGATAAACTCCGCTGATTTTGGTGTACCTTTATAATTGTCGAAAAAGTTCTTAATACGTTTCATTTCTTGGTAAGAAATCGTGTTCATGTCCAAAACGTTATTAAGACGCTTATAACCATCCACAGTTTTATCACCGGAATAGTTATCCAATGTATTCTTTAAATGGGTTCTAACACCTTTTGGTAAAGGGAAAGTCCTATTATTCAGTTCTTGGTTTCCTTCAAATATAAGATGCAACATTAATGTTTACCTTGTTTTTTGTTTATTTTGAGGCGAAGTTCTTTTAGCCATGAATATGGTATTGAAGATAAATCGAAACTTTCAATAATCTTGTTAAGGACAATGGCTTGTTGTTTTGGTGAAAGCATTTGCATAGAATCTATTAACAAATTCATTTTACGTTGTACGCTTTCCGGTATTTTTACAAGGTCATCGTTTGTATCTCCATTACCTAAAGTATCTAATTCGGCATTGTTATAAAAATCATCAACACCATCATTGTTTATGTCGTTTTCTCTTAATGTATGTGGTTTTAATGCAAAACCTGCATAGCGATTATATGTTTGAGATGTTATTTTACTCGCTGTATCATCACTTGTTTTTGGCTCTGCGTCTTCTTCATCATTTTCCTTACCGCCTACTGATATTTCAGATTGACCGTTATATTGTTTGAAATCGCCATTATCGAGATAACTGAATGCGTTTTTTTCAGCCTCCATTAATTGTTGTTCGGTTATTTTAATTATACGCTTCTTTTCCATACTATAAACGATATTTACCTCTATTTATTATAAATAGTGTTTATTTGTTAATGGGTAATATTTTCAATCATAATAGGCTACCTTTTAATTTCAGACTTGACAGAAGTGAATACTGGGATTTTTATCTGAGCCAACCAAGTTACGGCTCGGATTACATTGATGGCTTATCAGATAGATGCTTAATATCCTTTATTGATACAACTGACCCTGAATGCGTATGGTTTGACAGCCTTTATAGTAAACCGAAATATTATTGGGAAGATGCTGTCAATAATGGTATAAGTCTTAAGAACATAGGTTATACCGGCGTTGATAACGGACTCATACACTATGAAAAAGACAGAATAAGCAATAAGGAATTTTTGAAATTATATAAAGATTCAGAAATAAAGATAGAGAAAGATGACTTACGTTTATTATTAAATAAGGTATACGGAAATAATCAGATTTTTTTCTATGGAAACGACATCGTTGAAGAAGACGGCATGCTTGTGTCAAAATTAAACGGCGGTTTTTGGCAAGGCTTTTTCAAGACTGACGAAAATTACAGAGTATTACCGAAAAATATCGGAAACGGTTTGACATTTGAGGTAGTATTAAAGAAACATGATTTTGATAAGGATGGCAAATACAGACTGAATGACAGACATTCGGGCAATAAGGGCATTTTCCTTTATCTTGGTACAAGGGCCGAAAATAAATGGTGGAAGGAATATATTTCTGAATATAGTCCGTCAAAGGTGGATAACGGTTTTATAGTCGACGGTTATGTTAATTCAGATTATACTGAAGAGAATAGTTTGAATGACGATTACATAAAATCATATCAAGATTTATATGCTGTTGATGAATATTTCGCCGATGGTTATCTGACTGATAAATGTAAGGAAAACTGCTGCTGTCCAGAAGATAGTAAGGATGATGGAGGCGGTCATAGAAAATCGTCGATGCCTAAGTTCACATATCCGGAGGCATTGAATGTATATGAAGACAATGCAGTGTGGTTTGACCAAGACGGACACCTTTGGATTGAGAATGAAATGTTTACAACAGGTTTAAACTCAGTAAATAACAGTGGCAGTTCAAAAAGAAAATGCAATTGCACCGATTATTTTGCTGACGGATACATAACCAAGGATTACTATGACAACTATTGTGATTGTACAATTTACTTCAAGGAAGATTATCTTAATCCGGAAACAAAGATAGACGAAAACGAAGAATTAGTCATGAAAGACGGTTATAGTGTCAGACAAACCAATATAAGGGAGTATAGAAGTGACAATAAGTTTCTTCTTTTCGACAGAACATGTGAAGGTTATACAACTGAAAATTGGGTTGAGGGCAGTGAAGTTATCATAACAGATGTATTGACACCTAAGATTAAGAATTATTTCCTCTTGTTTAACCGTACATGTGGGGGCTATACAACAGATACAATAGGTAGTCTTATCGATGAGGAAAGCAGAAAATATGATATACTTAATGATTTATACCGTAACGCCATTGCGTTTCAGATTGATGATGATGGAAGAATAGGCTATAAGTATTTTGTAAAGGATTGTGATACGGATAATGGCTACAAGATTGAGAGTGAATGGTCTTCAATTGGTGTTGTAAAGGATGATAAATGGTATACCGTAACGATAAAATTGCTTCCTATTGGTAGAAAATATGATGAATGCACTGAAAATACAAGTTCATCAGACAAGATGCTAATTGTAATTTATGTTAACGGCAAATTAAAATTCAAGTCAAAAGAACTTCCAACACTTAATTTAAAGAAATTAAACGATATGTATAGTAAACAGGAAGGAGTGCCGTTTAACATTTCATTAGGAGGAGGGACACAAGGCTTGTCCGACGTAATTTATCTAAATTACCGCAAATTACCTGAGTATGAATTGCCAATTGAGAAGGAATTTGCGGGTACGTTTATTGGCTTTATTAAAGCGTTACGAATATATAATTGTGGCATTTCATTCTCAGAAATTACTAAGAATGTAATTTTTGACGGCTATTTCTAAAAAAAATACAATATTTATTAATAAATAAACTATTACATACAATGAATAACAAGGGAATAACATATTTTAGACTGAATTCACCTTACGAGGGTGATATCACTAAGAATTGTGCCTTGGACGGATATGAGGTTGATAACAACTTTTTTACGTTAGAGGGTAGAGATATCGCTTCTGTTTATGTTGAAAATGACCAAATTAAAGTTGGTTTGCTGAATGGTGATACGATAACCTCTGGTGAAGTTTTTGATAAATTCGCACAGAATTTGTCATTTGATTTCGATAGTGAAAATGGTATTTTGTATATCAGCATGAACGGTACTGTCAAGAAAATTGAAGGCTTCGTGACTGTTCATAATGATGAGAATGCTGTGGCTACTGATAGTACCATTATTGGTAACGGAAAACCATCAAGCCCACTTTCGATTTCACCAGTTTATAAAACCGGTACATATGAACCTGTACGTGGCTTTATCGACATGGTTAATGACAATAAGAAACTTCCATGTGGAAAAGACGTACTTCCTGGTGACAGATACCTTGTTTATACTCAGAATAGCGATTACGGCTTGCTCTATGACTATGAGGGGATTAAAAGAATTGCTTGTGACCTTGTACAAAGTCACTCTGAGTGGAGAATTCCGACTAAGGAGGATTGGGATGACATGTTGAATGCTGTTGAGCCTTGTGTTGAGGACAGGGACCATTCAAGTGCATCGTCTAACAAATATCTTGGTAGATTTGCCGGTAAATTCCTTAAATCAAAATATTTGTGGAAACCGGAAAGACATTGCTGCACTAATGAAGAAGATAACGAAACATGCATAAACTATCCAGATTCAAATACTAACAATTGTGGTTGCTATCAACACAATCAGAATAATGCAGCACAAGAAAATGGTTGCACATGTGGTAAGCCAATTATCTGTGAACCTATGAATTGTGGCGAATATGAACATTGTCCACATAGACCATGCAAACCAGATAATAGGGGTATTGACAAGTTCGGATACACTGTAACGCCAGCTGGATACGCCGATGATGGTGATATGTACGGATACTTTGGTGAGAGGGCTTGGTATTGGACTGCCACAAATTCTCACAGTGGTGCAAGTGCATACACAAAGAGATTTGAATACAATAAGTCAACCGTATATCAGGATATCGTTCCTGCACGTTTCCACCTTTCACTCAGATTGGTAAAGGATTATAACGGAAATAATTTCTTGGAGAGAGAACACATCCTTTGTGACACATACCCAACAGTACTTATGCCTTCTTTGAAGAGTGGACATAAAGTATGGACAAGCGTAAATGTTGCACTCGCAAACAGATGCTACAAAGGAATGCGGCCAAATGACGGACAAGGCATAACAATGAGAAAGAAATATCTCATTTATGAATGGGACGGACACAGATGGCTCGTTAATGAACTCAAAGAGGGTGAAACTGTTGTTATACTTGATGCACCTAATAATAGATATAGTTCTGCTTATAAGGTAATCAACGGTGAACTTATTGATTTAGACCTTAGAACTGTCAATAACGTTCTGAATATCATTCAGCCAAGACTCGATAATCTTGAATGCCTTATAAATACTGAAAGAGATAGAGCTATTGCAGAAGAAGAAAGACTCGCTGCTGCAATTGACAGCACAACAGCACGTCTTGATAACGAGATACTTGAAAGACGCGCAGCCGATGCAGAACTTGATGCCAAGATTTTGGCTGAGAAAGAAGCACGCGAGACTAAGGATGCAGAACTTGAACAGGCAATCGCAGATGAAGTTTCCGCACGTACTGCTGCCGATGAAGCACTCACAGCCGCATTGGAACAAGAGGCATTGCAGAGGGCAGAAAAAGACGCAGAGTTGGAGCAGGCTATTGCAGATGAAAAGGCTGAAAGAGAGGCTAAGGATGCTGAATTAGAGCAAGCAATCGCAGATGAAGCCGCAGCACGTGAAGCCAAAGATGCTGAGTTAGAGCAGGCTATTTCTGACGAGGCCGCTGCAAGAGAAGCGAAAGACGCAGAACTTGAACAGGCAATCGCAGATGAAACCGCAGCAAGAGAGGCTAAGGATGCTGAATTAGAACAAGCTATTTCTGACGAGGCCGCTGCAAGAGAAGCGAAAGACGTTGAAATTGAAGGTAAACTTCTTACAGAAGAGGGTACTGAGTTTGACAAGGAAAATGGTATTCTTACATTGAAGAGTGCTGCCGGAACAAACGATATAACAGTTCAGTTCAGTTTCAATTTCGGAGAAATCTAACAGTATAAAAAAATAAGTCTAAATAAATTTGAAATAAAAATTTTATACGATATAAAATAACATGAATAACGATTACAGATTGCAATTACTGAGTCATTCTGAAATCTTCCCTACCAAAGAAGAGGCAATGGAATACATAGAGGACAACTTTAAAGGTGTCGCTTTATGGGGAGAACCAGCATTATTCTTCTACGGAACCGAAAGAGAACCAAAGATGATTCTCGCAGTTGGCGCAAGTCATGATACAAGAAAACCACGTATTTGTGTCATTGATGATGCTGAACTTAGAGAACTCATTCAGGAGGTAAAGGATGCAACAGATAAAAATACTGAAGATATTGCAAAGGCCGCTGAAAGAATACTGAATATCGTCGATTCCGTTGGTCTTACACTTGATGAAAATAAAATCAAAGACCAAATTTCTTATGAACCTGATAGAAGTGATGAACTTATAGGTGAAGCACAAACTGTTGCCGAAGCCATTGCAATCATATCTACGTTTGTACAGAAGAAATTCGCTGAAATGGAACTTACTGTTGAAGACGGTGAATCTATTGATTTTACTTTCGATAAGACTGATGAGGGTTCTACTCTTACCGGTGAGGTGAAAATATCAACCGAGGGTTCTGATGATGATTTGCTCTTCAACAATAATATTGTAGGTATCAAACCAGACGGAATTTTTGCTTCTTGTAATATCGAGTTTGATGCGGAAAGAAATCAACTTATCTTCACGACATCCGGTGTTAAGAACGGACGTTTTGTAACCGATGCTAACAAGAAAATCATCGATTTCGGTGCTCATACAATCTATGTGGCTGATAACGAAGACCATAATGTAGCCGTTACAATTAATCAGGAACGTGGTACGATTTCAGCAGACGTTAAAATTTCATCTGATGATGACAACTTGTTGGTTTCAAAGGATGGAAAGATGTATGTGTCTGGACGTGCAAAGGATATTAAATACAAGAACACAACGGTTGCCGCAAAACTCACAGCCATCGATGAAGCCGTTGCTGATATTCTTGACAAGATACATGTTCTCACTATTGAAGACCTTATTCAAGGTGATGAGAGTGATTCAATTCTTACCAAGGCTATCAAGAACCAAAACGGTGGTTACACTGTAACTGCTGATGTCAGACTTAGTAGCGATGAGTCTATTCAGATTGGTAATGGTGGCATTAGGGCTAATATCGATATTGAAGTTGATAGTGCCAATAACAAACTTGTATTAAAGGTTGGTAACACACAGAAATCGGTTTCACTTCCCGGTATAAGCATCCTTGACGATATTTATTACGATAGTGTAAATAAATGCATTGTCATCACATGGAAAGACGGTACACAACAGACTGTAATTCCAGTAGCCGATATGCTTAAGACTTGGGTAGTAGCAAACAATCCATCAAGCCCTATCGTTCTTACAAAGTCTGAAAGTGCTACTTCCGGACAACCAGATACTCTTTCTGCCGACATCAAACTTGCACCAACTGATAACTTAATCGGAAAGGATGCATACGGACAACTCTACGTAAAGAGTTCTGATATTGATAATAAAATTGCTGCCGAGACTTCTGCAAGACAAGCCGCAGATGCAGAACTTAACAGTGAAATACAAAACGAGGCCAACACACGTCATGCAGAAGATGACATCTTGAAGGATTCTATTAACGCTGCACGTGAAGAGGCTGCAAATGCACTCGATGCAAAGGCTACAGAAATATACACCAGAATTGACGAGGATGAAAATAAAATCAATCAAGCATTTGATGATGCTGCCGAAGCAAAGTCACTCGTTGAACTTACAAATGCTAATTTGACTGCTGAAATCAATCGTGCTCAAACTGCCGAAGGTGTTAATTCAAATGCTATCGCTAATGTTACCACACGTGTAACTGCCGTTGAAAGCGAACTTGCAACTGAAAGAGAAACAAGAAGTACAGCAGACGCAGTTCATGATGAACAGATTTCTAATCTTCGTGATGCCGTTACTTCTGTTGAAACTTCACATCAGCAGGATATTGAAAGACTTTCCGGTGAAATTGCTAACAACGCAAGTGCAATTAGCATCCTTAATGGTAGTGAAAATACCAACGGTTCTGTAAGAGAAACCGTAAAAATTGCGAAGGATGAACTTACTCTTGCAATTAATAACGAGAAAACACGTGCCGAGAGTAAAGAGGGTGAACTTGCTGCTGACATTGCAGAGGAAATTTCAAGAGCAACTGCTGCTGAAGCAACGACTCTTGCTAACGCAAAGGCTTATACAGACGATAAGACTGCTTATGTACAGCATCTTGCAGAGGATTATACCAATGCTGCAAAGGCTGAGGCAATCCAGACATCTAAGGATTACACAGACTCTAAGGTTGTTTCTACAACTGCTGATGCCAACGCTTATACAGATAATGCTGTTGCTAACGAACAAGCACGCGCACAGGCTGCTGAAACCGCAAATGCAAACGACATCGTAGCACTTAAAGCAAAGGATATCCAAATCGACGGAGAACTTGCCAATAAGGTTGAAAGTGTAACCATTGTTAAGAGTACTGCAAGTGATTATCAGTATATTCTTAAAGTTGATGGCGTTGATGCAGGTGAAATCAATATCCCTGAAATCGACATGCTTCAAGAGGTTAATTACGACCCAACAAGCAAGAATTTGAGATTTATCTTCCACACAGCCGACGGTTATACTGAAACTGTTATCAATATTGCAGACCTTATTGATACCTATCTTGCAGGTAATGGCTTGACACTTACTGACAATGTATTCTCTGTGAGGATTAACCCAGCAAGTGAGTTCATTTCAGTAGATGAAAACGGTATCAAGGTAAGTGGTATCAGTGAAGCACTCTTGACAAAGGCTAATGTCGGTGATTCATATACAAAGGCTGAATCTGATGCCAAGTATTTGACAGAACATCAAGATGTATCTAAGTTCGCTGAAAAGACTTACGTTGATGAAAAGGATACCGAAATCAATACACATCTTAATAATGTAGAAGCCAAGGCTGATGAGAACACTGCAAACATTACAGTAATTAACGGTAACGAGGCGCAGGAAGGTTCAATCAAGAAGGCTTTGAAGGATGCTAAGGACTATGCTGATTCTGAGGTTGAAAC
>Ga0310697_10002193_pt1 | contig 21161 bp, 18 predicted proteins | sample 172DNAGHGlowgp2_FD_203883 | JGI IMG/M metagenome (GOLD analysis project Ga0310697, IMG submission 203883) | Sheep rumen microbial communities from Palmerston North, Manawatu-Wanganui, New Zealand - 1728 DNA GHGlow gp2 (v2) (version 2) | ecosystem: Host-associated > Mammals > Digestive system >... | reverse complement strand
GCTATCCTCTATCGTAAGATGGAAGGCATAGAAGGCGGAAGTGAGAGTTTGCAACAAGGAAAGTCGGGGTTTGCAAGTAGCAAACCCCGAGACTGCAACCGGCAAAGTGGGGGGTGGCGCATTTTGAATACTACAGAATACATGTTTTTTAATGGTTTTTGAATTGACCGATAATATTTACAAGCTACTAACAATCAACGTCTTACAAATATTTTGAATGTTTTTTTTCAACTTTTCCAACAAAAAAAGATTATTAATTATTATTTTAATGGAGTTTTAGCGAAAACGCTGGCAAAAAGTATGGACAATCTTCAAAAAAACCGTCTGGCAGGGCATTTCAGCTCACCAGACGGCTCATCAAAAACCTTCTAAAAACCTGTAAAAACGCTGGCGCAGACTCTCGTCAGAAGGGCATTCGCTGTTCGATGATATAATCGGCTATATCATATTTCGGCTGACCTTCAGGCGCATATCGTCGACAAAAGTCGCTGATTGTGAAATTGGCTAAATCGGCCATGCCGCTTACCGTGTCTATCCATTCGTCGACGGCATCACAGTCGGGAATGATGATTACATCGCGCCCTTTTAACGGCTCAAGAACCTGTCGCTTCAGCATACCCTTACTGCCAGTAGCCAACCAGAGCAACTTAGGGAAAGCTAATGCTCCGCAGACAGCATTCTTAGGACTTTCTACGAGTGCCACCACTGTCTGAGGGTAGCTTGGCAACAGGTGTTCACCGAAAAGGCAATCAGAACAAAACTCCGCATTGCGTGGCAGAAGTCCTTCACGTGCCCACATCTTGCCAAGCCAATAAGCCGTCTGATCAGAATGGGCAAAGCGAGGATTGGGATAATCGGTGTCGTAGTGCTGAATCTTCAGGTTGCATATACGCCCATGACGGTCTATATTGGGGAAAACGGTATAGTCGTCAAGTCCGTTCATCGCATACGTTGCCAATCGATATTCCTCGGCTACCCATTCTACTGCTTCTGGCTGAAAGAGGTGCATAAGACACTTGCAGAAAGAGTTCTCAAGCGACATCAGTCTATCGAGCATTTCCGTAGGGATATAGGTATAGGCGGGTGGTGCCACCTGCTCTACTCTATGCACCTGCTGACGGGGCATTGGTTGCACTCCCTGAATAGGTAAGATGCCAAACTCACCTGACAGCCATTGACATGCCTCTTGAAAGGTCCAGTTCTGACTTTGCATCGCGAAGCTGATAACATCACCACCCTTCCCGCAACTGAAGCAATGGCAATAGTTTTTTCCTGTGGTTTCTACAAGCGACAGTGACGGATGATGGTCGTCGTGCCAAGGGCAGAGGGTGATGTGGGTCACCCCCACCCTGCGAAGGCTGCAACCCAGTCTACGGGCTACCTCAGTGATTGAGACAGCACGCAGACGGTCAGTGTTAAAACGTTCGTTTACCTGGTTCATACCTGTGCAATTCTTATTTTGAAGTAAATACAGCCATTATCCGTTTCACGATGATACCCAAGGCGTTCAAGACGCTCAAAGAAGCGCTGCTTTCCTATCGGTTTCAGTCCCGAAGAATAGCAATAGTTGCGGTATCCGCCAAATAGTTCACTTCCCTTTGTAGGCAGTTCTGACTCGGCACAATTCTCCTTGAGAAAGAGTTTCACGCTGTCGCTCTGCATACGATAGCGCTCCATCGACCGTTCACACTTCGCACTGATGGTAAACGCCTTGCGCGAAAGAAGCAAAGGAAGGGCTTCAAGCACCCAATTCAATATACCGCTGATTTCCATCTTCAGCTTTGCAGAGAGCTGACGGTCAATCTCATTGTCGGGGATTGTCACTTCATAAGGTAAGATGATAATACGACGGAAGAAACCGAAAGTATTCTCAGCTAAAGGCAACTGGTTGAAGGCGGCAATCAACTTGCCGTAATTACTGGTTTCACGAGGGTCGACATAAAGATGCTTGATAAGCACTGGTTCGCCCGATGTGAGTTGTTTCAGAGCATTAGGATTCACGTCCTTGCCCGATTCGTGAGAGATGTTCAACTTCTTGCCTTCTATGCCGGCTCGTTTCACTTCATCATTTGTCAGGTCAGAGAGCGACAGATAACTGACATTCATCGACCCCAAGAGATATTCGATAATCTCCAGCGTGACCGACTTACCATTCAATCCGTCACCATAAAGCATGAGCATTTTCTCAAAACGATGGTCTTTCATCAGACAATAGGCAATAAACTCGCGCAACACCTGCTGAGACTCAGGCTCAGGCAACACACGGTCAAGGAAACGATGCCATAACTCGCAATTGGCCTGCGGGTCATACACATAGCTCAACGTATAGGTGAAGAGGTCTTCCTTGCGGTGTTCGCGCAAACAAAGCTCACCATCACCTTTCAGCACCAGCGTACCATTGCGCAAGTTCAGCCAGACCTCATTTTCAGGAATATGCTGTTTGCGACCCTTGGCAAGCACAAACGACAGGCCCTCAGTCAGTTGGTTCATGAATACATGGTTCATACACATCGACTCAGTTGCACCGCATTTCTTTGCGCAAGCGCCAACAAAATCTCGCCACTGCTGCGACTCTATTTCCTCCCAATGACTACCCGTGTAGACCTTCATGTGCTGTTCGCTGCCAAGTTTCTCCACATACCTGGGACACCACAATCTGTCGGCACAAGCACGCATCACCTCTGTCTCGATAATATCACGTACAGATTGCAGACGTGCACCTCTCTCCGACACAGCCTGAAGGATGTCTTGCTCTTTCGACTCCATTTCAGCAACAATGCTCTCGAGCGTAATGTCTATCAGACGACTTTCACGCTCTCTGCGCTGCCTTTCCAACTGGGCAGTCTGAGCTGCCATTTCTTGCCCCAAAGAAGAGCTGTTTAATTTTTCTGCCATATCCTTTTTTTATTTTTCAAGGATTTTGTGGTCTCAGGGTTACTTGCCGACGTAACACCTGCTGTTTTACCCACCCCTTCATAATGAGCACGCGGCTTCGTGCCTAAGAAGCTGGTGCGAAGGTACATAAAAAGACATTACTACAATCATCATTTTTATTAATCATAATAATAGTCAATTACTAAGTTATCTCACTTTGAATGAATAGTATTTTCCCTTTTGAATGAAAACCACATGATTTTGAATGAGTTCTTCATTGATTTCAATATCACACTGTTTTCATTCAAAAAGAAATGACTTTTTTAATGAGAAATAATAAAAAAAATGAATGAACTTATTATAAATCCATTCATTATATATACGTTAAATTATGTTATACATTCATTTTTTTTCACTCCCAGGGCTCTTTATTATAAGAATTCCATAACTCAATGGCCTTTTTATTGAGTGCAGCAACAGGGAGTTTACATGAATCTTCAGTAGCGAACACTAGTTTTCTGACTTCAAACAATGATGGCCATCCATAGAATCGATAATCGCCATGATATCGACTTCTAATGTAGTCAAAAAATAAATGTTCATTATCTTTACGTTTACTGCTTTCCTTCCTCACGTTACACCATTTTATAAAACACATGGTATCAATCTTATCAAATCGTTGACCTTTAAGCGACAATAGTTCTGGCAAATGATCAATAAGAAAGCGGATGTGCAGAATCTTTGAAATATCTCTTCCCAATAGTCTGTTCTCTATGCTAGTAATATTATTATTTCTCAACGCAAGTGTTTCATTGGTTATCACAAATCCAGAGAAATTACTCTCGGATGGCCTGTGAAAATTATTTATGGCATATCCTTTTTCCATATCAGGATATGTCAGCATTCTTTTATATTCAGAATTTTCGGTATCAACGATACCATTTTTTGCCAAAAATTCAATAGTATCATTACTTTTTTCTGATTCTTTATAATACTGTTCCCAAAATAATGCTTCTTTCCATTGAGGATCTTGGTTGATAGCATTTTCATCTTCAATCATTTTGTCACAGAGTTGTCGGCCATCCTCCATATGTTTGATAGTAGTATCAATAGTATCCCATAAATCATATACTAACCGACCATACGAAGGAGGTCCCCATATATCCATCTCATATGGTTGGTGAGTCAAAAAAGAAGCATTATAAATATCTTGAGGTTCTTCTTCGTCTCTTGGAGTTTTCTTATATCGTCGTGAGGTGGCAAGAAGCATTTCGCGCCAACTTTTATATTGGCTCTGACGCTTACTGAGGATAACTTTTTCTCTTCCAAAACAACCATTATTATTCGTTGCCCACTTTTTGTTGTAATCAACTGAATAGAAGCCTAGTCTATACAACTCTTTATCCTCAATACTCTGTCTTTCGCGAAAATGTTGAGTCAAATCCATAACCTTTTCTGCAGATAATTTGTTACACTGAATAGCGGCAATCAAACGATCGATTGTCGCATTCTGAGTGGACTCATCTAATTTTTTAAGACCCTCAGGAGTTTCATCTACATATACATTATATTTTGACATATTTATTACACTTGCAAAATTACCGCTTTTGGACAACATTACAAAATATTTTTCAGAAAAAGATGTCAATTTCGGAAAATTATATAATTTTGTATCGAAAAAAATCTTTAGAACCGAACATGAACAGGAAGATAAAAAATGAGACCATACACAGCATGAAGCGACGTAGCTACTATCACAACTACTGTCTGCCAGGCATCTATCATATCACCATCACCACAGCACGCACACTACACCAACCACTGGGCAGAATGGCTGGACGCTACGATCAGACTGATGACAGTGCAGCCGATGCACCCCATGTGGAACTGACAGCCATAGGACAGATGGTAAGACAGGAACTCACCACAAGCATCAGTCGCTACTACCCTATGCTCGAAGTACAAGACCATGTCATCATGCCAGAACATCTACACTTCATACTTGTAGCTCACTCCGACATTCTGACCAAAGGAGGCAGAAGAACACATCTGGGACAAGTGCTCGCTGGCTTTAAGCAGGGCTGCAACCGCCGCTACTGGGCAATGACAGGACAGACCGACCCCACCGCCCGACCTGCCACGGGCAGCACCCCCGAGCAGTACCGCACGGCAGCATTAACCACGGCGGCCGCAAGCAATAACACGGCAGCAGCAAGCAATAACACGGCGGCTAAACCGCCGCGAACAGGCGCAGCCCCCAGTGTGACGGGCGGTTTAGCCGCCCAGGGCGCCGTCACCACGGCGGTCGCCCCTCTTCCCCCACTCTTTGAGCCTGGCTACTGCGACGTGATGCCCATAGACCAGGAGCAGCTGGCCACACAGCGGGCATACATCAAGGACAACCCGCGCAGCCGACTGCTGCGCACCGCACACCGCGACCGCCTGCAGGTGAACCGACGACTGATGGATACGGCCGTCACGCCATCAGCCCTGCGAGGCTACCTGAAGCGTGAGTGCCCCTACCAGTACTCTGACGAAGCTTTTGCCACAATCACGCAGCGACTGCTCTACAAAGAAAAGGCCACACCAACCTACACGAAAGCCACAGGCACTCCGCCCTTCTCTCTAAAGGAAAGAGAGCACACGCATATCATGTGTGACGGCTACGGAAATGCAGAGCTGCTCAAACTACCGTTGCTACCCGTAGTATGTCACAGACGCGATGCTGCCTGCTTCGAGCGCCAGAAGGAGGCATGCCTGAAAGCGGCAGCAAATGGATGTGTACTGGTGTCGGCACGTATCGCCAAGGGGGAACAATTGATTCTCGACGAGGCGCTCCAGGCCGGATACCCGGTGGTGAGAATAGAGGACAACGGTTTTCCTGAGATATACCATCCTTCTAAAGACCGCATCAACGAGTGCGCTACAGGCAAACTGCTGATACTCACCCCATGGAGTTACCATTTCAGAGGACACGATGACAGCATCAACGTGATATTCTGCAAGACAATGAACTGTCTGGTGCAAGCTCTTTGCAAGACGAAAGATGATTGGTGGAAAGGGTAAAGATGTTCGAGGTGCGAGGTGTGAAGTCGAGGTACGAGGTACGAGGTGCGAGGTACGAGGTTAGAAAACTCTGTGCCTCTGTGCCTCTGTGGTGAAATAAAATCCGTGGCCATCCGTGCCAGAAAAACAGGTGCATTCCGTGTGCAAAAAATAAGTAAAAAAGGTGCGAAAATATTTGGCAGTTTCAGAAAATTTTCGTACCTTTGTAAACGTAATCAGAGAGCTGATTACAGCGGGAATTGGCGACCCGCTGGAGATGTTCGCCAAGCGTAAGTCTAATACCATAAAAAACACAACAAAAAGATTATGGCAGACAGTAAGATTGTAATGGAGTATGAGGTTCGTCAGAACAAGATCAAGGACTCCAAGGGCTACGGCAAATGGTACGCTCAGCCCGTGAACCGTGGAACGCTCAGCATGAAGGGCTTCGCCCGTCACCTGCACGAGCACAATGGCACCTACAAGACCAGCGTCATCAAGGGCGTGATGGAAGAGATGGTAGAGTGCCTCGTGGAATTCCTCTCACAGGGCGTGGGCGTGAAGCTCGACGGACTGGGCACGCTCCGTGCTACGTTCGAGTGTAAGGGTGCCGACTCGGCTGGCGAGTTCAACGTCACCGAGAACCTCAAGGGCATCCACATCCGACTCTTCCCCGAGGGTGTGAAGGACGAGGAGCTCACCTCGCGCAAGTTCATGTCGAAGTGCATCCTGCGCAAACAGGAGCCGAAGAGCAACACCACTGCCGAAGACAGCGGCTCGACCGACAGTGGTTCGCAGGGTGGCAGTCCCGACATTGACGACCTGCCGTAGAAACCCGCCCCCTACCCCTTCCCAGGGTCGGGGGCTTTTTTTTTGATGAAAGATTTGCGAGTATCATTTATTTTGTATAACTTTGCAACCCATAAAAGAATAAGGATAATAGTTATGGGAAAACAGAACAATCATCTTGTCATTATGGCAGGTGGCGTAGGCAGCCGTTTCTGGCCTATGAGCACCGAAGAGAAACCCAAGCAATTTATTGACGTGCTGGGCGTCGGAAAAACCCTGTTGCAACTTACTGTAGAGCGCTTTGGCTCAATAGTAAATGCTAAGAACATCTGGATAGTCACCAATCAGAAATATGTGGACATCGTGCGCGAGCAACTGCCCGAGATACCTGCCGGCAACATCCTCTGTGAGCCCTGCCGCAGGAACACCGCACCCTGTATCGCCTATGTGTCGTGGCGCATCAAGTCGCAAGACGCAAAAGCCAACATCGTGGTGACACCCAGCGACCATATCGTGACCAACGTACAGGAGTTTCAGCGCGTCATCACCTCGTGCATGGACTTCACCGCCGACAGCGATGCCATCATCACCCTGGGCATGAAGCCCAACCGCCCCGAGACGGGCTACGGATACATACAGGCCGACCTGTCGAGCAGTTCGCTACGCAACAAACAGATATTCCGTGTGGACTCGTTCCGCGAGAAGCCCGACATCGACACCGCGCGCGAGTATATCAAGAAGAACAACTACTTCTGGAATGCCGGCATCTTCATCTGGAACGTCACGACCATCGTCAACGCCTTCCGCATGTATCAGCCTAAGATTTCCAAAATCTTCGAGGCAATGATGCCCGTCTTCGGCACCGAGGAGGAACAGGCCGTCATCAACGAGCAGTTCCCCAAGTGCGAGAATATCTCGGTAGACTATGCCATCATGGAGAAGGCAGAGGAAATCTTCGTATGCCCGGCTGACTTCGGATGGAGCGACCTCGGCACATGGGGCTCGCTGCAGATGCAGTCGCCACGCGACCTCTACGGCAATGTGTGCATCGGACAGGACATACGCCTCTTTGAGTCGCACAACTGCATCATACACACCACACAGGAGAAGAAGGTCGTGGTGCAGGGACTCGACGGATATATCGTCGCCGAGAACAACGATACGCTGCTCATCTGCAAGCTATCGGAAGAACAGCGTATCAAACAGTTTAACGCCGACAACGAATGATCGAGAAGCATATCGTACTGGAAGACATAGACCCCGTGGTGTTCTACGGCGTGGGCAACAGTCATCTGCAGATGCTGAAGGCGCTGTACCCGAAACTGCGCATTGTGGCACGCGACAACGTCATCCGTGTGATGGGCGACGAGGAACAGATGGCTGCCTTCGAAGAGTGTACGGAGAAGATACGCCTCCACGTGGTACGCTTCAACGCGCTGAAAGAGGAAGACGTACTCGACATCGTGAAAGGACGGCGCACACGCGACGAGATACCCGAAGGCGTGGTGTGCTACAGCATGGCAGGACGACCTATCAAGGCACGCAGCGAGAACCAGCAGATGCTCATCAACGCCTTTCTCGACAACGACATGGTCTTCGCCGTGGGACCAGCGGGAACAGGTAAGACCTACCTCTCCATTGCCCTCGCGGTAAAGGCGCTCAAGGAGAAGAGCGCCAAGAAAATCATCCTCTCGCGTCCAGCGGTGGAAGCCGGAGAGAAACTGGGATTCCTGCCTGGCGACATGAAGGACAAGATAGACCCCTATCTGCAACCGCTCTACGACGCACTGGAGGACATGCTGCCACAGACCAAACTGCAGGAGATGATGGAGAAACGCATCATACAGATAGCACCACTCGCCTTCATGCGCGGACGTACACTCAGCGACGCCGTCGTCATACTCGACGAGGCACAGAACACCACACCGGCACAGATACGCATGTTCCTCACACGCATGGGATGGAACACAAAGATGGTCATCACTGGCGACACCTCGCAGATAGACCTGCCACACACACAGAAAAGCGGACTCATAGAGGCACTGCACATACTCAGCGGCGTGGAAGGCATCGGATTCGTACACCTCACACAGAAAGACATCGTACGCCACAAACTCGTCACACGTATCGTCAACGCCTACGAGGACTACGACCACGAGAGACAATCATAAACACGATAACACATAAAACAAATAAACAAAATGGCAAACGCTTTAACAAGAACCGACTTCAATTTCAAAGGACAGAAGAGTGTGTATCACGGCAAAGTACGTGACGTCTACAACATCAACGACGACCTGATGGTCATGGTAGCCACCGACCGCATCTCGGCCTTCGACGTGGTGCTGCCAAAGGGCATCCCCTTCAAAGGACAGGTGCTCAACCAGATAGCTGCCAAGTTCCTGGATGCCACCACCGACATCTGCCCCAACTGGAAACTCGCCACACCCGACCCCATGGTGACCGTAGGACTGAAGTGCGAGGGCTTCCGCGTGGAGATGATCATACGCAGCATACTCACCGGTTCGGCATGGCGTGAGTACAAGAACGGCTGCAGAGAACTCTGTGGCGTGCGTCTGCCCGACGGCATGAAGGAGAACGAGCGCTTCCCAGAGCCTATCATCACACCGACCACCAAGGCCGACGAGGGCCACGACATGAACATCTCGAAGGAAGAGATTATCGCACAGGGCATCGTATCGGCTGAAGACTATGCCGTGATGGAAGACTACACCCGCCGCATCTTCGCACGGGGACAGGAGATAGCCGCCAAGCGCGGACTTATCCTCGTAGATACTAAATATGAGTTCGGAAAACGCGACGGTAAGGTCTACCTCATCGACGAGATACACACCCCCGACTCCTCACGCTACTTCTATGCCGAAGGCTACGAGGAGAAGCTGGCCAAGGGAGAACCGCAGAAGCAACTCTCAAAGGAGTTCGTGCGCCAGTGGCTCATAGAACATGACTTCATGAACGAGCCAGGACAGGTGATGCCCGAGATTACCGACGAGTATGCCGACAGCGTCAGCGAGCGATACATAGAGCTTTACGAGCACATCACAGGCGAGCGCTTCGACCGTGCAGCAGAGACCGCCGACATCGCTGCCCGCATAGAGCGCAATGTCAGCGACTGGCTGAAGACCAGATAAACCAGCAAAACTAGTAAAAACCAGCAAAACTAGTAAAAACCAGCAAAACTAGTAAGACTAGTAGAACTAGTCACCCTAGAAAGCACCAGAGAATGTACAAGCAGGAAACCATCACCCCCTACCACGAAGGTGAGAAGACGGCTCAGGTAGAAGAGATGTTCGACAACATCGCACCCAACTACGACAAACTGAACCACCGTCTCTCATGGAACATCGACCGCGGATGGCGGAAAAAAGCCATACAACAACTGGCACCCTTCGCTCCGCAGACGATGCTCGACATCGCCACGGGGACTGGCGACTTCGCTATCATGGCAGCACAGAGGCTCAAACCCGCAAAACTCATAGGCGCCGACATCAGCGAAGGGATGATGGAGATAGGACGACAGAAGGTGAAGGCGGCAGGACTGGAACAGACCGTCACCTTCGAAAAGGAGGACTGCACCCAACTGACCTACCCCGCGGAATCGTTCGACGCGGTGACAGCGGCCTTCGGCATACGCAACTTCGCCGACCTGGACAAGGGACTGAGGGAAATGGCACGCGTGCTGAAGAAAGGTGGACACCTGAGCATCGTGGAACTGACCAGCCCAGTGGCATTCCCCATGAAACAACTCTTCCACATCTACTCACACACCTTCCTGCCACTCTACGGACGACTCATCTCGAAAGACAAAAGCGCCTACAGCTACCTGACAAAGACCATCGAGGCCTTCCCACAAGGAGAACAGATGGTCGGCATACTGCAACAGGCGGGCTTCAGCAAGGCTTCTTTCAAAAGACTGACTTTCGGTATATGCACCATGTATTTCGCAACTAAATAAAATACAAACACAATGGATAAATACGGTCTCATAGGATTCCCGCTCGGACACTCCTTCTCAATCAGTTACCACAACCAGCGATTTGTCGACGAAGGTATCAACGCCAAGTACTTCAACTTCGAGATTCCAAATATAGAGGATCTGCCCGCAGTACTCGACTCTAATCCGGAGTTGAAAGGACTCAACGTCACTATTCCCTATAAGGAGAAGGTCATGGAGTATCTCGACTACATCAGCCCGGAAGCCAGAGCCATCGGTGCGGTCAACGTCATACGTGTCACAAGAGACAAGAATGACGTGATACTCAGAGGATACAATTCCGACGTCATCGGATTCACACAGAGCATAGAGCCTATGCTGGAAGACTACCACAAGAAGGCCTTGGTACTCGGAACAGGGGGCGCATCAAAAGCAGTGGCCTACGGACTGAAGTCGCTCGGAATAGAACCAGTGTTCGTCAGCAGATATGAGCGAGAGGGAACCATACAGTATGACAAAATAACCCCCGACGTGGTAAAGGAATACAACGTCATCGTCAACTGCACACCACTCGGCATGTACCCCAACACCGAGGTATGCCCGGCACTCCCCTACGACGCGCTCGACGAGCGAAACATACTCTACGACCTCATCTACAACCCCGACGAGACACTCTTCATGAGAAAGGGAAAAGAGCAAGGAGCCAACGTAAAGAACGGACTCGAGATGCTACTCCTGCAGGCCTTCGCCTCATGGGAGTTCTGGCAAGGCAAAGAATAGTTCACATCATTCCCATAAATCCCATAACTCCCATAAAAGTAAATGAACAATCGATATCTGCAACGCGGCGTAAGTGCCGCCAAAGAGGATGTTCACGCTGCTATCAAGAACATCGACAAGGGTATCTTCCCAAAGGCATTCTGCAAAATCATTCCCGACATACTCGGAGGTGACCCTGAATACTGTAACATCATGCACGCCGACGGAGCAGGAACAAAGTCGAGCCTGGCATATATGTACTGGAAAGAGACCGGCGACATCAGCGTATGGAAAGGTATAGCACAGGATGCCATCGTGATGAACACCGACGACCTGCTCTGTGTGGGAGCCGTAGACAACATACTGGTCAGCTCAACCATCGGACGCAATAAGATGCTGGTGCCGGGAGAGGTCATCTCGGCTATCATCAACGGCACAGATGAACTGCTGGCAGAACTCAGACAGATGGGTATAGGCATCTGGCCTACCGGGGGTGAGACGGCCGACGTGGGCGACCTGGTAAGAACCATCATCGTAGACTCGACGGTCACCTGCCGCATGAAACGCAGCGACGTCATCGACAATGCCAATATACAACCAGGAGATGTCATCGTAGGACTCTCGTCAACAGGACAGGCTACCTACGAGAAACGCTACAATGGAGGCATGGGCTCCAATGGTCTCACTTCGGCACGTCACGATGTGTTCTCAAAATATCTCGCCGAGAAATACCCCGAGAGCTACGACCACAACTTGCCCGACGAGCTGGTTTACAGCGGCCGCTATACCCTCAACGATGCGGTCAGCGGTTTAGCCGCTGACATCGACATGGGCCAACTGGTTCTCTCCCCCACCCGCACCTACGCTCCGGTCATCAAACGACTGCTCGACGAGATGCGGCAGGAGATTCACGGCATGGTGCATTGCACAGGTGGCGCACAGACCAAGGTGCTACACTTCGTGGGCGACAACTGCCGCGTCATCAAGGACAACATGTTCCCAGTACCACCGCTCTTCCAAGCCATACACGAGTGCTCAGGCACCGACTGGAAAGAGATGTACCAGGTGTTCAACATGGGACACCGCATGGAGATATACGTCCCGCAGGAAATGGCAGCGAGGGTCATCGCCATCTCAAAGTCATTCAACATTGATGCTCAGGTCATCGGACATATAGAGGAGGGCAAGAAGAGCCTCACAATCAAGAGCGAATTTGGCACCTTCAATTATTAATGTAACGTGTGTTGCGATACCGTCGCAACATCATTAAACAGAATGGAAAATAACAGCATACTACAAAAACTCGACGGACTGGAGGCACGCTTCGAAGAGGTGTCGACGCTCATTACCGACCCCGCTGTGATTGCCGACCAGCAACGCTTCGTCAAACTTACAAAGGAATACAAGGACTTAGGCGATATCATGGACGTGCGTCGCCGTTATATCAACTGTCTGAACAGCATCAAAGAGGCTAAGGATATCCTCATGAGCGAGGATGACCCCGAGATGAAGGAGATGGCACGCGAGGAACTGGCTACCAACGAGGCACTACAGCCACAGCTGGAGGAGGAGATAAAAATAGCACTCATTCCGAAAGACCCGGAAGATGCCAAAAACGTACAGATGGAGATACGTGCCGGAACAGGTGGCGACGAGGCTTGTCTATTTGCCGGCGACCTCTTTAAGATGTACAAGAACTACTGCGAATCAAAGGGTTGGAATCTCAGCGTTACCGACTTCAACGAAGGTGCTGTGGGCGGATACAAGGAAATAGACTTTGCCGTTTCAGGAGCCGACGTCTACGGCACACTGAAGTATGAATCGGGCGTACATCGCGTACAGCGAGTACCTGTCACAGAGAGCAACGGACGTATGCAGACCTCGGCGGCAACGGTAGCGGTACTGCCAGAGGCTGATAAGTTCGAGGTGCACATCAACGAAGGCGAAATAAAATGGGACACCTTCCGCTCAAGTGGCGCAGGCGGACAGAACGTCAACAAGGTGGAATCGGGCGTACGACTGAGATATATGTGGAAGAACCCTAACACGGGAGAAACGGAAGAAATACTCATCGAGTGTACGGAGACACGCGACCAGCCAAAGAACAAGGAGCGCGCCCTGTCACGACTCTACACCTTCATCTACGACAAGGAACACCAGAAGTACGTGGACGACATCGCCAGCAGGCGTAAGACACTGGTATCCACTGGCGACCGCTCGGCAAAGATACGCACCTATAACTTCCCGCAAGGACGCGTCACAGACCATCGCATAGGTTACACCACACACGACCTGCAGGGATTCCTCGCCGGCGACATACAGGCCATGATTGACGCCCTCACAGTGGCAGAGAATGCCGAGCGCATGAAAGAAGCCGAACTATAACTATATGTGTGTCGCGATTTAGTCGCGACAAAAAAAATAAGAATTATGACAAGACAAGAACTGATACAACAGATCAAGCAGAAGAAAAGCTTCCTCTGCGTAGGACTCGATACCGACCCGAAAAAGATGCCGGAGTGCGTCTTCGACATGCACGACCCCGTGTTCGAATTCAACAAAGCCATCATCGACGCTACAGCACCCTACTGCGTGGCTTATAAGCCTAACCTGGCTTTCTATGAGGCATACGGACTGAAAGGCATGGAGTCGTTTGTGAAGACCGTCAACTACCTCAAGGAGAACCATCCGCACCATCTGATTATTGCCGACGCTAAGCGTGGAGACATCGGCAATACCAGTCAGATGTACGCACGCACCTTCTTCGAGGAATACAACATCGACGCACTCACCGTGGCACCCTATATGGGAGAAGACTCGGTAACACCCTTCCTGCAATATGAAGGGAAGTGGGTGGTGCTGCTGGCATTGACGAGTAATAAGGGCTCACACGACTTTCAGACCTCCCCTATCCCCTCCCAAGGAGGGGAACCAGAACGCCTCTTTGAGAAGGTGCTACGCGTTTCTCAACAATGGGGCACAACGGAAAACATGATGTACGTCGTGGGGGCAACACAAGGACGTATGTTTGAGGATGTACGCAAGGTGGCTCCTCATCATTTCCTACTCGTACCCGGCGTGGGAGCACAGGGCGGCTCGCTCGAAGAGGTATGCAAGTATGGCATGAACGAAGAATGCGGACTGCTGGTCAACTCGAGCCGTGGCATCATCTTCGCATCAAACGACGACAACTATGCTGAGGTGGCTGGTAACAAGGCTCGCGAACTGCAACAGCAGATGGCAGAGGAACTGAAGAAACACGGCATCGTAGAATAACAGATTTTTTTAGACTCCACCAAGTGAACGAAGCAAAGATTGTCAACGACCCCGTCTTCGGGTTTATCAAGATACCACGCGGACTGCTTTACGACGTAGTGAGGCATCCGCTTTTCCAACGACTGAACCGTATCAACCAGTTGGGACTGGCATCGGTGGTGTACCCTGGGGCACGACACACACGCTTCCAACACTCGTTGGGAGCCTTCCACCTGATGAGCGAGGCCATACTCAATCTGCAACAGAAAGGCATCTTCATCTTCGAGAGTGAGGCAGAGGCGGTACAGGCGGCCATACTGATGCACGACATAGGGCACGGACCGTTCTCGCATGTCTTGGAAAACACGCTGATCAACGGCATCTCACATGAAGACATCTCGCTCATGATGATGGAACAGATCAACAGCGACCTGGGAGGACAACTGAATCTCGCCATCTCAATCTTCAAAGACGAATATCCAAAACGCTTCCTCCACCAGCTTATCTCCAGTCAACTGGACATGGACCGACTGGACTACCTGCGCAGAGACTCGTTCTTCACAGGGGTGACAGAGGGAAATATCGGATCGGCACGTATCATCAAGATGCTCAACGTGGTAGACGACAGACTGGTGGTGGAACAAAAGGGAATCTACTCGCTTGAGAACTATCTCACCACACGACGGCTCATGTACTGGCAAGTCTATCTGCACAAGACAGCTGTGGGCTTTGAGAAAGTATTGGTCAACATGCTGACAAGAGCGAAGGACTTGGCACGACAAGGAAAGACGGTGTTTGCTTCACCAGCACTCGCCTACTTCATCAATAATGACGTAGACGCACAATGGTTTGCCGACCACAAAGAGGCGCTGCAGATGTACGAAGAACTGGACGACAGCGATATCTGGAGTGCCATGAAGGTGTGGAAACACAGCGACGACAAGATACTCGCTACACTGGCTTCCGACATGCTCGACCGGCATCTCTTTAAGGTGGAGGTACACGAACAGCCCATACCTGAAGAACGCATACACCAACTGAAAGAACAGATAGCCAAGAAAATGGACATCAGCCTCGACGATGCACACTACATGATGAGTGTCAACAGGATTCAGAAGGATATGTATTCTGTCGATGACGACAGCATCAGCATCCTTTATAAGGATGGAACCATAAAGGATATTACCGAAGCCAGCGAACTGCTCAACGTCGAACTACTATCGAAAAAAGTTCGCAAGTATTATCTTTGTTATCAGAGATAAACAGAAAAAATAAGTTGTATACCTAAAATTTATTGCCTTTTTCTCGCCCATTTCATTTTAATTTTGTAACTTTGCGCTCTATAAAACAACCTAATCTGATTTATGGAGTTTACAGCCAAACAAATAGCCGACTTTGTCGGAGGCCGAGTAGAGGGCAACGAACTTGCTGCCGTTAACACATTTGCAAAAATCGAAGAGGGTAAGAAAGGCGCTATTTCTTTTCTTTCTAACCCTAAATATACGCACTATCTTTACGAGACACAGTCGACTATCGTACTGGTCAACGAGGACCTGGAACTGGAACAGGAGGTCAATGCTACGCTCATCCGAGTGAAAAACGCATACGAGGCCGTAGCAAAGCTGTTGCAGCTCTACGAGTCGATGAAGCCTAAAAAGACTGGAATCGACCCGCTGGCTTTCGTTTCACCGTCAGCAGAGATAGGAAAAGATGTGTTCATCGCTCCCTTCGCCTATATCGGCGATAACGTAAAGATAGGAGACGGCTCGCGTATCTTCCCACACGTCACCATCTATGAGGGATGCCGCATCGGAAAGAACGTAACCATACACGCCGGTAGTGTCATCGGTGCTGACGGATTCGGATTCGCACCCAATCAGGAGGGATATGACAAGATACCACAGATAGGTATCGTTGTCATAGAAGACAATGTGGAGATAGGTGCTAACACGTGCGTAGACCGCTCGACCATGGGTGAGACACGCATTCACAAGGGCGTCAAACTGGATAACCTCATACAGGTGGCACACAACTGCGAGATTGGAGAGAACACCGTGATGTCGGCACAAGTGGGCATGGCGGGCTCGACAAAGATTGGTGCCTGGTGTATGGTGGGCGGACAGGCTGGCTTCGCAGGACATATACAGGTGGCTGACAAGACCTTCGTGGGCGCACAATGTGGCGTCATCAGCAACACCAAAGGCAACGGAGAAGCACTCATCGGATCGCCTGCCATGGACCCCAAGGAGTACTTCAAGGCAGTGGCTTACTGGAAACGCATGGGAGACCTCACCAAGGAGGTAAGAGAATTGAAAAAGGAATTAGCAGAACTAAAAGCAAACAAATAAGATATGAAACAAAAGACTCTGAAAGGCAGTTTCTCACTCTGCGGAAAAGGACTGCACACAGGACTGAGCCTGACCGTCACATTTAATCCGGCACCCGAAAACCACGGCTACAAGATTCAGCGTATTGACATGGAGGGAATGCCTTCCATCGATGCGGTGGCTGAAAACGTGATAGACACACAACGTGGCACAGTGCTCGGAAAAGGCGACATGAGAGTATCTACTGTAGAGCATGGCCTGTCGGCACTTTATGCATTGGGAGTGGACAACTGTCTCATACAGGTCAACGGACCTGAATTCCCTATCCTCGACGGATCGGCAATAAAGTACGTGGAGAAGATTCAGGAGATAGGCATCGAAGAACAGAATGCACCAAAGGACTGGTATGTCATCCGTAAGAAGATTGAAGTGAAGGATGAAGAGACGGGATCGTGCATCACCATTCTGCCAGATGACGACTTCTCGCTCACTACCATGTGCTCGTTTGAGTCGAAGTTCATCAACTCACAGTTTGCAACACTCGACAACATATACGACTATGCCAAGGAGATAGCACCGGCACGCACCTTCGTCTTCGTACGTGATATAGAGCCGCTGCTACAGGCTAACCTTATCAAAGGCGGCGACCTCGACAATGCCATCGTGATGTATGAGCGACAGACCACACAGGAACGACTCGACATGTTGGCCGACATGCTGCACGTAGAGCACAGGGATGCTACCGAACTGGGATACATACAGCACAAACCACTGGTATGGGAGAATGAATGTACACGTCATAAACTGCTGGATATCATCGGAGACATGGCACTCATCGGAAAACCCATCAAAGGACGTATCATCGCTACTCGACCAGGACATACTATAAATAATAAGTTCGCGCGCGAGATGAGAAAGGAAATACGTAAGCACGAGATTCAAGCTCCTTTCTACGACCCGAACGATGAACCGGTAATGGACGTGAACCGCATCAGAGAGTTACTGCCCCATCGCTACCCCATGCAGTTGGTCGACAAGGTGATTGAGATAGGACCTTCACATATCGTGGGTGTAAAGAACATTACCAGCAATGAACCCTTCTTCACAGGACACTTCCCACAGGAACCTGTCATGCCTGGTGTACTGCAGGTGGAAGCAATGGCACAGGTGGGAGGACTACTGGTACTTAACAGCGTAGAAGAGCCAGAACGATGGTCTACCTATTTCATGAAGATTGACGGCGTGAAGTTCCGACAGAAGGTGGTGCCAGGTGATACCATCCTCTTCAAGGTGGAACTGCTCGCTCCTCTGCGTCATGGTATCTCATCCATGCGAGGATATGCATTCGTGGGCGACCATATTGTTTCTGAAGCTACCTTTACCGCACAAATAGTAAAAAACAAATGAGTAATCAAATTCATCCATTAGCTATTGTATCGCCCGAAGCAAAACTCGGCGACAATAATATCATAGGTCCGTTCTGCGTCATCGATGCTAACGTGGTCATGGGCGACAACAACCATCTGCTCAACAGCGTCACTATTCATACGGGCGCTCGCATCGGTTCGGGAAACGAGTTCTTCCCGGGTGCCAGCATTTCTACAAAGCCACAGGACCTGAAGTTCAAAGGCGAAGAGACAACCTGTGAGATAGGCGACAATAACAGCATACGCGAGAATGTCACCATCAGCCGAGGAACAGCCTCAAGAGGCAAGACGGTGGTGGGTAATAATAACCTGCTGATGGAGAATATGCACATCGCACACGACTGCGTGGTAGGCAATGGTTGTATCATCGGCAACTCAACGAAACTGGCTGGTGAGGTGGAAATAGACGATAATGCCATCATCTCTGCAGAAGTGCTCATCCATCAGTTCCTACATATTGGAGGATATATCATGGTACAGGGTGGAAGCAGAACAAGTCAGGATATACCGCCATACATCATCGCAGGTAAAGAACCCATACGTTATGCTGGCGTCAACCTGATAGGACTGCGTCGACGCGGATTCTCGAACGAGACCATAGAAATGATTCACGACACCTACAGAACCATCTATGCTCAGGGCATCCTGAAAGAAGGTATTGCTGAAGCACGCGCCAAGTACCCTCAATCAAAAGAAGTAGAGTATATCTGTTCGTTTATTGAGAATTCAAAACGCGGTATCATCCGCTAATGAAAACACTTATTGTAATAACCGGTCCTACAGCCGTCGGAAAGACGACACTTTGTCTGGAGATTGCCAAACATCTTGGCATTCCTATCATTAATGCGGACTCCAGACAGATATATAAAGAACTGAGAATAGGAACGGCCGCACCTACCGAAGAACAACTGCGGCAGGTGCGGCATTATTTTGTGGGAACACTGGGACTCAACGACTACTATAGTGCGTCTATCTATGAGCAACAGGTGATGGCATTACTCGACGAACTCTTCCAGAAGAGTGACTATGCCTTACTCACAGGAGGCTCCATGATGTACATCGATGCAGTATGTAATGGTATTGACGATATCCCTACTGTTGACGATGTCACAAGAGATACGATGAAAAGACGATTGGCAACAGAAGGATTGGAGGCTCTCTGCGAAGAACTGAAACAACTCGACCCAGAACACTATGAGATAGTAGACAGACAAAATCCACGACGGGTAGTGCATGCCCTGGAGATATGTCACATGACGGGAAAGACGTACACATCATTCAGAAAGGCGGAACGGAAGCAACGCCCCTTCAACATCGTCAAGATAGCCATCAACAGAGAACGGGAAGAACTCTATACACGCATCAACATCCGGGTAGATCAGATGATAGAAGACGGACTGGTTGAGGAAGCAAAAGGTCTCTATCAACTGAGACACTTGAATGCACTTAACACAGTAGGATACAAAGAAATGTTTGCCTATCTGGACGGAACATGGTCGCTGGAGGAAGCCATAGAGAGAATGAAAGGGAATACGCGTCGCTATGCACGTAAACAACTGACATGGTTCAAGAAAGATCCTGAAGTCATCTGGATGAAACCTACCGACATAAAGGAAATAGAAGGGATATGTGGAATTCATTAACAGAAACACTTAAAAACATCAGACATATTCTGGGCAAACCATTTGTCTGGTATCGTCATCTATATATAGGCAGACCGTGGTACGTCAAACTGATTTCAGGCTTGGCTACATTCATACTTTCTATCATCCTGTACCTCGGAGCCGTAGACATCAACCTCTTCGGACTCTTCGGACAGTCACCAAGCATGGATGACATCAAAAATACTCGACCACCACAAGCATCGGAAATATATAGTGCCGATGGAGTGATGATTGGAAAACTGTTTAACGAAAACCGCACACCGGTAAAATACGAGGAAATAAATCCTGTCTTCTGGCACGCTTTGATTGATACGGAAGATGAACGCTTCTATAAACATAACGGCATTGACGTGGCGGCCTTCTTCGCTGCATTAAAAGACTATTTAATTCATCATGATGCGCGAGGTGCATCGACTATCACACAACAGCTGGCTAAAAACCTGTTCCGCACACGCACAGACTACTCTACAGGCTTGCTGGGCAATTTCCCAAGCCTCAGGATGTTAGTCGTAAAAAGCAAGGAATGGGTCACTTCCATGAAACTGGAATGGAACTTCACCAAAGAAGACATCTTGACGATGTATGCTAACACCGTGGATTTCGGATCTAATGCGTTCGGCATCAAGACAGCTTGTCAGACCTATTTTGGAACAACACCCAAGAACTTAAAGGCTGAGGAAGCGGCTGTACTTGTGGGAATGCTTAAAGCAACAACAACCTACAACCCGATACTCAATCCGGAGAATAGCATGAGAAGACGTAATATCGTGTTGGCTAATATGGTGAAAAACGGACACCTCACTAAAGCGGAATACGACTCACTTGCACAGGAACCAATCAAACTGAAGTATTCAGTTGAGAACGTTAACGACGGACCAGCTACCTATTTCCGAATGGCAGTGGAGAATCATCTTCTCAACTGGTGTAAGAAAAATGGCGTAGACCTTTATGCAGACGGGCTGAAGATATATACTACCATCGATACCAGAATGCAAAAGTATGCTGAAGAGGCTGCAAGGGAACAGATGAAGGAGGTACAACAGAACTTCAACAACCATTGGGGAAA
>Ga0310697_10002191_pt1 | contig 21175 bp, 16 predicted proteins | sample 172DNAGHGlowgp2_FD_203883 | JGI IMG/M metagenome (GOLD analysis project Ga0310697, IMG submission 203883) | Sheep rumen microbial communities from Palmerston North, Manawatu-Wanganui, New Zealand - 1728 DNA GHGlow gp2 (v2) (version 2) | ecosystem: Host-associated > Mammals > Digestive system >... | reverse complement strand
GGCTGCCGATCTAATGAGTTGGTCGGCGATTTCCAGTGCCTGCTCGCCGTTGTCGGGTTGCGAAATCCACAGGTTGCGGGTGTTGACGCCTACTGCCTCGGCATAGGAGCGGTCAAATGCATGCTCAGCGTCGATATAGGCGGCGATACCGCCCATCTGTTGAGCCTGGGCGATGGCATGTAGTGCCAGCGTGGTCTTTCCCGATGCCTCGGGACCATAAATCTCGATGATGCGTCCGCGCGGATAGCCGCCCACACCCAACGCTTTGTCCAGGCCAATTGATCCAGTGGGAATGACATCAACATCCTCGATGCTCTCGTCGTTCATGCGCATGATGGCACAGGTGCCAAAGGCCTTTTCTATTTTGGCTACAGCATTCTGCATCACTTGCAGCTTCATGGGATCCACCTCGATGGCGTGTGGCGTGTGGGGGGCTGTCTGGGCAACGTGGTTGCTCACAATGTCGGGTGTGGCGATGCTCAGCACCTGCTGCCCGTCAATCATCACTTCTTGTTTTAAAATTTGCTCAGTCATAGTCGTTTTTATTGATTGGTTTATAGTCGTTAGTTGCTTGCTTGCCGCGCCGTGGCTGCGGCATCGGTTGACCTTGACGATTGGGTCGAGGTGTCGTTTGACGATGCAAAGGAACAACAGATGGGTGCAAAAAGCTGGCACTCTTGGCATAAATCAAGTTAATACGACCGAAATTGTTTGACTTTCCCTAGAATTACTTGACAGATTTGAGAGCGATTAACTAAGTTGGTTTACACTAATCTTAACGTGAGTTCGATGAAAATAAAGTATTGATACTCAATTAGTCCGCTTTGTAGAGACGCAAAATTTTGCGTCTCTACATGGTGTAGATGGTAACTGACTGAAGGACAGAGTGTGATTTCGTCGAACTCACGTTAATCTTATGGTTCGCCTAAACCGGGTTGACGGGTTGTGATGAGAAAAAGCTAGCCGCGGCAGCGGGTTGGGCTGTCGCGGCTGTAGATGATGTTGCCAGCGTCGGGTTTTAGAACTCGGCGTTGTTGGGCGTGCGTGGGAAGGGGATGACGTCGCGGATGTTGGCCATACCCGTCACAAACAGGATGAGGCGCTCGAATCCCAGTCCGAAGCCACTGTGAGGCACGGTGCCAAAGCGGCGGGTGTCGAGATACCACCACATGTCCTTCATGGGGATGCCGCGGCGCTCGATCTCGTTCATGAGCTTGTCGTAGTCGGCCTCGCGCTCGCTGCCACCAATGATTTCGCCAATCATGGGGAACAAGACATCCATGGCGCGTACGGTCTTGCCGTCCTCGTTCTGCTTCATATAGAAGGCTTTGATCTCGCGAGGGTAATCGGTGAGGATGACGGGGCGCTTGAAGTGCTCCTCAACGAGGTAGCGCTCATGCTCGCTCTGCAGGTCCACACCCCAGTCAACGGGGAATTCAAATTTTTTCTTGGCCTGCTTGAGGATTTCGATGCCCTCGGTGTAGGTAAGGCGGACAAACGGCTCCTTCAAGACGCTGTGGAGGCGCTCGATAAGCGTGTTGTCATACATCTTGTTGAGGAACTCCAGATCTTCCTGGCAGTGTTCCAGGGCATAGTTGACACAGAACTTGATGAATTCCTCGGCAAGGTCCATATTGTCGGTGATATCATAGAAGGCCATCTCGGGCTCGATCATCCAGAACTCGGCCAGGTGTCGCGGGGTGTTGCTGTTCTCGGCGCGGAAGGTGGGGCCAAAGGTGTAGATGGCTCCCAGTGCGGTAGCACCCAGCTCGCCTTCGAGCTGGCCCGACACGGTGAGGCTTGTCGATTTGCCAAAGAAGTCCTTGGTGTAGTCGGTCTTGCCGTCCTCGGTCTTGGGCAGGTCGCCCAGATCAAGCGTCGTTACCTGGAACATGTCACCGGCACCCTCGCAATCGCTAGCGGTGATGAGTGGCGTGTGCAAGTAGAAGAATCCCTTGTCGTTGAAGAACTTGTGGATGGCAAATGCCAGGTGATGACGGATACGGAACACGGCGCCAAAGGTGTTGGTGCGCATGCGCAGGTGGGCCTTGGTGCGCAGGAACTCCAGCGTGTGGCCTTTCTTCTGCATGGGATAGTCATCGCCGCAAGTGCCGTAGATTTCGATGGTTTGGGCCTGAACCTCGACGGTCTGTCCTTTGCCCTGTGACTGGACGAGCAGACCCTCGACATGGAGGCTGGCGCCGGTGGTGATGGGCCTCAGCTCCTCCTCGGAAAACTTCTCAAGGTCGATGACGATTTGCAGGTTATTGATTGTGGAGCCGTCGTTCAAAGCGACGAACTGGACAAACTTGTTACCGCGGCGGCTGCGAACCCAGCCTTTAACGCACACCTGTTGACCCACAAGTGCTGGGTCAAAAATATCAACGATTCTAGTACGTTTCAAAGCCATTTTAGAATGATAAGATATTAGCTTGTTGTTTTTATAATTACCTTGACCCGACGTGGTGCCGGGCCAAGGTCGTGTATCGATGTTTATTCAAATGAGTTTTGTTTCAAGAAGTTAACTTCTTCCTGGGTGAGGTAGCGCCAGCGGCCGCGTGCCAGGTTCTTCTTGGTCAGACCGGCAAAGTAAACACGGTCGAGCTTGACCACGTGGTAACCCAGTGCCTCAAAGATGCGGCGCACAACGCGATTGCGGCCCGAGTGAATCTCGATGCCAGCCTGCTTGCGGTCGGTGGGTGAGACATAGCTCACGGCATCGGCGTGGATGGGACCGTCGTCGAGTTCAACGCCGTCGGCGATGTGTTGCATGTCCTCCTCGCTGATGGGCTTGTCGGTCCATACCTGGTAGATTTTCTTCTTGACATATTGGGGATGGGCGAGCTTGGCTGCTAGGTCTCCATCGTTGGTGAGCAGGAGCACGCCAGTGGTGTTGCGGTCAAGACGTCCAACGGGATAGATGCGCTCCTCGCAGGCACCCTTAACGAGGTCCATAACGGTCTTGCGGCCATTGGGATCGTCGCTGGTGGTAACGGTATCCTTGGGCTTGTTGAGCAGGATGTAGCACTTCTTCTCGGTGGTTACAATCTCACCGTTATATTTCACGATGTCCTTCGGGGTAATCTTCATGCCGAGTTCTGTCACGACAACATCATTGACGGTGACCAGACCCTTCTGGATATATTCATCGGCAACACGGCGGGAGCAGATGCCCGCATTGGCCATGAACTTGTTCAGGCGAATCTCCATGTTGGGATCGATAGCCGGCTCATCATAGATAATGCGTTGGGGCTTGGGTGTGAACCTCATCTGGGGCTTGGGACCATGCTGCTTGGGACGCTGCTGGTATCCACCCTGGCGCTGCTGGTAACCGCCCTGACGCTGCTGGTATCCACCCTGGCGCTGCTGGTAACCGCCCTGGCGCTGCTGATATCCACCCTGGCGCTGCTGGTAACCGCCCTGGCGCTGCTGGTATCCACCCTGACGCTGCTGGTATCCACCCTGGCGCTGCTGGTAACCGCCCTGACGCTGCTGGTATCCGCCCTGACGGGGCTGATAACCACCCTGACGGGGCTGATAACCACCCTGGCGGGGCTGATAACCACCCTGGCGGGGCTGGTAACCGCCCTGCTGATCGGGATTCATGTTATTGCCATCGGTATTGGAATCCTGTTCTCCTGCCTGAGGTTGCTGATAACGTTGCTGGTAACGGGGCTGGTAGCCACCCTGCCGCTGCTGATAGCGGGGTTGATAGCCTCCTTGACGCTGTTGATAACGGGGCTGGTAACCACCTTGACGATGATAACCACCCTGGCGGGGCTGGTAACCTTCTTGTTGCTGGTAACCTTCGGCTTGGGGAGCTGATTCATCTCCTTGTTGAGGTTCGTGGGCGCTGTACTCTACTTTTTCATAGCGCGCACCTTCATTGTTTTCCTCAAAATTGCTAGTGCTTTCGCCGATTCTAGGCCTTTTGGGCTTTTTAAGATTGTCGTCCATCGTTGTTTAGTTTTACTGAGTTTAAAAATGTTGTTAATCTTTAGCTACTTTGTCTCTACATTGGCCTCGCGGCCTTTCCCAAAATATAGTTATGTTTAAAATGTAGTCAATGCTGTAATGGTGGGCAGTGAGGGATTCGAACCCCCGACCCTCTGCTTGTAAGGCAGATGCTCTGAACCAACTGCGCTAACTGCCCAAAAGGGACTTCTCTACCGAAAAGACACCGCAAAATTACACCAAACTTTTTTCATGCGCAAAAAAACTTCAGTTTTTTTTATTAAAACGTGTGAACGTGGCATGCGGGAGTCTATGTAAGGGCCGAATGATGCCGATGAAATCTCCTATTGTGGTATTGTGTGGTTAAAGATTGTAATTTGATAATTCAAATTACTGGTATATAGTGTGTTGTGTATTTTGTGCGGTTAAAAAAACACAAATATGCGGTCAAAAAATCACAAAAAATCCTAACTGATTTTTGTGAATCTTATAATTTCATATACTAAATGTAAGTAACTTTGCAATACTTTTAAAATAAGACCCTCATTTGATACTTGAAAACTACCCACAAGCGTTACGATAGATGGCTGGATGAGCATAGCTTCAATCCAGCCCATTTTTTTTGGGGGGCACGAGCAAAGCACGAAAGCTGGGCTCATGCTTTTGGGTGATTTCGGTGTTGTGGATTCAATGGTTACGGAGCAGGCTCATTGTGTGAAAAAATGTTGTAGGAAGGGTATTTTTTTGTGGTTGGTGGGTGGTGATTGGCCGTTTTGTAGTAATTTAGCACCTTTAATAAAGATAAATATTCTTTAGATACCGATGACAATGAAACGTATTGTATTATTAATCACTGCATTAATGGCACTGACGAACTCGATGGCAGTGGCTCAAGAGCAGATGGCAGAGCAGCAGCCAGGCACCTTGTTCGCATATCCTCTGGCCCCCGATAGCTGCTCCACGCTTGAGGGGCGTTGCAATTACATCATCACACACTTTTGGGACAATTTTGACATCAGCCGCCCCATCACCGATGATGCTGCCTTTGAAAGGACATTTCGCGATTATGTGGACTTCTTTCGCTATGCTCATCGCAATGTCGTGTTGGGTTCGGTGCGTAATCTGGTCAATAAGGCCCAGTCAAATACTGCCAATTTGCTCAAGTTGGGAGAGATGGCCGAGCGTGCCCTCTATGGCACCGAAGCTGAATACTGGAGTGACGAGGTGTATGTGGCGTTTGTCAAGCCCTTGGCAGCATCCAAGCAGTTGCCTCGAGATGTGCGAGATCGCTATGCCGCCCAGCTTGCGCGCATCAATGCTGTGCAGGTAGGGTCGCAGCTTGATTTAGAGTATGTTGGGCTCGATGGCTTGAAGCATCGCTTGAGTGAATTGACAGGAGTCAAGTCCTATATTGTGCTGTTCCTGGATGACAGTACCGACAGTATGATTGGACGCTTGAGGCTGAGCACCGACGTTGCCCTCAATGCCTTGATTAATAGCGGTGAGGTGATGATGCTGTGCCTGAGCGTGAATAAGTATAGCGCTGAATGGGCCACGACAGCGGCAGGCTATGCCGACAATTGGACCATTGGGTGCAGCGAGGCCCTGGCACGTGATTTGGACCTGCGAGTTTTCCCATGTTGCTATGTGCTGGATGAGCAGCGCAATATAGTTAATAAGAGCCTGTCGGTCGAGGGGCTGATGTCGGCAGTGAATCCCAATTATTAATCTGCAATATATAACTCATTACTAGGAATATGACAGTATTTATCAAAAACCTGTTCCTTTACAGTGCTGGACACACCTACAGTAACTTGTCGCGGCTGTTCCTGCGGCTATTCACGGGTATAATGTTCTTGCAGCTGAGCATCAGGCAGATGCTGGACTTTGACACGATCGTGCCCAACTTTGGCGGCTTTTGGGGACTGGCGCCTGATGTGTCGGTGACAATCCTCGTGATAGTGGAGCTGCTGTGTGCCGTGTGCATCATGTTGGGCTTCTTGACACGTATTGCTGTCTTGTGCCCGCTGGTGTTAATGCTCCTGGTCGAGAACGTCATCATGTCATCAGACAAGATGCTGGCAGCCCAGCTGTTCAATTTCCATCCGGGTTATCCTGTGATGTTTATTGGCATTTTTATCTATATGTTGCTGGCCGGTCCTGGTAAAATCTCGCTGGATTATATCATTGCAGCCCATTTCACCGAGAACGCGACCGACGAGAATGTGCTCGATAAGGCATGAGGTGCCGGTGTGCATTGATGTGAATAAGTCCGGCCTGGGATGTGACACGATTAACCACAGAAAGATTTAGAAGGAATTGAAGACAGCTGTATTGATATCGGGAGGCGTGGATAGCGCTGTTGTGGTGCACCAGCTCGTGGAGCGGGGCGAGGACCTGCACTTGTTCTACATCCGCATCGGCATGGACAATGACGAGGGCGATTGTAGCGCCGAGGAGGACATCGAGATGTGTACCCTCATCGCGCGTCGCTACGGGTTGCCCTTTGATGTGGTGTCGTTGCATGAGGAATATTGGGATCACGTGATGGAATATGCCTTGCGCACGGTGCGCGAGGGGCTCACGCCCAATCCCGACATGATGTGCAACCGCATGATCAAGTTCGGTTTTTTTGAGCAGCGCTGGGGCCGGGAGTTCGACCAGACGGCAACCGGACACTATGCCACGACCGAGGTCATCGACGGCGTGAAATATCTAGCCACTGCAGTTGACCCGGTCAAGGATCAGACCGATTTTCTGGCACAGATCACTTATGACCAGTTGAAGCATGTCGTTTTCCCCATCGGAGGCCTGCCCAAGGAGGAGGTGCGCCGTATCGCCGTGGCAGCCCATCTGCCCAATGCCAACCGCCGTGACAGCCAGGGCATCTGTTTCTTGGGACAGATTGATTATAATGACTTTATCCGCCGCCACTTGGGAGAGCGTCCTGGCCCCATCATCGAGTTGGAGACCGGACGCAAACTGGGCGAACACCGCGGTTTCTGGTTCCACACGATCGGCCAGCGCAAGGGGCTGGGATTGAGTGGCGGCCCGTGGTATGTCGTGCGCAAGAACGTGAAGGAGAATATCATCTATGTGAGCAATGGGTATGGCACCACCAAGCAGTATGGGCGCATCCTGCGTCTCGACGAGATGCACTTCATCTCGGGCAATCCTTGGGAGGGCATGAGTGGGCCAGTGGACGTGATGTTCAAGAACCGTCACACGCCACACATGATGCGCGGCAAGTTCTCCCACATCGAGGGACGGCAATGGGTCGTTGAGAGCGAGGAGGATGTGCAGGGCATCGCACCTGGACAGTTTGCCGTGATCTATGACACTCGGGGTCACTTGTGCTATGGCAGTGGTGTGATTACCGCCTGAGCTCCATGGGTGACAAACAGTTTGCTTTATCGGGATGGAAAAAGCGCGTTTCAATAGGGGCATGAAGCTGCTACGGGCATTTGTGAGGCCTGTGGTTCAAGAGTTGCCGTTGTGGCTCACGATGCTGGTGACACTTGTTCCCATGACCTGGAGGAACTGGGATTATCATGTGCTGACGCTGCATGATTTCGCTTGGGAACTGATGGAGTTGACATTCACCAGCTTGAGTGTCGTGGCTGTTCCCGCAACGGTGTTGGTGCTGCTTGTGTCATCGATGAAGCATGGCCGCTGGCTCAAGTGCTTGCTTTACTTGATATTGCTCCCCCTGTGGCTGGTCAACCTGTTCTTGTGGAAGAATTTTAGCACGACATGGCTGCCGCAAATCATCCAACTGGTACTTGATACCAATCAGCACGAGAGCAGTGAGTTCTTGAGAACATGGATAGCCGCCCCAGGATCGCTGCGGGCCTATTTTTATACTGCTCTCACACTGGTGGCGATCATCATCGGAGAGCATTACCGCAAGGCCATCGCATCCTTCCTGTCACGACGTGTCCCCACAGCCGTTGTCGCGGTGCTGCTGGCTGTGATGCTCGTGTGGGGCGCCATGATGAGCCGTAAGTTTGTGATGCATTATGATTCGTTATACGAGGTGGAACTGGCTGAGATCAGGATGCAGAGCCCGGATTTGATTTCCACGCTTCATGCCTCGGCATTGGCACTCAAGTTCCAAGCCCAGGAGGCCGATGCGGCGGTTGACATGACCCTGCGTGTTGCGGCCAACGGTCCAGCGACCTGCGATGTTGACTCGATGGATCTGGTGCTGGTCATCGGCGAGAGTTACAACAAGCGTCATTCAAGCCTGTATGGCTACGAGCTCGACACGTCACCCCTGATGCGTGCCGAGCGTGACAAGGGGTTGCTCACGGTATTTACCGATGCGGTCTCACCTTATAACCTCACAAGTATTTCGGTCAAGAACATGCTGAGCCTCAATAGCCTGGGCCATGGCGAGCGGTGGTTTGAACATCCCTTCTGGTTCGCTGTGATGCATCATGCCGGGTGGCAAGTCGATGTGTGGGGCAATCAGCGTTACTTTATGGGCAACCTGATGTTTTCCACATCGCTCAACTCGGTGATGTTTGCTCCTGAATATGAGAAAAAGGTCTATCATGCTGTTAACGAGAAACTTTATCGCAGGGATTCGGCACTGGTCCATGATTATTATGCCGCATGGCAGCCTGCCAACCGTAATCTTGTGATTTTCCACTTGATGGGTCAGCATACGGCCTATGAATTCCGATACCCCGAATCGGCCAAATGGCAACGGTGGACGACCAAGGATTTGCCTCATGTTGATGCACCCTACATGGACGAGCCGCGACGCAAGGTTGTGCTGGATTATGCCCGCGCCACCCTCTATAACGACTATGTGCTGTCGATGATAATCGAGCAATACCGTGACCGCAATGCTGTGGTGGTGATGTTGAGTGACCATGGCGAGGAAGTGTATGATTACCGCGACTTTGTGGAGCGGGACCATAATCCCCACAAGACGCCCCAGATGGTTCATTGCGAGAATGATATCCCACTATTCATCTGGTGCTCGCCGGTTTATAAACGGCGCAACCCCGAGCGCTTTGCCGCTATCCAGGCCGCAGCGTCGCGCCCCCTGATGTGTGATCTTGTTGGGCAGATGATGTTGTGGCTAGGCCAGGTGAACAGCCCGTGGACCGACAGCACCCGCAATGCCTTGCATCCTGCCTACCGGCCTGCACCGCGCCTCATCTATGACGGCATCGATTATGACCAATTGGTTTCGGGCCAGTGATTATTGTTGGTCTGGCATGATAGGAAAGTTTAAAAAAATTTGGTGTAGTCATGAATTCTCGCTATTTTTGCAAACACTTTTATTCATCAGTGTTTAAGGTCATTTCTGGTATCAATGGATAACGAGAATCTGATAAAGCTTAAAGTGCTGGGCATCACCCGTAGTGAGGTGCAGCCTGGCGCCTATGCCCTCTTGCTTGAGAATGATGACAGCACGCCCGATGAGGCACGCCGCATCCCCATTGTTGTTGGCGCTGCCGAGGCTCAAGCCATCGCCATTAATCTAGAGCAGGTTGTACCATCGCGCCCCCTGACTCATGACCTGTTTGTGAGCATGTTTCATGTGTTTGGCATCGAGCTCCAGCAGGTTGTGATTTACAACTTCAAGGACGGTGTTTTTGCTGCAATCATGCAGGTGACCAACGGCACAACCACAGTGGACATTGACTCGCGCACGAGCGATGCCATCGCCATTGCCCTGCGCACAGGGGCGCCTATCTACACGACCAGTGAGGTGATGCGGCACACCAGTTATGAGTGGCGGCGTGACGGCCAGTACAAGCCGCACAAGCCCGTGCGTCTAGAAGACCTTCCGGTCGAGAAGCTCGAGCGTCGTTTGCAGCACTATGTCGATAAGGAAGAATATGAGAAAGCGGCCCGTGTGCAACGTATCATTGCTCAAAAGACCGGTTCAGCCCAGGGTGGTGTGGACTAGCGCCGCGCTGTTTGTGGGAGGCGTAACGCAAGATGAAATACTATTCAAAACAATTTAATATAGTTCTCTTATGAAAAATCTAAAGTTGAGACTCATCGTGATGAATTTCCTGGAGTTTGCCGTGTGGGGGGCTTATCTGACCTGCATGGGTAACTATCTGGGAAGTGCGGGGATGGGAGCCGAGATTTCGTGGTTTTATGCCATCCAAGGTATTGTGTCGATTTTCATGCCCACGCTCATGGGTATCGTGGCCGACAAGTACATACAGCCCCAGCGTCTGCTGGGTATCTGCCATGCGATAGCAGGCCTGGCAATGATAGCGCTAGCTTACATCGGTATGAGCAACCCCGAGCCCAATAAGGCGGTTTTCATTGCCATCTACACCTTGAGTGTGGCATTCTACATGCCCACTCTGGCCTTGTCTAACACGGTGGCATTCACCCTGCTCAAGGATAATGGCATGGACACCGAGAAGGATTTCCCGCCCATCCGCGTTTTTGGCACGATAGGTTTTATCGCCACGATGTGGTTTGTCAACTGTGCTGTGCTCGATGGCGGCAACTTCGGTTTTACCCTGGGCGAGAACGCTCACAAGTTCCAGTACACCTACATGCAGTTCATGGTGTCTGGTCTGCTGGGTCTCGTGCTGTTCCTGTACTGCATGACCTTGCCCGCCTGCAAGCTGGTCAAGAAGGAGTCCAAGTCGCTGGTCGAGTCTTTGGGGCTGAATGCCTTCAAGCTGTTCAAGACCAAGAAGATGGCGATGTTCTTCATCTTCTCGGCAATGTTGGGCATGTCCCTGCAGGTGACCAATGGCTTTGCAACACCTTATCTGACCCACTTCAAGAGTGACCCCGCTATGGCCAATACGTTTGGAGCCAACAACGCCACAATGCTCGTTTCACTTTCTCAGATAGCTGAGGCACTGTGTATTCTCATGATTCCGTTCTTCCTGAAGCGCTATGGCATTAAGGTGGTGATGTTGATTGCCATGTTTGCATGGGTGCTTAGGTTTGGCTTCTTTGGTGCAGGTAACCCGGCCTTCCCCGGTGTGATCCTCATCGTGCTGTCGTGTGTGGTCTATGGTGTTGCCTTCGACTTTTTCAACGTCTCGGGAGGTATCTTTGTGGACAAGGAGTGCGACCCCAACATCAAGGCATCGGCCCAGGGCTTGTTCATGTTGATGACCAACGGCTTGGGTGCTACCATTGGCACGCTTGCTGCTGGCGCGATTGTCAATAGCTTGTGCCACTGGACCGAAGACGGCTTCCTCGTGGGCAATACCCCCGCGAGCTGGAGCATCGCATGGTACATCTTTGCTGGCTTTGCACTGGTGGTTGCCGTGTCGTTCATGTTCCTGTTCAAGTACAAGCACGTGAGAGAAGAGAAATAACTTGCACTCAGGGTGTGTGCCGTGGCAGGAATCTCGGCAAAGGTGACCCTGATGGCGAAACACCTCACTTGATAACAAACAGTCAACGTTAAAGATGCACCGTTTCTATTGTCCTGACATAGCCGATACCATGACGCTGGGCGAGGAGGATTCCAAGCACTGCGTCAAGGTGTTGCGCATGGGTGAGGGAGACACCATCGAGGTGGTGGACGGGAACGGCATGTTATACACTTGCCGCATCACGATGGCGCACCCCAAGCGGTGTGCCATCGAGGTGCTGGACAAGCAACATCAACCTCCACATTGGGGACATCAGATTGTGCTGGGCATTGCGCCGACCAAGAACCTGGACCGCATCGAGTGGCTTGTTGAGAAATGTGTGGAGATGGGCGTGGACCGTATCGTCCCCATGCGCTGTCACAATAGCGAACGCACAGTGCTCAAAACCGAGCGGTTGAAAAAAATTATGGTATCGGCCATGAAGCAGTCTCTCAAGGCAACATTGCCCTTACTCGACGAGATGACCCCGCTGGAGCAGGTAGTGGCCGCCCCCTTTGAGGGCACGCGCTGTATTGCCTACTGTGATGAATTGTTGCCCCGTGAGGCCCGCCGAACCCTGGTAGAAGCCTATCGCCCCCACCAGGATGTGATGGTGCTTATTGGCCCTGAAGGTGACTTCAGTCCGCAAGAAGTTCAGGCAGCCTGTTCAGCCGGATTTGTTCCCGTGACTCTGGGCGATAGCCGCTTGCGCACCGAGACCGCCGGCATGATGGCTGTGGCTGCGATTCATGCAGTGGACCAATTCAAGGGATAGGCGGTCTGTTTTTTTATTTTAACAATTAGAGGATTAGATCATTATTATGTTGAACGAATTGCTGTCGTCACCGCGACATAACTTCTTCCTGCTTGCCGGTCCCTGTGTGATCGAGGGCGAAGAAATGGCTATGGATATAGCCGAGAAGGCGTTGAAGATTACTCAGTCGTTGGGTATCCCCTATGTGTTCAAGGGCAGTTACCGCAAGGCTAACCGCTCGCGCATCGACTCGTTTACGGGTATCGGAGACGAGAAGGCACTGCGCATCCTGCGCAAGGTGGGCGAGACCTTTAAGATACCGGTTGTGACCGACATTCATGAGCCGGTCGAGGCCGACATTGCCGCCGAGTATGTTGATGTGTTGCAGATTCCAGCCTTCCTGTGCCGCCAGACCGAGTTGCTGGTCGCCGCCGCCCATACGGGCCGTCTGGTGAACATCAAGAAGGGGCAATTCCTGGCTCCCGAGTCCATGCGCTTTGCCGTGCAGAAGGTGAAAGACGCGGGCAATGACCAGGTGACCATCACCGAGCGTGGCACGACATTTGGCTATCAGGATCTGGTGGTGGACTTCCGCGGGGTTCCTGTGATGCAGGCTTTTGCACCGGTGATCGTGGACATCACCCACTCCTTGCAGCAGCCCAACCAGGGTGGCGGCGTGACGGGAGGCCGCCCTGAACTCATCGAGACCATGGCACGTGCCGCTATTGCCGCTGGAGCCGATGGCTTGTTCCTGGAGACACATCAGGATCCATCGGTTGCCAAGAGCGATGGCGCCAACATGCTGCGACTTGATTTGCTCGAGGGCTTGCTCACCCGCTTGTCGCGCTTGCGCGAGGCCATCGTGGCCATCGACAACCTGTGATTGGCCTAGAATAAAGAAATCAGATTTTTGAGATGATAATAGAGAAAGTAACGCTTATGAATGCAAGAACGTTCATTCTGTCGATTGTTGCAGCATTGTGTGCATTGAACGCAGGTGCCCAAAGCAGTGACGCCGTCCTCCGTGACAAGATTACCAGTGCGGTGATGAAGGTCTATGACGAGGAACTGACCAAGAATCCCAACGATTATAACACATTGTTTGCACGCGCCCACCAGCATTTCTATAATGGGGAATATGTTTCGGCACTGGCCGATGTGAATCAGGCCATACTGCTCACGCCCAAGAGTGATAAGGAGCTTAGGTTTGATGAGCACATCCTGCGTGCCCGCATCAGCGATGCCCGCATGGATTATGCGGGTGCTTTGTCCGACCTGCAGATGGCTCAGGAACTGGAGCCCAAATCGCTGGCTTGCACCGATCTGATTGCCAAGACTAACCTTAAGGCTGGAAACTTGAACGCTGCCGAGAAGGCATTCAAGGCCATCCTGCGTGCCGAGTCGATGAACTACGATGCCATGTATGGCCTTGCCCAGGTCGAGTTGGCGCGTGGCAATAATCAGGCAGCAATCGAGCAGGTGGATAAAGCCGTTGGCCTGTTTCATGCCGAGCCTCAAGTCTATGTGAACCGTGCCGACATCTATTCCCGTCAGGGTAACGTCGAGGCGGCGGTGAATAACCTGTTGCGAGGTATGACGGTGGGTGATGGTGGCGTTGCTGCCCAGCGCCTCTTTGAGTTGAGCGACGTGCACTATGATGAGGTGATGCGCTCTCTGGCCGCTTTGGCCGATGCCTCTAGTGATGCTGGCACTTATCGCTATCTGCGGGCCAATATCGCCATGGATCATCTCCACTTTGGCCAAGCGTTGAGCGATTTCAACTATATCCAGCGCAACAACCTCTATGGAAGCCACGGGATGTATAACAACATGGCCAAGTGCTATCTAGAGCTGGGCCGCTTTGACGATGCGTTGAACTATGCTAACCAGGCCCTGAGCATGACTTCTTCCGAGCCGGAGTATTATCTGGTGAAGGCGCTGGCGACGTTTTATGCCGGCGATGGCAATAACCATGACGATGCTATGCAGGTGCTGGAAGAATGCTCGGCCATAGCGCCACAGTATGTGCCCATGCTGATGACCAAGGCCGCCTTGCTTGTCGCCAAGGGTCAGGAGAATGAGGCCCTGGGCTACCTCAATGCGGCAGTGGCTAACGAACCCGACAATGCCCAAGCGCTGATGACAAGAGGCCTGTTGCTCAAGAAACTGGATCTGGCCAATCTGGCTGTCAAGGATTTTAACACAATGATATTGCTCAGCGATGAGTCGTTTGACCTCAAGGGGTTGGCACTGAGTGAACTGGGACGCGACAACGAAGCCCTCAAGTGGCTGAACGACATCACTAGGGTGCAATTGCCTGGTGGTGAGAACTTTTATTATGCCGCAGTCCTGATGGCCATGAGGGGAGACAACTTCAAGGCTATGGAATATGTCCAGAAGGCACTCGACAATGGCTTTGGCAGTGTTTATCAGTTGAAGTATGACGTGCTGTCGCTTGTGGGTTTGTCCTCGTTGAGGTCTGATCCTGATTTTGACCTGCTCATCGAAAAGGCTCAGCAGAATTTTAGCTTTTAACCCTTTCTGGGAGCTCCCTTGGAGGAAGGGTTGCTCTTTTATTGCATTTTCAAAATGGGACGATTGGTTATGAGAGTATTATACGGTGTTGCTGCGGCATTGTCGCTTGTGGCAATACTGGCATCGTGTTCCTCAACCAAGCATGTCCCGCAAGGCGAACTCCTGCTCGATAAGGTCAATATCAACATTGCCGATCCTCGTCATGAGGTGCAGAAGACCGAGCTGGCCAATTACCTGCGGCAGAATGCCAACCACCGTGTGCTGGGCGGCCTTAAGTTGCAACTGGCCTTCTATAACATGTCGGGTAGGGATAGTAGCAAGTGGTATAATCGCTGGATCCAGCGAGTGGGTACCCCACCTGTCATCTATGACAGCACCTTGACCCGGGCAAGTGCCGACCAGTTGCACATGGCATTGATCAACCGCGGGTTCATGAACAACCGCGTGGCTTATCGTGTGGATGCCGATAGCGTCAAGCGCAAGGCCAAGGTCGATTATGATATCACCCTGGGCGATCCTTATTATATCAGGTCGATCTCCTACGAGATTCCTGATGAGGAGTTGTCCGAGATCATTCTTGCCGATTCTGCCCACTTCAATGTGCACACGGGTGACCTGCTCAATAATACGCGTCTCGATGAGTGGCGGCAGAGCATCACCGAGAACTTGCGCAACCATGGGTACTTTGCCTTCAACAAGGAATATATCACTTTCTTGGCCGATACCGCGGCGGGTTCACGTGCTGTGGACCTGACGCTCAATACCAGGGAACCCTACCGAAACGACCGGATGCCTTATTATACCGAGCACAGGCCGTTCTATGTGCGCCATGTGACTTATGTTACCCATTATGATCCGCTGGCCATGCACGATGAGTACTGGGGCGAGGATACCGTGTCGCTGAACACCGGCATTGAGGTCTATGAGGGTGCTGAACGCTACTTGCGTCCGCAACTGTTGGACGAGTGTAATCACATTGAGCCTGGTCAGCTCTACAATGTTGACGACATTAACCGCACCTATCGGGCGCTGGGGCGCTTGAGTGTCATCAAGCAGATCAACATTGACATTCGTCCTGTTGGCGAGGTGGATGGTGTGCTCATGGTGGATGCTTTTGTGCTGTTGCAGCCCGACAAGTCTAAGACCATCTCGGTTTCCCTTGAGGGCACCAATAGCGAGGGCGACCTGGGATTTGGTGTGGGTGTGGATTATCAGCATCGCAACCTGTTCAAGGGCGCCGAGGTGCTGAGTGCCAAGGCCAAAGTCTCCTATGAAAGCCTGTCGGGTAACCTGGGCGGCCTTATCAACAATAATTATAGCGAATACTCTACCGAGCTGGGTATCACCTTTCCCAAGTTCATGGCACCGTTCCTGAAGCGCTCTTTCAAGCGCAAGATACAAGCCTCGACTGCTTTCACCTTAAACTTTGACTATCAGGCTCGTCCCGAGTACACACGCGTCATCGCAGGTGGCGGTTGGCGCTACCAGTGGACCGAACGTAGCCGCCGCATGTCCCACACGTTGACATTGGTGGACTTGAGCTTTATCAGTGTGCCCCGCATCCAGGAGGAGTTCAAGAAGCGCATTAGCAACCGCTTGTGGCTTTATAGTTACGAGGACCACTTGATCATGCGCATCGGTTACAACTTTTACCGCACTAACAAGGCCGAGATGAATGTCTTGCAGATGGGACGGTTCCAGCGCAATGTGTTCACCATTCGAGCCAATGCCGAGACTGCTGGCAACGTGCTGTATGGCTTGTCTCACCTGACGCGACAAAAGGCCGATGAGGATGGCAGCTACAAGTGGCTGGGAATACGTTACTCCCAGTATGTCAAGGCCGATGCCGACTATTCCTTTACCCACAACATTGACCGCAGGCAGTCGGTGGCTTTTCATGTGGGCGCAGGTATTGCCATCCCCTATGGCAATAGCGATGTGCTGCCCTTTGAGAAACGATTCTACAGCGGTGGCGCCAACAGCGTGCGAGGCTGGGGCGTGCGCACCCTGGGGCCAGGCAGCTACAATAGTAATAATGACTTGAAAAACTTTTATTTCCAGTGTGGCGACATCCGCTTTGACGTGAACCTGGAGTACCGTGCCAAGTTGTTCTGGGTGGTCGAGTTGGGTCTCTTCCTGGATGCCGGTAACATCTGGACGATCAAGGAATATGAGAACCAGCCTGGCGGTGTGTTCAAGTTCAATAAGTTCTATGAGCAGATCGCGGCCTCCTATGGCGCTGGTATCCGTCTGGACTTCAAGTACTTCCTTGTGCGTGTTGACATGGGTATGAAGGCCCATAATCCAGCCAGTGGACAGGAGCATTGGCCCCTGTTTAGCCCCAAGTTCAAGCGCGACAGTGAGTTCCACTTCTCGGTGGGATATCCGTTCTAGAATGCTCGAGAGCAGGTGAATGAATAATAGATGATTACTCTATTGGGAATCAATACTAAGGGTGTGCCATCCAGGTACACCCTTAGTATTGATAATATGTTATTGCTGGCCGCTAGGCAACGGCAAAGATGATGATGAGCTCGGCGATCAGAACCCTCATGAACATTGTCAAGGGATAGACCGTGGCATAGGCAACGGCGGGAGCATCGTTGCCGGCGGTAGTGTTGGCATAGCCCAGAGCGGGAGGGTCGGTAGTGGCACCGGCGACAACACCCATAATCGTGCAGTAGTTGAGGTGCAGCTTGCCGCGGGCAACGATGACTGCCACGAGCAACGGAATGATGGTGATAAGGAAACCATAAAGTACCCACATGGCACCGTTGGCGCTCAAGATGGTGGACACGAATCGGCCACCGGCGGCGATGCCCACCGATGCCAGGAACAGGCACAGTCCCAATTCACGCAACATCAAGCTGGCTGCCGTGCTGGTATAGGTCACCAGCTTGACCTTATGGCCAAAGCGGCCGATGAGGATGGCCACTACCAGTGGGCCACCAGCAAGGCCGAGTTTCATGGGCACCGACATGCCTGGCAGCATGATGGGTATGGATCCCACGAGGATGCCCAGAAAGATGCCGATAAACATCGTGAACAGGTTGGGATGGTCCAGACGCTTGTAGCTGTCGCCCAGGCGCTTACCCAAGCGGTCCACATCCTCCTCGCGGCCCACGACGGTGAGACGGTCGCCCACCTGCAACGACAGGTTGGGGCTGGCCAGCAGCTCAACGCCGGCACGGTGGATGCGGGTGACGTTGACCTTATAGCCCTCGCGCAGGCGGATGGAACCGATCTTGTGGCCGATGATGTCGTTGCGGGTGACGACGATGCGCTTGCTCACGATACCATGAGGTGCTGTCTCGAGCTTCCAGTCAAAATCGACGTGGGGTCCGATGATGGCATCGAAGATGTCCTCGTCGTGGGCGCTCATGACGATGCGCAACACGTCGTCCTTGCGGATGATGGTCTCGCCCTGCGGAAGCTCGACGGTGCCATCTGCGCGCTTCAGGCGCGAGATCGTGAAATTGTGGTCGATAATGTTATGCAGGCGTGTCAGCGTGATGTCATAGATGAGCTTGTTGGTCACCTGATAGGTGACCACGTGGGGCTTGAGCTGGCTGTCTTCTTTCTCGCGCTCGATGTCGTTGATCTCCTTGTCAACGTTGATTTTGAACAGCATCTTGACGATGATCATCGACAGGATAATGCCAATCACGCCCAGTGGATAGGCGGCGGCATAGCCCAGCGACATCGACTCGTTGAGATCGCTCGCACGGTTGCTTACAGTCTCGATCAGGGCCTGCTGGGCAGCACCCAGACCTGGCGTATTGGTGACAGCACCGCTCATCACGCCCACTAGGTCGGTGATGTTGATGTTGCCGGCAATGAAGTAGATGGCGAGAGCCACCGCAACGTTGAGTCCCACGATGAGCATGGCGATACCGTTGAGCTGTATTCCCTCGTGCTTGAATGACGAGAAAAAGCTGGGACCCACTTGCAGGCCTATGGAAAAAATGAATAGGATGAGGCCGAATTCCTGAATGAACTTGAGCGTCGCTGGATCTACCTCGACCCCAAGATGTCCGGCAAAAATGCCGCAAAACAGCACAAACGTAGCACCCAGCGAAATGCCAAATATCTTGACTTTGCCTAGCAGGACGCCAATGGCTATAACGATAGCATAAATGAGGATGGTGTGTGCCACACCGTTACCTATCCATAATTCAGTGAACCAATTCATGATAGTTTAGGGTTTGAAACGTAGGGGTTTTTAGTAATATATATAATACACATTATGAAATGCGTATGCCGTTCTCGACGATGTCGAGGATGTCGGTTGGGTTGTTGACGATGACATTGGCATGATACTCAACAAGTTCCTTCTTGCTGCGGAATCCCCACGTCACGCCCACCGAGTCGATACAGGCCCGTCGTGCCGTTTCCATGTCCACGCCGCTGTCCCCGATGTAGAGTGTATCGGCCTTGGCAACACCGGCACCAGCGAGAATCGAGAACACCACGCTAGGGTCGGGTTTGACGTTTACCCCCTCGCGGTGACCCTCGATTGCAACAAATGGAATATCGGGGTAGAAGTGGGGTATGATTTTGTCAACGGCTTTCTGGTACTTGTTGCTGGCAACCGCCATTGCTACGCCCCTGAGGTTCAGGTCTTGAAGCAGTTTGGGCATGCCGTTGTAGGGCTTGGTGTAATCGGTGCAGTGCACATCATAGTACTCAATAAAGTCGCCCAACACGCGGTCCACGGTTTCGTCGTCGCGGGCATCCTCGGGCAACACGCGTGTCATCAAGCGGCGCACACCGTTGCCCACAAAGTAGGGGTAACTGGCCATGCTGTGTGTGGCATAGCCGTTGCGCTCGAGGGCATAGTTGGCGGCCTGTCCCAAATCCTCGATGGTGTTGAGCAGCGTGCCGTCCAAGTCAAATATCACTAATTTCTTCATTGTGCAATCTTTGTTTGAATCGACAAAGGTACTACAAAGTTTTCAGTTGTCGGTGCTCGGGTTTCAGTTTTTACCATCGATGGCGTCACACAAGATGTTCTCTTTGTCATCGGTAGCATGTTTGAGCTCATGCATTTCGGTGACACGATCGGCAGCATCGATGAGCCATTGCGGGGCATCGGGACCCGTGATAATGAGTTCCATGCCATCGGGTAATTGTTCCAGCATGTCGAGAATCTGCTCCTTGCCGATAAGCCCATGATGGATGGCAACACACAATTCGTCCATAATCATCATGTCAAACATGCCACTGTTCATGAGCGTCTTGCAGCGGTCCAAGCCAGCAAGTGCTGCGGCGCGGTCGTTCTCGTTAGGATGCCTGTATTCAAAGCCGTTGAATCCCAGCTGTTCGATTTGCAGCTGTTTGTATTCAAGGGCAAACTGACTCTCATGGCCAATTTCTCCCTTGGTGAACTGACCGATGTAAACCGACTTGCCATCGTTGAGCGCTTTGATGGCCATGCCCCATGCCGCAGTGGTCTTGCCCTGGCCGTCACCAGTATAAATCGTGATTAAACTACGTTTTGTCATGTTCATTGTTCTGTTCTTTTGTCTTGCCCTTCAGTATTGCAGTCATGCCGCCATGTTGGCAGAAAAATGTGAAATGCGGCATGACTGCGCCACTCAAAAACAAAAAGTTACTATATATTAATCTTTTATCTATCGTGGTAATGCGCAAAGCATTACACAATCAAGCTTTTTAGTAACTTTGACCGTGGCGCGGGCAGGGAACAATGACAATGTAATTAACTGCGATGGCTCGCAGCTTGGCAACGACGGCTCGCAGCGTTAACGTGCAGCGGGTGATGGCCTGTTGTGTATTGTCCGACCCTATTCCACGAGAGTCAAAGCAATAATATGTCCAACTTGGCAGGTCTTCTGGCTCATTCCATTGTCATGCGGCCTTCCCATCCGGCGGGCGGACAGTGACGCTAAATGATTGCGTGACAACTTGGTGGAATATACAGCAGCGGGTCTGCTCAGGATTCTCACCTGATTCCCTTTTAATCCGCAGCACGCCAAAGGGTTGCGCTTGCGGCACCAAATTTTCGGCTGCAAAGGTACTCAAAAATTTGGTATAAGCAAGGCTATTGTGAATATTTTTTCATCAGAAATGGGTTTTATAGGCTGGAGTGCAATCGTTTGCGCAAAAATTTGGGAGTGATTAGCTGAAAGATATGAAGGCGAATAGATTCAAACCATTAACTTTGGGGACAGCAAATTATAGGGATTGTCCTTTCCCGGCCATCTGAATAACCAAGATTAATCATGTTATACACTTTAAACCATATCAGAATATGAAAAAAACGCTGACACTTATTTTGTGGCTTGCATGCACGTTGATGGGGCTGCAAGCCAATGCCGCCATGTACATCGTGGGGGATGCCCCCTTTGGCGGCTGGAAGACCAATGCTGGCGTTGCGATGACGGCAAGCGGTAACACCTATACCGCCACTGTCGACATCAACGCCGAGGTCTACTTTGTGTTTGCCACTCAGTTGTGTTCGGGCAGCGATGACTGGAGCACCTTTGACAGCTACCGCATGGGGCCTCGTTCCAATGGTACCGTGGTCACGCCCGGCAACACCTACACCGCC
>Ga0310697_10002190_pt1 | contig 21179 bp, 18 predicted proteins | sample 172DNAGHGlowgp2_FD_203883 | JGI IMG/M metagenome (GOLD analysis project Ga0310697, IMG submission 203883) | Sheep rumen microbial communities from Palmerston North, Manawatu-Wanganui, New Zealand - 1728 DNA GHGlow gp2 (v2) (version 2) | ecosystem: Host-associated > Mammals > Digestive system >... | reverse complement strand
AAGAGGCAAACGGTTTGTCGAGGGGGCTTGTCCCTACTTTTTCGGGATGTCCTTGTTGGTTTAGTTTGAAAATCAACAAGATAATATGTTTTGGAAAAGAGGTTTGTCCTTACTTTTTTCCCAGCACATCGTGCACTTTCCAAGCTTGCGCTTTGTTCATTTTGAAGGTCGAAGTGCAGCGAATATCCTTCACCGAAGCTCCAAACAGCACTTCGTATTTGCCTGATGCCGTCTCCCAAGTAGAGTTTTCCTCGTTGAACGAGGCTAATTCGTAAGCCGAGACCTCAAAAGTCAAAGTCTCCGAAGCGCCAGGGGCAAGGAGTTTGGTTTTTCCAAAGGCTTTCAGCTCGCGAACCGGCTTCACCAAGCCGCCCGCAGGGGCGGAAACGTACATCTCCACCACCTCGCGACCTGCCACTTTGCCCGTGTTGGTCACGGTGACGGTGGCCTTGATGTCGTCGGCAGTGGCTTTCACCGAGGGCTTGCTATAGGCGAAAGTCGTGTAGCTCAGGCCGTAACCGAAGGGGTAGGAGACCTCTATATTGTTGGTTTGGGAGTGTCTGTAGCCCACCCCAATGCCTTCCTCGTAGTCGGTGAAGTCAACGTTCTTTCTTTCTCCTTTTTTGCCCGAGGTCATGTCCCATGTGTAGGGAAAGTTCTTCGACGAAGGGCTGTCCATGTAGCTGACGGGGAAGGTCATAGGCAGTTTGCCAGAGGGATTCACTTTGCCCTTTAGGATGTCGGCCACAGCGTTGGCGCCTTCCTGTCCGGGTGCCCACCTTGTTCTTTTCATGGCGAAGGATTTTACTCGATGGTTATTTTCTTGATGTCGATAGTGTTGCCACTCTCGATCTGCACGAAGTAAAGGCCTTTAGGGGCATTCCCAAGGTCGATGTGCTGTGTGCCGGCAGCATGGCTCATGGTCATAACGATTTGTCCCAACACATTGTAGATGGTGACATGGCTCTCTTCTTCCAATTCGAGGGTAAAGCGGCCCGTCGAGGGGTTGGGGTAGAGGACATTGTTCTTCGTCTCGCTTTCTACCACGGCGTTGACGATGCTGGCGCGCGGGAAAGTGATGTCGTCGATCCAGGCGCAGTCGGAGCCTGCCTGGTTCTCGCGGCTCTTGTCGTAGAGCCAGAGTAAGCAGTGGTGACCCGCTGGCAGGTCGAAACAGGCATAGGTCCAGTCGTTTTCGCCCGACCACCATTCTTTCTTTCTGCCGTCGACCATGAAGGCGAAGTAGTCGTAGTGGTATTGCGTCGAGGTCTTGAACCAGAAGCTGACTTCACCATCGACAAAGATGTCGGCGAAGATGTAGAGTTTGGACACTTCGTCATCGCCGATGGCGCCCGAGCGTGCACAGTAGGTGCCGCTATGCGCATCTTCGTCAGTGACCACCCAAGGTTGGTCGCCGGTGTGTGCCCATTCGAGGAAGTTGAAATCGCCACTTTCGAAGGTCTCCAGGGCGGTGCCGACGGAGAGGGGATGCTGCTTGTGGGTAGCATAGGCACCCGTAAGCAAGGCCATGTCCAAATGGAAGATGGTGCCGCCAGGGATGTCGTAGTCAGGGGTGAAGACCAAGTCAGCGGTGAAGTCTTCGCCAATTCCTACGTCGCCAATGTAGATGGTGGTCTCTTCCATGTTGAGACCCTCAATTGGGCAAGCCACGGTGAGATAGGTGTCGGGAGCGATGGCGTGCCCCGTGTTTTTACCGCTGACATGCATGACGATAGGCTCGCCTGGGTCGATGAAGCCGTTGCCATCTCCTTGGCTGTCGTCAATTTCGAATCCGGCAAATTGCAAGTTGGGGGCATGGGCTAGGAACGACCTTTGTGTGGTGTGTGTCACGTTGCCGGTGTAGGTGGTGAAATTCAAGGTGAAGATGGTTTGGTCCGGGATATTGTCGGCAATGTCGATAAGGCCGACTTGGTCGAAATGTTGTGTGCTGTTGGATTCAAATTCGTTGATGGTGAAATTGCAGTCGTGCGAGGTGATGTATTCGCTGTCGGAAGTGACATTGGCATGGACTTCAAACGCAGGTGCATCCCCTATGTTATAAAGGTTGCCGATAACTTTCAATTGCTGGCTGCCAAACATGGGCTCTCCTTCCAAATCCGCGATTTCGCCATACACAAACGGTTCGCTGCCATCGGTTCCGTTGACTTCAAAGATTTGTGGCCAAGCACTCTGCCCCGTGACAATCAACCTCATTTCGCCTACTACATTCAAAGCCGGCTCAAAATTGAGCTCAACGTCGCCGTTTTCGTCGGTGATACCTCTGGCGAGGAGTGTTTCATCATGGAATAGGCTGACGCAAAAGTTGCTTAAGGGTTGCCCATATTGGTTCACATTGACCGATGTGGTAGTTGTACCAGTCTTCAATCCTTGCTCATAGATCACATTGGGAGTGAAAGGTTCCTCAAACCAAGGATACAAGCCAGCGTCGCCCAATACATTGAGACAATAGATGTTCCAACGCATGCATCCGTTTTCTTCGCCATAGGCAGTCACCCAAGGCGCTGTGGCAATCTTGGCTTCGCGCAAGGCCATGCCGACGGAGGGGATGAGGTCGTGGCAGTAGGCGTCCACAAACTCGCGGTGGATGTGGGCCGCCATGCCGTCGCCCCACGGCACATACCAGCCGTAGCGTGAGTTACCCGTGGTGACCACGAAGCCGGTCTGGATGGTAATGAGCTTTTCCAATACGCAACTGCTAGCGAAATCGCCGCAGATGCAACCATGGGAGTGGAACAGCATGTAGTTGTGGTGGATGCCGTCGTTGCCCGAGAAGTAGTTGTCGTTCATCATGCTGCCTGTCCATCCAGCCACGATGTCGGTGTTGGCGTGGCCCACATGGTGGACGTATTGTCCGCCCGTGATGATGACGTTGCGGAATTCGCTGCCTTTGAAGTCATGTTGGGGAGTGGCATAGTAACGCTTGAAATTGTATTCTTCTGGATAGCCGTAGGTGGTGTAGTCGTAGTCGTTCACCTCGCCGATGAGGCGTTCCATATCGAGATCGCCATAGTAGCCGTCGCCAAGGTGCTCGGCGCCGAGGATGGGGGAGGTGAACTCACCCAAGACCGGAGTCTGAAGGTAGCTGAAGGTCTTGTGCATGATGGTCTCGAACTGTGCCTCGTTGTTGAAGGGCAGACGGCCAATGCCAATTTCAGGGAGCAGGTCGTCTTCGCCCACTTCGCCCCAGCGGTCATCGCCGTCGTCGTTGAGGGATCCGTCGAGGCAGGCATAGTACATGTCGGAGGGGAGTTGGTCTTCTTCGCCTTCCTGTGCCCAACAGTAGAGGAAACGGAACGGGACGATGCTCACATCGCCGCCAAGGCTTACCATCTGGATGCCGTTCGTTTCGTATTCCTGGATGATGTAGTTGCGGATTTGTTCCTGTGGGTCGCGACCCTCCATAGTGGCATAGATGTCTTCCAAGGCCACGATGCGGGTGCGGATGCCCTTGTCGTTGTAAAGGTTGAGATATTCGCCAAAACGCGGAACCCATTCCTCGGCGGTGATGACCAACATGTCGTATCCACCTATGGCGCGATTGCGATGGGTGTAGGTACTTAGCAAATTGGCGTTTTGTGCCAAGCGCTTGATGGAATGCTCGTTTTCGGGAGTGAGCCAAAGTTTGCGGCTATGGTCGTCGCGGCTAGTGGCTGTCTCAATGGTTACCGTCACGGTGCGGGCATAACTGACCTTACCCGTGAAGGGTGTGTATTGTACAGGCGTGAAGCCGCAAAAAGCGAAAGCTACGCCATTCAAGTATTGTGTATTGACGCTGCTGAAGTTTTGTGCAGGATAAACACTCCCCGAACGGTAGAGAGCCTCGTTTTTTGCGAAGGGAATCTCCTCTTCGTTGGATATGGGACGAGGCCGTTGGTAGGGATAGAGGTTGAATGAACCTTCCAATTCCACAAAGTCGGAGAAATCCACGTTGACAGCCAAGGCCTCTTGCCCTTGAGGCAGCATCAGGCTGACACTCTGCCAAGGCAGGGTGGGCTCGCCCACGGTGCCGTTGGGCAGGCAACCTTGGAATCCGATTTGTTGGTAGCCGTCGCGTTCGCTGACGACAGGCTGACTGAAATGATAAACGTGTTGGATAGTTTCGGCCTGAGCGAAAAGAGCCGTGACCAATAAAGGTAGGAATAGAATTAATCTCTTCATTTTAAAAAATTTGATTGCAAAAATACAACAAAAAATGAATGCGTCACGTAAGAAAGACCTATATTGTCGCTGAATTTTAGGATAAAAGTGATGAGGATGAGTGAACCATAGTTTTTTTTCCTAATTTTGCTCCTTTAAATAAAACTTGAACAAATGAAAAAGAATAGAGCCGCCGTAGTAGGTTACGGCAATGTGGGCCGCTTCGCACTGGAAGCCCTTGAAGCCGCCCCCGATTTCGAAGTGGCAGGCATCGTCCGCCGCAATGCTGACAAAACCATTGAACTCTCTGCTTATGAAGTGGTGAAAGATATCAAGGAACTGAAGGACGTGGACGTGGCCATCTTGGCTTGTCCTACGCGCAGTTGTCCAGAGTATGCCAAACAAATCCTGCCTTTGGGCATCAACACCGTGGATTCCTTCGACATCCATACTTCCATCGTCGACTATCGCCGCGAGCTGATGCCTATTAATAAGGAAACAAAGACCGTGAGCGTCATCGCTGCTGGCTGGGATCCAGGTTCGGATTCCATCGTCCGCACCTTGATGCAAAGTTTGGCACCTAAAGGCTTGTCGTACACCAATTTCGGTCCTGGCATGTCGATGGGTCACAGCGTCTGCGTGCGTGGCAAGAAAGGCGTGAAAAACGCCCTTTCCGTTACGATTCCGCTGGGCGAAGGCATCCACCGCCGCATGGTGTATGTGGAACTGGAAGAAGGAGCAACGCTTGAACAAGTGACCAAAGACATCAAGGCCGACCCGTATTTTGCCAATGACGAGACCCATGTGTTCGCCGTCGACAGTGTCGACGCCGTGCGCGACATGGGGCATGGCGTGAACCTTGTGCGCAAAGGTGTCTCTGGTAAGACTGCCAACCAACGCTTGGAGTTCAACATGAGCATCAACAATCCCGCTTTGACGGGTCAGGTGCTGGTCAACGTGGCGCGCGCCACGATGCGTTTGCAACCAGGCTGCTATACGATGGTGGAGATTCCCGTCGTCGACATGCTCCCTGGCGACCGCGAGGAATGGATTGGACGTTTGGTTTAATTGGTGCAATGAATCACAAAAACAGACCTCAAACCGTCATTGAGGGCTTGACCCGCAATCCCCAGCACGATAGGGATTCTTCTTCGCGCTTGGGAGATGGCGGATCCTTGTCCGCCATGACGGTAAAGAGTGTATTATTGTCCCTCTTTGTGGTAGTGTGTTTGTTATTGTCTTCCTGTTCCAAAAAGCAAGACAAAGTGGAAGCATTACTCTCGCAGATGACCCTCGAAGAGAAGTGTGGCCAGTTGTCCTGCCCGATAGGCTTCAATTTCTATGGCAAGGAAGGCGATTCACTTTGGCTCGCTGAGGATTTCATCGGAATGATGGACACGCTGCCGCTGGGCTCATGCTGGGCGGTGCTTCGTGCCGACCCGTGGTCGCGGAAGACTGTGGAGACGGGTTTGAAGCCGCGCGAATCGGCGAGGCTGTTGAACATGATGCAACGCCACGCTGTGGAAAACACGCGACTTGGTATCCCATTGCTGTTTTGCGAAGAAACGCCCCACGGCCACATGGCGGTAGGTACCACAGTTTTCCCGACGGGCATCGGCCAAGCCAGCACATGGGATCCAGAACTGCTTAAGCAAATGGGCGAGGTGATGGGCAAGGAGGTGCATCTTCAAGGTGCACAAGTCGGTTATGGTCCCGTCCTCGACATCGCCCGTGACCCGCGCTGGTCTCGAGTGGAGGAGACCATGGGCGAAGAACCCTATCTTTCGGGCATCTTGGGTGAGTACATCGTGCAAGGAATGCAGAAAAATGTTTGCGCTACCTTGAAGCATTTGGCTGCCTACGGCATTCCTCAAGGAGGACACAATGCCGCCACAGCGGAAGTCGGCCCCAATCGCCTGATGTCGGATTATCTGCCTTCCTTCGAACAAGCCATCAAACGAGGCCATGCTAAATCCGTCATGACTTCCTATAACACCATTGACGGCGTGCCTTGCTCGGCCAACTCATGGTTGTTGCAGGACATTTTGCGTAAATCATGGAATTTCAATGGCGTGGTCTTTTCTGATTTGAATGCCGTCAACGCCATTTATGCCACACAACGCTTGGCCGCCGACCCCGCCGAAGCTGCTGCCATGGCTTTGAAAGCAGGTGTCGATATTGATTTAGGCGGTTACAACTATGGAGGTTTCCTGAAAGAGGCCTTGCAACGCGGTCTCGTCAGCGAAAATGACATTGACCGAGCTGTGCGCCATGTGTTGCAACTCAAGTTCAACCTTGGCTTGTTTGACAATCCATACGTTGATGAGGCATTGGCCGAGGCCGAAGTCGGCACGAAAGAAAACGCCCAATTGGCCAAGCAAGTGGCTTTGGAATCAGCTGTTCTGCTGAAAAACGATGGCATTTTGCCCTTTGGCGAGAACATTAAAAAGGTTGCCGTCATCGGGCCGAATGCCGACAATATGTACAACCAGCTTGGCGACTATACCGCGCCTCAAGACCCCGACCGCATCGTGACCATGCTCGAAGGCATCCGCGAAAAGGGCAGGGCAGAGGTGACCTACGCCAAAGGCTGTGCCATCCGCGACGAAAACGATGCCGACATCGACGAGGCGGTCAGAATCGCCAAGTCCGCCGATGTGGTGGTGTTGGTTGTGGGTGGCTCTTCCGCTCGCGATTTCAAGACGAATTATGAAGACACAGGTGCCGCCATCGTCAGCAAGTCCATTTCCGACATGGACTGCGGCGAGGGCTACGACCGCTCCACTTTGAAATTGCTCGGCAAGCAGGAGGAACTGATGCAGCGCATCTATGCCACAGGCAAGCCTGTCGTGACCGTCTACATCCAAGGTCGTCCTTTGGACATGAATCTCGCCGCCGAGCAATCCAACGCCTTGCTGACCTTGTGGTATCCAGGCATGGAAGGCGGTTCCGCCTTGGCCGACATCCTTTGGGGCGACTACAACCCCGCTGGCCGTCTGCCGATTTCCATTCCTCGTTCGGTGGGACAGATCCCTGTCTATTACTCCCAACCCGCCACGGGTGATTACGTGGAGGAATCGGCAAAGCCGCTTTATCCATTTGGCTATGGCTTGAGTTATACCCAGTTCGAATACAGCGACTTGTATGTTTTCGAATTGAAGGAGAGACCAGGGTGGTATTCTGTTGATCTCCTCGTCAAAAACATCGGACCATGCGATGGCGACGATGTCGTGCAGGTCTATGTTCGCGACGAGGTGGCCAGCATTGCCCCAGCCTCAAAACTGTTGAAAGGCTTCCAGCGCGTGCACATTAATAAAGGTAAATCCAAAATGGTCAGTTTCATAGTCATACCTGAGGCCTATTCACAAGAAAAAGGCTGGCACATTGAGCCGGGCGATTTCACTATTATGGTAGGCGAGAGCTCGGAAAACTGCGCGCTTTCCACTACTGTTGAAGTAAAGTGATTAGCTTACCTTCACATTCACAATCCCATCCCTGTCGCAACGCACCACGATGCGCTTGTACTCGGTCTTGCCCTCGTAGACACATTGGATGACGAAGGTGATGTGGTAGACCTTCTTGCCTACGATGGGTTTGTATTCGTTGTCTTCCCAGGTGCCCGAGAGCGGGAAGCTCGGGTTGTCCATCTTGCGGGTGTATTCCGTGAGGTTGTAGCGCAGGATGTCATTGATACCTCTGAGCGGGTAGGGGCTGGCCTTCGCCAATTCACTGGGCCAGAGTTGCACTTTTTTTCGGTAAAGCAATACCTTCTCGTCTTTGCCGCTCACCTCGGCGAAGAGGGCGTTGCGGCTACGAAGTTGGATGACCTCGGGGATGATCTTGTCGCTGTCGATGAAGTCGACGCTGTCCTTGCTCCAACCGATGTATCTTCCTTTGACACGAAAATCCGTCCGCGTGTCAAAGACTTTGTTGCTGACACGTTTGGCGAAGAACAAACGCAGCCAGTCTTTCAGCCTGTCCTTAAACATATAGCTGATTACCAATGCGATAAGGAAAGGCAGAGTGAAGTTGCCGTATCTTTGTTGGAAGAAAAACGACGACAGGGTGGCCACCACCATGGCAGCACCTGCGGCGAGGCTGTAGAGAATCTGCTCCACGAGGAAGGTGTTCTTGCGTTTAGTGGCGTTGAGGTAGAGGTCGCTCTCACTAAATTTCTTGAGCAGGCTGGCGCGGAAGACGAAGTCCTCGTTGCCTTTTTCGTCGTCGACCTTAACGCTGAGATAGCCGTTCTGTTCACGATAGGCTCTCTCGCCGAACAGCAATTCCTTGAATTGTGCTTCGATAGACGGATACTCCTCGGGATGGTTGATGCGAATGGCATCGCGCAGTCGGTAGGTGTATTTTTCCAACACGTTGCTCAGAAACTCGTCACCATAGGAAAAGACCTGTCGGGTTCGGTCGGTGGCATTGTCATCGCTCAGTTGGTTGAAGAGGTCGCGGAACCGTTCCAATATTTTGCGCCCGTCGCTGAGGAATCGTAGGCATGCTTCTTTCCTCGTGGCAGCATCGGGTTGTTGGGAGGCTGAGAAACACGCGTCGCGGAAGGCACTCTTGGCGATGGCGCAATACATTCTGATGGTATGGGTGAGGTCAAGCGTGTCGTCGGGTGCAGCTTGCAGGTCGTTGAAATTGGTCGTGAGTGCCTGACTGGGCAGCAAGGTGTCGTCTGTGGCCAGTTCATGCATTCCATACGAAGGGGTGATGAGTCTGACGCCCGACTTGAGGTCGCGGTAGAAGTCATCCTTGCTGTACTTGGCCGCGTTGATGTCGAGACTATTGGGCACAAAAATCCACGTATTCATCACGTAGTCACGGTATTTCATGGGTTTTGTGGCTTGCTCCGTGTTGAATCCCACCTTGAATTCCAAGGTGAATTTGTCGTGGATTTTTGTGCTCAAGTCTATCATAACTCAGTCTTTTTCGTATTCATCGTAAAGGTTAAACTGCTCGGGATGTTTTCCCATGACTTTTCGGGAACGGTAGTAATCCCAAATCTCGGCCAGATCTTTGTCATAATCGCCTGAAGGATAGATGACTTTCTCAAGCGAACAGAGTTTCTTCTTATAATCGATGAAGCCAAGGGCAATCGGTAAATGGGCGCCTTCTGCAATGACATAGAACCCCTTTTTCCAATGTTTTACCTTTTTGCGCGTGCCTTCGGGGCAGATGACCAGATGGGTGTTTTCGCATTGGCTGAACATCTCGACCATTTGTTCCACAAGGTGGTTTTGGCGGCCACGGTCGACGGGGATGGCACCGAGTTTCTTCAACGGACGACTCAAGATGCCGCCGCAGTATTGGAAGAACTCGACTTTCATCATGGCCTTGAAATTGATGCCTTGTGCCCAATAGAAGGCTAGCCCGATGAAGAAGTCCTTGATGGCGGTGTGAGGCGCCACGATGCAGACGGCGTTGCCGAGGTCAGGATAGGTGTTGACCATCTTCCAGCCGCCGAGCTTTAATCTAAGTCTTCCAATGAATTTTTTCATAATGCGGAATTAGGAATTAGGAATGCGGAATGGCGCAAAGCAACATTGGTTATTTCCGCTGATTCTTTGTAATAGCTACTAAAATGCTCAGTAATTCTTCGCATTTTTCGTTTAAGTCATTGAACATTTCGTCAGGAAGGTAATCTGTAGCATGTATGATGTCAAGCCAATAACTTGTTTCGCTTGCTTCTTTCAAAGCAATGCTCATTTTGGCATAGAAATCAGGTTTGGTTTGTGCCCTAACTCCTTCTGCTACATTGGCCCCAATACTGGTTCCGGCACGTAGAACCTGCTTAGACATAACATATTCATGCTTCTCTTCACATAACCATTGGTATGCTCTGATGATATCAATAGCAAAGTCTCTGCTTTTTCTTTTTATAACATTATCTTCCATAGTTTGTGGTTTTAATCATTCCGCATTCATCATTCCGCATTCCTAATTCAAATTACCAAATGTTTGCACGTTCTTCAGGTGCGATATACATGCCGTTTCCGGGCTGGATGTCGAAGGCCTCATAGAAATGCGGCATCGAGCCGAGGGTGCGGTTGACACGGGCTTCGGCAGGCGAGTGCACGTCGGTCTTCACCTGGCGCTCGATGTACTTGTCGCGCGAGTTGTTGCGCCAGATGGTGCCGTAGCTGATGAAGAAGCGCTGAGCAGGCGTATAGCCGTCGATGCTTTGGTTGGCCTTGGCCTCTTCAGTCATCTGGTAGGCATCCCAAGCCACATTCAGTCCACCGAGGTCGGCGATGTTTTCGCCAAGGGTAAGTTGGCCGTTGATTTGATAGCCTCTCACTTGAAACTCGTTGAAGAGCTTGGCAAGTTGTGCGGTGCGTTCGTTGAACTTTTTGGAATCTTCCTCGGTCCACCAGTTGTTGAGGTTGCCTTTTTCGTCGTACTTGCAGCCTTGGTCATCGAAGCCGTGGGTCATCTCGTGGCCAATCACCACGCCGATGCCACCGTAGTTGACGGCGTCGTCAGCGTCCATATTGAAGAACGGAGGCTGAAGAATAGCGGCGGGGAACACGATTTCGTTCATCTCGGGGCTGTAGTAGGCGTTGACGGTCTGGGGCGTCATGAACCACTCTTGCTTGTCGACGGGTTTGCCGATCTTGGCCATGTCTCTTTCGTTCTCGAAGCGGATGGCGCGGTGTACGTTCTGGAAGTATGATTCGGGCGTGACTTCATACTTGCTGTAGTCCTTCCACTTGTCGGGGTAACCGATCTTCACGTTGAAGGCATCGAGTTTGACGAGGGCTTTGGCTTTGGTCTCGTCGCTCATCCATTCAAGGTTCTTGATGCGTTCGCCCAAGGCGATGCGCAGGTTGCCGACGAGGTTGAGCATGCGCTCCTTGGCTTCGGCCGGGAAGTGCTTCTCGACATAGAGTTGGCCAACGGCTTCGCCAAGGCAACCTGAAGTAGCGTCAAGGATGCGGCGCCAGCGGGGCTGCTGCACTTCTTGGCCATAGAGGTATTTGCCATAGAAGTTGAAGTTCTCGGCGTCGAGGTCGCTGCTCAACATGGAGGCGCTGCCGTGGATGACTTTCCAGCGCAGGTAGTCCTTGATGGTGTTGAGGTCGGTGTTGCGGATGACCTTGTTGAGGTTGGCGATGAAGTCAGGCATGGCCACGTTGAGCGTGTCAAACGAGGGAGCGCCAGCGGCTTTGAAATAGTTGTCCCAGTTGAAGACAGGGGTCGATTTCTGCAACTCGGCACGGGTGCGCTTGTTGTACAAGCGGTCGGGGTCACGCATCTCCACGCGGCTCAACGAGTTCTTGGCCAGTTGGGTCTCCAAGTTAAGGATGGCCTTGGCTTTCTTGGCAGCCTCGATGGAGTCGGTGCCGGTGAGTTGGAACATCTTGGTCACATGCTCGACATACTTGTCGCGCATCTCCTGCGACTCTTTCGTGAGGTAGTCGTCGCGGTCGGTGAGGCTCAAGCCGCCTTGGTAGAGGTGCATGATGACCATTTCGGCATTCTTCGGGTCGGAGCTACCTCCGGCGTTGAAGAAACCGCCGATGCCGTCGCTGTGGAGCTTGCCCATCAGCTCGGCCAAGTCGGCCTTGTCGTTGAGGCCGTCGATCATGTCGAAATAAGGTTGCAGTTCGCTATAGCCGCGAGCGTCGATGGCGACCGTGTCCATGCCTGCATTGTAGAAGTCACGGATCTTTTGGGCTACGCTGCCTTGCGTGGCGCTGGTGTCTTGCGACACCTCATTGATGATGTCTTGGATTAGCAACTCGTTGCGTTGGTCGATCTCGGTGAAGGCTCCGTAGGTGGAGTACTCTTCCGGAATCGGGTTGTTCTTCAACCACTCGTTGTTGACGAAGCGGAAGAAATCATCAGCCGGGTTGATTACGGTGTCCATGTTGCTCAGCTCGATGGCTGGAACAACTTCTTTTTGGGGTTCTGGTTCAGGTGTCTCGACTGCTTTTTCGGCGCAGCCTGCTGCCATTGTACATAATGTCATCATGGCGATAATGTGTTTTTTCTTCATTATTATGTTATTTAAAGATTTAAGATTCAAGATTCAAAGATTTGCTATTGGCGGCTGGCTACTGGTCATTGGCAGAAACCAACATTGAGGAAATTGCCCGCAATGACGTCTTCGGTTGAAGCTGCCAGAAGCCAGAAGCCAAAGGCCAGAAGCAATTCAACATTGACTCCGTCGAATGCTTCGCATTTCATCATTCATCATTCCGCATTCATCATTCATCATTATTACAAATCTCCTTCCAGTTTAAGTTCCGTTTGCAAAGTCCTCAAAAACGGCCTTTCTTCCACCATCTTTTCGAATTTGTCCTTGTCGGTGTAGGCTTCTATCTCTGCAGGGTGTTCCATTACCTCTGGCTTCAGTGCGAACTGGTTGTTGTGCAGACTCTGCTTTAGGTGATGCTTTAAAGCGCTAATACCCTCTGTGTCGTATTCGAAGAGGAGGTTGTCGACGCTGAAATGTATTTCTGTTGCGCCAATTAACTTTGGAGTGTATTTGCCTAATGCTGCCGTAAAGTTAGGCGAGATGGCCTTGTAACGGTTGATAAAATCTGCCCATGAGGCGGTTAGTTGCTCTTGTGTAAAAGGCGTGTCCCAGGTTTCTTCTTTTTCTTTTTCCTCTGCTTGTTGCTTTGCCTGCTGTAGGGCCTTGTTGATGCTAATGCTGCTCGTGGTGCCACGGGGTCGGATTACTGGCTGAGCGGATGTTGGGCCTGCTGAAACAGGAGAGGTTTGTTGTTGAATTGTTGGTTGTTGAACTGTTGAATTGTTGGGTTGAGATTGTTGAGGTTTTTGTGCTGTGGGCGGCCCTTCGACCCTACGAGGGGCATCGGTAACTGCGGGCTCGGGGACCTTTGTAGCAGCGGACGTTGAGCCCGTTGAAACGCCGCTAGGTATGGTAGGGTTTGCGGTTTGCGCTGGCCTATTCTGAGGCATCTGCACGGGTTGAGCCTGTGCCGTAGGCATGTTCAAAGCCTGGCTGCATAAGGCGCACGTCTTCAACAAGGCAATCTCCAGATGCAGTCGCTTGTTGTTGGCAGCCCGGTAGTCGATGTCGCACTTGTTGTTGATTTCCAAGGCACGGATGAGGAAGGGCATGGGGCAGGCTTGCGACTGCGTCAGATAACGTTGACGCAGTTGCTCGCTGACTTCCAAGAGTTGTACGGTAATCGGGTCTTTGCACACCATAAGGCTCCGCAGGTGGTTGCCCATACCGTTAATGAAATGCTGCGGTTCAAAGCCTTTGCTGATGATGTCGTTCAAGATAAGTAGGATATCGCTGGTCTCGCCGCGCAGGATGTGGTCGACGATTTGGAAATAATAGTCGTAATCCAACACGTTGAGGTTGTCGATGACATCCTTGTATGTGATGCTCTTGCCTGAAAAACTCACCATCTGGTCAAAGATGGAAAGCGCGTCGCGCAAGGCGCCATCGGCCTTTTGGGCGATGATGTTCAAGGCTTCGGGCTCCGCGCTGACGCCTTCGCTTTGAGCGACATAGGCCAAATGTTTTGCGATATCATCTGTTGTAATACGCTTGAAATCAAAGATTTGGCATCGTGATAGGATGGTCGGGATGATTTTATGTTTTTCCGTGGTGGCAAGGATGAATTTGGCGTACGCTGGAGGTTCTTCCAAGGTCTTCAGGAAAGCGTTGAAGGCGGCCGCCGAAAGCATGTGGACCTCGTCGATGATATACACCTTGTATTGTCCGATTTGCGGAGGGATCCTCACCTGGTCGACGAGACTTCGGATGTCCTCGACCGAGTTGTTGGAAGCGGCATCCAATTCGTAGATATTGAACGACGCATTGTTGTTGAAGGCTCGGCACGACTCGCATTCGTTGCAAGCCTCCATGTTCTCGGTAGGGTTGAGACAGTTGATGGTCTTGGCCATGATGCGGGCGCAGGTGGTCTTGCCCACGCCACGCGGACCGCAAAACAGGAAGGCTTGCGCCAAGGTGTTGTTGCGGATGGCATTCTTCAGTGTGTTGGTGATCGAGCCTTGACCCACGACAGTGTCGAAAGTCACAGGTCTGTATTTTCTAGCGGATACGACGAAATTTTCCATATCGGGTAAGCCTTTTTTAAACCGACAAAAATACGGATTTTTCGCGTTCCATTGGCGAATTGGCAACATTTTTCCATTGATTTGTCTTTCGTATCGAAAATCCTTTTATTTTTGTGCCTATGAAATTGTTGGTTCTTGTCCCCAAGCTCACCGGTCGAGTGATGTTTGTCTTCGATTTGATGCTCAAGCAATTGTTGGGCCTCGAATTTGATATTGTCACCGATGCCGACCAATTTAAGGCTTTTGATGGTCCTAAGCTGCATTATGGTATGCAACATATTGATGATGAGCCTTTTATAAAGTCTGTTGACCTGCTTTTTGAACGTCATATTCACGAGCAGTCGTTCCGTACCGTGGGCTTTGAAGGGACGATAGCGCCTTATGCAGTCTATGGACAAGGCAACCTCATGCCATTCGATGTGTTTGCCGCCTCGTTTTTCTTGGTGGCGCGCTATGAGGAATATCTCTCACAGGTGCGCGACAATTATGGGCGTTTCCGTGCCGAGTCAACGTGGATGTTTGAGAATGGCATGCTCCAAAAGCCCTTGGTCAATATTTGGGCTATAGCCTTGGGAAAACGCTTGCAGGAGCGCTATCCTGAATTGCCCATCAAACGGCTGAAGTTTGAGTTCATTCCCACCTATGATATTGATGCCGCATGGGCTTATAAGCACAAGGGCCTGTATCGTACCTTGGGTGGCTTTGTGCGGGATATGGCATCGGGCGACCGTGTTAATATCCGCGAACGGCATCAAGTTTTGCGCGGGAAGAGGGAAGACCCTTTCGATTCCTTTGAGTTCCAGTTCGCATTGCAGAAGGAGTTCAAACTCAAACCGATTTATTTCATTCTTTGCGGCGATTACGACACCAATGATAAGAATATCTCCATTCGCAAACCCGCTTTCCAGGCACTGATCAAGCGCTTGGGTGACTATGCCGACGTGGGCATCCATCCCTCTTTCTCTTCCTATCTGGATATTGACAAGTTGAGGACGGAAATCGAACGCCTTTCGGAAGTATTGCACCGCCCAGTCACCAAGAGCCGCCAACATTTCTTGAGGATGAACCTCCCGCGAAGTTACCAAAAACTCATCGAGTTGGATGTCAGCGACGACTATACGATGGGCTTTGCGTCGCAAGCCGGTTTTCGAGCGGGCATTGCCGACACGTTCCGCTTCTATGACCTTGAGAACGATATGGTCACCAATCTACGTGTACATCCTTTCGCCTTGATGGACGGCACCATGCGCGACTACCTCAATCTTGACGTGGAGGCCTCTCTCGACCTTGCCAAACAACTGGTCGATGAGGTGAAAGCGGTAGGGGGAAAGTTCATTTATCTCACCCATAACGAGACCCTGGGCGGCCAAAAACGTTGGGTGGGCTGGCCTGAGATGTATCGTCGATTGTTGGAATATATCACCAAAGCCCCAGAAGACCCCCGAAGGGTCGATGGGCCGATATAAGTTGATGAGCAAATTTAGTTTACATAAAAGGCTAAATGGATGTCAGCAGTCAGCCATCAGCAGTCAGCCAAGGTGCTACTAAGCTGATAGCTGACGGCTGATAGCTGACGGCCAAGAATGCTGTATATTATTTTGAAAGATTACAATCAAATATGATCAATTATCTCGAACATAACGCCATCGACAAACCCAAATGGGATGCCCTCATCGCTGGGTGCGGCAACATCTATGCCTATTCGTGGTATCTCGACAATGTTCATCCGGGTTGGGATGCCCTCGTTGAGGATGACTACCAGTCGGTGATGCCATTGACGGGAGGAAAGAAGTTTGGCGTGAATTATCTGTTTCAGCCATATTTTGTGCAGCAACTAGGCGTTTTCTCCAAGATGTTAACCATCGAAAAGACAGAAGCTTTCTTGAACGCCATCCCTTCAAAATACCGGTTTGCTGAAATCAGATTGAACGAAGACAATGCCTTCTCGGAAGGTGCGCGCGGAGTCGCTTATCATAAGAATGTGTTGCTCGATCTGAACCAAGAGTATGATGCTATTCGTTCCCAATACCATCAAAACACAAAACGTAATTTGGCGAAGGCCGAGAACGGCAACCTTCAGATTGTCGATGCGGTGATTCCCAACGATGTGATTGCTCTGTTTCGCGACAACCGTGGGGCGTCGATAGGGAAGTGGGGCGACGCTGAATACGCCCTCTTAGTTGATTTGACCCAAGCCGCCATCAGTCGTGACGCTGCCTCCGTTTTGGGCGTGACTGATAAAGAAGGGGGACGGTTGCTTTGTGCCGCCATCTTCATGAAAACAGATAAGCGAATCACCTTCCTGTTCTCGGGCCTTTCAGAAGAGGGCAAGCAGCGTCAAGCCATGACCTACCTCTTGGATCAAGTGATAAGAAAACATGCCAAGCAATCCGTCACCCTTGATTTTGAAGGGTCAGACGACGTCAACTTGGCACGTTTCTATCTCGGTTTTGGTGGCCAGGAAGTGAAATATCCTTCCTATACTTTCAACAGGCTCTCACCGATAGGGAAAGCCATGTTGAAAGTATGGAAAAAGCTGTAAGCCAGGTGATTATTCCTCTGCCTTTGGCGCTTCGTCTTTAGGCTTCTCGGCTTGGGCTTCTTCGGCCTCGTCCTTGGGCTCATCGTCTTTGCTGGCCCATTCGGTAGCAGCAGTCACTCCAGTCTTGATGGAACTCACAATCGATTTGCCCAAATCTGTTCCCAGAGCCGCAAAGTCATGACCGACCTTGCTCCATTTTTTCTTCAGTTCTTCCGACATGTTGTTTTTCCTTTCTTAAGTTTATTTTGTATGTCAAACGGTGCAAAAATAATTAAAAAAGGCTATTCTGAAGTGCTTTCCGAAAAAAAATTGGAAGAATTGCGGAGGATTGGTTTCTTTTCTCTATTTTTGTGGCAAGAAGAAAAAATGCCAACACTATGATTAAAATCAACAATCTCGAGAGAACAGACAGCGTGTTCAACCAAATCATGGCTGAACTGCGCGATGCCACCATTCAACAAGACCGTATGCGTTTTCGTCGCAACCTTGAACGCATCGGTGAAATCATGGCATACGAAATCAGCAAGACCTTCGAATATGACGACGAAGAGGTGCAAACCCCACTAGGCATCAAGGAGATACGCACGATGCACGAACAGCCTGTCATTGCCACCATCTTGAGGGCGGGCTTGCCCTTCCATAACGGGATGCTCAGCATGTTCGACCACGCCGACAGCGCATTCATTGCGGCCTACCGTAAATACGACAAAAACGAAGAGGACTCGGAAATCCGCGTGGAGTATTATTCCTCGCCAAGCCTTGACGATCGCATCCTCATCCTATGTGACCCGCTGTTGGCTACGGGTGAGTCCATCGTGAAGACACTTCGGGGGCTGATGGAGGAAGAGGAGCCCAAACAGATCCATATTGCTGTAGCAGTGGCCTCGCAAGATGGTCTTGATTATGTGGAACGTACCATGTCGCGTCAGCCGGTTACCATTTGGGTCGGTAGCATCGATGAAGAGCTGACGGCCCGTGCCTACGTGGTCCCAGGAATGGGTGATGTGGGTGACTTGGCTTACGGAGAAAAGAGATAAACAATGACGCGAGACTTCGGGACGCGAGACACGAGACTGTCCCGTGTCCCGAAGTACCGCGTCCTGAGCCAAAAAAATACAATATGTTAGAAGAAAAGAAAAAGCGTGATGGCTTTGGAACGAAGATTGGCGTTATAGCAGCTGCAGCTGGATCGGCCATCGGTTTGGGTAATATTTACCGCTTCCCCTGTGAGTTGGGCAACAACGGAGGCGCGGCCTTCCTGCTGATCTATTTGGCCGTGGTCATTTTTCTTGGCATACCTGTGATGCTTTCGGAATTGGTTATCGGCCGTCATTCACAAAGCAATTCGGTTGGCGCCTTCAAGCGACTGGCTCCTAAATCGGGATGGCCAGTTGTCGGTTATATGGGTGTGTTATGCGGTTTTCTTATTTTCGCATTCTATTCCACGGTGTCGGGTTGGACGTTGGAATACATTATCAAGTCGGTTGCCAACTCGTTTCAAGGCAAGGACATCAAAGCACTTGAACAGGATTTCGCTGACTTCCACAACATGGGCTGGCGCAACGTGATGTGGCAAGGTGTCTTTATACTTCTGACGGGTTTTGTGGTCTTTAAAGGTGTTCAGAATGGCATTGAGAAATATGCCAAAGTTCTGATGCCGGTATTGTTGGTTATCCTGATTGTTTTGGGCATTCGTTCGGTGACATTGCCAGAAGCGAAAGAAGGCCTCACATTCCTTTTCAAACCTGACTTTTCCAAAATCAACGGTCAAGTGCTGGTTAGCGCATTGGGGCAAGGCTTCTTTTCATTGAGCCTTGGTATGGGTGTGCTTATCACCTATGGCTCATACGTCAAGAAAGACGACAATTTGACCAGTATAGCCTTCTCGGTTGTGCTTGCCGACACTTTGATAGCGCTTTTGGCGGGCATCGTCATCTTCCCGGCGGCTTTTTCCTTTAATATTAATGCCGATGCGGGAATGGGATTGGTTTTCAATACAATACCAATGATTTTCAATCAGATGACGGGCGGTTATGTGTTCTGCATCATTTTCTTCGTATTGCTCGCCATTGCAGCCTTGACTTCAACCATCTCTTTGCTGGAAGTGGTAGTGGCTTACATTTCTGAAGAATTGCATATCAAACGGCAATGGGCAACGGTCATCGCTTGTGTCGCCACCATGTTGTTAGGCTGTTTTGCCTCGTTGAGTTTGATGGACAACACCCCTTTCACCATTGGAGGCAAAACCGTCTTTGATGCTTTGGACTTCATCACAGCCAATGTGATGTTGCCTTTGGGCGGCATTCTGATTGTCGTCTTTGTGGGTTGGCGTCTCGGCAAGGCCAAGTTTTTCCAAGAGGTGACCAACGAGGGCGCAATCAAGTCTTCGTTGAAGAAGGTTATCTTCTTTATCATCAGGTATTTGGCACCTGTTGCCATCGCTATTGTGTTCATCAGTGGAATAATCGAATAAGCCTATATGGATTCAATGCGCAAATGGTTTTCGTTCAACAAAGGCGAGCGCGTCGCCATCATCACGATACTGGCGTTGATACTGCTAGTGATTCTGGCATGTCTGTTTCGTCCGTCGCGCAAGTCGCTGAGTGATGCCACTTTGCATAATCTGGACTCTCTATTGGCCTTGCGTCAGGCGGCAATAGAGGAAGTGCAACGAAAACAAGCCGAAAAACCTCAAGAAGTGGCAGAACTGCATCCTTTCCCGTTCAATCCCAACACTTTGACGGAAGAGGAATGGCTCCAGATGGGTCTCACCGACCGTCAGGTGCGCGGCATCATGAACTATCGGGCCAAAGGCGGCAAGTTCTACTCGAAAAGCGATGTGGCCAAGCTCTACACCATCAGTGAGGAAGAATACGCCCAATTGGAGCCGTTTATCGTGTTGCCAGAGGTCGGTGGTAGACCGTCAAACACCAAAACGGCTTCGAAAAAGACAGAAAACCAACCCGTTGGAGAAGAAACCAAGCCCAAGGAAAAGAAAGCCATTCCCATTGTCGACTTGAACACTGTGGACTCGACCACCTTGGTGGAGTTGCCTCAGATTGGGCCTTACACGGCGGTGCGCGTCATCGAGTTCCGCGAGAAGTTGGGCGGCTTCATCGACAAGGAGCAGCTCCGCGACGTGAAAGGCATGGACGATGCGCGTTTTGCTGCCATACAGCCATATATTAATTTAGGTGCTGTTGAGGTTCGTAAAGTCGATGTCAACCGCGCCGATTTCAAGACTTTGGTCGGCCATCCTTACCTCAACTACGAGCAGGTGAAGCGCATCGTCAACCAGCGCGAGAAGCGTGGCATGATCAAGAACTGGGCGCAGCTGCAAAGCCTCATTGAAAACGACGGTGAGGTGAACCCGCTGCTGGAGCATTATTTGAAGTACTAGTTCGTATGAAAATCACTCGTTCCATGGTGCTTTTATTCCTTGTGATGTTTTTTTCTTGCTCTCACAAGCCTTCGCCGCCCGAAGAGGACATGCTCTATCGCGTGGAGTGTTTCCTTCAGCAAAAGCCCGATAGCGCCATGCAAATCCTTGACACATTGAACCTTTCGGCGCCATCAGATAAGGAACGGGCGCATTATTGCCTGGTGCGTATGTGGGTGAAAGAATTGCTGGATCAATATGACTCGGAAGTCGATTCTTTGTTGCAAGTGGCTGAGGATTATTTTGTTGGAAGCCAAGGAGCTTGAAATCCTGAAGTCGCGCGAGGCACAGCTGAAGTTGCAATTGGAGTTGGACCATGCCGCGCAACAATCCATGCAATTGTTGCAGCAACGGGCATTGGCCATTTATAAAGACGACAAGGACGACAAACTGAAACGTATTCTCGAAGCGTTCGATTCCGCCTATCCTCATGCCTTGGAGAACCTGAAAAACGGCCATCCCGACCTGAGCAAGACGGAGCGCAATCTTGTAGTTTTGTCGTTCCTCGGTTTCCGCATCAAAGAAGAGGCCGACCTGCTCGGCTTGAGCGAAAACACGGTGGCAAAATACCGCTCCAAACTCAACAAAAAAGTTGATTTTGACTCGTTTTCCATTCTGACCGACTGACAAAAATCTGTACTTTTTTCTTGCAACGCATTGATTATCAAGATGAGTTAAAACGAAAATCTGTACTTGGCCTTTTGGGTTGTATTTTTAGTGTATTTTTGTTATAGTTTTGCAGTGACGCGCATCGCGTCATTGCGAACGCAGTGAAGCAATCCAGAGAGTTAACCCACAGTATGGACTGCTTCGTGCCTCGCAGTGACGACAAGCGACGACAAGAAAACAAGTAACAATAAAAAAACTGTACAATGAAAACACCAAGACTTTACGCTTTGCTTGCGCTCCTGCTGATGGCAGGAGGGACGGCGGTGCAAGCGCAAGAGCATCCCTCGGAACTCA
>Ga0310697_10002188_pt1 | contig 21180 bp, 15 predicted proteins | sample 172DNAGHGlowgp2_FD_203883 | JGI IMG/M metagenome (GOLD analysis project Ga0310697, IMG submission 203883) | Sheep rumen microbial communities from Palmerston North, Manawatu-Wanganui, New Zealand - 1728 DNA GHGlow gp2 (v2) (version 2) | ecosystem: Host-associated > Mammals > Digestive system >... | reverse complement strand
TGTTCGTGCGAGGGGAAGATGAGGTTGTTCAAGACCTCGCAACACGAGATGGTGGAGTTGTCGCCCAACACCGAGTGGATGAGGCGCGCACCATATTTCAGGTTGCAGTTGTCGCCGAGGACAAAACGGGTGGCCACCACCGAATAGAAGATGCGGCAGCCGTAACCCGTCACGCCATTGACCATGATGACACCCTCTCCAATCTGCGAAGGCTCCTCTTCCGACGAGTTGATGGTGATGTTTTTCAGCTTGCTTGCGCCCTTGATGTAACAATAAGGACCGATTTTGGCATCCTTGAGGATCCAGCAGTTCTTGATGACGCACGATTCGCCCACGGTGCCATAGTAACCTCTGTGGAAGTCGACACTGGCTTGTGTGATTTCCTTGAGTCGCTCCTGCAACTTGGTGTCATCGGTGTATTTCGCCCATAGATAGGCGTCAGCTGTAATCATGCCGTCGAAGGGCATGATCTTGCGGCTTCCGATTTCGTTCATCACTTCGAGCCACACGCGCACACTTTCAGGCTCGCCTTCCTTGATAGTGCCGTTGCCAAACTTGGAATGGTCGGTGGTCGAAATCTCCTGGATGTTGAAAAGGATACTGCGGTCGCCGATGATGTAGTTGGCCATGTAGTGAACGTCGTGGATGGCGCAATCATCACCGATGTCGCACGAAATGATGCTGCTGGAAGTGATACCGATGGGCACACGCAAATCGTGGTATTGCAACACTTTACGCGTCACTCGGCCGATGCGCACCATGCCAAAGAAATGGTTGTTGCGAATCATGTTGGTGTCAAACTCGTCGGTCACCCAGATGTCGTCCCAATTGGTGGCCGAGTTGCTGTTTTTCACCAAGCGCTCGATTTCGTCGGAACGCAGGTGACGCCACGTGTCGAGCGGTTTGCCAACTTGTTGGTTGCGGTAGTAGTATTCGTCGTGACCGTCGTGCAGGTACTTCTCGTCGATGAAGTTCTTATAGATCCGGTCGTAGTCGATGATTGTTACTTTGTCCATTATTATTGTTTTTGATTGATCAAGGCCTTCCGTCATTGCTGGCCCGACTCGCAAATCGAAGATTAGCTACGCTGAATCGATGATTTCGACGTAGTCAATCTCCTGCGCTTTTGGGTTAACCTTAACACGCAGGAGATGCCGGATCAAGTCCGGCATGATTATGAAGGCGAGGGATGTGTCTTCTCCCTAAGGGTGTTTTATCTGCCCTTATACATATCCTCGTAGTACTTCTGATAGTCACCGCTAGTGACGTTGTCCATCCATTCCTGGTTGTCGAGGTACCAGCGGACGGTCTTCTCGATGCCCTCCTCGAATTGGAGACTCGGCTCCCAACCGAGTTCCTTTTGGAGCTTCGTGGAATCGATGGCATAGCGCAGGTCGTGTCCGGCGCGGTCGGTGACGTAGGTGATGAGGTCCATATCGGCACCTTCGGGGCGACCCAGCAGGCGGTCCACCGTGTTGATGAGCACCTTGATGAGGTCGATGTTTTTCCATTCGTTGAACCCACCGATGTTGTAGGTCTCTGCAATCTTGCCCTCATGGAAAATCAAGTCAATCGCCCTTGCATGGTCTTCCACATAGAGCCAGTCGCGCACGTTCTCGCCCTTGCCGTAGACGGGCAACGGCTTGCGATGACGGATGTTATTGATAAATAAAGGTATCAGTTTCTCGGGGAACTGGTAAGGGCCGTAGTTATTGGAACAATTCGTCACGATGGTGGGCAAGCCGTAGGTGTCGTGGAAGGCGCGCACGAAGTGGTCGCTGCTGGCCTTGGCAGCGCTATAGGGACTATGGGGCTGGTATTTCAGGTCCTCGGTGAAGAACTTGCTGCCGTAGGCCAGATGGTGTTTGCCGCTGCTGGCTTTGGTGCTGAAGGGCGGCATGATACCTTCGGGGTCGGTCAGCTCCAATGCTCCGTAGACCTCATCGGTCGAGATGTGGTAGAAGCGCGGGCCTGCTGGCTCGTCAGCAGCACTACCATTGCGGACGAAGCCGTCCGCAAGCCAGTATTGTTTCGCGGCTTGCAAGAGGCTCAGCGTGCCCATCACATTGGTTTGCGCGAAGGTGAACGGGTCTTTGATGGAGCGGTCCACGTGGCTCTCGGCAGCGAGGTGGATGATGCCGTCGACGTGTTCGTCCTGCATCAGCTTGTAGACACCCTCGAAGTCGCAGATGTCCATCTTGACGAAGCGATAGTTCGGCTTGTCCTCGATGTCCTTCAGGTTGGCGAGGTTGCCGGCGTAGGTCAGCTTGTCGAGGTTGATGATCTTGTATTCGGGATATTTGTTGACGAAGAGGCGGACGACGTGCGAGCCGATAAAGCCTGCGCCACCAGTGATGATGATGTTTCTTTTATATGTCATGATTGTATGATTCTTTTTGTTTGGTTTGTCGTGTTGCTCGGGAGATTGCGGATCAAGTCCGCAATGACGCTTCCCTTTGGAGGGTCTCCTATAGTCTAAACGTAGGGGCATTTTCCCAAAACATCACCTAAACGGCTCAACCCTTACTCAAAGGCGTCATTGCGGGCGCCAGACCCGCAATCTCCCTCACACAGGGACTACTTCCTATTTGGGTGCGTCAACGTATCGGAAGTGATCTCCGACTTGTATTCGTCGATGACTTTCAAGAGGTATTGTCCGTATTGGTTCTTCAGCATGGGCTTGGCCAGTTCGCGCATCTTCTCTTCGGAGATCCAGCCGTTACGGTAGGCGATGCCTTCGAGGCAAGCGATCTTCAGGCCTTGGCGTTTCTCGATGACTTCCACGAAGGTAGAGGCCTCCGAGAGGCTGTCGTGCGTTCCGGTGTCGAGCCAGGCGAAGCCACGGCCGAACACCTGCACCTTTAGTTCGCCATCTTCCAGGAAGTGTTGGTTCACCGTGGTAATCTCCAGCTCTCCGCGTGCCGAAGGTTTGATGCTCTTAGCCACGTCGACGACCTTGTTGGGATAGAAGTAAAGTCCCACTACGGCATAGTTGCTCTTGGGTTCCTTGGGCTTCTCCTCGATGCTGAGGCAGTTGCCCTGGCGGTCGAACTCGGCCACACCGTAACGCTCGGGGTCGCTCACCCAATAGCCAAACACGGTGGCTTTTTTGTTTTCCTCGGCGTCTTTGACGGCATTACGGAGCAGGCTGGTGAAGCCGCTGCCGTAGAAGATGTTGTCGCCCAACACGAGGCAGGCGCAGTCGTCGCCGATGAACTTCTCGCCGATGATGAAGGCCTGGGCCAGTCCGTCGGGCGAGGGCTGTTCGGCATATTCGAAGTGGACGCCGTAGTCGGAGCCGTCGCCCAGCAGACGCTGGAAGCCCGGCAAGTCATACGGGGTGCTGATGATGAGGATGTCGCGGATGCCTGCTAGCATCAATGCGCTGATGGGATAATACACCATCGGCTTGTCGTAGATGGGGAGCAGCTGCTTGCTGACGCCCTTGGTGATGGGGTACAATCTTGTGCCGGAGCCTCCGGCGAGAACGATTCCTTTCATATTTGTTAAAGTTATTATCTATACAGAGTTTGTCGTTTTCTTCAGGAGATTGCGGGTCTGATGCCCGCAATGACTCCTTTGAGAGGGTGGGCGTTCCTAAAACAGTGTTTATAACAGGGGACAACACACCGAGGACCGTCATTGCGGGCTTGACCCGCAATCTCCTATACTCTTGGGTTCCTCTCCAGCAGAAGCCATATCTTCGTAATACTCTTTCACTGATTGCATATACTCTTCATCCAAACCAATATCATCCGACAAATCTTTCCATTCGGGATTAAACTCTTTTATCAAATCTTCTTTCCATTCTCTGTGCCATTTCTTTATTTGCTTTTCTCGATGAATGGCTGTTGTCATGTCTTGGCAAATCTCAAAATAGACCAGATTATCTGTTTTATACTTGTCGGTAAAACCTTTGTTTATGTGAAGTTTATGCTCTGCAATCCTCCGTTTTAAGTCATTAGTAACACCAGTGTACAAAGTAGTTTTGTGTTTATTGGTCAAAATGTAAACAAATCCTTGTTTTGACATTGCTTTAGGGCGTCGTTTCATTCAGGAGATTGCGGGTCCGTGCCCGCAATGACTCCTTTGGTAAAAATGTGTCAATAAGGTTCGGTCTACATTAATAACCATCGGGGTTGTTGCGCTGCCAGTTCCACGAGTCGCGGCACATCTCCTCGAGGCCATATTGTGCCTTCCAGCCCAACTCGCGTTCCGCCTTGGCGGGATTGGAATAACAGGTGGCAATATCGCCTGCACGCCTCGGCTTGATGCTATACGGAATCTTTACGCCGTTCACTTTCTCAAAGGCCTTCACGACATCCAAAACCGAATAGCCTTGTCCCGTGCCAAGGTTATAAATCGCTATGCCACACTTCCTTTCGATGGCTTGCAGGGCTGCCACATGGCCTCGTGCCAAGTCGACGACATGGATATAGTCGCGGACACCCGTGCCATCGGGAGTCGGGTAGTCATTGCCGAAAACACCCAATTCGGGACGCTTGCCCACGGCCACTTGCGTGACGTATGGCATCAGGTTGTTCGGGATGCCGTTGGGGTTCTCCCCTATCCTGCCGCTCGGATGGGCGCCGATGGGGTTGAAGTAGCGCAACAGCACGATGTTCCATTCCTTGTCGGCCTTCTGCATGTCCATCATGATCTCTTCGAGCATGCTCTTGGTCTGGCCGTATGGATTGGTGCAATGGCCCTTGGGGCATTCCTCTGTAATCGGGATGATGGCGGGGTCGCCATAGACCGTGGCCGACGACGAGAAGATGATGTTCTTGCAGCCATGCTTGCGCATCACGTCGAGTAAGACGAGTGTGCCGCCGATGTTGTTTTCGTAGTATTCCCAAGGCTTTTCCACGCTTTCGCCCACGGCTTTCAGTCCGGCAAAGTGGATGCAGGCATCGAAATGATGTTTTTCCATCACGCGGTTGAGGCCTTCGCGGTCGCGGATGTCAACTTCGTAGAAGGGGATTTCCTTGCCCGTCAGCTCCGCCACACGCTCAAGGGATTTTTTGTTCGAGTTGCTGAGGTTATCAATGACTACGGTCTCGTGTCCCGCAGCGTTCAATTCAACCAAGGTGTGCGAGCCGATGAAGCCGGCCCCGCCTGTGACTAGTATATTCATCTATTTAAGATTCAAAATTTAAGATTAAGTCAATCTCATCATTATCAAGTTCGTACAAACCAAAAATCATCTTGTCAATTTCTTCCTGGCTACTGGTGTCGCCACCTAAAACCTTGTCAACAAGTTCGGTGAATTGCCTGTCTTCCTCCGCTGTGACTTTCGGGAACGGCAAGGTGCAAAGGTTGCCCTTCAAGATTTTGAGGTCGTTGAAACGCTTGGTGTACAAGAAGTTGAACAACGACGAATTGAGGAAAGCCAACACCGTCTTCATGCTCATGCCGTCGACCTCAGGGATGAGGATATTGGCGCTGTTGAGGAAGAGGCGTTGCTTGTCGTCGTAGGTGAAGCAAAGATGACCCGAAACGAACTTGTACACCAGCTTCTCCTTGGCGCGATAGAACTCGTCTTTGGCACACTGCTGGAAATCGACGCGATTATACTTGATATAACGGCTGGCTTTCTTCAGGCTGTATTTGCCAATGTCCTTACCCGTATAGATAGGCTCCAAGCCCTTGCGCGGACGGTCCTTCAGCACTTTGGCGTTGTTGCCCGTGATGATGCCGAGCGCCCATTGGCTATGCGAAAGATCGTCGTGACGCCGGCGTTCCACCTTGCCGATGATGGTCTCGTCGCGGTCGTTGAGCATGGGGATGGCGCAGAAGTCATCCTCGAGTGGCTTAAACTCCTTGCGCGACACCTCATTGTTGGCGCCATACACCACATAATTTTGGCTCCCAAACGTGGGTTTCCGGCTCACTTTGAGGCTAAGGAAATCCGTGAAAACGCCTTTGAAACGCTCTCGATAACACTTCAATGTCTCCATACGCGTCTCGTGCGTCACAAAGCGACGGAAGTCACCATGCACCTTGATTTTCATCAGCGAAGAAGGCAAAAGGAAATGTTGTATCCCGCCTTTGTTCAAGAACTTGAAAGCTTCGGTGAAAAACAGCGAGGCTTTCTCTTTCGACTGGATCACCTCCGAGGTGTGTAGCTCGCCTTTCTCAGTGCCCCAAGGTGGGTTGGTGACGATATAGTCGAACTTCATGTCGCCCAAGGCCGATGCCGCATGCAACAGGAAGTCCATTTGATAAATCTGGGGATACACCGTTGATTCGTTGTATTTCACCATCAGGTTGGCCTTGGCAATCATCACGGCGATCGGGTCGTTGTCGATGCCATAGAGTTGTTCAAGTTGGACGTGTTCCACCTTGAGTAGGAAGATACCACTGCCGCAGCAAGGGTCGAGGAAACGCTCGCCTGACAAAACCTGGATGTCGGAAAGCATTTCGCTAACAATCACGGGCTTGGTGTAATAAAGACCTTTCAGGATGCGGCGGCCTTCCGTGGTCAGCGACTGATAGACAAAACCTATCCAGTCGTCTTGCCTGTTTTTAAGGATTTGGCGAGGCACGCTAAGGCTCAGTCGCTGATATTGTGTGTATTCCGCAAAGAAACGGCTCTTATTGGCCTCGCTCACCCTGTTATGCTCAATATACAAAGCGCAAAGCGTGTAGATCAAGTCGTCGATGGGATAAGTGGTATCCCTAAGCTCTTCCACAAAACGTGGCAGACTGCCAGCCATCACATAGCCTTCGGGCGTGACAATCTTTTGAGAACGGCTTTTGTTGGCGCGATGCTTCAAGCGGTTGGTGCCGTCGCTTTTCAGCTTGTCCCAGTTGCGCTGCGTGGCTTTTGATATGAAAATGTTGGATTCTGTCATGGTACAGCTTCGCCTCCTAAGTCCCATCAAGAATGCTTAACGAACTCTATTTCAAACATATACAATAATGCCCATTAAGGCAAATTAATCTTGCAAATATACAATTTTTCAAGCACAAACAACTAAATTAATTTTATATTAATAAAAGTAGGCCTACACTGGTTTTTTGCCTATTTTTGCCCCCATCAAAACTGAAAGAAAATGATACTGTGTTTGGAAACGGCCACACCGGTGTGTTCGGTGGCACTTAACGATAGCTGCTGCACTATAGCCTTGCGCGAAACAGAGGGACAAAACGCTCATTCCGAGAAGATTACCAATTTCATCCGTGAAGTGTTGGAAACAGCCCGTATCGACTATCAGCAACTCGACGCCGTGGCGGTGAGCAAGGGCCCCGGCTCCTACACGGGCCTACGCATCGGGGTGAGCACGGCCAAAGGCATCTGCTATGCCGCCAATCTGCCCTTGATGGCCATCGACACGCTTGAAGCCATGGCTTACGGCATGAAAGCCAAACTTGGCAGCCAGATGGGTGAGAACGACTTGCTCATCCCCATGATCGACGCCCGAAGGATGGAGGTGTATGCCGCTATTTTCGATGCCCATCTGAACAAAATCAATGACACGGCGGCTTTGGTAATCGATGAGAACTCGTTCGGGGATTTGCTGAAAGACCATCATCTCTGGCTCTTTGGCGACGGTGCTCCAAAACTCAACAAAGTATTTGGAAACCAACCTAACATCCATATTGTTGACGGTTTCAAACCCTCGGCTGCCTATATGTGTCCTTTGGTGGACAAGGCTTTACGAGAACATAACTTTGTTGACGTGGCCTATTTCGAGCCATTCTATCTGAAGGACTTCATCGCGGGCAAGCCGCATGTGAAGGGATTGTGACCATGACCAGTGACCATGACCCAGACCCGCTACCACAAAAGCGGGGCAGGGTCAGAGGTCAGGGTCAGGGTCAAAAACTGAAAACAATGAGAAAACCAATAACCCTAGCACTACTCCTCATAGCAGGTCTCACTGCCTCAGCACAGGCACCGCATCTCTTTGAGCACACCTACCCTATCGTCACGTCGCAAAACGTCGAAATTCGCGCCTTGATGGACTCCGTGTCGGTCGACAGCATCAAAGCCAACATCGAGCACCTCTGCTCCTATCATACGCGTCGCTATGACAGCCGTTATATCTGGGAGGTACAAGACTGGTTGGTAAGCCGTTACAATGGTTTCAGCGTCGACACAGTGATGCTCCACGACTTCCCTGTTCCCTATTTCGAACAAGGCACTGCCGACAATATTCTCGCCGTGCAATGGGGCACCAAGACGCCCGAGGAATATGTCATCTGTGGAGCCCACTACGACTCATGGAATGCTGACGGCTACGACCCCGACACCATCCGCTCGCCGGGTGCCGACGACAATGCCTCGGGTGTGGCAGGCATCCTCGAAACCGCCAGGATATTAAGCCGTCACACCTTCGACCGCACCATCATCTATGCCAACTGGTGCGCCGAGGAGATTGGCCTCGTGGGTAGCGCCGCCTATGCTGCCGACTGTGCCGCACAACGCATGGACATCGTCGCCTATTTCAACCTCGACATGACCGGCTACCTTGAACAAGGCTCCGACATCCACGTCAACCTGATGTACACCTCGCAAGACTCGCTCCTCGGCCATTATGTCAAGCGCTTCAGCAGGACCTACTTCCCTGATATGCGCATCTGGCAGGACTGGTTAGCCTGGGGCGACAGCGACTACTCGTCGTTCAACCGCAACGGCTATGCTGCCATCCACCCCTTCGAGGACACCCATGCCAGCTCGCCTTTCATCCACACCCGACAGGATGTCATGGGAGTAAGCGTCAACAATTTGGAGCAATGCAAACGCTTCACCGAACTCAACCTGGGCACGGTGGCGACTTTGGCAGGACTCAACCATGACGGCGTTGAGGAGACCATCCTGCCTCAAGTGGCGGTCTATCCTAATCCGGCAAGAGAATCCGTCACCATTTTGGCTGATGATGAACTCCAACATGTCGCCGTGGTGAACCTCATCGGGCAGACCCTATCCAAAAAAGAAGCGTTTGGAGATCATCAATTAATCTTGGACACTGACGCTTATCCTTCAGGAATTTATATATTGAAAATCAGCACGAAAAAAGGGACTGCCACCCGACGGTTGGTCGTTTGGTAATCCCTTGTTCTGCAAGCTTTTGAAGACATGTCATAACGAGGCCACAGTCGAGTGTATCTATGGCTTCAAAAGCCGTCATATAATGGTTAATACTTTTTGTACCGCCTTCCATAGATACGCTCCCTCGTGCCTCGGTCGGTATGACATGGAAGGCTGGTTGATGCAACGGTTTATCCCAAAGCTTTGACGCCAGCGTCGATGCGTTTCAGCGTCTCCTCTTTTCCAAGAAGCTCCAGAATCTCGCCAATGTGCGGGCCCTTGCCGGCACCCACCACCATCAAACGAAGGCCATTCATCACGAGGCCCATATTCAGCTCGTTGGAGGTGATCCAGTTGTTCAAGGTCTCGTCGATGTTGGCCAAGCTGAAAGGCTCGATGCCTTTGATGACTTCCTTCACCTTGAGCATGGTCTCGGCCGAGTTCTCCTTCCAGCGTTTCTTGACGGTCACTGGGTCGTATTCCGTAGGTGCCTCGAAGAAGAAGAAGCTCTGATCCCAAATCTCCTTCACGAAATTGACGCGGTCTTTCACCAATCCGGCCACTTTCACGGCGAAGTCGAGCGGGGTGTCGATGCCCTTTTCTGTCTTCAGCCATTCTTGGTAGTCCTTGCCGACTTCCTCGTCGGACTTGCGCATGAGCCACTCATGGTTGAACCATTTGGTCTTCTCCACGTTGAACTTGGCGCCGCTCTTGCTGCAACGCTCCAGCGAGAAGGCCTGGATGAGCTCGTCCATGGTAAAGATCTCCTGCTCGGTGCCTGGATTCCAACCCAACAGCGCCAGCATGTTGATGAACGCCTCGGGATAATAGCCTGACTGCTTGTAGCCCATGGCCGTGTCGCCAGTCTTCGGGTCGACCCAATACATCGGGAAGACAGGGAAACCGAGGCGGTCGCCATCGCGTTTACTGAGCTTACCGTTGCCGTCGGGTTTGAGCAGCAGGGGCAGGTGGGCAAACTTAGGGGCTTCCCAACCAAAGGCCTCGTAAAGCATGACGTGGAGCGGCATCGAAGGCAGCCATTCCTCGCCACGGATGACATGGCTGATCTGCATCAGATGGTCGTCGACGATGTTGGCCAAGTGGTAGGTAGGCATGCCGTCCGACTTGAACAAGACTTTGTCGTCAAGGGTGTTGGTCTGCACGCGCACCTCGCCGCGAATAAGGTCGTGCATGACGATCTCGCGGTCCTCGGGGATGAGGAAACGTACCGTGTAGGGTACACCTTCAGCCATCAGTTTGTCGACCTCTTCCTTACTCATCGTCAGGCTGTTACGCAGATGCTTACGGCTTTGGCAGTTGTAGATGAAGGTCTGCTTATTGGCTTCGGCTTCCTTGCGGTGTTGGTCGAGCTCTTCGGCGGTATCGAAAGCGATGTAGGCGCAGCCTTTGGCCAGCAGTTCGTCGCTATATTGCTTATAGAGGTGCTTGCGATTGCTCTGCTTGTAGGGACCGAATTCTCCACCCACATAGTCACTCTCGTCGAACTTGATGCCGCACCAATCCAAGGATTGCACGATGTATTCCTCGGCACCGGGCACGAAGCGCGTTTGGTCGGTGTCCTCGATGCGGAGAATCATTTTACCACCGTTCTTTTTGGCAAACAGGTAGTTGTATAATGCGGTACGCACGCCCCCGATATGTAAGGGACCCGTCGGGCTGGGGGCAAATCTTACTCTGACTTCTTTCATATTGTGATGCTGTTTTGATATATTACAATTCTTTTATTGACGCGGGACTGCGAGACTGCGAGACTACGAGACACGGGACCACCTTGCCTTTTGGCGTCATGGCGGAGGAACATCCGCCATCTCCTACTCTAGAGGGTGTCCCTTTTGATTAGGAGATTGCGGATCAAGTCCGCAATGACGGCCAAGGATCGAGGCCGCAATGACGAAGAGCGCTCGGATAATACTACCCAGTCTCAAATCTTGTTTATTGGGTTGCAAAAGTAGGAAAAAAAATAAAACGAAAAAAGCCCGCTCTTTCAGCAGGCTTCTTGGAGGTACCTGGCGGACTCGAACCGCCGTCCCCGGTTTTGCAGACCGGTCCCTAACCACTCGGGCAAGGTACCTTTTGCGGCTGCAAAGATACAACTTTTTGGCGAACTACAAGAATTTCATTGAAAATTTTTAAACCAAGCCTCGTGCCGACAGCTTCAGCCAGTTCCAAACGACCAAGGCCACGAAGAGCATGCCACAATATACATAGAAGATTTTCAGGTCTTTATGTCGCAGATGCGTCATCGCATAGGCGGCCATAATCATGATAAGCGGCACAGCAGGCTCATGGTAGCGTTCGGAGTTGGCAGCAAACGAGAACATGATAATGGCCAGATAGGAAAGCTCGTAGGCCCCGATGAGGCTGAAGTCGCGCCATTTCTTTTGCCGGAAAGCGATAACGATGGCCAACATCGCGAAGAAAGCAAGGAAATTGGTGACATACGTGCTGCCATGGATCATCTTGTTGTGTTTGGGGCTCTCCTCCACCATAGGCGACAGCGGCAAAACGAAAGCTCCTGGGGCCATAATCCAACTCTTGGCCAATTCACTATGCTGCAACCCTTTGGCAGCATATTGTTCCGACTGATAGTTCATGTTGGAGAACTTCTGCCGATAAATAATCTTCATCTCGCGTCCAAAGGGCGTGAACAAAAAGACCAAAAACACGACCACAGTAGCCGCCACAGTGATGACCTTGCCCCTTTTTCCCACCAAATCCTTCGATGACAACACCACGAACACCAAGAACGCAAAGATGAGGCACATGCCTATGATGGTGCGAAAACCAAAAGTCAAACCAGTAAGCAGGATAGGAAATACAATATTCCAAAACGTGTAGCGCTTGCTGCGGATGAGATAGTCCATACGCTCGAGGGCAAGGATAGAAAGGAAAATCATTTCCATTTCCTTGATGTGCATACCGCATAGCTGGATGAAGATGGGCGTGAAGACCATCATCACGGCGGCCAGACGGCCTGTGCGTTCACCAAAGGTGCGTGCGCCCAACTTGTAGGCCACCACACAGAGATAAGCGCTCATCAAGGCTTTGAAGAGCCTCGGCACCAGCCAAATGGGGCCAAAGAGGGTGTAAAGCAATGTCAGCCAAAGCGGATAGCCTTGGTCGGACCATCCCATGGTATAGGCATGAAGATACTGGAACACATAGGAGATATAACCCGCTCTTGCAGCCTTCGACAGGTGCACGGCCGTGGCGTGGTAGCCCAAGCTGTCGGCGGCGCCATATTCGAAGCCGATGCCTGTCTCCCAATAATAGTAATAACACATCAGGAAGGCATACAAGCCTCGGATGACAAAAGCCACCAAGAAGACTTTCCATTTGAACTTTTTCGTTTCGTCGTCTTTCCAACGGGGATAGAAGACGGCGGTCAGCACGAAGAAGAAAAGCACCTCGCCGATGCCCCATAGCATCCATTTCAGCTGCAGGGCATGGCTATGAAACGCCACGCTGATCACGACAAGGGCCAAGAGATAAAGGCCTATGCCGAATAAGCTGATATTTCGGAGCAGCTTGTTGCTCATTCCAGGAAGATGGGGCCGCGGCCTTTGCGACGGGACAGGGCACTACGCATGAGCTGCATATCTTGAGGGTGTATGGTGCCAATCTTACGCATGTCGGCACGCTCCCACCAATGGGGGTCGTACTCATGCATGAAGCGGAAGAGCGAATCGGAGGCGGCCAACACATCGACGTTATAGTCGATAGGCGCACCTTCGATGTCTTCAAACTCAATGAACAACTCGTGGAGGTTAGGCTTGTATTCGTAACGGAAGACCCAATAGGCCACCGTGTCGGTATGATGGTCGCGCTGCAAACCGATGCCTCCTTCGTAGAAATACATCCAATAGCCTACCATGGAGTCATAAGGATTGTATTCGTATTTCCTATAAGAGTCTTCAATAATCTGGTTGGCATAATCCGTATTCCATTTTTCGCGAGTCATCACGCCAAACACTTTGTTCATCACCCCGCTGAAGTTGAGTTTGCTTTGCGAGATGAAGATGGTGCGCCTGATGTGGGCACCGGGCGATTCAACGACGATGGTGGTGCCACGATAGTCGGTGTCGGTCATCGGTTTGACGCTCACGGAGATGACGCCATCGTTTTTGCCGCTCATCGGCGTCACCGTATACCAAGTAGCGGTGTCGCGCAACGCCACGGTCCATTCGCAGTTGGCGGTAACCTCGACATTTAAGGTCTCTTCATTCACGGAAAACAACAGGTCCTGGTTGGACACTGTAATGTGGTATTCTTTGATGCAGGAGGCCATGACGACTATGGCAACCAAGGCCAAGGCTGCCACGACCATAGTTTTGATGCTTTTTTTCATATCCGTCTGTGTTGATTTATGGTGCAAAAGTATATATTTTAATTAGTATCAACCCAATATCCCATCACTTTTTTTGACGCGAAACGCGAGACTTTGTGCCAGACGGCTTCTTTTTCGGGGTATCGGCCAGCATCTCGAAGTCCATGCGGTGCTTGAAGAGGTCGACGGCTTTGACGACCACGCGCACCTCGTCGCCCAGCTGGATGACGCGGCCCGTCTCCTGCCCGATGACGCGGAAATTGTCGTCGTCGAGGTAGTAATAGTCGCCGGGGAGGTCCTCGTAACGCACCAAGCCCTCGCATTTGTTGCCTTTCAGCTCCACGAAAAGGCCCCATTTGCTCACGCCCGACACCAAGCCCTCAAACACCTGCCCGATCTTATCTTGCAGATACTCGGCCTGCTTGTACTTGATGCTCTGGCGTTCCATCTCCTCGGCTTGTTTCTCCATCTCGCTGGCATGGACGCACATGTCCTCGTATTCCTTCTTGTCGACCGAGCCTTGCCCCTCGATGAGGTACCTTTCTATCAGTCGGTGCACCATCAGGTCGGGATAGCGGCGGATGGGCGAGGTGAAATGGGTGTAATAGTCGAAGGCCAAGCCGTAGTGCCCGATGTTGTCGGTGCTGTAGACGGCCTTGGCCATCGTGCGGATGGCAACGGTTTCGATGAGGTTCTTCTCGCCCCTGCCTTCCACGTCTTGGAACAGCTTGTTGTAGGAGTTGACGAGTTTGCTACGCGAGCTGACGTCCATCGTATAGCCGAGGCGCGAGATGAGCAGCATGAACTTGTTGAGTTTCTCGGGATTAGGCTCGTCGTGCACGCGGTAGACGAAGGTGTTGTTGTGCCATTTGCTCTCGGGCTTGCCGAAGGTCTCGGCCACGGTGCGGTTGGCGAGCAGCATGAAGTCCTCGATTAATTCATGCGACTCGTTCTGCACGCGCACATACGTGTCGATGGGCTTCTTGTTTTCGTCGAGGACGAATTTCACCTCTTCCGAATGGAAGTTGATGCTGCCCAAGGCCATGCGTTGCTCGCGTAGCTTGGTGGCCAGGCTATGGAAGGTCATGATTTCGTCCTTGTAGTCGCCAGGGCCGCCTTCGATCATGGTCTGCACCTCTTCGTAGGTATAGCGGCGGCACGACTTGATAATGGTCTTGCCAATCCAACGGTCGTAGATCTTGGCGTCGTCGTCCATCTCGAAGACAACGGAGAAGGTCAGTTTTTCCTCGTCGGGACGGAGCGAGCAGACGTTGTTGCAGAGCTTCTCGGGCAGCATGGGGATGGTGCGGTCGACGAGGTAGACGCTCGTGCCACGGTCCAAAGCCTCCTTGTCGATGGCCGAGCCGGGGCGCACGTAGTGCGACACGTCGGCAATGTGGACACCCACCTCCCAGTGGCCGTTGGCCATCTTTTGCAGCGAGATGGCGTCGTCGAAGTCCTTGGCATCAGCCGGGTCGATGGTGATGGTGAACACCTTGCGGAAGTCGCGGCGCTTACCGATTTCGTCCTTACCGATTTTGACGGGGATCTTGCTCGCTTCTTTCTCCACTTCGTCGGGAAACTCGATGGGATATTCGTGGGCGGCCAGAATCGACTCCATCTCCACGTCGTTCTCGCCAGGCTTGCCGAGCACGCGGGTGATTTCGCCGAAGGGGTTGCCCGAGCCGTCGGGCCAGTCGACGAGGTGGGCGATGACCTTTTGGCCGTCCTTGGCACCATGCAAGTCGCCGCGCGGGATGAAGATGTCGACCGGCATCCAGTCGACGTCGGGGCGGACGAAGACGTAGCCGTGCGAAATGCTCAGGATGCCCACAAAGTCGGTGTGGCGGCGTTCGAGCACCTCCACGATTTCGCCTTCGGGCTTGCTGTTGTTTCGTTTTGGGAACATGGCCACGCGCACGCGGTCGCCGTGCAGGGCCTTGTAGGTGTTGTTGGCCGCGATGAAGACGTCCTCGCCTTCGCCATCGTCGGGGATGACGTAGGCCTTGCCCGTCGACTTCATCTCCACCGTGCCTTCCACATATCGCTGCTTCGGCCCGAACTGCGCCAGCCCTGCCTTGCTCATCGTGTAACTATAGGGGCGCGCCTCGTCCAAAAGACCTTGGTCTTTCAAGTCGATAAGGAGTTTATACACCACGTCCTTGCCCGCTTGGTCCTTGATACCCATGATCTTGCAGACCTGCTTGTAGTTCTTCGGGCGGAAGGGTTCGTCGGCGAAGATGCCGAGAATCACACTCGTGAAAGTGCTGAGTTTGTTTTCTATTTTTTTCTTTTTTGGCATAACTAATTCAAGATTTAAGATTCAAAAGTTAAAGATTAAATTGGTTACATGTCGTTCATTGACAATCCTTTATAAACAACATTAAAATCGTGTATTTCTTTATTGACGGCCAAGAAGTGTTGGGCTTTTTCGGCCAATGCCCCGAGGTCGATTCGGTCGGCTGAACGCTTGATTTCAACAAACTCAATGCGTTTCTCCAACTCGTTCACCGCCACCATGTCGATTTCGTCCTCGCCTTTCCGGTTCCAGTACCCGCCAATGCGCGTATATTGGCCTTCTTCCATAAAACGTTGGCGGAAATAGCGTTCCAACATCAAGCCTGAGAAAGTGGGATAGTCGCGACGGATGACGGCCTTCAGTTGTTCGACGTTGCCCGATTCGATGAAATTCTGGTACTTGTAGACAAACCTGAACCAAAACGAAAGGAAATTGTCGGCGATGAAATAACGCACTTGCCGTGACGAGGGCTTGGCAAAAATGGGGCGTTTCTGGGCCAAGATGTAGTAATCGTTTTCAAGTCGGGAAAGATACCCACCGATGTCCCTCCCGCCGAGATAGGCCTCCATCTCGCTGCGTGAGGTCAGTCCACGGGCCACACATTCCAAAATGGAAAAATAGATGGCGTTGTCCTTGCCAAATTCCTCCACCAATAGGTTTTTGCCTTCATTAAGGAAAGGGGCGTCATCGCGAAGCATGAGATTGAGCATTTTGTTGAACGTCAACGCATTGTATTTCACAAACAATTCCACATACCAAGCCACGCCACCCGTGAGGGAATAGAAGGCCAGCAGGTCTTCGTTCGTGTAGTCGGGATGATGGTCGGCAAGAATCTGTCGCAAAGTGGCCGTACCAAAAGGCTTGAGTCGTATGATGCGTCCGGCACGGCTGAACAGCGGCTCCTTGCGGTCCTCGAAAATCTTGTGCATCAACGAATGTACCGAACCGCTAATCAACAGGTTCATCCGGCTTTCGTCCTTATGCAAGTCCCAATAATGCTGCATCTCGCCAAAAACCGAAGCGTTGACCCGCTCAAACTCCTGGAACTCGTCGACGACCAAGTTGAAAGCCCTCCGCTTGGAAAGCAGCATCAGATATTCGAACAACTTGCCGAACGACAAGAATGTGCCGCAGGCTTCGTTGAGCTTGGTGCGAATCTCTTCCACAAATTCGTTGCACAGCAAAGGCTCGGCTTTTCGGGTGACAAAGAAATACAGTGTCGGGCTGACTTCACAGCTCTTGATGAGCAAAGCCGTCTTTCCGATGCGCCTGCGCCCCGTCAAGACCGTCATTTGCCCACCGTTTTCCGACATCTCTTTTATCTCGGAAAGCGTTGCAAGCTCTTTTTCTCTGTTATAAAACCTCATATTTCAATGGTTTACAACTAAACTTATTATAACGTAACAACGGTTACGGTAACACGTATTACGTTGCAAAGGTAATAATAAATCGTCAAACCGCAATTATTTCCGCAAAAAAGATGTCAGAGCATGCTTTTTCAACTTTTCTAATTCCGCCAACGCGTTCGATGAATAAAACCCTACATATCCTCGATTGTTAGGCTGCCCATCTCGATGGATTGGTGGTGGAAGTTCTTGGCTTGCATGACTTCAACCTTGTCTTTCAACAGTGCAGGATTGTATTTTTTCCTTTGGCGTTTCACCTCGTAGGCTGTAACCTTCCCTTGGCCGTCCACTGTCACGATGTCGATTTCCTTGGGGTCGTTTTGGTCGGGCAGCCACCAGCCGCCGATCTCGTCATATTGCTGGCTTTCTTGCAGTTTGGCCATAAACCAACGTTCAAGCACCTTTCCGGAATACCTTTCATAATCGGAAGCGACGATTTGCCGAAGTCGCTCATAGTTCCCTATTTCAATTAGGGTTCTGTGCTTCTCCATATAACGGAACCAAAACCGCAGGAAAATGTCCTTGATTTCGTATCTCACCGTCTGCGAGCCAGGCTTGGCACGTATCGGGCGTTTCTTTTCGATAAGGTCGTATTCTTCCTCGAGCTTTTTCAAAAAGCCGCCGATGTTGCGGTCGCCACCCATTCGGCCTTGTATGTCGCTTTGCGTCAGCTCGCCAGTGGCCATTAGCGAGAGGATGGTGAAATAGGTCTCGTAGTGTTTCCCGAACTCTTGGATGAGCAGGTTGCGACCTTCGTCGATGAACATGGAGTTCTCGCGCGTGACATAATTAATGATAGCGTCCTTGTCGGTGCAGTCGTTGTCGAGCAGCAGTTCCATGTATTTGGGGATGCCACCCGAATAGGCGTAGAGTGCCAGCAGGTCCTCATTCACGTAATCCGCCTTGGCATCGCTGAGCATTTCCTTGATGACCTTGGTGGGGAATGGGTTGAGGCGGATGCTGTTGTCGGCGCGACCGAACAACGGTTCTTTCTCGTCGCGGAAAATCCTGTTCATCATCGTATAGACCGATCCACTGAGAATCAGGTTGATATGCGATTCCTTCCTGTATTGGTCCCAACAGTTCTGCACATCGCTGAAAACCGACGGATTGACATAGCGGAAGTCCTGAAACTCGTCGATGAACAGCGTGAACGGCTGCGACTTGCCCGCCACCATCAGCGAGCGAAACAGGTTGCCAAACTTTCGTTGTCCCACAGGAAAATCGGGCAGGACCATCCTGATGGTTTCCTCAAACTCCTCGCACAGCAAGGCTTCGTCCTTACGTCCGACGAAAAGGTAAATCCCCACGTCGTCGCTAAGAATCTGTCGACCCAGCGAGGTCTTCCCGATGCGCCTGCGGCCTGTGAGGACAGTCATCATCGAATGGCTGGTTTTTGATTTCTCCCTCGTAGCCCTTAGCAATGCCACCTCTTTTTCCCTGTCGTAAAAAGCTTTCTTCATCCTTTTCCAAATTAAACCACGGTTAAATTAACCGCCATTTATTTTGCAAAGGTAGGCATTTCCCGGCAATGCGCAAGTATTTTCCTTGTTTTTCTAACGTTAGATGCTTGTTTAGGCGAAAAAGATATACATTGAGAGGTTGCATCAGGACGGCCTTTTTCCGCATTGCAAATGCTGATACTCGTGGCTCCCGAATTAATTCGGAAGAGCGGGGAATCGAATATTTGACAACAGACTCATATCCCCCCCTCTTCGAATAAAAAGAAGAGGATGACTACATTTTGTTCACTCTCAAGAATTTAGTACGATTGGATGTACTTGCTTGCTATTGTTTAATAAAGATTTGGACGATCAATAATGTTACGAAGTAGAGAAAAACAGTGGTGCAAACGTTTTTTGTTTACATAAGATTGATTTAGAATGCGGATATACAGAAACAGTTATGATAATCTGCTCATTATTAGACTCAATTTGGTTTATTGTATTTCTTTTATGATTTGTCTAGTAACTACTGCCTTATTGTTTTGGGCTTTTAGGATAAAGACCCCTCGTGGAAGATCTTCAATGTCTATTTCTGCCTCTTCCCCAAAAAATGTTTGCTGAATCACCCTTTGTCCGTATAGATTGAAAATGGAAACGGTGGTATACCCGTTTTCATGACCTATCCAGCACACTTTCAGCTTCTCGGTCACTGGGTTGGGATACACTTCAAACTGACCATTGGCAAGCACTCCGTGTTCCATAATGCCCAAAGTGTCGTAGTTTACCGTATCGGTGACATGAAGAACCCAATAATTCATAGTGTGGCCATCAAAAAGTGTGTCGTTGGTGCAATAATAGTCGCCATTGTGCTCGCCAAGCATGGTTTCGGAGGTTGCTGCAATGGCGTATTCCCTGTCACTTTCTTTTAAAACATCGCCAATTCCTATCCTCGAGCACATGGTGTGTCCTATGGCCCTTTCCCAAAGCAGGTTGCCGTTGGCATCTGTGCGAAACATCCAAAGCTTTCGGCCCAAGTCACCAGTGGGATAGATTAGGTTTTGGGCACTTTGTACATCGCCGTCTTTCGATTCGGTAAGTCCAAACACAGTAAACCCGCCGTCTACGTTTTGGAAAACCCGCCAGGGGGTATCAAACCCGCTACCGCCATAGCAACGGCTCCAGAGTATGTTGCCATCTATGTCAGTACGCAAAAGCCACACATCGGTAGTGCGGACACCGGTATGCCAATAGCCTAAGTGGTAGTTGGCACCTTGGAGATCTCCATCCTCGGAATCACTGATTCCTGCCAGGAGTAAGCCATCGTCCAGTTCCATAAAACAATAACTGTTCTCACTATTACTCCCGCCATAGCATCGGGTCCATTCCACCTCACCTTGGTAGCTAAGTTTGACTAGGATGTTGTCATTGGTGTAGAGCCCCACATGTATGTCGCAGGCCTCGATGGAGCCATCCCCTATGGTATAGCCCGACAGGTAAGCATAGTAACCTCCATCGGCTGCGTTAGAGAGATGGTGTATGAATTCAGTTCCCGTCGTACCAATCGAAATCTCCCACTCCGACTGCCCAAGACTATCAAGCTTTATGATCCAACCATCGCTTTGACCATAGTAGTGTCCGATGTCTCCTCCCTCCGGAAAGGCCAGCTGCGCCCCTCCTATCACACCTCCATCGGTGGTGGCACAGCCATATTTCTCGTAGGGGAAGCTGTAGTTCTCGTTCCCCAAGTTCCGTAACCACAGCAATTCTCCATCCGCATCGTACTTGGCTATGCCGAGTGATGCTTTCCCCGTTGTAGGATACCTTCCTTCACCGATAGAATAATAGACATTTTTGTTGGTTATTGATCTATCAAAATCAAGAGGATAGATTGCTGGATAGCAAGTCTGCCAAAGTAGCTCACCATGGTACCCGATTTTTAGGAGCCAGTTCCCTGTAGTTTGTTGGCCGAAATCGCAAGTGACCATCCCAGAATTAGGCGAACGCCCAACTCCTGTAACAAGATACCCACCATCGGTGGACGCTATCCCCCATGCTTCGTCATTTCGGTTCGGCATTTGTCCACCATAAGTCTGTTGCCAATCAATTCTGATTTGGCCAGAAAGAGGTAAGACAATAATGAAGAAAAAAGATAATAGAATGGCACTTCTTGTTTTCATTATAACTGGTACAAAATAATCGTTATAGATCTATGGAACAAAGATAGAAAAAAAATGATAAACCATAGTAGGGATATACCTCGTGACGGTGGCTTCGTCCTTACGTCCGACGAAAAGGTAAATCCCCACGTCGTCGCTAAGAATCTGCCGACCCAGCGAGGTCTTGCCGATGCGCCTGCGGCCAGTGAGGACAGTCATCATCGAATGGCTGGTTTTTGATTTCTCCCTCGTAGCCCTTAGCAATGCCACCTCTTTTTCCCTGTCGTAAAACGCTTTCTTCATCCTTTTCCAAATTAAACCACGGTTAAATTAACCGCCATTTATTTTGCAAAGGTAGGCATTTCCCGGCAATGCGCAAGTTTTTTCCTTGTTTTTCTAACGTTAGATGCTTGTTTAGGCGAAAAAGAAATAGATTGAGAGGTTGGCATTAGGACGGTCTTTTTTCCGCATTGCAAATGCTGATACTCGTGG
>Ga0310697_10002187_pt1 | contig 21184 bp, 22 predicted proteins | sample 172DNAGHGlowgp2_FD_203883 | JGI IMG/M metagenome (GOLD analysis project Ga0310697, IMG submission 203883) | Sheep rumen microbial communities from Palmerston North, Manawatu-Wanganui, New Zealand - 1728 DNA GHGlow gp2 (v2) (version 2) | ecosystem: Host-associated > Mammals > Digestive system >... | reverse complement strand
TATTATGTCTCTAGTTAAATTAAAAGTTATATTTTCAGCTTCATGATCAACAATTGCTTTATCAGCAACAGCTGCTATACCTATAACTTCACTACTTACTGCAATTAGAACACCAAATGCCATAATCATCGCAAAGTTAATAATTAACCACATTCTTTTTTTCGCTTCACAATTCTTATTTTCAACTTTTTTCTTAGCCATCTAATCACCCTATTCTAATTAAAGTATAGTTTAACAAAAAAAGAGAAACAACATATTTGTTTCTCCAATATACATTCTATTTACTTAATAAATCACAAACCATATTAGTTAATTCAGTAGGATTTTCAATTGGTAATCCTTCAATCAATCTAGCTTGGTTATATAATATCTTAGTATAAGTATCCAACGCTTCTTTATCATTTTCATATAAATCTTTTAATTTATTTACGATAGGATGATCTTTATTAATCTCAAGAACAACTTCAGCTTTTACTTGATCCCCAGTAGGCATTTGATTTAATATCTTTTCCATTTCTAGAGATATGTTTCCTTCTGTACTTAAGCAAACAGGATGATTCTTTAATTTATTAGTAAATTTAATATTTTTAACTTCTGGTAATGCAGCTTTCATTAAGCCAAATAAATCTTTAGATTCCTCATTTAATGTTTCAAGTTCTTTCTTTTCTTCTTCACTATCTAAAGACACATCTTCAGAAGATACATTGATAAACTTTTTACCATTGTATTCTTGTAATGCTTGAACAGTAAATTCATCGACATAATCAACTAAATATAATACTTCATATCCTTTTTCTTTAAACTTTTCTACATTAGGAAGCATATCTATTCTATCTAAATTGTCTCCAGAAGCATAATAAATCTTTTCTTGCCCTTCAGCCATTCTATCAACATATTCTTTTAAAGAAACACGTTTTTTATCTTTAGAACTATAGAATAACAATAAATCTTTTAAAGCATCGTTGTTCATACCATATGAACTATAAATACCATATTTCAATTGCATTCCAAATGCATCAAAGAATTTTTCATAATCTTCACGATTATTCTCCATCATTTCTTCGAGTGTATTGTGGATTTTCTTTTCAATACTCTTAGCAATAGCTCTTACTTGTCTATCTTGTTGTAACATTTCTCTTGATAGATTTAATGAAACATCTTCACTATCTACTAAACCTTTAACAAAACTAAAGTAATCAGGTAATAAATCAGGACATTTATCCATAATCATTACACCATTAGAATATAGTTGTAATCCTTTTTCATATTCTTTAGTGTAATAATCATATGGTGCATGAGAAGGTATAAATAATAATGAATCATAAACTACTTGGCCTTCAACAGATGAATGAATAGCTTTTAATGGCTTTTCATAATCAAAGAATTTATCAGAATAGAAACTATTGTATTCTTCTTCACTAACTTCTGATTCATCCTTTTTCCATATAGGAATCATACTATTTAAAGTTTTATCTTCTTCTTTAGTTTCTTCTTTTTCCTTAACTTCTTCAGTCATAATAATTGGATATCTAACATAATCAGAATACTTCTTAACTATTCCTTCAATTCTCCTAGTTTCTAAGAATTCATCATAATTATCGTTATCAGTATTATCCTTTAAGTATAAAGTAATTATAGTTCCAACATCATTTTTATCAGATTTTTCTAATGTGTAACCATCAGCACCATCAGAAACCCATTCATAAGCTTCATCACTTCCATAAGCTTTACTTAATACTCTTATTTCTTTAGCAACCATAAATGCAGAATAGAATCCTACACCAAATTGACCAATAATATTGATATCATCTTCTTTTGATATCTTTTCCTTAAACAAACTAGATCCACTCTTGGCAATAACACCTAGGTTTTCATCTAATTCTTCTTGAGTCATACCAATACCATTATCAATAATAGATAATGTTCTATTTTCCTTATCAGGTACTATTCTAATACAAAAATCATCTTTATCTAACTTAACTTTTCTATCAGTTAGTGATAAATAATATAACTTATCAATAGCATCGCTTGCATTAGATATTAACTCTCTTAAAAATATTTCTTTATTTGAATATACTGAGTTTATCATTAAATCTAGTATCTTTTTAGACTCTGTTTTAAATTGTCTTTTCTTCATATTCATCTCTTCCTTTTAAACTAAAACAAGCATACTACTTAAAATTAGCAATGTCAATAGCCGAGTGCTAATTATGTGACAAATAAAAAGAGCAAATGCTCTTATTTATTTATACAATAATGTGTTGATGCAGCTTCATATACATCATCATAATAATACTTAGTTGTTTTTTTTACATCATTAAATTTAATATTTTCATCATATACGCATTCTAAGTTGCCTGAATGACTTCTTTTTAATGCTCTATTAATCATTAAAACCGCATCAGCCCTGATAATGTTAACATCAGGATAAAAACTAGTGCCACTACCATTTGTAATACAAAGCTTACTCGCTTGTTTAAGCAAATTAACTTTAGAATTAGACAAACCTTTATCAGCAAAAGTAATAGCATCGCATGAGCCATTATCATTAGGGAAAACTTTTTTATAAACACTAACAGCCATAGATACAGCTTCGTATCGAGTTATTGGCTTTCCCGGACTATACCCACCGGCTCCGGTTCCACTAGTAATACCAGCCTTTTTTAATGCATTAATATAAGGAACATAACTTTTATAATCGGCCATATCATTGAACAAAGATTCTTCCTTACTATCAATAGGCAAGTTCATAGCTATAACTATCCATTTACCATATTCAGCTCTATTAAGTCCTTCATCTGGTCGAAAGTCACTATTTGTTGGCAATCCAATAAACCCATAGTGAATAGTTGTCGCATTCTTCCTAATATATTCTTCTCTAGATATAGTAGAATTTCCTGCACTTGAAGAACTACCACTATTATTATTTGAATTGTCTTTATTAGAATTAGCATTATTTTTTTCGTTAGTTTTATTGTTTGTCTTATTAGAAGATTTTTTATCTTCAGTTTTATTTTTATCTTCAGTAACCGGAGTTTCTTTTGGCTCTTCTTGCTGAGGTTCCTCTATTATTTCCTCTTTAGATTCCTCAACTTTTCTTTCTTTATCTAATTTAGACATATCTAAATTAAAGACTCTTTGAAAGACTGTAGATTGACCGTCTCCAGTCTTAGTAACAAGCATAAATAATAAACCGGCAGTAATTATAAAAACAATAACAGCTAAAATAACAAAAATCTTATCTTTTTTCTTTTTTGCAGGAACTTCAACAACTTGTACTTCCTGATTTTCTTGTTCAATTGTATTGTTTTCTTCGTTGTTCACTTTTCTTACCTCCTAAAAAGCTTTTTTAAATAACTCTTCTATAACGTCCGCATCTAATTCCTTCGGATTTTGAATAAAGAAAGGATCATACCCAGTTTTATAAACCAATGTAATAATATCTTCCTCAGATCCACCAAGTTCAGAAATATGTTGAGGAATATTCAACCTCATGCACAGTTCTCTAATATTTTCAACAAATCTATTTGCAATTTCCTCTTTCCCAAGGCCATCAGTATCAATTCCAATAACATTTGCCATATCAACATATCTATCTATACAAGCATCGCAATTAAATTCTAAAATATATGGAAGCAATAATGAATTTGCTAAACCTTGAGGAATATTATAAGTAGCTGATAATTGATGTGCCATAGCATGACATAATCCTAAGCCTGCATTTGAGAAACCCATACCAGAAAGATATTGCCCTAAAGCCATCTTTTCCAAAGCATCTTTATCTTTATTAGCAGCTTTTTCAAGATAATTATAAATAAGATCCATCGCCTTTAAAGCAAACATATCACTCATTTCATTATGGTTCTTAGTAATATAACATTCGATAGATTGAGCCAAAGCATCGATACCTGTAGAAGCAATTACACTAATAGGCATTCCTGCCATCAATTCTGCATCAACTATAGATAAAACAGGGATACTATTGTCATCCATTGCAACAGCTTTCATCTTTCCTTCTTCATCTAAAATATCATAATAAATAGTTGTTTCAGCAGCAGAACCTGCTGTGGTTGGCAATGCAATAATTGGCAAAGACCTGTTTTTCGATTGAGATACACCAAATAATGAATATACATCTTTTAATTCTGGATTAGTACAAATAATACCAATAGCTTTTGCTGTATCTATAACTGATCCTCCACCAACTGCAATAATAAAGTCTACGTGATATTTATTAGCAACTTTAAGGCCTTTTTTTACAGTTGCAATTGTAGGATTAGAAACAACATCTTTAAAGACCTCATATTCAATTCCATTATTATCTAATACTTCTTTTACTTTATTAGTAACTCCCGCCTTTAATAAATTTGCATCAGTTACTAATAAACCTTTTTTATACTTTCTTTTTTTTATTTCAGTAGCTAGTACATCTCTAGAACCCCAACCAAAATAAGAAGTCTCATTTAAAACAATTTTATCTTTCATTAAAACTCCTCCATATTCTCTTTTTATTATAACATATAAGGTAGTTTTTAAACACGCTATTTTCCTTAATAAACAATGTGTTGATTTAATTTTACATTTATAATATAATATAAGTAGGTAAAAGGGTGATAGTATGGATAAACGAATTATTAACACCAAGAACAAACTAACTGCAACATTTTTCGAGTTATTAAACAAGAAAAAAATAAAGGATATTACTGTATTAGAACTATGTAAAAAGGCTAACATAAATAGAACTACATTCTATAAATATTACAAAGACATAGATGATCTAGCACTTAAAGTAGAAGATGATTTAATGGATGATTTAAGAAAATATATCGTCGACATTAAAAGAAATTATCTGATATCTTTTACATCTAAAATAATTGAAGCAATATCTAAAAACAAAAACGTATATACTAAAATATTAAGCGACAATGGTGACCATACTTTCTTAAGAAAAATATTAAATTTAGTTCACGAACAAAGTATAGACGAATGGCAAAAATTATTAAAGAAAGCCACTCCTAAAGATATTGATAATATCTACAACTTTATTGTTGATGGAACAATTGGTTTAATTGAAGCGTGGATTAGAAATAACTGTGAAGATGAACCAAATAATATCGCTATATTCATCAACAAGATTTGTATGAGTGGATTAAGTAGTTTCATTTAAAAAGAATTAGTTTAAAACTAATTCTTTTTTTATTACTTCATCGTCAGTAATTATATCAAACAAGACACATAATTTTTCTTCTTTATTAATATATAATTTATAACCATTCTTTTTTATCAAAGACATCCAATAATCAACATCATTTCCTTTAAGTTTATTTTCTATCTTTTCATATATATCATCTTCAGACATCTTATATATTTTTCTAATTTCTGAATTATCGATTCTTTTACCATTTTCTAAAGAAATAACATAAACATTTTCATACTTATCTCCAACCATATCATCAGAAGTCATAAAGTATCTTTGAATAACGGAAATATATTTATCAGAAACATAATAATCATAATCAATGACATTTCCAACGATTAATCTGTTATCATATATTTCATATTTATTAACACTATTTACAACAAAGTTTTTTAATTCTAAATTAACATTCTCAACAGATTCACTCTTAACATTAATAGTTAAAATACTAATATCTCTATCTTCATTCCAAATGTTTAAACTCTTATATTTAGTTAAATAAACCCAGTCTTTTTCTTTATCTATTTTTTCTAAAACAAAGATATCTTCCTTCTCTGTTTCTTTTTGTTTAGTTGTCTTATTACATCCAACTAAAAAAATTAAACATACTAATACTAATAAAATTTTTTTCATAAGTATCACCAATTAAATTATAACAAAAAAACAGACTATAGTCTGTTATTTATTACTTAGAAGCTTCTTTTTTAGTATTTTTCTTTTTTGTATTTTTTGATACTAATCTTACTTTAACTCCTCTTAAAGCACCGAATTTCTTTTTTGTTCCTTCTGGTAAATTTACTTTATATGTTCTCATAAGACACCTCCTCGTTTAACAACTAAACAATTATAACATGTATTATACAAAAAATACACTAATTTTCAAGTTAAATAAACAATTTTACGATTGAAAATGATATCGATAATATAACTGCAACTATTAAGACAATATATATTGTCGACATAAATGTTTTTCTTTTTTTATGTACATCGATAACAATATAAACATAAAAGAAAGATAAAAAGACAATAGATAATATTTTACTAACCAAAGAAATATGATTCATAAATACAAATGGAAATATAATTGCAAAAAAGATAATATATAAAATTGAGAAAATATAGAATTTACCAAATGTTGATTTAATCTCAACTGGTATTTGACTATTAATCTTTTCCTTTAAAGTTATAGGTTTCTCTTTTTTCTTATTTTCCTTTTTCTTCTTCATAAGCTTTTCTTACTGCAATAGCTAGCTGATCAGCACAAGATGTTCCTCTATTACCACATAAGTTTCCTTTCAATTTTTCTTCAATATAATCTACAGTTTGACCATCAAGTAATTTTGAAATAGCCTTCAAATTACCATTACAGCCACCCAAGAATTTAATGTTAGTAATAATATTATCATTAATATCAAAGCTAATTTCTACGGAACACGTTCCCTTAGTTTTATATTTGTATTCCATATCTATACTCCTAAAGAACTTTCTTCTTGTTCAAATTTTCCATAGTTATAAGTATATCTAAACATTTTATTGCCACCTATAAATACATATATAACTCGGCCTTCATCTTCTTTATAAAGACTATAATCATAACTTCCTTCAAATAGAGTAAAACCTTCTTTGTTTATTAAATAATCTACATATTCTTTAACTTTTTCCTCTGATACTTGATCACACAAAGTAATACTCATATCATCATCAGTATAATTAACGCCACAAACATTAAACTTCTTGCCAGTTACTTTATAAAGACTAGGAATATTAAATCTATCTAGTTCAATAAACTCTTTAGACTCTATTCCAATTACTGATTTAAAAGTAAAGAATATAATAGCTATAATACCACAAACAAAAGCTAATATTCCCAAGACTACAATAATCAATATTATTGTGATTCCACCTTTACTTGATTTTTTGGGTGGTGTTGCAGGTGGAGTTACTGGTTGATTAACAGCGTTTCTACTTGCAGTACTATAACCACACTTAGTACAAAATTTATCTTCTTTCATATCGTTTCCACAATTAGGACAGTACATATTATCATCTCCCAATAGTATTATAACATAATTATTGTATTACTATTTCATTGTTATTCTTATTTAATATATCTTTTATAAATATTTCAGCATCTAAATAACTACACATTAAATTGGCCAAATCATCTAGAGCTTTCTTTAATTCTTCTAGTCTATCTGGTTCAACACATTCCATTACAATAAATTCATAATTAGTATCATCTGTAATCTCTGTTCTTATACCATCTCTCCAATTCAAGCAACGACAAACAGCGCCATAATTATCTCTATAAGCAATTTCTCCTTCATATGGTGGCTCATCTTCTTCAGAACCAATAGGAATAAACTTTTCATCTCCATTCATTACTCCTAAGTGAAGATCTCCATCAATCTTTTCAACATCTTCCGCACCAATAGGAAAAGCATACTTAAGAGATATTGCATTAGTAATATCAACAGAAGGTAATATAGATCCAACTGGATTACCATGTAATACCCTTTTTAACAAATTTTCTAAAGAACAACGCGCTCCCTTTTTAGTTGGAAACTTACTATAAGTATCTCTCCAAACCTTGACTACATCATTTTCACTAATAGTTTCACTTGGGACATACTTAACAGCTTCTTTATTAGCATTGCTTAACAATTCTTTTATTTCTTTATCTTGAGATGAACTCATCTTTTTATTTTCTTGTACATTTTTTAATACTAAAACTCCAGCATTTAATTCTGGTAATATATCAAATACATTTTTATCAATTATAAATTTTTTCATTTTATCTCCTCTTTCTACTAATAAATCTAATTAATAAAAAACCGGACTTCTAAATAAAACATATATACAACCTCAACAAAAAATATCTATGTGCCTGTACATAGATATTAAATAATTATATATAAAAGATTAATTCAATTTCTAATACAAGCACTTTAAAACTCACTTGTATTAATAATACAAGTGTTATTTAAAACGTCTTCGAATTGAATTAATAGAATATTTCATACTTGATTCCCCTTCAAAGTACTTTGATACTAACATAGAAGAATACTTATGTCAAATAAAAAAAGGAACTAAGTTCCTTTTTATTCAGCATATTTACTAGTTATACCAAAATGCTCTTCTAAAGTAATCCAATTACCGCCGTTATATAATTTTTTAGCTAAATCCTTACCAACATATCTAAAATGCCAAGACTCATATTTATATCCAGTAATACCATCTTTGCCTTTAGGATATCTTAATATTAAACCATACTTATATGCATTAGCAGCCATCCATTTGGCTCCTTTAGAATTATGATAATCAGAAGAAATACATCCTTTTCCTTCTCCACATATATCAGCAGCTAAGCCTGTTTGATGTTCTGAATATCCACCTCTAGCAGTACCAGAATCAGCAAATGCTTTACCATAATTTTTAGCACGTTTTTGCCATAGATTATTCTGTGTAGCAAAAGATCTATATCCTGATGCGATGTATAAACTTAAACCATCTTTTTTTGCGGCAGCAAGCATTTCATTAATTGCTGACTTAGTTACACTAGTTAAACCACCAGGATTATAACTCTTAGGTAATGAATAAGTTTTATTTGCTATCATAATACCATCTATATAAGTTATTCCATTTTTAACTACAATTATATATCCCTTACTTGTTTTTGTACCATTAAAACTACTTGGAGTTCCATTTGGATTATATCCAGAAGTAGTGGTTGTCTTTGGGGTTGTAGTAGTTTTCTTCTCTGAAGTAGTTACTTCTTTCTTCTCTTCAACAACTTTTTCTTTAACTACTAAGGTAAAATCTTTAGTTGCTTCATTTCCACTACTATCTTTAACAACATATTGTAGTTTATAAGTACCAACTTTATTTAAATCATATTTACCTTCTACTTTAACTTCTAATTTTTCTTTTGAATTGTCTTTAACCGTAACATTTTTAGTTAAATTAACTTTAGTTCCCTCTGTAGTAGTTATTTTATCTTTAGCACTAATAACAGGTTTAGTGGTATCAATAACATTAACTTTATAAGAAAATTCCTTTTCTTCATCTCTTTCGTTTTTAACTACTATAGTAACTTCTTGTTCACCAAGCTTAGATGTATCAACATTAACTTCTTCAGTTAATACTTCACCATGTTCTACATTTACTATACCAGCTGTATTTAATAAGTCATTATTAATTTCAACTTCTTGATCTCTTAATTCTACTTTTACATCTTCAAAATTATCAACTATCTCTACATCTATCTTCTTGTCGCAACCAGCAATCAAGAAAATACAAGAAATCACAAGTAACATTCTTTTCATAAAATCACCTACAACGTATTATACCACAAAAAAGTATCAAGTTTCTAACTTGATACTATTTTACTTCAATAAAGTTTATTTTTGTCAATCTAAGATTATTATTAGTAATATCGAAAACAAATTCATAATGATTAAATAAAGACCAATCTGTATCAAAATCGCCCTCATCATCCATAGAAGCATTTTTAACTAATGGAGTTTTATCTCCCTCGCTTTTATATAGATTATTAACAAATATATCCTTCTTTTCATTATATTTGGTAGATAAATATGCATAACTATAATCTAAAACAAGAGTCTTATCTGTTTTCTTTGCTTGGAATAACTGTAAATAATCATCTTCATATTCATCAGCTACACAACCAGTAGCAATAATATTTGCATAATACTTTTTATCCTTAAAGTCATAATAGAACCCTTTATAGCCAAGTCCAACCATATTATCTTCTTTACTTTTTGTTAATGTTTTAAGAAAAGATGTATCTTCAAATAGTTTTTTTACATCAGATTCTTTAACTTCCTTATGAACTTCACCAGTATACTCTTCATCATCAGAATCTTCAAAATCTAGTTTCCCAGCAAAGTAAGAAGCAACCATTGAAAGTTTTTCATTATCAGTAAAATCTTTTAAAGTTCTGTCTTTGTTTTCTAATTTAAGAGCATAACCATGGCACATTAGAGATGGTATCAAAGAACTAGCATCCTTAACAAGAGGATCTTCAAATCCTACTAGTTCTGGTTCTTTTTCTTCTACAGTTTTTGGATCTCCTTCCAATACTTGTCCGTTTTCCTCTTCCTTTTTATTCTCTAAATTTGCATATTTAGTACCAGCATAAAAACTCAAACCAAGTACAGCTAAAACCAATACTACCCCTAAAACAATTCCTAATACTTTTTTCATTGTTTTTTTCCTTTCTCGATTTTGGTTTGTATGGCATCCATAACTTTATTAATAATTTCTTCAGTAGGATGAAGATATTCTTCATAAGTAATACCATACTGATCCATTAACTCTTTTTCAGTAATATCAACTTTAAAACCAATTAAATCTATTAATTGTTCATCATATGGATTATTAATATTATTACTTATAGATTCCATTACAATTCACCTCTATTTTAATTATAACACTTAAAAATCTAGTATGACTACTAGATTTTAATACCATAATGGATACTTACTTGTAATTTCTTTTACCCTTCTACTTAATTCTTTGAGTTTTATTTTATTATCTTTATTTCTTAGAGTTTCATCAATAATATGAGCTATTTCAACAAAATCTTTTTCCTTTAAGCCTCTTGTAGTCATCGCAGGACTACCTATCCTGATTCCACTAGTTACCATAGGCTTTTCAGTTTCATTAGGAATAGTATTCTTATTAACTGTAATATGAATTTGATCAAGAACAGTCTCTGCCTCTTTTCCTGTTACACCTACTGAAGATTTAACATCTAATAGAATCAAATGATTATCTGTTCCTCCACTTACTACATGATAACCCATCTTAATGAATTCATCACTTAGAGCTTTAATATTCTTAATAACTTGTTGTTGATATTTCTTGAACTCAGGTTGTAATGCTTCATAGAAACATTGTGCTTTAGCAGCTATAACATGCATTAAAGGTCCTCCTTGAATACCAGGGAATACTACTCTATTAATTTTCTTAGCTATTTCCTCATCATTAGTCAAGATAATACCACCACGAGGTCCTCTAAGCGTCTTATGAGTAGTAGATGTTACTACATCTGCATATGGAATTGGTGATGGATGTAATCCAGCAGCCACAAGTCCAGCTATATGAGCCATATCTACAAAAAGAAATGCGCCTATTTCATTACATATTTCTCTAAACTTTTTAAAATCAATAGTTCTTGAATATGCTGAAGCACCAGCGATAATCATTCTTGGCTTTTCTTTTAAAGCTATTCTTCTAACTTCCTCATAATCAATTTCTTCAGTTTTTGGATCTAAGCCATAGCTTATTATTTCATAATCAACACCACTAAAATTTAATTTATAACCGTGTGTTAAATGTCCTCCATTACTTAAATCCATTCCTAATACCTTGTCCCCATGGTCTAGTAACGCTCTATAAACTGCCATATTTGCACTTGAACCACTATGTGGTTGAACATTAGCAAATTTGCAACCAAATAATTTTTTTAAATGTTCAATTGCTCTAGTTTCAAACATATCAATATACTCGCAGCCACCATAATATCTTTTGCCAGAATATCCCTCTGCATATTTGTTTGTTAAAACACTTCCTTGTAGTTTTAATACATCGTTAGATACATAATTTTCAGATGCAATCAACTCAATATTCTCTTGTTGGCGTTTTCTCTCGTATCTTAACGCCTTTCTTAAAAATTCATCCATTTTCTCTACCTCTACCTTCAATTTTTTTACCCTCTGTAAGATAATTATATATCACAATAAGAATGTAAAAAAGTTAAATGCGTACATTTTACACATACGTATACACTATATTTTTTTAAATTAAAAATACTGGACTTTCGACCAGCATCATATTATATTACATTTCCAATATTTTTTTAATATCATTTACATATTTTTGATAATTAAGCATTTGATTAACCAAATTTTCAATTCCTTCATCTTCTGGGCGATTTTCTTCAAGATACTTCAGCCATTGAATTTTACCATTCCAAGAGCCATATATAGCAGCATCTATATCTCTTAATTCTTTTCCATATTCTTTTTTGTATTCTTTAATATACTCTCTATACAATTCAAGATTTAACTCGTTTCCTTTATGACAAAAAGTATATGCACTTTCTACTAAAGAAAAAGTTGGGTGATTTTTATATACAGCATCTAAATCAACCATGTATGGTTGATTAGAATTCCAAACTATATTTAAAGGTTTAAAGTCATTATTACATATAATCAATTCTTTTTGAGCTACACCAACACTTAAATTGCATTTTTCGATAATATCTTGAATCTTACTATTTTGATAATCTATTTTCTTAATATGGCAAGGAAGATTTGACTCTATACTCATTAAATGAATTCTAGCTTGCATTTTAGCTAATGCTCTTATTTGATCTATATTTAATTCTCCTTCATCTAAATTTATGCCATCCATAAAAGGATAAATAATATAATAGTTATCATTATATAAAAATATATTAGAAAAAGGTTGAATACAACGTATATTATGATCATCCCATATTCTACCAATTCTCAGTTGCTCATATCTTTCCTTTAAAACATCTAAATTCATATTAGTAAATCTTTTTACAATATACTTATAAACTTCTGTAGTAATCAGAAAGACTTCATTTTGACTACCTTTTGTTCTTTCAATACTTAAGATTTTCTCATCATATAGTCGATTAAATGCCCCTATTATATCTTGCATAGTATCACCATAATAATTATAGCATAAAAAAAAAGTAGCAATTGCTACTATATTTTTTAAATGGCAGGGGTAGCAGGAGTTGAACCCACATCAGCGGTTTTGGAGACCGTTATTCTACCATTGAACTATACCCCTAAAAATCAAGTAATTTCATTATAACACATTTTTTCACAAGTGCAAGTTTAATAATGCTATAATTACAATAGAAGAGTTGGTTTTATGTATATTTTAGACACATTACAAGAAATAACATTCTATCGATTAGGATTAATGTTAAAGACAATTGGAAATATTGTCTTTATTATCGTGCCTATAATAATTATGCTTTTTTGTATTGGTGATGTAATTACGATCGTATTCAAACCAGAAGAAGCAAAGCCCCAAATCAAAACGGTTGTAGATCGAATTATAGCTGGTTTAATAATCTTTATTCTACCAACAATAATAGGTTATGCAATGACATTAGTTGAAGGATATGATAAAAATACAATCTTAAAATACTACGAAGGAGCTAGTAAACAAAAAATAGAAAGTCTACAATTACAATACCAACAAGAAGAAAAAGCTGAAATTAATAGAAAAGAAGCAGAATATAAAGAAGCTGCTCGATTAAATGAAGAACAAGAAAAGAAGAGAAGAGAATCAGCAGAAGAAATGTTTAATGATTATAAAAATAGTAAAAATAATAATTCTAATAATGGCAGCAACAATAATGGAACAACAAATAACAATACTGATACAAATTACCAAGGAGATACTACATCTAGTGGAAATTATGGAAAAGTGACAGTTTCCAATGGTGTATTCACAATTCCAAACAAAAGAGCTACTAGCGATGCAGATATTCCAAAACAATCAGGGCAATATGGTTTAAACCCTATATTTTGGGAAAGACTTAATAAATTTATACAAGCAGGCTCTCAAGCAGGACATAAAATTACTGTTAGTAGCGGATGGCGTTCATACTCAAGTCAAAGAAGATTATGGGATACATCAAGTAGACCTTGTAGTACAAGAAGCAAATGGGTAGCTTGCCCTGGAGGTTCTAGACATGGATTTGGTATAGCAGCCGACTTAAAATTTAATGGTAACGGCTGTGCAAAAGGAACATGGAATTGTAATTCTGCAGCTAAATGGGCACATGATAATGCCGGAAGATTCGGTCTAAAATTTAGAATGTCTTGGGAACCATGGCACATAGAACCGGCCCAAGTTAATGGTGGATCTTTTGGCTCTTGTAACGTGAAGTGTTAGGTGATGTTATGAAAAAAACAATATTATTAATATTTATAATCTTTTTATTAACCGGTTGTAACTCTAAATACAATATTCATATAGATGAGAATAAAATATATGATAACATCGAAATCTATGAAGATAGTGGCATCATAAAAAATGCTAATAAAAAACAAACAGATGAATTTAATGATTATCTACTAGATTGGGAGAGAGGATACGATTTCTACAAAAGAGAATTATATGCAACAGATAAAATAACTGGCTATAGATACACATATGACTTCACTTTTGAAGAATACGATGCAATGACTCAATTAAGAAAATGTTATGAAACCTTTGAGTTTAAAAATAACAACATTATAAGCTTAAATACATCAGAAGAATTCTTATGTGGAGACTATTATCCAAACGTTGGACAAGTTGAAATCAATATTACAAGTAAATATGAAATAATAGAGTCCAACGCTGATAAGAAAAGTAATAACAAACATACATGGATAATAAATAAAAAGAATTATAAAAACAAACCAATTGTATTAAAGATTGATAAAGGATCAGAGCATATAGATATTAAACCATCACAAAAATTTACCACAAAGCAAATTATAATAACAACAATATTTATAATACTAGTAATAACATTAATAAGTAGAAGAAAGAGACGTAATAAATAATTACGTCTTTTATGTTATAATAAACCCAGGTGGTTTTATGAAAATTGGCATAGATATCGATGATACATTAACAAATACTAAAGAACTACAAGCAGATTATTGGAAAGAATACTACCTAAACAATCCAATGGACGGTTATAACGAAGATATACCACAAAACATAAATACATTTGGATTCACTTATATAGAAAAATACTGGGATTTATATAGAGAGGAATTGTTCTATCCATCATTTAAAGAAAATGCTTCTAAAGTAATTAAACGATTAAAAGAAGATGGACACGAATTGTGTATAATAACTTCAAGACCAAGTTATAAATATAAAGACCTACATAAAAGATTACATACTTGGTTTAAAGAAAATGATATACCAATAGAAACTCTTTGTACTAATATAAAAAACAAAGGACACTATTGTAAAAAGAAAAAAATAGATCTTCTAATTGATAATGACATTGCTCAAATAGAAGAAGCAAATAAATACCACGTTAAAACTATAATGTTTGGTGATAATAAAGACTACAATGGTCTTAAAGCAAACAATTGGTTAGAACTATATGACATAATAAAAAAAGGCTTTTAAGCCTTTTTATTTTTTTCTAAATAATATAATATTGCTAATTTAGAACTAGCATCATTAATCATTTTTCGATTAAGTAATTCCATTAATTCATCGAAAGAAACTTCCAAAGGTTCTAAAACCTCGTCTGGATCTAAAGCTTGTTTACCAGTCTTTTCACAGTTCTTAGCAATATATGTTTTTATAATTGCATTACTACATCCTTGATCTTGATAATGCCATTCCAGTTCTTCAAATTCTGAAGCGTTATATCCAGTTTCTTCCATTAGCTCTCTTCTGGCAGCATTAATGAATTCTTCACCTTTGTCTACCATGCCAGCAGGAAATTCAACAGCTATTCCATTAGAATCAACCATATTTGGTCTAGACTGTACTTCTATTACAAACTTACCTTCTTTAGTAACGGGAATTATAACTACAGCATTACCGTCTTCTCCATCTTTTAAAAGTCTCTCAACTTCTTTAGTTCTACCATTAGCAAGTAAAACATTATAAACTTTTTTACCTAAGTATCCTTCATTATATTCTGATACTACATCATAAGATTTTACTTGTATGTTCTTAGCATACTCAATTATTTTATCTATCATAGTTGCTCCTCATGTTTTTATTAACATATTATATAAAGAATGTGATATATAACATTTACTTTTTTGTTCATCTAAGTATTCTCTAATACTTTCAAATCCCTCAATATTCTTTGGAATATGTTTATCTTTTAAACTAGCTGATAATTTATCCATAGCAGCTATCTTCTCTTTTTCAAATTTTTCAATAAAATTGTTATCTGCTTGAATAGATAATTCTAGCACTTTTTCTTCTCCTGGATACTTAAATGACTTATTCTTTCTTTTGTTTTCTAAAATAGTTTTTCTTGTCTCTCTACTTACTCTATAATTTAATACTTTATCGCTAAAACGATCTAAATCACTATACATAAGATCAACTTCTTTTATTCTATCAAGAGATCTTTGAATAAATTCATCAGAATCATCACCATGATATGAATAACTGTTAACTACATTGCCTTCTCCAACTATTTTATGCCTTAAAGTTAGTTCTTCCTTAGAAGCAAGGAACACTCTTAAAGCTTCTGCATATTTAAAACCATTCACTAAAGTATCCCAAGCAATATCAGTATAATAATTACGACCATCAATACATATTCTTAATAAAGCATAATCAGAAGTTCCAATTAATGATGAAATCTTTTGATCATTAAAATAACCAATAGAATCTAATGCTCCATATGAATAAACTATTACAGCATTAATATCTGCATATAGTAATAGCATTTGAAATAATCTAGCATATGATAATCTTCCACCCTCTTTAAAAGTTAAAGAATGATAAGTATTATCTATTTTATAATTAATATCAATTTTAGTTTCATCTTCATTAACAAATTTAATGTTTTTAATCATCCAATTATACAAAATTCCAAATTTATCCATTGGTGAATCGCTGTAATAAGTATACCTAGATACAATTTCTGCTAAACTAGATATTACAAAATCAATTTCCTCAAGGCTATACTCATGAACAACAAAATTACGTAATCCCAAAGATTCTACCCATGATATATCATTTAAATCTAAATTAGAATTTCTTTTAAATCCAATATAGTATATGAAGTCTAAAGTTATCTTAGCATCTTTATGATTAGAAACAAAATCAACAAGCTGTTTAATATTTTTATACTCTCTATTATCATAAAAAGTAAATCTATTAACTCCATCGATACCTACTATATCAACAATGTTATCATTATGAATAACAGCTAATTCTTTTAAATTATTAAAATCAGATAAATCTAGTCTATAGATAGAATTTTGTTCCTTTATCTTTAAACTAACTATATTAGGAATATTCTTTCCAATATACTTTAAGTCTTCAATAGTCAATGATGGGAAAGTAGACAATTCCAAAACTGATAGATTTTTAAAATATTTAATAACATCCATATCATTTCTACAAATAGAAACATATGAAACTTGTGCAAGCTCTTGCTCTGAAAAACTAGTTTTAGTTTCATCAGATATTTTTAATTCTCGTCTTACACATTCACTTAATACTGTAGTTAATTCTATCATCACTAACCACCAACCCATTCTACCTTTTATTATATCATAAAAAAATAATAAAAGTTCATTACACTTTTATTATTTTTTAACTTCACCAAACAAATCATATTCAGAAGAATCAGTAATCACTACATCAACGAATTCATTAATCATAGTATCATCATCATTCTTAATATAAATAACACCATCTTCAGAAGGAACATCCATATAAGATCTACCAATCAAGTATTCTCCGTCTTCAGTAATGTTTTCTATTAAACATTTATAAACTTTCCCTACTTTTTCTTTTAAGAGCTCCTTACTTACTATTTGTTGAATCTGCATTATCTCGTTTCTTCTGTTTTCCTTAATTTCTTCATCTATTTGATCAGAAAACTTAGCTGCTGGCGTCCCATCTTCAGCGCTATAAGAAAAAGCTCCTAATCTATCAAATCTACATGAACGAACAAATTCTTTCAACTCCTCAAAGTCTTTTTCAGTTTCACCAGGGAAACCAACAATCAAAGTTGTTCTTAATATAACATCAGGAATTTCTTTTCTTAGTTTATTAACTAAATTATAAATAGATTCTTGATCGCTTTTACGATTCATTCTCTTTAATACACCATTTGATATATGTTGAATAGGCAAATCGAAATAATGACAAATCTTATCGCTATTCTTTACTATTTCTATTAATTCATCAGTAATAGTTTCAGGATATGAATATAAAAATCTTATCCATTCAATTCCCTCTATTTCTTCTAAATCTTTTAACAATTCAGCAAGTCTACTCTTACCATACAAATCAACCCCATATTTAGTAGTATCTTGAGCTATTACTACTAGTTCCTGAATTCCCTTTTTAGCTAATTCCTTAGCTTCTTTAATGATATCTTCATATGGTCTAGAAATATAATTACCTTGAATATAAGGTATAGCACAATAAGTACAATAATTACTACATCCTTCAGCAACTTTTAAATAAGCCATTACATCTCCGGTTGTTAATACTCTATCTTCATATCTTAAAACATCTTCAGAATTTTTTTTGTTAATTAGATTACTAATTTTATTCCATAAAAGATTATAATCAGAAATCTTTACGAATAAATCAACCTCAGGTAATTCTTGCTCTAATTCCTTTATATATCTTTCTACTAAACAACCTGTAACGATTAAATATTTACAATTTTTCTTCTTATAATCAGCCATTTCAAGTATAGTTTGGATTCCCTCGTCCTTAGCTGATTCTATAAATCCACAAGTATTAATTAACAATATATCTGCTTCTTCAGGATTATCCACTATTTCATAATTATGTTTTTTAAATAAACCTATGATTTGTTCAGTAACAACCAAATTCTTAGAACATCCCAAAGATATAAACCCTATTTTCACATCTATCACCCCAAATGCAAGAGTATTATAACATAGAAAAATAAAAACCGAATCAAAAGATTCGATTTAAATATTCATATTAGTCGTCTTGACTTCACCATTTCTTATATATCTAACAACAATGGTATCTCCAGTCTTGTGTTTATATAAGTTATATCTTAATGAAGCTACATTAACTATTTCTTCTTTATCAAAAGCGATAATTACATCTCCAGGTTTTAAACCAGCTTTATCAGCAGGAGATCCAACCGCTGCTGATTCAACAATAACTCCGGTTCTAGGAGAAATCCTATACTTAGCAGCAGAGTTTCTATTATTAGCATCTACCATTGTAATACCAATATAAGGTCTAGAAACATCCTTACCAGCAATTAAATTGTCCGCATATTCTAATGCATCCTCAATAGGAATAGCGAAGCCCATACCTTCAACTCCACTGTTAACAAGTTTCATGTTAGTAACACCAATAATATCTCCATTAGCATTACAAAGTGGACCTCCAGAGTTACCACTATTAATAGCAGCATCTGTTTGCATAACGCGCATTATCCAGTCAACAGTATTACTATTACTAGTACTTACTTCTACTAATCTATCTTTTCCAGATAAAATACCTCTAGTAACACTCCAAGAGTAAACATCACTATCTAAAGGGGCTCCTATAGCAAAAACAGTATCGCCAACTCTCATAGCTTCACTAGAACCAATCTTACCAACTTTCAATTCTTTTTTTGTATTATAAGATAAAACCGCAATATCAGCATACTTATCGCCATTTATCAACTTAACAACTTCTTCTTCACCAGTTGTAAATTGAACACTGACATTATTTCCACCAGAAATAACATGGTAATTTGTTAACATATAATATTCATTATCTATATTCTTAAAAATAAATCCAGTTCCAGTAGCAGTCAAAGTATCTCCATGATATGACTTTACTACTACTACAGAATCGTAAATATTCTCAACACCGTCAGCAATACCTTGATCATTAACTGTAACTATTTGTTCACTTCTATTTATTTCCGTAACAGAACTATTAACAAAACCTGGTTTAAGTTTAATTAATAATACCATCCCAACAGCCCCAACAACCAATGCAACAACTATTGCGATAATTATAATAACTGACATTTTTAACGAAAGTCTTTTTTCTTCCCCTATTACTACTTGTTGAGTACCATCTGGATTTTGAACATAACTTCTAACTTCCATATTCATCTATCCTCGCAATCTTTGTGAAATTTGTTGGGAATCCCATTCTATCCAAAACTTTATCAATTTCAATAGATTTTAGTTTACCACCTAATATATCAAGTTCATAAGATAGCTCATTAATTAATAAAGTAAAATCTTCTTCTCTTAATAATTGTTTTAAAATAATTACTAATGCAAACAAATCATCTTTACCATATATATATTCTCCATCCATTAAAGGAATCTCCAATAAAGAATGAAATCTTGTATCATCTATATGTCTTTGAGTTTTGTGGTCATACATTATATCTTCATGAGCGCATAGATTTCTAAAGTTAGCTAGAATTGGCATATAAGTAATTAAATCTTCAACATCTATACCATAAACTTTAGCAATATCTTTTTGATCTTCTGGTTTCATAATTGTATATAATTCAGAAATCAAACCAAAAGACAACACTTTAACAACTACCCAAAATGGAACATAACCATAATTACTTATGTAATGCATTGTAGCTGAGTGTTGGCCACCGTTTACTCTTATTTGTCTCTTTATCTTTTTCAACAAGTCATTTACTTGTCTTGCTTTATCTCCAGTTTTATCAAAATTATGTGGATTTAAATAATCCTTTTCTTTAATACCGTACTTTCTACTTAATTGATAAGAGAAAATACTTTTAGCATTATTTTCAACTATTAATATATTCTTAAAGAAAATATTTCTTATTTGTCTATCAAAATTAAACATTGCATATAATTCTTCAAAAGTAACCCCTGGTAAAAACATTCTATCTTTTGGTGATTTTAAGAATAAATGTCTATAACCACTTAAGAAGAAATAATTTTCACGCAAAAGGACATCCTTTGCATATTCAATATCATTGAACTCCAATCCTTTACTTTTAAGGATTTCTATCTGCTCGTCAATTGTCTTAAATGTTTTGATCATCTAGCATCACCCTATTATTCTATCTTATTATATCACAGGATATTTGTTAAATAAATAAATTGTTCATGTTATAATGTTAAGGAAGGTGATATTTATGCCATCAAATACAACACATTTTGTATTTTCTGAAGATGTTTATAACAAATTGGATGACAGTAGCAAAAA
>Ga0310697_10002186_pt1 | contig 21206 bp, 14 predicted proteins | sample 172DNAGHGlowgp2_FD_203883 | JGI IMG/M metagenome (GOLD analysis project Ga0310697, IMG submission 203883) | Sheep rumen microbial communities from Palmerston North, Manawatu-Wanganui, New Zealand - 1728 DNA GHGlow gp2 (v2) (version 2) | ecosystem: Host-associated > Mammals > Digestive system >... | reverse complement strand
AATTGAAAATTGTGAATTATGAATTGAGTGCACAGCGGAACCGACCCGCTGTGTACTTTTGCTTTCAAAATCTGCAAAAATGGTTTCAAAATATGCAAAAACATGATTTTAACATATCAGAGAGAAGGCTGTTTAAAAAAAATTAGTTAACTTTGCCAGCGAAATAACATCCAAACGCTAACAACAAATGAAAAAGAAATCTTTCAACATCTGGCTTTTGGCAGTACTGCTGTGCGGTCTGAGCCTCAGTGTCACCTCCTGTAAGGACGACGACAAGAACAGCGAACAGAACGAGTCCGAGCAGGAGCAGCAGGCCGAGGAGCAGGAGAAGAAGGAAAACACCGCCTTCAACGTGCTGGACAACCTGGCCAACCTCAGCAACGCCCCCGCCGACTACCTCACGGGCACCTATGAACCGACCATCGGCATTACCGATGACGCCGACGCCGGCACCCGCATCATCAACACCAACGACATGGCGACTGCCGTCCTGCGCTTCAGCGACCTCATAGACGAGAACATCGACGAGAACACGCAGACCTACACCTGGAGCGACGACCGCGTGGGCACGCTCACCTACACCAAGAGCACCGACGGCAAGTCGTGGGCCACGGTGGATGTCAGCATCAAGCAGATGCCCCACCTGCAGAAGATTGTCTACCGCTCGCCCGAGCAGAGTGGCGACAACGACAAGTTCGTGGGCACGGCCTACTACCGCTTCGGCGACGTCATCCTGAAGAAAAACGAAGACGGCAACAACGAGTACTGGATCTGTGTGCGCCCTGCCTTCGGCCCCGAAGGCAAGGAAACCTCCCACTGGGTCACCGTCAGCCCGCTGCCTGACAAGAACATCTGGACCTATACCGGCAGCAACGGCATCGACTACGCCCTGCCCACCGGCATTGGTAAAAGCAAGGAGCATGCCCAGAACTTCGCCGAGATGCTCTTCGCCATCTGCTTCCCCGGGGAGTGGCAGCAGAACATCATCGACAATCCCTATACAAGCATTTTTAACCGGGGCGTGCCCATGTTCAACGACTTCGACAAGACCAGGCTGAAATACCACAACCAGTATTTCTGGCAGCGTGTGCAGGACGCCTGGTGGGCCCGCAGGCCCTTGTTCAATGAGCTGTTCGGCAGCACGCTTCAAGATTTTAAGTCCATGCTTAAAAGCGACGATGGTCTGAACCTGCTTACCAACGGCAAAACCTGGAACACCAACCCGGTTTTTGGCACCAACAGTCCCACCCTCTACCGCTACTGCTTCAAAAACGGCGTGAACAAGCAGAGCAACATGCACCTGCTGGTGGGCAACGACTATCAAAGTGTGAAGGCCGAGGTCATCAGGTCGAAAATCAAACTGAATGTCAAAAAGGACTACACCTCAAGTCGCCCCTTCCTGACCAACACCGATTTCTTCGGAAAAGCTGCCAACCACTACATCATCCGCTTCGCCACGGGTGCCGATCTTTCAAGCACAGGCAAAGAGAACCCCTACCTGAATATTGCCGGCACAACAGACGTCTATCGCTACAACGACCGCTACGGCATCACCGACCTGAACCAGGACCCCGAAGTGCTCGACCGGCCGACGGGCAGAGTGGTGAACGAGACATACAACCAGAAGTGGAAGCACTACCGTGGTGAGCCCCACTACCGCTTCGGCGACATCTACCAGGACGAGAATGGCCATAAGTGGATGGTGCTTCTCCTGGCAGGATCGCATAAAGCCTATAATAATGACATAAATTTGGGCGACAGCGCCTGTTTCACTGAGTTGATTTCCCTGGATGGCCTAACCCCCAGTGCTGACAAGCGCCAGATTACCAACCTGCCCACACGCGACCAGGTCATGCGTGCAGCGCCTCTCCTGATGTCGTATCATCAGTACACACTAAACAAAAAATTAAAGGTGGAGCCGTGGAACGAACAGAAGGCTACAGAATTAGGCAAGACCGTGCAGGCTCAGGTGGAGACATGTAACTTCGATGCCCGCATGCTCTATCAGATTGTTCGTGCCCAGGAAGAGTTCTATTGGAAGCGCCAACCCAGCTGGCTGACCAGTATTGCCTACCGCGACCCCACCGACACCAGCGGCAAGCAGCGTCTGCTGCGCGTTGTCTGCAACAGCCAGAATAACAAGAGCGACCAGCTGTATTACTTCTGGGAGCACTATGTAAAGAAGCCCGATGCCACCACCCAGCTCTATGCCGAAAACCTCTATGACAAGACAGCTCCCATCTACCTGCAGGACATCGCCTCGGCCGACATGATTGGCCGCTACGGCGAAGACAGCTACGCCCGCCAGCCCCTCTTCGGTTGGGACGGATGGGTAGATGGTGAAAACGGTACCGACAGGCAGCCGCGCACCGTGAAAGACGTAGACAAGAAGGCCAACGACGTGACCAACTACTACTACGACATGGCTAAGTGGAAGACCCGCGACTTCCCCCGCGACATGTGGAACGAGCCAGTGCTGATGTTCCGCATGACGGCCGTCTACGACCGCGGCGACACAGAGTATGCCACCAGAACCGTCGATGGCCACACGCTGACCCCGCTGAAAGTCCGCGACAACTGGATAGCCCCTGGAGACGTTGACTTCTGGGATGTATTATACAACACCTATACTTCTGTCTGGATCACTACTATGAGCAAAGATTTCAAGACCCTCTGGCTCGACGGCAAGTCCATCGAATGGCCCGACCCGTTTAAGACGTGGCAGCAGTCGTATAAATAAGTATGTAAACATTAATATATTAACATCAATAAACTATGAAAAAGAGTTTCCATTTCCTGCTCATGGCCGCGCTGGTATGCGGCCTGAGCCTCGGCGTCACCTCCTGTAAGGATGACGACAACAACGACAACAACGTCAGCAGCGAAGAGTCGTATGCCACGCTGACCTTCGACAGCAACCAGCTGGCTCATGGCATCGAGACCGACATCCAGAGCGCCGTCATCGATGTGCCCGTCAAGGCCAACGGCACCTGGACGGCCACGCTCAGAACAGGCAAAAAAAGTAAGGAAGACCCCGAATGGTGTAACATCCTGGACTGGAAGGTGAGCTACGAGGGCAACCAGACCCTGCAGCTCGCCATCGACGCGAACCTGACCAAGGCAGGCCGTACCTGCTATCTGGTGGTAGGCAACGGCGGTGAGAAGTACACCACCATCACCGTCTATCAGAATACCACCTACAAGGGTGAGGATGCCAGCAACGGCAGCGGACAGGCCTTCTCCGACCTTGGCATGGGCACGGGTATCGACTATGACTACCTGCTCAACATGAAGAACAAGACAGACGAAACCCGCGAGTTCGACCCCACGATGGTGCATGGCGTCAACAACATCTTCAACTTGACACAGATCACGAAGCTGCAGGCCCAAGGTAAGCTCCAGCCCTCGGCCTACGTCGAGGCCCCCATCGAACTGGACAACCTGAAGGCCGCGCTCATGGACTCCAGCGTTGTGCAGAGCAAGACCATCACCGTGTCGGTTGAACTCGGCGTGGAGTTCGGTGTTATCGCGTTCAAAGGCAAGGGCAACTACGAATCAGACAAGAAGGAGGCCAAGACACACATTGACTACACCATTGTGCGCCAGGCTCCCATGTACAACGTCTATCTCTCGCCGGCAGAACTGACCGCCTACGCCGCCAGAAACCGTCAGGTCGACGACGATGAGCAGGATATACTAGAAGAAAAAATCGAAAAAGTCAAAAACAGGTACATCAAGAATAACCAGCGTGCCATCAAGAAAGGCAACCTGACGGAGTCTGACCTTGACGAGGACGGTCTGACAGAAGACCAGGCCTTGGAAATAGATAACATGTACGATGCCGTCCCCGTCAATTTCGACCATGCCGGCATCTTCTCCTCGGGATTCTGCAACCGTTACAACGAGCTTTATAATGCCATCACACGCAAGAATCTGCGCAATAAGCCAATAGACACCCAGGCAGCGGACAACGCACTGAGCCTCCTGGACTCTCAGTTTGGCCCCTTCTATATTGACGGCGGCAATTTCGGCGGCCTGATGGTTGTCCATGCCCGTGTTGACTCCATGTCACAGGAAGGTCAGACCACATTCGGTGGTGGAATCGAACTCGATGCCTTAGGTGGTGCCATCACCCTCAAAGGCGACTTCTCATACACAGAAGACGGCTACAACGCCTGGCACAAGATTCGCCCCGATTTCCACATCTATGGCGGCAATGCCAGAGATACGTCAGCTAAATTGTTAAGTATCCTCGCCAGTGGAAGACCCAACGACATGACCAAATGGCAGGGTGTACTGCTTGACTGGATTGGCAGCATGGAAAGCCCTGAGGGAGACGTACCCGTGAAGGAACAGAGCAAGGCATCGCCCATCACGTTTATCATCCAGCCCATCTGGCAGATCTTCAACGAGCCTGACATTCACAGCTATGTGAAGGAGTACTTCATGAAGAAGTATAAGAATCGCGGTATCGAAGCATGGGAGAAACTCGCCACAGGCGGTGTCAAGCCAGGAGCCGACGACCTGCTGAACGTCAATTCCCCCTTCTGGAAGAAATACGGCAATTTCTAATCATCTCGCACACTCTGTAAACAAATGAAACTACTGATAAAGATGGGGCTGACAGCCCTGGCCGCCATGGCCATGCTCACGGCCTGTCATGATGACGACACGGAGCAGCCCACACCCGTAGTACCCACGGGACCGTGGACGGTGACGGTGGTGTCGGCCGATGACGGCGACGACGACGAACCGATGCTCTACTGGCGTGCCGGCTTCGAGAGCATCACCGTGAGCATAGCCGGACGCAGCGGCAGCAATCCCATCCTTGTCAGTGTGGTTGACGATTCTTCCGTCGCCACCGACGATACATGGCTGACGGTGGCCAGCGACACACTGGCCGCCGACAGCATCGTCGCCCTGAAGACCACCCTTAACGACACGGGACAGCGGCGCACCGCCCTGCTACGCTTCACCGATGCCGCCGACCCTACCGTCAGCGGTACGCTGCGGGTGACACAATACTCGCAGTCGGACGCCGACAGCAACGGCGACGACGCCCGCAGCCAGCTCTACGTGGGCTACGGCTACGACATCTACAAAGCCTTGGAGTCGCCCATGTCAGTGCGCTGCAAGGCCCCTATCCTCGACCAAAGCCTGCTTCGCCAGAACAGTGCCGCGGACCGCTATGAAATCATCCACGACAGCCACATGGCCCGTATCGACGTGCGCTATGTGTCCAGCAACACCGTCCGCGCCTTCGGGCGCGACCTCACCAAGCAGCAGACCGGCGATGAAGAAAATACGATAGAAGGCTGCACGGAAGACTGCAAGACGGCCGTCAAGAATATCGACGAAGGAAAAGGCAAGCTCGACCAGCAGAACTACGGCCACGGCTCCTTAGAGAAGGCCGTCTATTCACGCGTCATCGACCGCGGCGCCATCATCGACCAGCAGCGCAAGGGCATCTTAGGCCTTTCAGAACCCTTCAAGAACCGGCTCAGGCCTGTCCGCCAGGCCACGGGCCAGCAGCGCAAGGACCTGATAGAACAGTTGCTCGTCGACTTCGGCACGCACGTCGTCCTGCAGGTTGACCTCGGCGGACGCATCGACTACACCTTCTGCATGAGCAAAGAAGCCTCGTTCAACAGCGAGGAGGAGATGCGCCAGGAGATTGACTACACCCTGGGGCGCATCGCCGACAACGACCGCACCGAGAAGAACCGCGTACCCACATCGAGCAAGTCGGCCACGGGAGCCATCGTCGTGAAAGGCGGCAGCGATGCCACACGCCGTACACTGCGCAACGACATCGGCAAGCTCTCGCCGACGGGACAGCTCGACCCCACCCACCTCACCGACTGGCTCGCTACCATCAACTACTCGTCGAACCCTGAGAACGACCCCTGCCTCGACGTCATCCACTTTGAACTGATGCCCGTCTGGGACCTGGTGGACGACGACCTTCGCCAGGACTTCTTAGACGTGACGCTGAAGATGGCCAGCCGCAGCGACTGCAAGCTGCCCGCCAGCTTCCTGAGCACCGACATCTACGAAATCAACACAGAGCAACGGCGGCCTGTCAACTACGCCCAGTTGTTCAACTTCAATACCTCCCTCCAGCCACGCATCGGCTCGCTCTGCCGCCTGCTGTATTTTGAGAATGAGCCTGTACTGCAGGTCTGCTCAGAGTATGTGCCCAATATCCGCACCGACGAGCGCGTCACCATCGTCTACCCCATCTACCTGTGTAATATCCGCATGAACCAGGGCCTGTTCCTGGGCGACGGCATCCACCAGCCGGCCTACGTGGGCTTCTCTAATGGCGACTGCTACCTGAACCCCATCGACTCGCTGCCTCCGGGACGCATCATCAACCGGTTCTGGTATGTCAACGGTAACCTGCAGCTGAAGAGCCCCACGAACGAGAAAGGGCGCACCGGCAAGTCACCCGTTATCATGGAGGACTTCCTGCCGCTCTATACCGACGACGACGGCGGCTCCATCAAGCACGCCCACCCCATCGTGAAGGTTGGCTCAAAGTTCTGGACCCGCCACGACATTGACCACCGCATGCTCTTTGCCGAAGACGAGAACTATGCCGGCACCGACCAGATGGAGGACGGCTTCTGCTACGTCCAGTTCACGCTCACGTCGAACAATAAACAGTTTAAAGACTACAACTCCTGGGTCTGGGGCTATGACCCCAACCAGCACTATGAGGGCAGCAACAACATGAAGTGGTTCCTGCCCACGTCAGCCGATGTGAACGACCTCCATCAGTTCATCGGCTTCAACACCAAGGCCCTGTTCAAGGATCAAGTGTCAGGATGGGATGCCCAATTCAACGGCTACTACGGCTTCATCGACATCCTCGATCAGAACAAACGCTTCTCCGACAGAAGACGCCAGTTGCGCTATAAAGGACAGGTCAATGCCATCTGTTCGAGAAACGGCGGCAAGGAGAGCGGTGCCTGCCTGCTCATGCTACAGCCCGACTACAGCCTGACGCTCATCAACGACAAGACTTACTCATCGCAGTGGCGCACCAATTTCTATCCTGTGCGCCCCATGCGCGGCTTCTTGTTCAGGTATCCCACTTACACTGACATCGACCAGAATTTTGTTAAAAAGAGCGGCGTCATGAGGTAAAATTCTGAATTGAAAATTGTGAATTGAGAATTATGAATTGTGAATTGTGAATTATGAATTGTGAATTATGAATTGTGAATTATGAATTGTGAATTGTGAATTGAGAATTATGAATTGTGAATTGAGAATTGTGAATTGTGAATTGTGAATTGTGAATTAAAAATCGAAAATAGCAAATATGATAAAGACTCCCCTGAAACTACTGCTGATGGCTGGGCTGACGTGCAGCCTCGGCATAGGTGTCGCCGCCTGTTCCGACGACAAGAGTGACGACGACCGCGTGATGACGGAAGGCAGCAAAACCTACGTGCCCGACTCACTGCTTACCGACGAGGAACGCTACCAGATGGCTGCCGCCAGTGCTGCAGCCAGCATTGTGCGCAGGCTGACGGATGTGGACGAGGTGAAGCTGGAAGAAATGGCAGGCAAGACCTTTGAACCCACCTACGGCATGACGCTCGACGGCGAGAGTTCGCTGGTGCGCGTGAGTAAGGCCCGCAGCGCAGAGGATGCAGAACAGCTGTTCATCGCCCTGACGGGATTGGACGACGACGACCCGGCCCGGCGACTGCTCACCTCCACCCCCGACGGCTACACGCTGTCGATGCGCGACCTGCCCGTCCTGGCCGACGGCCAGCGCTTCACCCTGGGCACCCTGACGTTCCACCGCGACAACGGCCCTCGCCGCTATGGCTGGGTGGATGTCGATATGGCCTGTATGCCCCACCTGGAGCGCATCGACTACGTCAGCGAAGAAGCCTTCCCCGACAATGGCAACTGCCCCTACCAGATGGGCGACGTGGTGTATGTGAACCACGACCGCACCGGCTACTGTGGCGGCTTTTACCTCTGTGTGGCTACCAATGGCCACTACAGCACCCTGGTACACCTCTGTACGGGCGAGCCGGGTGGTGACGAAACCATTAACTTCGACGATGACAAACAGGGCTGCTGGGTGCCCTATAACGGCATCAAGAAAAACGAAAAGACAAAATTTGAGGACATCAAGGACTACGTCTACTTTATTGCCGAAAACAAGGCCAAGGTGTCCGTTATCAAGGCTTTCATGAACGGTGAAGCCTACAACAAAAAGCCTTCTCAGTCAGGCAAGCTGTGGCATCTGCTCCCCGAGGGCTTCAACAATAACGAGGACGTCGTCTATGTCAACACCTGGGGCGACAAAGACGGCTGCAATATTTTCTACGATGCGGAATGGGGCAGCTATCATGCAGGATATGCCTACTACCACCGCCACCCCTGGCGTGCCCACGTGCCCCACAACTGCACATCTGGAAACCAAGTGAGCAATCATAAAGATGACTATGTGCTGGACAGACATTTCACGACGGGACACCAGTACTACACCATGAACGCCATCCACACCGACAGAGAAATCCCAGGTATCGATGTGGAATTGAGTCCCACGAAGAGCGTACAGTTTGGACAACCCGCCTTGTATGCCACTCCCGAGCACTTAGGCTGGTGCTACGCCGACGACGACATCCTGTATGAGACTGTCAAGAAGGCAACGGACTTAGGCCACAAGCCGCTGGGATTCCTGGCTTTCGTCAACACCCGCAAGGGTAACGACCAGACCAAGGAGTGGATGGATAAGGTAACAGAGAAGGAGGCCGGCTACGGCCATGGATTAGTGATAGCCTACAATAGCCAGGCAAGTCAGGTTAGTCCGGAGAGTGAGAACCTGTTTACTAAAGACAACTTCTTCGAACAGTATATCGACAATTCCATGAAGTCGGTCATTAACGACTACGACGGACTGGACCGTACCCAGATGCTCGACCACCTCCTGTCTGCTGCGACTAATGTCCTGGCGACAACGCCTGCAACTCCCTTGCCAGCTTCAGACTGGTTCATACCCTCTGCGGGACAGTGGCTGGCCATCATCTGCAACGACCGACAGGGCGGCAAATCGGGCATAGGCAATGCCGGGTGGCCCTCAGAAACTGAAAGGTACAACGCTGTGATGATGAATGATCCCTTTAAAAATGTTGGCAACTATTTAAACGAAAGAATTCACAACGCCTGGGACTCCTCACCGCAGGCGTTCCTGACCAGCTCGGCCAGGAATGCCAAACAGCTGATGTTATTGATTGTGAGGAATGGCTATTACATCCAGTTCGGTGAGAACAAGCGCAAGCAGGAGACCATTGTGTGTCCCGTCTTTGCATACTAAAGTGAAGAATGAAGAATGAAGAAAAGACTGTTAGTTCGCTTGGTAGTCTGCCTGATAGCGACGGCGCTCGCCGGTTGTAGCGGCGACGACCCGACAGACGACCTCCTGACGGAGCAGCACAGCCAGGCTGCCGCCCCCTTCCAGTGGACGCGCGCCCAGGACGTGGAGACGCGCCATGAGTTTCTGCGTAACCTCGGCGTGGGCTATAGCTACAATGCCGTGCGCGGCTCCTACTGCGACTGGCAGGACATTCGCTGCCAGGTGCTGAACCGTGCCGTGCTGCTGGATGTGCAGGAGGCCACGGGAGACGCCATCCTGCGTACCAGTCTGACTGAAGAGGTGTTTTTAAGTTCCAATTTCGAATACTCCTTCCGCGACTACGTGGTCAACATGGAGACGAACACCAAGGAGGCCATCGACCTGGGACTCTACCACAATACGAAGCGACAGCGACAGTACTTCATTGAGGACGGCGTTCAGGAGAGGTACTTCTACACGCTGAGCGAAAAGACTACCCTTGCCCACCAGTTTGTGGGCTGGGCCAACGTGATGGCTCTCTACTGGAAACACAAGAACCTGCTCACGGAAAGCTTCCGTAACGCCGTTGACCATATTGATGACTCCGATGTGGACGACATTGCCGCCGTCGACTCGTTCATCAACGTCTGGGGCACCCATGTCATCGTGGAGTCGTGGCTCGGCGGTGCCATACATGTTGACCTGATGAACGACATGTGGCGCTGGACGGCCATGGCCAAAGACGAGAAGTGGACCACGGAGGCGTTCCTGGACTCTGTAGCCACGAAGGACGAACGCCGCAAGTCGTCAAACGAATTCCGCTGGACGGAGCACTCCCGCATCAACGTCATGGCCCGTGGCGGCAACCAGGAGTCACTCACGGGACTGCTGGGCGAACACCGGTTCGACGGCACACGCTCGTTCAGCACCAAGGGTGTCGACATCTGGCGACAGTCGCTGTATTATGACCCCGACGACGAGGTGAACTCCAACGCCGAGATGGTAGACATGAAGGTGCTGCCCATCTGGGAGTTTGCCAACCTCCTCTCGCCACAGGCGGCACTGCGCATCCAGGCGGCCGTGACGAAGGATGCCGCCCTGATGCAGAAGCTTTTAGGCGACAGGAATTTCTTCGATGCCCGCTTCCCCATCCGCTATGCCACAGCGTCCTGTCAGTGGCGCAAGGCTACCGGCACGTGGCAGCAGGCCACACGCACCGACAGCAGCGGCGAACCCATGATAGTCAACATCATGAGCGGCGGACGCTATGTGGCCACCGTCTGCCACGAGACCATCGACGGCCACGACCTCTGGGTGTGCTACCCCATCTACGAGGGGCGCGTGAAGCTGGCCTGCGGCACGGGTGTCGACGACAATAACAAAGGCTACGGTGTGAGATGGGTGGGCGGCAAAGCCACGCTGACCCCGCTGAAAACGGTCTCCGACGGCCAGAACTTCTATATCAACGGCGGTGCCGTGGAACTGAAGGCGAAGGCGGGTACAGAATACCCTGCCTACCAGGCCCTGCCCTACTACGAGCTGAGCGGCGGTATCAAACCCGACGGCAGCTATGCCGCCGAGGCCTATGCCGTGACGAAGGACGGCGAGGACTTCCGTCTTCTGGCTCCCGGCGAAAAGACCGACATCGTGGGCTTCACCGACACAGGAAAGCCGTCGGGCACCAACTACATCTATAAGCGCAACGACAACTACGTGTATATCTATAACCAGAACGAGATGAAGTGAGGAGTTTGGAGTTTGGAGTTTGGAGTTTGGAGTTAGGAGTTAGGAGTTAAGGAGTTAAGACAAATCTATAATAGTAAATAAGCTATGAGAGTAAGAATCTGTTTGATGACACTGCTTGCAGCCTTGCTTTTCACGGGCTGCAAGAGCGATGACGACGACAAGGCCACACCGGCCAAGATAAGCCAGAGGGTGCAGGTGATGACCGTGTTTGCCCCCGGACAGCTGGGCGACATGGGCTATGCCGACCGCGTCATGAAAGGCGTGAGCACACTGAAGAACACCGACACCAACGACGTGGAGGCGAGTATCATTGCAGCCGACAACGTGCAGGAGACGCGCCTGATGCTGAGAGTATGGACTACCGCGACGTCGAGCGACGTCGACGGCGCCACCTTCAGTCGCCGCCTGCTGGTGCTCACCGAACCCTATATGGTGCAGTGGCTTGAGGAGTACAAAGGTCTGCTGAAGGATACCGACGAGATACTGCTGCTGAAAACCAGCGAGGCCGACGTGAAGGCCGCCGCCCAGACGCTGGGCCTGGGCGAGCGCGTCCACGGCCTGAACATCTCCGTGGCATCGTCCATCAAGCGTTTCGACGAGATGCGCCGACAGTACTACCAGTGGACACAGCTGAACCCCGACTCACTGCCCATCTACCTGATACGCCTCTACGACAAGCAGGTGATGAACTACCGCGACAGCATCGGCGAGACGCTCACCACGGTGTCGTCGGAGCCGCTCGATTCGGTCACGCTGCCCATCATCAACCAGGCAGGCGAGCAATACAGCAACGAATACAAGGTGACGGCCTTCGAGGCGGCCTACCATGTGTGTGGCTACTGCTACAGCCTGGTCTATCAGAAGTCGGAACAGGACCATGACCAGGGCAAGAAGAAGGTGTTTGTCATCAGCGACCTCGGCTCGGCCAACAACGGCGCAGAGCTGTTCCTGGTGAGCACGAACCAGCACATACTGGTCATCATGCTGATGATTGACGCCGAGTCGAACACCGACATGATACGCTTCTCCGTTATCCGCCACTTCGACCGCGCCCTGGCCGACTGGACGCAGCAGTGGCTCAACCAGGTCCCCATGCCCCTGATGGAACAGCACGGCGGCTGGGACGGCTACTGTACTGACGACATCGACGCCAACCTGCTGAGAGACATCTGAATGGAGAATTGAGAATTGAAAATTGAAAATTGTGATATGAAGATAAAGATTCTATTTGCAGTGATACTTGCCGCCGCCCTCAATGGCTGCAAGAGCGACGATGACAGTCCGGCACCCGTCGTCACCACACCCGCAGAGGTGACAACGCTCAACGTCGATGTGGTGCTGCCCGCCAACATCCGCACACAGTGGCAACCCACCATCGACTGGGCACTGGCCAACATCAACAGCGCCCAGCAGCGGCAGAAGCATCAGGTGCGCCTGAACCTGCGCTACCACGATGAGAACACCGAGGACATCGACAAACTGGCCTACCAGCTGACACACCCCGAGGCGGGTGCCGACACCTGTCATGCCATCATAGGCCCCTACCACTCGGCCAACGCCACCGACATCCTGCGCTATGCCGGCCGTAACCGTCTGCCCGTCATCATGCCTACCTGCACCAGCTCGGAACTGCAGCGCGCCAACGCCCGCAACACCTACACCTGGTTCCTCACCGAGAGCGACGTCACACAGTGTGAGATGATGGTGACGGGAGCAGCCAAGATGGCCGACGTGGATGTAGCGCTGATATACAGCGACGACAACTACGGACAGTCGTTCCGCGACTGGTTTGGCTACTTTGCCACAGAGCGCCAGCTGCACATGCCCGGCGAGGGCATCACGGCCTATAGGAGCGGCACTAACCTGACATCCTTCCTCGACGGTCTGGCAGCCGACCTGAAGAACAGCCGCCTGGTGGTGTGCATAGCCCTGGGCAATGCTGCCGACTACCAGAGCGTCACTGAGCAGGTACGCCAGTGGAACAGCAAGCTCCTGGCCAGCGGCAAGAACATCGAGCTTCAGGTCATCCTCTCCGACACCGCACTCGACGACCAGGTGATACAGAGCCAGGGAGTGTTCTTCAACTATGCCGTCTGTCCCACGGCCTCGCCCGACTACGGCTTCCCGCAGACCTTTGAGACACGCTTCGGACGCGCACAGAATTTCGGCGAGTCACGTATCTACGACGCCCTGACCCTGCTGGCGATGGGTGCCGCCCACCAGCGCGTGCATGGCAATGCCTGTACCGTGGCCGGCCGACAGGTGAAGTACTACGAGAAACCCTACGACCCCACGCTGACCGACCACATGCGCAGTCTCGTGGCCTCAGAGCAGGGCGTGGCCTGCAGCTGGGAGACGGAAGGGCTGGCACGCGCCTTCAGCGAGATTGCCGCCGGCCGCAGCGTCAACCTGACGGGGGCCTCGGGCAGCCTGTATTTCGACAGCGAGAGCTATACCAAGTCGCTGGGCACCAACTATATGTTCTGGCGCATAGAGGCCGGAAACGGCGGACGTATGGTCAAGCCCATCCTGTACATCAGCACCGAGAGCAGCAACACGCAGGCCTCGACACAGGTGCTCTGGGAACTGGACAAGATGTGGATGCCTGGCTACGAGGACGCATCCGTGACCCACCACCTGCCCGCCGTCACCGACCGCTGGGCCGTGGTCATCAGCCCCTCTACCACATGGAGCAACTACCGCCACCAGGCCGACGCCTTCGCCATGTACCAGCTGTTGCGCTCGCATGGCTATGACGACGACCACATCGTGCTCATCGTCGAGGACAACCTGGCCAACGACAGCCGCAACACCTTCCCCGGACAGATCTTCGTGGAGCGCAGCAGCGACCCCGCCGCCGCCGCTGACCAGTTCGTGAACGAGGACGTCAGGAAGGGTATTGACGTGGACTACCACTTCAGCGACCTGCAGCCCGCCGACCTGGCCGACATCATGAACGGGCGCAGCAGCGCACGCCTGCCAAAGGTCATCCATCCCACGGCCTCCAGCGACGTGTTCTTCTTCTGGAGCGGACACGGCGGCAACCGCGAAGGCCCGCTGTGGGGCAACGAGGATGCCTACGAATACTTCGGCAAGGAGCGTATCCGCAATATCGTGAAGGAGATGGCGGGCTACGACCCCAATTCACAATTCACAATTGTCAATTCACAATTAAGGAAGTACCGCCGCATGATGTTCGCCATCGAGACGTGCTTCAGCGGACAGTGGGGCGAGGCCCTCACCGGACTGCCCGACGTGCTGGTAATCACGGCAGCCAACGCACAGGAGTCGTCGAAGGCCGACGTCCACGACCGCGACCTGGGTGTCTACCTCTCCAACGCCTTCGCCCGCACCTTCCGTCGACAGATTGATGCCGACAACGCCATCAGCATCTACGACCTCTACTTTGAGCTGTTCCGCACCACCAAGGGTTCGCACGTCAGCATCTACAACCAGCAGGAGTACGGCTCACTCTACTCCGAGACCATGAGCGAGTTCCTGCCTAAGTAGCCCTCTGCCGCATACACCGTTTTCGACCGAACAAACTCTGCACAAAATTGTCAAACAGATATGGAGACAAGATTCAAGAAGAATGCCAAGATTTTCGACATCGCGGTAACAGCCGTCGGTGGCACGCTCTCAGTGGCCATCATGATTTACGCCATCTTCCACTTCGGCGTTGCTAACGTATGGAACGAGCTGGTGCTCAACGTGTTTTACATAGCCTGTCTGGCGATGATATGGATGTACTTCTTTAACTACCGTATCACCGTCCACCAGTTCAACTACTGGTGCTCCATCTGCGTGGGCATGACAGTGCTGCTGCGCGACATTCTCTTTGCACCGCCACTGGCCTATTTCGCCCTGCACTTAGTCTGCCTCACGCTCTCGGTGCTGCTGCTCTGCATGCTCACCTTCTTCTACGCACGCAAAGACTGGAAGAGCTACACCAAGAGCAACCTGTGGGCCATCTGCATCGTCGACATGGTCATTGCCACGCTCTACAACTGGGACATCTACATGGAGCCCGTAGACGAGTATACCGACTACCTGCTCGTGGAAATCTGGATTCGCCCCACCATCACCTACGGTCTGGTAGCCTGCTTCGTCACGGAGTCGAAGACGGAAACGGAAGAGTAGCCGTCGCGTAACTGCACGGTCATGCTTTTTCAGGCGAGAATTATGTACGCGCGATATTTGGTGGTTACAAAATTAGTTTGTACCTTTGCATCGCAAAACAATTCAAAGCAAACGCTACCATCATGATAACGCAAGACCAACTGAAAGACGTGCTCGACCGCACGGAAAAGCTGAAACACTACCTGCGCATTGACCAGAAACAGATAGAGTGGGAAGAGGAAGACCTCAGAACACAGGCCCCTGACTTCTGGGACGACCCCAAGCGCGCCGAGGCGCAGATGAAGAAGGTGAAGGCCATCAAGAAATGGATTGACGGCTACAACGACTGCCGCTCCATGGCCGACGAGCTGCAGCTGGCCTTCGACTTCTACAAAGAGGAGATGGTGACGGAGCAGGAGGTGGACGAGGCCTACCAGAAGGCCATGGACGCCATTGAGAACCTGGAGCTGATGAACATGCTGCGGCAGGAGGAAGACCCCATGGACGCCGTGCTGAAGATTAACAGCGGCGCCGGAGGCACGGAGGCTCAGGACTGGGCACAGATGCTCATGCGTATGTACATGCGCTGGGCCGAGGCTCACGGCTACAAGGTGACCATCTCGAACCTGCTCGACGGCGAGGATGCGGGCATCAAGAGCGTAACGATGCAGATTGAGGGCGGCGAGTATGCCTACGGCTACCTGAAGTCGGAGAACGGTGTTCACCGCCTGGTACGCGTGTCGCCCTACAACGCCCAGGGCAAGCGAATGACGTCGTTTGCCTCGGTCTTCGTCACACCACTCGTCGACGACACCATCGAGGTCTACGTCGACCCCGCCAAGCTCTCATGGGACACCTTCCGCTCCTCAGGTGCCGGCGGTCAGAACGTGAACAAGGTGGAGTCGGGCGTACGTCTGCGCTACTGGTACACCGACCCTGACACGGGCGAGGAGGAGGAAATCCTCATTGAGAACACTGAGACGCGCGACCAGCCGAAGAACAAGGAGCGCGCCCTGACGCTGCTCCGCTCGCAGCTCTACGACCGTGCCATGAAGAAGCGCATGGAGGCGCAGGCGAAGATTGAGGCGGGCAAGAAGAAGATTGAGTGGGGCTCGCAGATACGCAGCTACGTCTTCGACGACAAGCGTGTGAAAGACCACCGCACGAACTTCGAGACCCGCGACGTGGAGAGCGTCATGAACGGCAAGCTGGACGGCTTCATCAAGGCCTACCTCATGGAGTTTGCTCAAGAAAACAATGAATAATTAGTAATTAGAAATTAGTAATTAGTAATTATGACTACTTCATTATGATGGAAAGAGCTGAGAATGTGGTGGTTAAGAAAACAGAAGCATTTGCTGACAGGATTGTCAAGATGCACAAATAAGTTCTGGTTACAACGATTATATTCCGCAAGTTATCTGTCAGAGTCGGAATATAAGTCGATATTGGATGACAATGTGGAAATTATTAAATTATTAACAAGCATAACAAAAACCGTAAAGAGCAATATGTAAAGGTAATCACAATTACTCATTACTAATTACTCATTACTAATTAAAAAGAACTATGGCAAAGAAAACAGCTAAGGAGACCAACCCTAAGCGGGTGGCCTACGAAAAGAAACAGGCAGAACAGGGTGAGAAAGTCATCAAATGGATTATTGGTGTGCTCATAGCACTGGCTTGCTGCTACGCCGCCTACTCCATCTGGATTGTCTCCTAAGCCATGAGCGGAATGGAGATTGAGCGGAAGTTCCTGGTCAGACACGACAGGAACTTCAAGGCTCAGGCCTACGCCCACGACCACATCAAGCAGGGCTATATCTGCAGTGGCCACGGACGCACGGTAAGGGTTCGTGTGCGCGGCGAACGCGGCTATCTGACCATCAAGGGGCCATCGTTGGACGGAGGCCTGAGCCGCTATGAGTTTGAGAAAGAGATTACGCTGGACGAGGCAGAGCAGCTGTTCCGTCTCTGCGAGCCGGGCATCATCGACAAGACGCGCTACTTAGTGAAAAGCGGCAGCCACACCTTTGAGGTCGACGAGTTCTATGGCGACAATGAAGGGCTGGTGATGGCCGAGGTGGAGCTCTCTTCGCCCGAGGAAACGTTTGAAAAGCCCGATTTCATCGGGAAAGAGGTGACGGGCGACCGCCGCTTCTATAACAGCCACCTGCGGCTGAACCCCTTCAAGAATTGGTGAAAAGATTTCTCCGTGTGGTGATAAGTTCCTAATTCAAGTGCTGTTGTTCAGAACAAGGCTATGATGGAGTTAGGAACTTATCACCACACAGACAACGAATTTGTTGCCACCTTGCCACCCTTGTTGCAACCGTGTAACTATCTGTGTATCAGCAGAAAACGGCAAGGGTGGCAAGGTGGCAACAAAAAAACTATTTTTAAGCGTCGATGTTGGCGTAGGTGGCGTTCTTCTCAATGAACTGTCGGCGCGGCTCCACGTCATCGCCCATGAGCATGGAGAAAATCTCGTCGGCCTCAGCGGCATTCTCGATGGTGACCTGCTTCAGCAGACGGTTCTCGGGGTTCATGGTGGTCTCCCACAGCTGCTCGGGGTTCATCTCGCCCAGACCTTTGTAGCGCTGCGTGTGCAGAGCCTTGTCGTCGCTGTCGCCGGCCACGTACTTGTCGATGAAGGCCTGACGCTGCTGCTCAGTGTAGCAGTACTCGGAGTTCTTCTTGTACGTACACTTGTAAAGCGGCGGTGTGGCGATGTAGAGGTGGCCCTCCTGAATCACCTTCGGCATGAAGCGGTAGAAGAGGGTCATGATGAGCGTGTCGATGTGTGAGCCATCGACGTCGGCGTCGGTCATGATGATAATCTTGTCGTAGCGCAGCTTGTCGACATTAGCCTCGCGGTCACCTTCGCCGTCGACGCCGAAGCGCACGCCGATAGACTGGATGATATTCATCACCGACTCGGCCTCGAAGACACGGTGCCACTGCACCTTCTCAACGTTCAGGATCTTACCGCGGAGGGGCAGGATAGCCTGGAAATGGCGGTCGCGCCCCTGCTTGGCAGAGCCACCGGCGGAGTCACCCTCGACGAGGAAGATCTCACAGTCCTTGGGGTCTTTGTTAGAGCAGTCGGCCAGCTTGCCCGGCAGTCCGCCGCCGGTCATGGGGTTCTTGCGCTGAACGCTCTCACGGGCCTTGCGGGCGGCGATACGCGCCGTAGCGGCCAGCACCACCTTGTCGCAGATCATCTTGGCCTCCTTGGGATGCTCCTCCAGGTAGTTGGCGAGCGCCTCGCCGACGGCCTGCTGTACGGCACCGGCCACCTCGGAGTTGCCCAGCTTGGTCTTCGTCTGTCCCTCAAACTGCGGCTCGGCCACCTTGATGCTGATGACGGCGGTGAGACCCTCGCGGAAGTCCTCGGGGGCAATCTCTATCTTAGCCTTCTCTATCTGCTTGGAAATCTGCGGGTCGTTGTCGGCATATTTCTTCAGGGTGCGCGTCAGGGCGGCACGGAAACCGGCGAGGTGGGTACCGCCTTCAATGGTGTTGATATTGTTCACATACGAGTGGATGTTCTCCGAGTAGTCGGTGTTGTACATCACGGCCACCTCGATGGGAATGCCTTGCTTCTCGGTCTTCAGATAGATGACGTCATCGACAAGGTGCGTGCGGTGGCGGTCCACATAGCGCACAAACTCCTTCAGGCCGTCCTTGGCGTGGAACACCTCCGGCTCCCGCAGGTTGCCCTCTTCGTTGGGGCGCAGGTCGGTAAGGGTGATGGTAATACCGGCATTCAGGTAGGCCAGCTCACGCATGCGGCGGGCAATGATGTCGTACTTATACTCTGTGGTGGTGAAGATGCTGCCGTCGGGCCAGAACTGCTGGCGCGTGCCGGTCAGATCGGTGTCGCCGACAATCTTCACGTCGTAGAGGGGCTTGCCCTTCTCATACTCCTGCTGGTAGATATGACCGTTGCGGAACACCTGCGACATCATGTGGGTAGACAGGGCGTTGACGCAGGACACACCGACGCCGTGCAAGCCGCCGGACACCTTGTAGGAGCCCTTGTCAAACTTACCACCGGCGTGGAGCACGGTCATGACCACCTCAAGGGCCGACTTGTGCATCTTCTCATGCTCGTCGACGGGGATACCGCGACCGTTGTCCTGAACGGTAATGGAGTTGTCGGCATTGATGGTTACTTCAATGTGGGTACAGTAGCCGGCCATAGCCTCGTCGATAGAGTTGTCGACGGTCTCGTTGACCAGGTGATGGAGGCCCTTCTCGCTAATGTCGCCAATATACATGGCGGGGCGCTTGCGGACGGCCTCAAGGCCCTCAAGCACCTGGATGTTACTCGCGGAGTAGTTCTCCTGCTCCTGCTGTATCATTTCTTCTGTCATTTCGGCTGTTTTTGCAATTTTGTTGCAAAGGTACAAAAAAACGTACAGATAAACGAAGTTTATCTGCTAAAAAACCACAAAAAAGCGGTTGCACCTGTGTAGTGCAACCGCCGTATGCTTGGGGCTTAATGTTTATCCCAGCTTGTTGATGTACTTGCAAAGACTCGACTTCAGGTTAGCGGCCTTGTTCTTGTGGATGATGTTGGTCTTAGCCAGCTTGTCGAGCATCTTCTGCACCTTGGGGTACAGGGCTACAGCCTCGTCCTTGTTGGTCATGGCACGCAGCTTGCGAACGGCGTTGCGCATGGTCTTTGCATAATACTTGTTGTGAAGCTGCCTGGTCTTCTCCTGGCGGATTCTCTTCACGGATGATTTGTGGTTTGCCATTTTGAATTTTGAATTTTGATGTTTGTTGTTTGAATTAAAGCCTATGGGTCTTGCGCCGTAATGACTGCCCTGGGCTGACTCTACTGAGCCCTCCGGCACCGTTCCCACCTGACGGCGGTAGCACTTGGCTGTGCAGATGACGGATTTAATGTTGGTAGTCCCTAGGAGAGTCGAACTCCTCTTTAGAGAATGAAAATCTCTCGTCCTAACCGATAGACGAAGGGACCAGGCGCTTCGCTAAAGAACAAAGTACAAATAATAAAGTACAAATAACAATGTACAAATCATAAAGCACAATGCGTTTTTACGAAAGCGGGTGCAAAGGTACGGTAAAAAAACGGAAATGCCAAATTTTCTTAAAGAAAAATGCGCTGGTTTATAGTTTTTTATGTAATTTTGCCGCTGTGATAACAAAAACGGACGCTATTGTGCTGCATTCATTCAAGTATGGCGAGACAAGGATGATTGTAGATATGTACACCCGCAGCCACGGGCGGCAGTCGTTTGCAGTGCCCCTGCCGAAGTCGGCCAAGGGGCGTATGAAGAAGCAGTTCTTCCAGCCGCTGACGCTGCTGGCCATTGAGACCGACGTGCGTCCGCGCCTGCAACTGCAGAAGCTGGCCGGGGCGGCCATCCTGACGCCGCTGCCGTCGGTGCAGACCAACCCTACGAAGCTGAGCATCACGCTTTTTCTGTCAGAGTTCCTGTACCATGCCCTGAAGGGTGAGCAGCAGAACGAGCCGCTCTTCGACTACGTGGTAAATGGCTTGCAGTGGTTAGACGGTGCCGAGGGACGGGTGGCTAACTTCCACCTGGTGTTCGTCATGCGACTGGCCCGCTTCTTAGGCTTTTACCCTAATCTGGAAGACTACGTACCGGGGTGCTTTTTCGACCTAAGGGCCAGCAGCTTCTGTGTGAATGCGCCTGTACACCGCGACTTCCTGCAACCGCAGGAGGCCGAGAAGGTGCAGCTGATGATGCGCATGGACTATGCGAACATGCACCTGTTCCAGCTGTCGCACCACGACCGCGGACGACTGCTTGAGATAGCACTGGCTTATTACAGAATCCACCTCCCTGCATTCCCCGAGCTCCGTTCGCTCGGGGTGTTGCAGGAGATGTGGAGATAGCTTACAGCAGGTTCATGGTGTCGGTGGCAATCATCAGCTCCTCGTCGGTGGGGATGACCACAACCTTTACCTTAGAGTC
>Ga0310697_10002185_pt1 | contig 21229 bp, 18 predicted proteins | sample 172DNAGHGlowgp2_FD_203883 | JGI IMG/M metagenome (GOLD analysis project Ga0310697, IMG submission 203883) | Sheep rumen microbial communities from Palmerston North, Manawatu-Wanganui, New Zealand - 1728 DNA GHGlow gp2 (v2) (version 2) | ecosystem: Host-associated > Mammals > Digestive system >... | reverse complement strand
CGATGGCAAAATCAAGGTGAAAGGCTTCAAGAAGACCTATAGCATTGATGGCACGATGCCCGACGGCTCGCGCGCCATCATCGCCGACATCGTCTCCAAGCATCAGAACCTCATCATCGAGGTGACGGTCAACTACCTGTATGGCAACCGTGAGATCGTCGAGGACATGATCAAGAGCTTTGCCGAGAACAAAACGAAGAAACCTAATCGTGAGCGCAAGCGGCAGAAGGTGCAGACCAAGCAGAAGGCCGACCAAGAGAAGAAGGGAAAGAAGCCCAATCAAGAAAAGCCCAAGCCGTCTCACGATGAGAAACTCTATGACGCTTAATCATTTAAAACCCGATAAACCCAATGAAAGAGTTATTTAAAGTAAAAGCCTTATTGGCCACGGCTGCTCTCGCAGTGATGAGCCTGACGGTGGCCGCCCATGACGGCGAGCGTCCCGATGTGGACTCCGGGATGCTCTATGCGCCGCTGGTTTATGACAACTACTCGGCCGATGTAGCAAAGCATGCTAGTGAAAGCAAGTCACCGCTCTATAGCCTGAATGCCAGCGACGAGTGGTTGCAAGAGGCTATGGACAAGGCCGCCCGGACGCATGCCGTGCGCCAGCGCGCCATGATCGAGAATCCGCAGCTGGTGGCATATAACGCCAACCGGTTGCCCGAGGCTCCTCCCGAGGGCGTCATTCCCGTAGATCCCCGAAAAGGACTGCTCACGGTGACTCCTGCCCAGATTGTCGTAGAAGATGTCACACCTCCTGAAGCCCCCGTCCAGCCGTTGCACAACTGGCTGCACGTGTTCAACGCCTCGTTGCAGTTCACCCAGGCCTACATCAGCGGTAACTGGTATCAGGGCGGCGAGAACAACCTCGCATTGCTCGGATCTATCAACTGGAACTGCAACCTCAATCAGGATATACATCCTAACTGGTTGTTCAACAATACTTTGTCCTATAAGCTGGGCGTCGCTACCACCCATGGTGACAGTATCCGCAAGTACTTGATCAACGAGGACAACTTCCTGTTTACCTCCCAGTTGGGTTACAAGGCAGTCAAGAACTGGTACTACAGTGCCATGCTGCAGTTCACGACCCAGTTCCTGAACAATTACAAGGTCAATACCCGCACAATGACCGCCGCCTTCCTCTCGCCTGCCGAGTTGAACATCGGTCTCGGTATGACCTATAACTACAAGAAGGCCGATGACCGCATGTTCACCCTTGCTATCGCCCCGATCTCCTATAATCTGAAGTACTGCCGCAACATCACGGATATTGATCCGACACGCTTCGGCATCGATGCAGGCAAGCACAGCAGGAGCACCGTCGGTAGCAACTTTGAGGCCAAATGGCTGTGGCGTTTCACTCCCAATGTGATGATCACTTCCAGGCTCTACATGTTCACCAACTATGAGTATGTGCAGGGCGACTGGGAGAATACGCTCGACCTGTCGATCAGCAAGTACCTGACCACCCAGCTCTACACTCACCTGCGCTTTGACCGCTCGAGGCCCCGTGACAACGACTGGAACTACTGGCAGTTCAAGGAAATCCTCAGCCTGGGTGTGATCTATCGCTTCGCAACCGTCAACTAACCGATTGTGGTTCAGCGCTCGGTCATCATATTACTCACCAGTTTCATGTTGCCGCTTCTTGCTGTGGCAGCTAACGGCATACCCAAGAAATCGGTCATCCTGGCTGGACTGGACATCGACTCGATGCGCGTGCGCCTCGACGAGACCGACATGCAGCCCCTGGAAGGCATATGGTACTATCCCAACGAGGAGATGACCCTGGGCATCGAGCGCTATAAGGGCCCGCACAACGTGGGTTACCGCATCATCCTGCTGGACTCGCCCGACATCAACGTGATGCCAGGCACCGTCATCGGCTATATCGCCGCCAGTGCCGTGGATAGCAAGTACCAGCTGTGGCTCTATAGCCAGCGCGACCGCGTGACGCTGATCAAGCCGCTGGAATGTGTCGCCACGCTCAACAAAGCGGCGACGACACTCACGTTTGACCCGCCTCATTGGAAGGTCAAGGTCCGCGTCAACATCGCCCGCTTCTTGCCCTCGCTGTTCCAGGGTGTGAGCATCGTTCCTGAGAAGGTGGGGGAGAAGCTGCCCGTCGGCTTCAGGAAAATCTATCCCGAGGGAGGAGAAGGCTCCCCGTTTAACCGAATTCGTTACCTGTGATGAGAGCAAGGATTGGACATATTGTGACCTGTGTGGCCCAGCTGTTGCTGCTACTGGTGTTGTGTGTCAACACGCTAGATGTTGATGCCCGCACGCGAACCACCCGCAAGAACCTGCGTTCGCTGGAGGTGCCTGTGGTCGCCCTTGAGACTGCCGACAACCTGTTGCCCGACAGCCTGGCGCAGCTAGACCCCAATGCGGTGACGCTCAAGGGTTTCAGCAAGCGTGCCAGCGACAGCAAGGAGTCGTTTTTCATCACCAACAACACGAGCCATCGCATGAGTGCCGTGCGCCTGTTGTTGCGTTACACGACCATGAAGGGTGAGATGCTCACGCAGCGCACGGTCACCGTGCCTGTGAACCTCAAGCCCGGAGAGACCAAGCTGGTGAGCATCAAGTCCTTTGACGTGCAGCGCCTGTTCTATTACTATGCAGGTCCGCAGCCGCGCAAGCAGGCGACCCCCTTCAAGGTCGCTTTCCGTCTCACGGGCTATGACGTCCCGGTGGGCAACTGACGACAAGATTAACACATTAAATATTATATATAATAATCAATCAACAACAGAAAAATGAAACATCTATCAATGAAACTCTTATCGGCAGCTCTGCTGGCAATCGCCGCTTGGACGACAGCCGATGCCTGTACCAACCTGTTGGTCGGCAAGAATGCAAGTGTCGATGGCTCGACGATCATCACCTATGCAGCCGACAGCCACACCTTGTTCGGTGACCTGCAGTATCTGCCCGCCGCCGACCATGCACCTGGCTCGATGCGCAAGATCGTTGACTGGGACAGCGGCAAGCCCCTGGGCGAAATCCCCGAGGTGGCACACACCTATGCCGTTGTGGGCAACATGAACGAGCATCAGGTGACCATCGCCGAGAGCACCTGGGGTGGTCGCGAGGAGCTGTGGGACACCACGGGCAACTCGATCATTGACTACGGTAGCTTGATGTACATCGCCCTGCAGCGTTCCAAGACGGCTCGCGAGGCCATCAAGTGGATGACCGATCTGGTGGCCAAGTACGGCTATGCCAGTGAGGGCGAGTCCTTCTCGATCGGTGACCCCAACGAGATCTGGATCATGGACATGATCGGCAAGGGCCCCGGTGAGATCGGTGCCGTCTGGGTAGCTATCCGCATTCCCGATGACTGCATTGCTGGCCATGCCAACAATCCCCGTATCTGGAAGTTTGACATGAAGGACAAGAAGAACGTCATGTACAGCAAGGACGTCATCACTTTCGCCAAGAAGAAAGGCCTCTACAGCGGTAAGGATGCTGACTTCGCTTTTGCTCCTGTATATCAGAAGTTTGATGCTGGTGCCCTGCGTGGCTGTGATGCCCGCGTGTGGAGCTACTTCAACCGTTTCCACAAGGGTATGGATGCCTATCTTCCCTTCATCATGGGTAAGACCCGCGCCGATGCCGACGTGATGCCACTCTACGTGAAGCCCGACCGTAAGGTCAGCGTTCGCGACATGCAGAATATGATGCGTGACCACTTCGAGGGTACCCCGTTTGACATGACGGTGGATCCCGGTGCCACGACCGCCTATGGTGTGCCTTATCGCTGGCGTCCCATGGACTTTGAGGTGGATGGCAAGACCTACAGTCAGGAGCGTGCCATCGCTACCCAGCAGACCGGTTGGGTCTTTGCAGCACAGATGCGCTCGTGGCTGCCCGACGAGGTGGGTGGCTGCTTCTGGTTCGGCGTCGATGATGCCAACACCGCCGTGTTCGTGCCCATGTACTGCAGCATCACCCAGGTGCCTGAGAGCTATCGTCAGGGCAAGGCCGACATGTACACCCTTGACTGGGATTGCGCTTTCTGGGTCAACAACTGGGTTGCCAACCAGGCCTATGCCCGTTATTCCCAGATGATTGGTGACATCCGCAAGGTGCAGGGTGCCATCGAGGATAACTTCGCCAAGCAGCAGTCGGTTATCGAGGCTCAGGCTACGTCGCTGCTCACGACCGACCGCGCTGCCGCTATCCGCCTGCTGACCAACTACTCGGTCAATGCCGGCCAGGATGCCACCGCCCGCTACAAGAAGCTGGGCGAGTACCTGTTCGTGAAGTACCTCGACGGTAACATCAAGAAGGAGAAGGACGGCAAGTTCCAGCGCAACGACTATGGTACACCCTCATCGCCCACGTTTGCCGGTTACACCCAGGAGTACTATGACATGCTCGTCAAGGGTCCCAACGGCGGTGATCGTCTCAAAGTCGAGGAACCAGTCTGGTTAGAAGAGAAAGACAAAGCGAAACACTAAGGACTAGCGTCTAGCAACTAAAAAGCCGCATCGATATCCCATCGGTGCGGCATTTTATCTGTTTACTTGATGAATCAACTAATAACTAATTCACTTTTACACGTTGCAAAATTACTGCTGCCGCGAGGTGTGTGCAATAGCTAAAAATAGTCATAATTGTAGCCGCTCATCATCATAATGGGGGATTTTTTCCAAAAAATCTGGCTTTTGGAATCGTTTTTGTAGTTTTTTGGTTAACTTTGTACATACTAAATCAACCATTAAGCAACAGATGACAATGAAAAGATTATCATTACTGGTTGCCTTGGTGATGCTGGCATTGGCATCACAGGCACAACTCTTGTGGAAAGTGAGTGGTAACGGCTTGGGACGTCCCAGCTATATCATGGGAACCTATCATTTTGCTCCCGCAACCATGATGGAAAAGATTCCGGGCATGGCACAGGCCTTTGAGGGCTGTGATGTCGTTGTGGGCGAGATCGACAAGGAGGAAATGATGAATTCTGATACCCAGATGAAAATGGGTATGGCCATGATGGCTCCCCCCGACAGCACGCTGGACAAGCTGTTCTCTCGCGAGGACTATGCCATCGTCGAGAAAGTGTTTGACAAGTACTTCGGCTCCATGGGCGTGAAGCTCAGCCAGATGAATATGCTCAAACCCAGTGCCATCAGCATGCAGATGCAAGCCATGCAGGCTGTGAAGTATTTCCCCAACTTCAACGAGAACGAGCTTATTGACATGGCAGTGCAGACGCGTGCCAACGAGATGGGCCGTCCGTCCATCGGTCTGGAGACCATCGAGGAACAGACTGCAATGTTGTTCGATGCACCCTTGACCGAGCAGGCCGAGGACCTGCTGGATGCCTGCAAGAAGGATGACTACTTCATGGTGCAGTCATCGGCGCTCGTCGAGGCCTATATGGCTCAGGACCTTGCCAAGATTGAGTCGATCATGACCGATCCCGAGATGGGAGGCGACGATGCCGAAGCGATGGATGCCCTCATCTATGACCGCAACCGCAACTGGGTTGAGAAACTCGTCAAGATGATGCCCGAGCGCGCCGCGCTGGTGTGCGTCGGTGCCGGTCATCTGCCTGGCGACCAGGGACTGCTGCAGTTGCTGCGGGACCGCGGCTACACCGTCGAGCCCATGCAGTGACAACTGCATGATACACGATAGATAAAAGCAATAAGCGTGATAGATATTATTGCGCTTATTGTTTTCCTATTAATTATTGATGCGTTGTCACCTGGTGAGATGGTTTTTCAGGAATAGTTTTTTGTCACTTGTTGTGTAGATGACAAAAATGCATTATCTTTGCCCCATTATTCAACAATACTACATTTATTTTGGACCCTGACCCGTTATCGTGCCTATTATCGGTACTCTGCACAGCGAGCGGAAATCCGCTTGTCACTTTCAACGCACCCACAATGGGTAGCATCATCGCCATCATTGTCGCCTTTTTGGGATTGTTCCTGTCTGCATTCAACTCGGGCAGCGAGATTGCCTATTTCTCGTTGCGTGAGGATGATATTGATGACATCGAGGACCAGCATCGTCGTGAACGCGTGAAAGAGCTGCTCGCAATCCCCGAGAAGCTGCTTGCCACCATCCTGGTGGGCAACAACCTGGTGAATATCATGATTGCCATCGTGCTGAATTATGCGATGAACCAGATTTTTAATTTCCACAGCACGGTACTCAACTTCATCGTCCAGACGATTATCCTGACCTTCCTTATCCTGCTCTTCGGCGAGGTGATTCCCAAGCTATATGCTACCAATTTCAATTCCAAGTTTGCGGCGATGGCATCGGCACCGCTAAAGGCTGCCGTTAGCCTGTTCTCGCCCTTGACGGCGCTGCTGGTGCGTAGCACGAGCCTGGTCAACAAGGTGGTCTCGGAGCAGACCGAGGAGCTCTCGGTCGATGACCTCACGCGCGCCCTGGAGGTGAGCGAGGTGAAGAACCCCGACGAGAAGGAGCTGCTGGAAGGCATCCTGTCATTTGGCGACAAGACGGTGGTCGATATCATGCGGCCGCGCGTCGATGTGGTGGACATTGACCAGGATGACACCTTCGACGAGGTGGTCCACAAGGTGATCGAGACAGGCTATTCGCGTATGCCGGTCTATGAGGAGACGCCCGACAACATCAAGGGCATCCTCTATGCCAAGGATCTCTTGCCCTACATCGGTAACCGCGACAACTCCTTCAAGTGGCAGAAGCTGATGCGTCCTGCCTACTTTGTTCCCGAGACGCGTATGCTCGACGACCTGCTCGAGGACTTCCGCCGCAAGAAGATGCACATGGCCATCATCGTCGATGAGTATGGCTGTACCCAGGGCATCGCCACCCTTGAGGATGTCCTTGAGGAGATTGTCGGCGAGATCAATGACGAGTATGATACCGAGGAGAAATTCTATAACCGTATCAATAAGAACACGTGGATGTTTGATGGCAAGACGCTGCTGAGCGACTTCGCCCGTGTGTTGGACATCGACGAGGATGAATTGGGAGAGCATGGCGAGGAGGCCGAGACCATTGCCGGACTTCTTCTCGACATCAAGGGAGATTTCCTGCAGGAGAAGGAGGTCATCAAGCACGGGCGCTTCACCTTTACTGTCATCAAGGTGATGAAGCACCGTATCGCCAAGGTCAAAGTAACGGTCAATGAGGAGTAGTCGCTAGTCACTAGTCACTAGTCGCTAGTTGACATCCGCATCCTAGAGACGCAAAATTTTGCGTCTCTACAGTTTGAATCCGTCTCTCTAACCTTTAACCTCTAAACTGCGCTGCGGCATGCCGTGGCCCTTTTGGCACGGGATTTGCTGCAATAGGTTGCAGTATTGACTATTAATCATGACTCAGGATGGCTATCAACAACATCAACCTCGATGATTACGCCCAGTTCTTCAACGACAGCAAGTTGTGGAAGAAGCTGAAGAAGGTGGCAAGGAAGGCGGGCCGCAAGGCTGTCTATTATGTCCTTGTGCTCTACTATGTGGCGCGCGACCCGGCAGTGCCCTCGGGCTTGAAACTCAAGATATTGGGAGCCCTAGGTTATTTCATTCTTCCCTTGGACCTGATTCCCGATGCCATCTTGGGACTGGGCTTTACCGATGACCTGGCAGCCCTGGCATGGGCATTGTTCAAGATCAAGAAGTATATCACCCCCGAGATTGAACGCAAAGCCCGCGAGCGCCTGCGCGAGTGGTTCGGTCCCGAGGAGGGCGAGGAGATGGATCTCACCGTCCCACACGTCAATCCCAACGACCCTCGCATCATCGACGTCGAGGCCGAGGAATTCTAACAAAAGAGGCTATAGAGGAATCACCCCCTATAGCCTCTATAATTTCTATAGTTCCTATAGTCTCTATTTCACGTAGAAGTCGCTGGAGACGCCAACGCCACCGGCTTTCAGCTTGCCGTACTTGCCGTCGCCCTGGTACTTCTGGGTCCACATGCGGTCTTTGCAGATTTTGCCGTTCTTGTCTTGGGTAATGTAGTAGCCATAGATGTTGCGTCTTTCAGGCACCAAGCCATTCATCTTCACATCCCAGTCATTGCTGGTGATGATGATATCGATGACTCCAGGCTCCTCGGCCTTGGCGATGGCAAGTGCCTCGGCTTTGAACTTGGCGTGCATAGCGCCAGCCTTGGGCATGGCGCGGTACTCGATGTTCTCAGGCTTGTTGCTCTCCAGTGCCTCCTCGAGGGCCTTGGCAAGCATGCCCGCATAATTGTACATGTAGCGGTCATCATAGTCATATTTCTCGCCGACTTCATCCAGCATCTTGTGGATGGCGAGGGTCAGAATCTGGAACTTGCGGCTGCGCTTGGCGGCATCGGTGGCAGCTGCCACCTCCTGTTCGTTGAGGAAAATGGCTTGGTGGCCCAGGCTGCAGAACTTGAACTTGCCGTCGTGTCTCTCAATCCTGACGCCGCGGGGGCCGCTACCACGGCCGTTGAGGAAGTAGCTTTGATTCTCGGTGTGGAGGGTGCCGTCCGGATCGGAATAGACGCCGTCCAGTGCAGTTCTGGTGATTAGTGCCAATGCGCCATAGAATTTCCACCAGTTCTCATTCTCTTTCGTAATATTCTCCATGAGTTTTACGTCATAGTCTGGCCCGGAATTGATTTTGTTGAGTTGGCAGTTGTGCTTGAAGCGGGCATCCAACTGTTCGCGCAGGGCCTTGACCTCCTCATCGGGCACGTCGGCGATACTTTTCAAGAATTCTTCGACGCTCATGCCGTTGTACTGGGGATTCTCGCTCATAGGCCAGGGCAGGGGAGGACGCTGGGTCTCAAGGGCCTTCATCTTGGCCTCTTCCTTCATCTCTTTGCCCTTTTTCTTGGCCTCATCTTTCTTCTTGTCCACAACTTCTCCAGCCTTGTCTTTGGCTTTCTTCACCAGTCCGCCCAGCTGGGCATTGGCTGTCGTGGGCACGCTCATTGCAGCCATGGTGATGGCGGCAACCAGTAATGTCTTAATCGTTCTTGTTTTCATAATAAGATTGGTTTTAAGAGTTATTATTAATGAGAAATGATGTCATTTTTGGACATTCATCCATATTGTCATTGGCAAAGATACGGAATTTTGTCAAGTCTACAAAAAAAGTAATAAAAAAAACAAGGGTGGGCACCGCAGTGGTGCTCACCCTCGTTCCCTTAGGGTTGGGATTAATTCCTTTTTAGTTCTGTTCCTCCTTGGGAGCCTCGATCACGTTGATGTAGATGTGACCAGCGCGGTGCTGGAACTCTACGGTACCGTCAACCAAAGCATACAGAGTGTGATCCTTGCCCATGCCAACATTCACGCCGGGACGATGCTGGGTACCGCGCTGACGGCGGATGATGTTACCGGCCTTGGCAAACTGACCACCAAAAATCTTCACGCCGAGGCGTTTGCTTTCGCTCTCGCGGCCGTTCTTAGAACTGCCGACACCTTTTTTATGTGCCATAATCTAAAGAGTTGTGATTTTTAAATGGTTAATTAAGCAATGACTTCTTTAATCTCAAGCTGAGTGAACTGCTGGCGATGACCGTTGAGACGGCGATAGCCTTTGCGACGCTTCTTCTTGAAGACGATGATGTGTTCACCTTTCACGAGGGGAGTCTTAACCTCGCAAACAACCTTTGCACCTTCGACGGTAGGTGCGCCAACCTTAACGGCACCGTCGGCATCCACGAGGAGGACGCGGTCGAACTCAACAGAGTCACCTTCCTTGCGCTCGTCGCCGAGGTAGTGGACATACAACTTCTTGCCGGTCTCGACACGGAACTGCTGTCCCTGAATCTCTACAATTGCGTACATTTGTTTAATCTTGTAGTTTAAATAACTGTCCCACAGGCGGCTGGCATCAATTATCCAACGCTTTCCTCTGCCTGCTGGGCACTAATGCGGGTGCAAAGGTAATACAATTTCCCAAACTGACAAGCAACTTGCCCAAGATTTTTTTCATTATGGGTGCTGTGCTGTGCAAGCCGGAGGCTTGCAATACCTCGACGACATGGGGCCGCGGCTCAGCCGCGGCACGGGGGACCGGGTGACACGGGGAGTGGCGGCACTGGGCGACATGGGGGCCGCGGCTCAGCCGCGGCACGGGGGACCGGGTGACACGGGGAGTGGCGGCACTGGGCGACATGGGGGCCGCGGCTCAGCCGCGGCACGGCGGACCGGGGGGCTGGTTAGGTGAGGGGGTGGGGGTAGGTGATGTCCCAGAGGAAGAGGGCGTGGCCGGGCATGGAGGTGCCGGCGGCGCAGCGGTCCTTGCGGTCGATGACTTGACAGAATTGCTCGACGGTCATCTTGTGGCGGCCGACCTCGACGAGGGTGCCGACGATGGCGCGCACCATGTTGCGCAGGAAACGGTCGGCGGTGATGGTGAAGACCCACTGGTGGTCGCCCTCGCGGGTCCAACGGGCGTGGGTGATGCGGCAGTTGTTGGTCTTGACGTCGGTGTGGAGCTTGGAGAAGGAGGTGAAGTCGGTGTAGTCGAGCAGGCGGGCGGCGGCCTCATTCATCAGGTCGAAGTCGAGGTCGGGTGGGCATTTCCATGCCAGGGGATAGCGGAAGGGGTCCTTGCGGGTTACGGCGAAGTACTTGTAGGTGCGGCTCGTGGCGTCGAAGCGGGCATGGGCCTCGTCATGGACGGCGGTGATGCTGTAGATGGCGATGTCGGGCGGCAGCAGGGCGTTGAGGCTGTGGACCAGACGGTCAAGGTCCTTGATGGGCTGCTCGGTGTCGAAGTGGGCGACCATCAGGCGGGCGTTGACGCCGGCGTCGGTGCGGCCGGCGCCGGTGATGGGCGTGGGGACACGCAACAGCGTCGCCATCGCCTCCTCGATGACCTGTTGCACCGAGGTGTCCTGGGGCTGCACCTGCCATCCATGGTAGGCGGCGCCCTTGTAACCCAATCTCATGAAATACCGCATTGCCTGTCGTTTATACCTCACGCTAAGACGCAAAGGCGCTAAGTCTTTTTATAATATTAATTCTTAGCGACTTAGTGCCTTAGCGTGAAATGGTTGGGAATTATTTCTCGAGGTAGGTGTAGCCGTAGAGGCCGCTGCGGAAGTTGCGTACGAACTCGTTGCCCTCCTCGCTGGTGATCTTGCCCGAGCGGATGGACTCGCTGACCCAGGTCTCGACGTTGCGGACGAGCTGCTTGGGGTTGAACTCGACGTAGTCGAGCACCTCGGCAACTGTCTCGCCGTCAATCACCTGGTCGATCTCGTAGTGGTCCTTGAAGACGTTGATGTGGACTGCGTTGGTGTCGCCGAAGAGGTTGTGCATATCGCCGAGGATTTCCTGATAGGCACCCACGAGGAAGATGCCCAGGTAGTAGTGCTGGCCGGGTTTGAGTTTGTGGACGGGCAGCGAGTGGGCCACGCCCTGTGCCGAGATGAAGTTGGTCAACTTGCCGTCGCTGTCACAGGTCATGTCCTGCAGGGTAGCGAAGCGGGTGGGACGCTCGGTGAGGCGGTCGATGGGGATCACGGGGAAGACCTGATCGATGGCCCAAGCATCGGGCAGAGACTGGAACAGGGAGAAGTTGCAGAAGTACTTGTCGGGCAGCATGCGGCTGACGGAGCGGAGTTCGTCAGGGGCATGCTTCATGTTGCGCACGATGTCATCGACGTCGCGGGCGATGGACCAGAAGAGTTTCTCGACCATGGCGCGGGTGCGCAGGTCGATCAGACCCAGCGAGAAGCGGTCCAGCGCCTCGTCACGGATCTGCAGCGCGTCGTGCCAGTCCTCGAGCAGGCGCGCCTGGTTGATCTTGTCCCAGATCTCGTAGATGTCACGTACCAGTTCGTCATCATCCTCGCTGACGGTATCTACCTTGTCGTCCCATTCGGGCAGTGTGGTCGTCTCGAGAACGTCCACAACGAGTACCGAGTGGTGGGCGGTCAGTGAGCGGCCGCTCTCGTTGATGATGTTGGGATGCTTGAGGCCGTTCTTGTTGCTGGCATCGACGAGGGTATAGACCGCGTCATTGACATACTCCTGGATGCTGTAGTTCATCGAGTGTCCGCTGCCGCTGGAACGCGTGCCGTCGTAGTCCACGCCCAGACCGCCACCGATATCGACATATTCCACCTCGAAGCCCAGCTTGGCGAGCTGCACATAGAACTGTGCCGCCTCGCGCAGGGCGTTCTTGATGCGGCGGATCTTGGTGACCTGGCTGCCGATGTGGAAGTGGATGAGCTTGAGGCAGTCCTCGAGTTTGTGCTCATGCATATAATCGATGGCGCTGAACAGTTCGCTGGTGTTCAGACCGAACTTGCTGCTGTCGCCGCCACTCTCTTCCCACTTGCCGCTGCCGCTGCTCGAGAGCTTGATGCGGAAGCCGATGTTGGGACGTATGTGCAGGCGCTGTGCCACCTGGTCGATGAGTTCCAGCTCGCTCAGTTTCTCGACGACGACAAAGATGCGGCGTCCCATCTTCTGTGCCAGCAGTGCCAGCTCGATGTAGCCCTCGTCCTTGTAGCCGTTGCAGATGATGACGGGGTTGGCATTCAGGTCGGTCATGTTGCTGGCGAGCACGGCATGCAGCTCGGGCTTGCTGCCGGCTTCCAGGCCGATGTTGAACTTCTTGCCGTGTCCGATGATTTCTTCCACCACCTGACGCATCTGGTTCACCTTGATGGGATAGACGATGAAGTTGGCACCCTGGTATTCATATTCCTTGGCTGCCTTCTTGAAGCAGCTGGAGATCTTGTCGATACGGTTATCCAGAATGTCGGGGAAACGCAACAGCACGGGTGCTGTCACCTTGCGTGAGTGGAGTTCGTCCATCACATCGGCCAGGTCCACGGGCACACAGTTGTGTTTGGGCGTGACGGTGACGTGGCCATTCTCATTGATGGAGAAGTACTTGAGGCCCCAGCCTCCGATGTTGTAGAGTTCGGCGCTATCCTCGATGCGCCACTTGTTGATTGCTGACACGGCTCAGTTTATTTAGTTTGTTATATAATGCGGTTAAAAGTGAGCGCAAAGGTAACGAATTATCTTGATAATGACAATAGTCTGCTATTGAAAAACGGACATAGGCACAAAAAACAAGCAGGGGAAAGTCCCCTGCTTGCTGTAGGTTTGATTTCTCGGTTCAGGAAGGATTACTCCCAGCTGCCACTGAGCAGATAGTTGATCAAGGTGGTAACGTCACTGATCTTGACGAAAGTATCGTGGTCACAGTCAGCAGCCTGCAGGTCGATGCCGGTAGCATCATTGCTCAGCAGGTAGTTGATCAGGGCCGTCACGTCACTGATCTTGATGAAGCCGTCCATGTCGATGTCACCAACCTGGGAGGTCTGCTTGGTCAGCGTGCAGGTGATCTTCTCCTCGGGCTGTGCGGGATCGAAGGTAATCACGATGTCGTAAACGCCGGCGCCGTCGGGCAGGTAGGCGTTCCAGTTGTTCTCATAACCGATGGGCCACTCATAGTCCCAGCCGTGGTTGCCCACCACCTTGAATCCGAAGAAGTCGTCGAGCTGAACGCCCTGCTTGGTCCAGGTGTAGATGCCGTCTTCGCCCTTTACCATGTCGTTATTCTCGTTGGTGGCGTCCCATTCGGTGCCGAAGACATGAGCGGGACCAACAACGGTGTAAATCATCTCGGGCTGCGGATCCTCGTGCTTGATCACGTCGATGCCCACGATGCCTCCATCAGGATTGAAGACGAATACCAGGTCGTAGATGCCATCCTCGCCGATGTAGTACTCAGCATTGAAGTCGGCGGGCCACCAAGTGCCGTTGGAGGTCACCTTGTACTCAATCATCGTGCCTGCAGTGAGCTCAACGTTTTCCTTGGTCAGGTAGTAGCAGCCGTCCTCGCCCAGAGCCATGTTGTTCTCCTCACTGATTTCCCAGTTGTTGAAGATGTTGGATGCAACGGTGTAAACCGGTACTTCCTTGGTGAGGCGGTAAACCGAAATCTGGCCACCGGGAACAAACTGATAGATGGTCACGCCATTCTCATCGACCTCGGCATTCAGCCAGTTACATTGGATTCCGTTGGGGTTAGAAGATACAGATGAAGGAACTTCAACCAGAGGAGCTACGGCGCCAGCTTCGGCAACTGCAAAGCCGTCATGATAGTTGGGAAGCGTAGGATAGAGATACAGCTCCATTCCATCCCAGATGATGGGGAATACACCATTACAAGCACCCTTGTTGGGCAGAACGAGCCCCTTACGGGTAAAGTCGTCACCATCGGGTGTGAGCTTGCTGGGAGCGCCACTGCGATAAGCAAACAGCAATGCAGGATCACCATTCAGGTCATTGAAGTAGTGGATAACGGTTGAGGTATTGGTATTCAAGCCAGCGCACGATGCCAAGAAGCAATTATCCACGTCAACCTCCCCATCGGCGATTGCTACGCGAGCAATACCGTCGGTATAGATTGAGTTGTCAGGTGAACCAGCGGTGAGATAGAGCTCTCCTTCTTCCAGCAGGTTGCCCTTAGCGAAACCGAAGAAGTCACATCTGCCCGTCAGCCCCGACTCTTCAGGTATGGTGTAAACTTTCACCTCACCGTTCTTGGGGTTGATAACTTTGAATGTGGCTTCAATCCATGCAGTGCTGCCAAATCCAGCGTTGCTGACAATGATATTGCCCGCTTCGTCACGGCTGACAGCAGTATTGGTGCCACCCTCATAGGTGACTCCGGTCAAGCCATTCTCGTCAATTTCATAGATTACCTGTTCGGCTTTGTTGTGGATGTAAAATTTGCCATTCATGCCGAAGCCTTGGCGAGCATCATTAGTGACACTGAAGAATGATGGGGCATTCAGCGTCCACACTTTCTCGATTTTGTAGCCGTCGGCGCTTGCACCGAGGGCCAGAACTGCCATAGCAGTTAACAGTAATAGTTTCTTCATAATTCTGATAATTATAATGTTAATATAAAACGGTAATAAAAGTTATTTGTCAATCCTGAAACATAATTACAATTAATCGTGCCGCAAAAATAACAAAAAATCAGAAACAATCAAATAATAACACATTTTTATCACGAATGGCAACTATAATTTACCATTTCTAGCGGTGGCAGATTGTACAGGTTTTTCTTGTGCTGCAGGAGAGCGACAAATTGTTGAAAAATATTTCCTGTGTGTGCTTTGTGAGACGGCAAAAAACACTTACCTTTGCAGCACAGAATCAAACATCATTTAGACCCAATATTATTAATTCAAAATTATGGTAAATTACAAGGATTTAGGTCTCGTGAACACTCGCGAGATGTTTGCTAAGGCAGTCGATGGCGGCTATGCCATTCCCGCATTCAACTTCAACAACATGGAGCAGTTACAGGCTATCATCAAGGCTTGTGCCGAGACGAAGTCTCCTGTTATCCTGCAGGTATCGAGCGGTGCCCGCAAGTATGCCAACCAGACGCTGCTGCGTTACATGGCCGAGGGTGCAGTAGAGTATGCCAAGGAGTTGGGCTGGGAGCATCCCCAGATTTGCCTCCACTTGGACCACGGTGACACCTTTGAGCTGTGCAAGTCATGCGTTGACTTCGGTTTCTCATCGGTTATGATCGACGGTTCATCGCTCCCCTACGAGGAGAACATCGCCCTGACCAAGAAGGTTGTGGAGTATGCCCACCAGTTTGACGTGACCGTTGAGGCCGAGCTGGGTGTTCTCGCTGGCGTTGAGGACGACGTAGTTGCCGAGGAATCGCACTACACCAAGCCCGAGGAGGTGATCGACTTTGCTACCCGCAGCGGTTGCGACTCGCTGGCCATCAGCATCGGTACCAGCCATGGCGCTTACAAGTTCAAACCCGAGCAGTGCACCCGTGACCCGAAGACCGGTAAGCTCGTTCCTCCTCCCCTGGCATTTGACGTGCTCGAGGAAATCGAGAAGAAGCTCCCCGGCTTCCCCATCGTGCTGCACGGTTCGTCGAGCGTTCCCCAGGAGTATGTTGACATCATCAACAGCCACGGTGGCAACCTGCCCGATGCCGTAGGTATCCCCGAGGATCAGCTGCGCAAGGCCGCCAAGAGCGCCGTTTGCAAGATCAACATCGACAGTGACAGCCGTCTGGCCTTCACCGCTGCCGTTCGCAAGGTGTTAGTTGAGAAGCCCGGCGAGTTTGATCCCCGCAAGTACTGTGGTCCCGCCCGCGACGAGATGGTTCGCCTGTACAAGCACAAAATCATTGAGGTGCTGGGTAGCGACGGCAAGGCCGAGTAATGCCTTTAACCTAACAATTTCCATTTAATTGGGATGATGTAGAGACGCAAAATTTTGCGTCTCTATTTTATTTATAATCAGTAGATTATAATATTGGTGTGATTTTTTAGGCGAAAAAAGTCGCCAAAAAATTTGGTCAGTATGTAAAACGGTATTACCTTTGCACCGCTTTACGAAACAAATGCGTTTCGGCAAGTGCGTTCGGGGTGTAGCTCAGTCCGGTTAGAGTACGCGTCTGGGGGGCGTGGGGTCGCTAGTTCGAATCTAGTCACCCCGACAACGCAAAAGGAGTGCTGATGATCAAATTGATTGTCGGCACTTTTTGTTTTGACGATGGAGAGAAAGGATTTGACGGAGAAGACGGAATTAACAATTAGGATATTATGATAAGGCGTGTGATTGTATCGGTGCTGGCGATGTCGGCTTGTTTGTCGGCATTGTGTCAGGCGTGGCTGGGTGGTGACATCTCGATGATGAGCGCTAACGCCCGCAATGGTGTGATTTACAAGGATTCATGTGGCGTGACGGTTGATCCATACGACCTGTTCAAACAGCAGGGATGGAACATGATGCGTGTGCGCTTGTTCGTGGACCCGCAGAATGCGCCGGGCCGGCATCATGACGAGGGCGTGTGCCAGGACCTGGACTATGTCATCGACTTGTGCAAGACCATCAAGGCGCGCGGCTTTGAGGTGATGCTGGACTTCCACTACAGTGACACCTGGGCCGACCCCGCCAAGCAGTTTACTCCCAAACGTTGGGAAGGCCTCAATGCTAAGGCGCTGGCCGACAGCATCTACCGCTATACCCGTCACTGTCTGCTGGCCCTGAAGGCTGCCGGAGTGGAACCTGCCACGATTCAGGTTGGCAACGAGATTACCTTCGGCATGGATTGGCCCGTGGGACGAGTGGACCCGATGAGTGGTGAGAATTGGGACGTGTTCACCGGGCTGCTCAAGGCTGGCTGCAAGGCGTGCCGCGAAGTGTGCCCCAAGGCGGGTATCATCATCCATACCGAGAAGGCCGGCCAGTGGGAGATGACGCACAACTACTATGACCGCCTCAAGGCTGCAGGGGTGGACTATGACATCATCGGGCTGAGCTATTATCCCATGTGGCATGGCACGATCCCTAACCTGGGCAAGACGCTTGACATGCTCGCAGAGCGTTACCCTGGCAAGCCCGTGATGATTGTTGAGGCTGCCTATTACTACCTGCATGACGGCGTGAACCGTGGCGAGGAGGATTTTTCTCATTGTCTGCCTGGCACCATCGAGGGACAGCGCGAGTTTACTGCCCAGCTGGTCAGGGAACTGAACCGTCATGATAATGTGACGGGTCTGTTCTGGTGGTACCCCGAGGAAAATCGCTACGGTACCCGTTGGGAGAACAGTGCTTGGGGCTTGAACCGTGGTCTGTTCAACAGTGCCAACGGTCAGGCGTTGCCCGCCTTGTACGAGATGAGCCGCTTCAAGCGTTAGGCTTTTTCCTTTGGCGGTTATCGTCGCTGCAACATCAATGTCCGTCATTATTGTGACACGGTAGTATAACCGCCCTGCGGGCGGGAAATTAAACAAATTTTTAAATTAAAATTAAATATTATCTCGTTTAATTTCTCCGTGCGAAGCAAGGACATTGATTCAGGCTTGATATATGAAACATCCCAGCTGGGTATCAGCACTTTACGTTCAGTCAATTCACTTCAAATCAACATACGATGAAAAAGAACAAATCTATCGGCATCCTGTGTGCGATCTTGTCGGCGGTGTGCTATGGCACGAACCCCTTCGGCGCACTGCCGCTCTATGAAGAAGGTGTCAACACGGCTACGGTGCTGGCCCATCGCTTTGGGCTCGCCGTCATCCTGTTGGCTGTGGTGATGCTCATTAAGCGCATTGACTTCAGGGTGACGAGACACGAGTTCAAGGTGTTGTTCTCGTTAGGAATCTTATTCGCCGCATCGAGCATCACCTATTACCAGAGTTTCCACTTCATGGATGCGGGCATCGCCTCGACCATCCTGTTTGTCTATCCCGTCATGGTGGCTGTGATTATGGCGATGTTCTTCAAGGAGCGGGTGACGGCGATGACCGTCATTGCCATCGTGATGTCGCTGGTGGGAATCGGGCTGCTGTACAAGGGCGAGACAGGAGCCTCGCTGAGTGCTATCGGCATCATCCTGTGTGTGTTGTCATCGTTGGCCTATGCCGTCTATATCATCGTCGTCAACCAGTCGAGCATCAAGATGTCGTCGTTCAAGGTCACGTTCTATGCCATGCTGGTGTGTGAAATTACGCTGATACTCTATTCCTTTACCTCGCCTGATTTGTATCTACATGTCTTGCCGTCGGCGCGCGCGTGGTCGTTTGCCGTGTGGTTGAGCATTGTGCCCACCATTCTCTCGCTGGTGTTCATGACTGTGGCAGTGCATCATGTGGGGGCGACTCCCACCGCCATTCTTGGTGCATTGGAGCCATTGACTGCCGTGGCTATCGGTGTGGTAGTCTTCGGTGAGGTGTTGACGCCTCGTCTGATTGTCGGTATCCTGTTCATCCTCTTTGCCGTGATGCTGGTCGTCCTGGGCAAGGACTTGCACCTGCGCACCATCACGCACGCTGTCTCCCGCCTGTGGCGCTGGAGGTAAAGCACGCTTGGAATAAAGTATTGATAATCAACCTGCTAAAAAAGGCTGTGTTGCAAAACCATTGCTAGAATTATAACCGCCCTGCGGGCGGGAAATTAATCAAATTAATTATAAAATTTTATTTTAAAAATTTGTTTAGTTTGGCTTCGCCGAGCTAAAGGTTCCCGTGCGATAGCACGGTTATATTACCGTGTCGCAATGATGACACACCGCCATGTCATCAGGTGTTTAACTCGTGGAGATTACACGCCCAGGTGGTCGCGCAGGATGTCGAGGGCGGCGGTGACGTCGTCGGGGGTAACGGTCTGGTCGATGCGGTAGTTGCCGACGGCACTGAGTAGGGTGCATGTGATCTCGCCGTCGCGGCTTTTCTTGTCGTGGCGCATCAACTGCAGCAGTTCATCATAGTCATCGCAGGTAAAGGGGAAATCACGGTAATTGTCGCGCACGAAGTTGCCCAGATGGTGTACATCCTCGCTGGGGAATTTCAAGAGCAAGTGTGAGAGGACGACCTCGGTGACCAGTCCCCAAGCGACGGCATAGCCGTGGGGAACGGGTGTGCCGCGCTGCACCGCGAGGCTCTCGAAGGCGTGGCCGACGGTGTGTCCCAGGTTGAGGGCCTTGCGTTCGCCTTGCTCGTTGGGATCGCGGGCGACAATATCCACCTTGACCTGGACTGAGCGGCGCAGCCTTTCCAGCAGGTCATTGTGCTTGATGGGTGCGTTGAAATCATGGTCCAGCAGGTGCAGGAACTCGTTGCGGTCGCTCAACATGGCGTGCTTGAGGACCTCGGCAAAGCCCGACTTCATCTCCTGAGCGGGTAATGTGTCAAAAAAGCAGGTCGAGATGATCACGTCGCTGGCGGGAGCGAAGGCGCCAATCTCGTTTTTTAATCCATTGTAGTTAAAGCCCGTCTTGCCACCGACGGCGGCATCGACAGCGCCCAGCAGGGTAGTGGGCACATTGATGAACCTCATGCCGCGCTTGAAGGTTGCTGCGGCAAATCCACCCAGGTCGCACACCATGCCGCCGCCCAGGTTGATGAGCAGCGAATGGCGGGTCGCACCCATGCGTTCCATCTCGTCCCACACCCGGGTGACGGTCGCCAACGTCTTGTTGTCGTCGCCGTCGGGGATGGTGATGAGGTGGAGTGGGGCAGGGTCAATGAGGCGTGCCGTGTTGACGTCGGCAATCCACACCGTGATGTTATGGTCGCCTGTTGCCGTCAACCGTTCAATGGCCGCCGTGACGTCGTTGGTGAAAATGAGGTTCTGTCCCATGACTTAAAAACTACGAATTACGCGAATTAAACTAATTGGCATCCGCATTTCTCTTAAAAACTACGAATTACGCTAAGGCTGACCCATTGTGTTTTCTTTACGTGAATTATCGCGAATTTATCATTAATTAATTCATGATCAATTATACGGTAATTATATGTAAAAGAACGAGCGCGACAACTTTAGCGTAATTCGTAGTTCAAAATCATTAAGCTTTGACGAGGCTCAGGGCCACGAGCAATGAGGGCAGGGCGGCAGCCAATTCGTCCATGTTCTTATAGACGAGGTCGGCGCCAGCCTTGTAGAGGTCTTTCTCGGGGATGGGACCCGTTGTCACGCCGATGGTGAAGCAACCGGCGGCATGTGCAGCCTGCACGCCCAGGGGAGCGTTCTCGATGACGATGCACTGGTTGGGCTTCTTCTCGGCCTTGCTCATGCCTTTCAGGAAGGGCTCGGGATTGGGTTTGCCCTTGCGCACGTCATGGCCGGTGACTTTTGCCTCGCTGAAGAGTCCGGGGAAATCATTCTCGATGCGTTGCAGCAGAGTGTCCTGTTGTGAGCCGGTGACCAGCACGCGGTCCACGCCGGCATCCTTGAGGGTCTGCAGCACTCGAGAAGCACCAGGCATCACGGGAGCCTCTCCCAGCTCATGGAAGTAGCGGGTCTTCACGCCATAGAGTGCGCGAGCCTCGTCGTCGGTGATGTTCTTGCCGGCACCGGTCTTGAACTTCATCTTGATGATTTCGCTTCCTGTCATTCCCTCGAGCTCATAGAACTCGTCACGGGTGCACTTGATACCGTTCTTCTTCATGAGTTTCACCCAAGCCTGGGTGTGGAACTTCATGGAGTCATAGAGTACGCCGTCGCAGTCGATGAGTGCGGCGCTGATGTCTAAGCCTTTCTGTCCTGTATATTTCAGGTACTCGGCTATCGTCTGTTGTAAGGTCATTGGTTTTATTGAATTAATATAATGTAAATTGTTTTATCTCACGGTGATGTGCAGGCATCCTGACTTGCGCTCAAAGATGGCGTAGCATCGGCCTTGCCGCCTGAAGTCCTGCACGACCTCGGCAAGGATGTTCTTCAAGTCCTCGAGCGAGATGACCATCGTCGGGT
>Ga0310697_10002184_pt1 | contig 21232 bp, 23 predicted proteins | sample 172DNAGHGlowgp2_FD_203883 | JGI IMG/M metagenome (GOLD analysis project Ga0310697, IMG submission 203883) | Sheep rumen microbial communities from Palmerston North, Manawatu-Wanganui, New Zealand - 1728 DNA GHGlow gp2 (v2) (version 2) | ecosystem: Host-associated > Mammals > Digestive system >... | reverse complement strand
GCTGCAGGAACGACTGCACATTCATCTGGCCGTACTGCGAAATGGGCAGCCCCGCCATCTTCACAAACGCCCTCACTGCGGCATCCCTGTTCTGGCAGCAGAGCATCCCCGCACGGTCGGCCGTAAACTCGCTCATCCTGTCCCAATACAGCAGGGCATAGCGCAAGGGTGCGGCCACCAAACTGCCGCCCGGCACTATGTCGATGACATAGTTAATCAGTTGCGCCATCATGTGGTACAGCATGTGGTTGCTCTTGATATGCCCCAGCTCATGCCCTATGACGAAAAGCTTCTCGTCCTCGTCACACAAATCCATCAGTCCCGAATCCAACACGACAATAGGGTTCTCCGCACCCACAGTGAAGGCATTGATGCCATAGCCCCACTGCACATACAGCTCCGGCACCCGCTGCACCCCGAGGATATGGCATGCATACCGCAGGTAGTCGTGCATCATGGGGTAGCTCTGCGCTGTCACACGCAGGTTACTGCCCGTATACTGCACCGTATACACGCGCTCAATGGTCTGCTTCGTTACATACTTGCCCGCAACCGTCAGCCCAGGCGTCCGCTCCAAGGCGTTCAACGCCTTGCGGTCGAACGGATGCTCATAGCTGGTATGATCCAGACGGGGCAGTGATTTCTTGTTATATTCCATAGTCAAATACCATTTACGTTTCACAATGCCAAACGGAAACCAACGCAATAGCTGGCCTCGTCAGGAAAACGGCTCTCCCTGTTGGCGACACCGCAGAGGAAATGGGCGCTCCTGTCCGTCTCGTTCATCCAACAGCCGCCGCGCATCACCCGGCACCTGCCTGTGTCGGCACCAAGGGGATTCACCTCGTCCCCGTCATAGTCGCAATACCAGTCGCTGCACCACTCAAAAACGTTCCCTGTCATATCGTACAGCCCCAACTCGTTGGGTTTGCGTTGTGCCACAGGGTGTGTCTTCTTGCCGCTGCAGCAGGCCACATCGGCTATGCGGTCGCTGCCGCTATAGCGGTAGCCGTGGCTTTTGGCGCCGCCCAATGCCGCATACTCCCACTCCGCCTCCGTCGGCAGACGGAACGGGACACCCGTCGATTGGCCCAGCTTCTCAATAAAGGCCATTACCTCGTCGTAACCCACGCGGTAGGCCGGATACAGGGCGCCCTTTCCATAGGCGTCCGTCCACCCTCCATTGTAATCCGGTTCGCTCCCCATAACCGCCTTCCACAAGGCCTGTGTCACCTCCGTCTCACCGATATAGTAGTCGGACAACACCACCCGGTGCACACCATCGTCGGGGTCGAAATCAGAGCTGCCGCGACCCATAACGAACGTACCGCCGCTCACTCCCACCATCCTGAACTGCACACCCCCCACGGTGAAAGACCTGTCACCCTCCACCTCGGTGTCGCGCAGCATACCCTGCACACGGGTCTGCACCATCTTGTCAGGGCTGCCAACACCTGCATCCTGAACGGTGCTGTCCACAACGGGTGTGGCATCCGGACGGGTACCACCCTGGCACCCAGCCACGGCAAAAAACAGCAATACCCCGGTCAATGACCGTAAAAAACCAACTGTCCGTTTCATAACATTCATCCCTTTCATTCGTTTTGCCCCTACAGGGCGTTATTTGTAATTCGTTGACTAACCCAAGGCGTTGCCATTGGACTATATCTGTATTGCCCCCTCAGGGCAACATTAAGCGTTTGCAGATACCTATTTGCACACCATTCTAACCACCGTATCCACTCCGCCGATCCGCGTTGCACTTACTCTTTTTCTTCTTTTTGGGCGAACATAAACTATTCGGCCAAAACAACACGAAAACCAAGGCGGTTGCTGCGGTCCGAGGGAGTGAAGATGTTGCGAAGCGACACGCGGCAGTACTTGGCGTCGCCGTACCAGCTGCCACCCCGATTCACACGGCTCGAGCCTGTATTCGGGCCTTGGGGGTTGTTCTGGGCTTCACCACTGTAATCCCCAAACCAGTCGTTGCACCACTCCCACACATTCCCGCTCATGTCGTACAGCCCAAGCTCATTCGCCTTCTTACCCTTTACTGGGTGGGTCTCGCCTCCACTATTGTCATCATACCATGCCACCTCGTCTATGTTGTCGCTCCCGCTGTACTTATACCCCCTGCTCTTCTTTCCCCCTCGTGCTGAATACTCCCACTCTGCCTCAGTAGGCAGCCGGAACGCCCTACCCGTCAAGCGGCTCAGCTTCGCCACAAACTCCTGCGCATCATACCATGAAACACGTTCTACTGGTAGGTTGCCATCACCTTTGAAACGTGATGGGTTGTTCCCCATCACCGCCTTCCACAGCTCCTGTGTCACCACCGTCTCGCCAATATAATAATCGCTCAGTGACACCTTATGTATTGGCATTTCATCTTCATATACTTCATTCCCCTGCTCAATCGTAGCACCCATCATGAATGTGCCTCCCTCCACATATATCATCTTAAACTCTACCCCATTCACCTCAAACTCACCGCGCGCCTCCCGTTCTTTTCTTTCCCTCTCCAACCGCTCACGCTCTTGTCGCTCCCTTTCTGCCCGTTCCCTTTCCTCTCGCTCCCGTTCTTGGCGCTCCCTTTCCTCACGCTCTTTCCGTTCCCGCACCCGTTTCTTCGACAACAGGTCCACTTTGTATAGCTTGTCCCTGTCGGGCATATTAAGCTCGTCCTCCACGTTGTCGGCTGCATTCTCAGTGCTTTCAAACCGCAGCATATACTCGCCGGGCTTTAGCGGCACCTTTGCCAGCTTGTTGGCCTGCACATTGGCACGCTCCTCTTCGTCAACATACATGACACAATCCAAATTACTCTGCACTTTCAGCTTGGGATATTTGTCCATCGCGTCGGTGTTTCGGCGCTGTGGCGGACTCATCCTGTTGCGGATAAGCTGCGCCATGTTGTCCTCGAATATGCTGTCGGTGTGTATGGTGGTAATCTGCAGGCCGTCGTTTGCCGACAAGGCCTTGATGGACGCGGGCAAATCAGCAGGCCAGGTGTCCACCTCCCCGTCGGGCGTAACGGGAATAATCTTCCGCCCAAACTTTAGGGCCTCCTCTATCTCGCGGCGGAGCCAGTCGCCCTCGTCCTTGCAGCGCTCTAAGCACCCACGCGTCAAGACCAGCACAAAATACTGGCAGGTGCGTATAGCCGGAAGAATGGAGTCGGCAAAGTATTCGTCGGTGCAGTCCTTATAGTCAAAAAACACCTCGTACTGATGCCGCTCAAACTCGTACTTGAACGTGCGGACAGTCCCCACATTTGAGTGCCCGGCCGCGTCCTTGCGGCGATAGCTCAGAAAAATATCGTAGCCCATAGCGCGTATGTTGATATAGTATATTTATTTACAACCACTTCCACTCACAGAACCAAAAACACAACATTATGCAAATATACGAAAAAATATTCATTCTGCACACACCGGTTTTCCAATCGGGCAAAGCCTGACGGGACACCTATGCTCCACACCGCCTGCCCATAGGGCCGCGCCCCCACATGAAGCAATGCATCAATTGCACCGAGCCAAGCCTGCCTCACCCCCCATAGGGCAAAGCCACGAAGAGGGCATGGGCAACAAGGTACCCACTCCTTTTGGGACAAACAGCCGGTTGTCCCCACCTCGCTGTTCGGCCGCTCCTTAGAGGGGAGTTAATGCACAGTTGTTCGACACTTCGTCTACACTACAAGGTAAAAGTGCAGGAGAACAGTGGCAGAAGTGGGGAGGAAGGATGGGCGTAAGGGTTAGAACTGACCGTAGAAACCTACGCCGAGCTTGCGCAGCTTGTCGGGGAGGTAGTCGGGCTTGCCGGTCGAATCGCAGGGGACGTTGACGCGGATGTGCGCACGCCGGGCGCCGAAGATGCCCACGCCGCCCTCGATGTTGGAGTAGGTGCGGTATTCCTGCCCGCCGCCTGTTGCCTGGCTCTGCTGGGAGGTGATGTAGGCGTTGAGGTCCTCGTTGCAGACGGCAATGGTGATGTCGACGTTGTTGACGTTGAAGAGCGTGTCGGTATTGCCGGCCAGCTGGCGCTTGACGTAGGAGAGGAAACGGTCCTGGGTCAGGGCCTTGGAGGAGAGGCGCATGGCGTTGCGCTCGTTTTTGACCACTATGCCGGGGATGTCGAAGCAGAGGGTATCGTCATTCTTTTCGTAGTAGAAGGTGACGATGGGCTGGTACATGCGCCCGCGGGGCAGGGTGTTCCACTGTATCTCGCCGCGGCAGCCGATGATGAAGCCATACTCGTGCCCTTTGACAAGGTTGGGCGATACGAGTACCTCCTCGGTGGTGTCGCGGCCGGAGATTTTCTTTTCCAGGAGTCCCACCATAGTGGTGGTGGCCTGGGCAAGGGTGTCGCCCGTGGCGGCGTTGAGCACTACGAGCTGGAAGACGCAGGCGGTGTCGGCCATAAGGCGTTTGCCCGGCACACAGTAGTATACCGGCTGCCGGCCGGAGGGGAAGTGGCCTTCGGGTTTGCCGTCGCGCTCGGTGTAGGAGAGCTCCCAGCGGTCGACCAGCTGGTTGGTGGCGGTGAGGCTGTTGTTTACCCCACGGATGCCCCGCCAGGCCAAGAGGTGGACGGCGATGGCGCCTTCGGGGTAGTAGTTGGAGTCGGCGATGGAGGCGTAGTTGTACAGGTTGTCCTCGCCGAGATAGCAGTGCTGCACGCGCGCCCAGACGGTGTCTTCCTCGGGGTCGAGCACACAATAAACGGCCGGTACGTCGCGCCACTGCGCATTGGGACTGAACTCTACCTTGCACGAGGAGAGGGCAAGGGCCAAGAGGGCGATAAGGGGAAATGCGTATTTCATGTTTGCGGTTTTGTTAGAATTGTATGGATGACTTCGGCGGCGATGTGGCAGCCGAAGAGGGGCGGCATGTAGGATATGGTGCCGACGGTGGTGAGGTGGTTGTCGGCGGGGTCTTGCACCATGGCATGGGCCGGCACCTTCTCGGCCGAGAAGACCACGCGGATGCCGCTGTCCACGCCGAGGCGGTGCAGCCGTTTGCGCACCATGGCGGCCAGGCGGCAGGTGTGGCTGTCGGCTATGTCGGCCGTGCGTATCTGCGCGGGGTCGAGCTTGCCGCCGCTGCCCATGCTGCTGACCACGGGGAGGCCGAGACGGTGGGCATGGAAGAGGAGGAAGACCTTGGGCGAGAGGGTGTCGATGCAGTCCACCACACAGTCGTAGGGGGTGGCGGAGAGGAGCTGAAGGGTGCGGTCGTCGCGCAGGAACTCCTGCAGGGCGGTGACCTGGCAGGAGGGGTTGATGTCGCGGAAGCGGTCGCGGAAAAGCAGGGCCTTGGGCTGCCCCACGGTGGAGCGCAGGGCGATGAGCTGGCGGTTGAGGTTGGTCTCGCTGACGGTGTCGCCGTCCACGATGGTCATCCGCCCAATGCCGGCCCGGCAGAGATGTTCGGCAGCGTAGCCGCCCACACCACCCAGCCCCACCACGAGGACATGCGCCGCCTGCAGGCGGGCAACCCCTTCGGGACGGAGCAGCAGCTGGGTGCGGGATGAGAATGGGTCGGTCATCGGGCTATTTCCTCTACTATCTTTATTTCGTCGAGCATGGTCCACGGGTTGAGCCCCTTGGCACGATGCCACTCGGGTATGTGGCCAATGGATTTGGCAATAATCTTGACAAAGCGAACCCCGTTTTGCTTGACGGGTATAGTGACCACCTGCAGCTGGGTGGTGTTCATGGTTTGCTGGGCTGGGGAGTAGCCAATCTCGGCCGCGACGGTATCGCTGAACTGGCTGCCATCGGCCGACACCTGGACCAGCACCTGCTGGGGAGCGAAGACCCATGCATCGGGCACATGGGCAAAACGGAGCTGCACTTGGCTCAGGTTGATGCTCTTGCCCAGCTCGAGGGTGATTTCCACGTCGTGGCCAGAGAATCCCAACCAGCCGTGGGAGAGGTCGTTCACATCGCCCTGCTCTCCGTCGAAGAGGGCGCGGGCGGCGTTTTTGTTGTATGGTGTGTTGGGCTTGTGGCCGTAGGTGCAGGCCACGATGTAGTCGAAGGTGAACTGCTCGGTGGCAACGAACGACGGGGACTCGCCTTTCTTAAAGGCACGTGCGCGCACCACGGTGCTGCCCTGTATGGTGAAGGGCTTGGTGTAGAGGGTCGATTTCTCGGTGGGGACGCTGCCGTCGAGGGTGTAGCGTATCTCGGTCTTGGGGGTGGCGCATTTGATGGTTATCGGCATGGGGCCGTCGAAGCGGTCGCGGCCGGGCGTGATGACAGGCATTTCGATGATGGCGGACACCACCTTGGGATATATGATGCGGCGGAAGTCCTGGGCGTTGTATTCCATGCAGTCGTAGGGCCGCAGGTGCATGACAAAGTGATATTGGTGGTCTTTGACCAGCATGGACTCGTCGAGGTTCATATTGGCGTCGGCACCACCCACGCCGGTTTGGGCAAAGTCGAGGTTGAGGACGCTGTCGCTCACTGAGAACTGGCACAGGGTGTCGATAAGGTCGGCATAGAGGCCCACGGTGGCGTTGCGGAGGGAGAGCCAGCGCACTTCGGTGCGGTTGCCGGAGTGCTGGAGTTTGTCACCATCGGAAATATGGTCGTTGTTGGGGTAAGCATAAGTCATTTCGCCCGTCGGCAACGACTGTTGGGCTATGCGTCCTGCGGCATGGCGGTCGATATAGCTTTCGATATTGCGGCCGAACCACTCCACGGTGTCGAGTCCGCTGAAGGGGATGGTGAGGCCCACACGGGCGATGCTCTTTGCCTGTTCGGAGACGGAGATGTCGTTGCTGAGCAGGATGTCGCCCGTGGCAAGGACGAGGTATGTTTGCCGCACATCGAAGAGGTCGCCGACCTTGTCGCTGCCATAGCGCATAAGGACATCAATGCCCACTGAGTGGTTGTCTATTTTGTGTACGTTGGTGGCCAGCACCTGCCCTTTGAGGCGGTCGAGCCCTATGCGCTGCCACTGGCGCAGGCAGTTGGGGTCGCTGAAGTCGTTGGGCGATGGGTTGCGCATGAAGTTGAGGTGCATGGGCTTTGTGACCAACGGGGTGCCACGGTAGGTGAGGGAGGTGATGGTGCCAAGGCTATCGTCGAAACAGAGGGACAGGTTGTCGTTGGTTATAATAATATGGTGTAAGGTGTCCTTTTCGATGCCGAGGGGCTGGGAGCCTGCCAGCAGCAGTTGCTGACGCGGGCTATTGTCGGACGGCAAGGGGAACTGGGCAGTGTAGAGCACCGTGTTTTTGGGTACGGAGGTGGTGTTGTTGCGCTGGCGCAGTGTGAACTGGATGAAGAGTTCCTCGCCTGCGTAGAGGGTGAGTTTGGGGATTTTGAGCTTGATGTTTTTGGTTTCGCCGGGCTTGAGCGACATGGTGATGTCACCGGCGACGATATTCGGCTTGAGGTTTGTGCAGATGACGTAGTCAAGCTTGTAGTCGGAGAGCGTGCGGAAGTCGCAGCGGTTGGTGATGTCGAAATCGGCGGCGTCGGCACTGGTGGCGGTCATCAGCACGTCGAAAGGTCGGTAGAGGTGTTTCAGCTCCGCCATGTAGGGACGGTTGACGATTGCATACCATGACAGTTCCTCCCCCATCTGAAGGTCAACAAAGCCTCCCTGTATGGCGTTGTGGTCTCGCACCATCTGCCATAACGGCTCCATGCCGCCGAAAGTGTTTCCCTCGGCATTGCCGCAGGAAAGCATGACAAGCGGACGCGACTGCGCCTTGGCCAGATACTGGCGCAGGAGCTCGGTATTGCACTGCACGGGAGCAATGAGGTCGGTGTTTTCAGCATACTGCGCAGCGGCATACAGCACCGGACGTGCGGGGTCGAGCTGACGCAAGGCCTTGTAGGCTGCAATCATGCAAACTCCGTTGTCGAGGCTTTCGCCCAACGACCAAGCAATGATGGACGTATGGTTCTTGTACCGCCCATAGAGGTTGTGCACACGGTTGACGAAGAGATCGACATTCTCGTTGTCTGTAGCCACATTCTGCCCAGGGACAATGTTGGCATCGACGATGACATAGAAACCGAGTTCGTCGCATAACTCGTAGAACTTGGGGTCTTCGGGGATGAACCCTGCCGTGCGGATGGCATTGATGTTGTGACACTTCATCTGCACCATATCGGCACGGAGGGCTTTGACTTGGTCAGCCGTCAGCGGGTGGTCGTAGCCACCGTTGGTTATGCCTTTGAGGGTGATTGTCCTGCCATTGACCGTAAGGCCGTCTTTATAGGTGACGGAACGAAAACCGAACCGGGTGCCGACGATGTCCTGCAGTTCCATCTTTTCATCGTAAAGGCGGATGACTGCCGTGTAGAGGCGTGGTGTCTCAGCTGTCCAAGGCAGGACATTGGGCAAAGAGGAGGAAATGGTGTGGGTGGATTCGGTGCGGTTGTCGAAGTAGCACCACTTGCCCAGCTTGTCAACCTGTTTGCCTTTGGTGTCCCACAGCTCCACCTCAAGATAGGCCTTGCCTTTGCGGCGCTGGTTGTAGAGTGTTGCTTCGAGAGAATAACTGCCCGTGGAGCTTGCAGCGTCGAAATCGGCCAGCAGGGTGTAGTCCTGCACGTTGAGCAAGGGCTTCAGCAAAATGGCACAGTCGCCGGTCAGGCCGAAGTCAACAGCTTCAAGAATTGGCTCGCTTTCCTCCTGGCTGAAACGGAGAGTGAGACGGTTGCTTTTGCCGAAACGCACCAAGTCGGTGATATCGAACTCGGTCACCGTACCCGCATCACGGCTGAAGCCTACCAGTTTGTCATCAACATAGAAACCATAGCCCGGCGACGCCTGAAAACGGAATAAGACGCGATAGGCGCGCCAATCCTTGGGAAACTCGTAGGTCTGAGTGTATTCGGAGGGGATAACATTCACATTCTCATCCCAGTCCTCCATGACTGAGAGGTAGTAGGGCGAGTCGTCGTAGCGAAGATGCTCTATGGCGTTTTCGTCGTCATAGCTGATGATGTTGGCACGCGCGGGCACCCTCAAGTCCTCCATGCCCTGCGGCTGCTGTGCCATGGAAGCACCAAGGCACAGCAACATACCTACGGACAGAAAAAGTCTCTTCATATCACTTTGCTTGACATTGTGCCAAGCGGTCTATCTTAATGTTTGATATAGTAGTTGAAGCCTACACCTGCCCTGACAATGTGCAGCAGCAGGGGGCGTCCAATGCCCAGCACGCCGTCTTCATAACGGTCTACACGGTTGAGGTGGACACCCTGGTAGCCGAGGAATGCATTGACTGACACATTGCGGTTGAATGCATAGCGGACACCTACATCCACACCCCACATGACGCCGCCTTTCACAATCTTGATGGCATTGTCGCCGCCACTGGAGGAGCCCAGCGGGATGGAGTAGCCCACGCGCACCGAGGTGAACGGTGTGAGCTGGCTGCGGAGATAGTGGCTGCGCACTTCGAAGAAGACCGGCAGCTGGGTAAAGGCACCCGTGGGGTCTTTCATAAACTCAACACCCAGGCCGATACCCGACTCTTTGCGGATTTGCCAACCTCCCACAACGTAGAAGTTGTGGAAGGTTGCCTTATCCGAAAAAGCGGTCGTGTTGATGTTGGTAGAAAAATCGTAGCCGGCCACACCGTACAAGCCGTGCCAGAAAGGCTCAATATGCTTCTGCTGGGCCTGGACAGCCATCATGGCCACCACGGCTGCCAACAACATGAATGCTTTTTTCATAGTGTCTGGTGTTATAGGAAAAGATTAATATTAACACATCGGCTTGAGGTCGGGCGAGACGATAAGGGTGGCCTCGGTGGCTGCCTGCACCTGCTCGACGGTGAACTCCGGATTAATCTCGGTCAGCACGATGCCCTTGGGAGTGATTTCCATGACACCCATCTCGGTGATAATCATGTTCACCTGGCCCTTGGCGGTGAGGGGGAGCGTGCATTTCTTCAAGATTTTGGGGTTGCCCTTGGCGGTATGCTCCATAGCGAGGATAACCTTCTTGGCGCCCACCAGCAAATCCATGGCGCCGCCCATGCCGGGGGTCTTCTTGCCAGGAATCATCCAGTTGGCCAAGTCGCCCTGCTCGTCGACCTGCATGGCGCCGAGCACCGACACGTTCACATGTCCGCCGCGGATAATGCCGAACGATGTAGCGCTGTCGAACGTGCTGGCCTCGTCGGTATAGGTGATATAGCCGCCGCCGGCATTAATCAGCCAGGGGTCTTCCTTCCCCTCTTCGGGTGTGGGCCCCATGCCAATCATACCGTTCTCCGACTGGAGGATGACATGCACCCCTTCGGGCAGGTAGTTGGGAATGAGGGTCGGCAGACCGATTCCGAGGTTTACAACATCACCGTCTTTCAGCTCCTTGGCAGCACGACGGGCGATAAAGGGTTTAATTTGTTCTTTTTCCATAGTTAATGTATTTTTATGTTGTTCTTAGTCTGTATTGTGGCCGGCAGCGGCTACTTCATGCCGCGCTTCACCATCTCTTGCGCGATGAATGAGGCCTCGTCGTCGGCATAAGTGTTCATACCGAAACCGGCATCATAACCCAGCTCCTTGGCCAGCTCGTGGCTGATGCGCGGGCCGCCGCATATGAGGATAACCTTGTCGCGCAGTCCCTCGGCCTCAAGCATCTCCACCAGCTCGGTGAGGTTCTTGATATGGATGTCCTTCTGGGTCACAGTCTGCGAAACGATAAGGGCGTCGGCATGCAGCTCAATGCCCTTGGCAATAAACTCCTCGTTTGGCACCTGGCTGCCCAGGTTGTAGGCTTCAATCATATCGTAGCGCTCCAGGCCATAGTGGCCGGCATAGCCCTTCATGTTCATAATGGCGTCAATGCCCACGGTGTGGGCGTCGGTGCCGGTGCTGGCACCCACCACGACAATCTTGCGGCCTATGTGCTCGCGGATATACTCGTCGCACTCGTGCATGTCCATAGTGGTGGACTCCACCTTGGGAACATGTATCGTGGAATAGTCCACCGTATGGGTGCAGCTGCCATAGCAGTTAAAGAACGTGAACCCCTCGGTCAGTTCCTTGCTGTATACCACCAACGGGTTTTCAAAACCCATCTTCTTCATCAGCTGCTTGGCGGCCTCAATAGCCTCGTCGCCCGCCGGCACGGGGAGGGTGAAACTCAGCTGCGTCTTGCCGTCGTTCATAGTGTCGCCATAGGGCTTTATCTTGGTGAGGTCTAAGGTTTTGTCGTAATCCTTGGCCTCCATTGAATACAATCCTTCGCTCATTGTTTTGTGTTTTTGGGGTGTTACTTCTTGCCTTTCATCAGGTCTATAAACGGGTTGAAATAATTATCGGCCTTCAGGGTAACGCCGTCAAGTCCCTTGCCGCCGTTCTTGGGTCGCTTCACATTGGCAAAGATACCCTTCTCCAATGCGGTGAACAGGCCCTCGCTCTCCATGGCCTCGAGGAGCTTGGTGGCATCGTCCAGCACCTTCTTGGCGCGGTTGCGCACTATGCCGTTCTCCTTGAATTCCACCTCCTCGCCAATATCCTTCATATTGTTGAAGATGTACTTGGCATTCTCAATCGAAAGGTAGCGGTCGCTCATAAACGGGGTGTGGATAGCCTCGGTGGGCATGCCCAGCAGCTGCAGGCCCTGGTGTGTCCACTGGCCGATGATATTGAACAGCGCATCCTGGATGTGGCCGCGGAAAATATTGCCTGTCATAAACTTGGTGGGGGGCATATACTTGAGCGGAGCCTTTGGGAAAATCTCGCGGAGCATCTGCGCCTGCGCCAGCTCGTAGAGGAAACCGTTCTCCAGCATGGGGTCCATCTCAAAGGCATGGCCCAACCCCTGCTGCTCCTCCGGCAAACCGGCCAGCAGGGCCAGCTGCTCGTTGATGAAATCGGAAGCCAGCACAGTGTGAGCCTCCTCGTAGGCATCAGCCGTGGTGAGGTAGTTGTCCTCGCCGGTGTTGATGATAACGCCTGCAAAGCCGTTGATGATACGGCTGAAATACTGGTCAATCAACGTGCGCTGCATATTGATGTCGCGGAACAGGATGCCATAGAGTGCGTCGTTGAGCATCACGTCCAGTCCCTCCAGCGCACCCATGGCGGCAATCTCGGGCATGCACAGGCCTGAGCAATAGTTGCACAGGCGGATATAGCGACCCACCTCCTCGCCAACCTCGTCGAGGGCCTTGCGCATAATGCGGAAATTCTCCTGCGTGGCAAAGGTGCCGCCAAAACCCTCGGTGGTGGCGCCGTAGGGCACATAGTCCAGCAGGCTCTGGCCCGTGGTGCGGATAACGGCAATAATGTCAGCCCCCTGGCGGGCGCCGGCCTGGGCCTGCACCACATCCTCGTAGATGTTGCCTGTGGCGACGATGATATACAAATAAGGCTTGCTCCCCTCGCCTATCGTGGCAATATACTCCTCGCGGCGCTGGCGGCGACCGCGAATGCGGGCTATGTTGGCCTCGATAAAGGGCGTGAGGGCGGCCTTAATCTCTTCGGGCTTGTGTATGGGCAACTGGGTGATGTCCAACTCGCCCTTGCTTATAGCCTCGGCAATGGCCTGTGGCTCCTTGCCAGTTTCGACAATGGCGTTGCCCATAAAGAAGCACACGCCCTGTCCCAGGAGCCCCTTGCTTTTCAGCTCGTCCACCACCACATTGGGCAGCGGCACCTCGTTGGCGTCAATACCGTCGATACCCAGCAAGCGGCAAATGGTGCGCTCCACTGCAACCGTAGTATAGTTGCCCACAAAATCCTGCACCTGGTTGGCAATTTTTCGCGCCACACCGCGTGCATGTTCGACTTTTTCAAAATCAAGTCCTACTTTACTTTGCTGCATAGATGTACAAATTCAGTTACTAAATCTTTATTATTCAACCATTAATAGCCACCGATGCAGACCTTGGCATGCATCGTGTATGCCTATTTTCAGACTTGCAAAGTTAATGATTTTTTTGCATTCAAACACTTTTTTATAATAAAATATTTCATCATTCCCAAACCCACGGCCACAACATGCGGCGGCCAGCCGCTGGTTTCAAGCCCTTTGGGCGCTGCGGCGGCCTCGGCGTCGAAACCTGCCAGGACAAAGGAAAGGCAATACCCAGAAGGATGCAACGCCGTTCCTTCCCCGACATGTATACGGCTGTTCGTCGGCAGTTCTTCGACGGGGCATAGAATAAATGCAGACGAAGTGTGGAGCAACTGCCGCAGAAAATGCGGGCGAGGGGCGGCGCAGGGGCGGGCTCGGGAGGGCGGCGGAAGGGCGACGGGAGGGCGGTGGCTATTTGCCTTTTGGGGCGGTGGCGGTGTCGGCCGCGGCCGCCGCGGTTCCGGACGGCTGGGCGGCTTTCTTGTCGGCCTTGGGCCGTTTCAGCCGCAGGTCGTGCAGGCTGTGGTTGGCGTGGAAACGGTCGAGGTCCACGTCGCCCGCTATGCCGGGTATGCGGCCGGTGCGGCTGTGTTGCCACAGGGTGTAGCGGATGACGGGACGGCCTTCGTATTTGGCCACAAAGATGTGGTAGCGGCTGTATTTCTTCCCGGCAAAGTGCTCGGTGTATACCTTTTCGCTGGTGTAAATCATGGGTTTGGCGCCGTATTCGCGCTCCATGAGTTCGAGGAGCTTGTCGACCCGCTGCATGTTGAGGCGGCCGCTGTGGTGGCCCTCGATGTCCAGCACGGGGACGAGGTCCTGCTTTTTCTTGGCGGCCACTGCCTTGAAATTGGCAAATTGCTGGTAGGCGGTTGTTTTGCTGCTGTAGACGTGGTAGCTGCCAACCAGTATGCCGGCTTTGCGGGCGGCTTTGACATTGGTGTTGTAGAAGCCGTCGCGTATGGAGGCTCCTTCGGTGGCTCGGATGTAGACAAACTTGACCTTTTTGCTTTTGGCCACTTTTGTCCAGTTGATTTTGCCCTGGTATTTTGAGACGTCGATGCCTTGCGCCTGCACTGCCACTGTGGCAAACAGCAGCGCGAGCGCAAGGATGACTTGCCTTGCCAGCGGGGGAAGCATGTCAGAGCGTGATTTCATCGCCCGCGGCATTGTAGAACTTGAAACTGAGCAGCCCGAAGGACTCGGAGGGTTTGATTTTGAGCCACACCTTGTATTTCCACATCCATTGCCGGCATATGTTGCGCAGGCCTTTGGTGAGGTAGGCGTAGACATAGGGATGGACGATGATGGTGAGCTTCTTTTCGTTTTGCGAGGAGCGGAGGTAGCGCAGGTTGGACTCGATTTCGTCAACGACGACAAGGCTGGACTTGATGGTGCCGGTGCCGTCGCAGAAGGGGCATTTCTCCTGCACGTCGACCTCGATGGCCGGGCGAACACGCTGGCGGGTGATTTGCATCAACCCGAATTTGCTGAGCGGCAGGATGGTGTGGCGTGCTTTGTCGCGTTTCATCTCTTCGCTCATCACGTCGAAAAGCTGCTTGCGGTTTTCGGCTTTCTGCATGTCGATGAAGTCGATGATGACGATGCCGCCCATGTCGCGCAGCCGCAGTTGGCGGGCGATTTCCTTGGCCGACTCTATGTTTACCTGCAGGGCGGTGTCTTCCTGCCCCTGCCCGGCTTTGATGTGGTTGCCGCTGTTGACGTCAATTACGTGCATGGCTTCGGTGTGCTCGACATAGAGGTAGACGCCGGAGCGTATGGTGACAATGCGCCCAAAGGCGCGCCGTATGTCGCGCGCCACCCCGAATTGCTCAAATACCGGGGTGTCGAGTTTGTAGTGATGCACTATGTCGGCCTTGCCGGGCATGACGCTTGCAATGTATTGCTGCACCTCGTTGAAGATGGGTTCATTGTCCACGTAGATGGCGTTGAAGTCGTCGGTGAGCAGGTCGCGAAGCAGGGCGGAGGTGGCGCTGAGCTCGGAGACGAGTTTCTGGGGCCCGGTGATGTGTTTGAGCTTATCGGTGAGGGTCTCCCATTGGGCCATGAGTTGGCGGAGGTCGGCATCAAGTTCGGCCACGTCCTTTCCTTCGGCAATGGTGCGGACGATGACCCCGAAGTTGGCGGGCTTTATGCTCTGGATGAGTCGGCGCAGGCGGCCGCGCTCTTCGCTGCCCTTGATTTTCTGGGATATGGATATGCGGGTGATGAAGGGGGTGAGCACCAGGTAACGTCCTGCAAACGAGAGGTCGCCGGAAAGTTTGGGGCCTTTGGTGGAGATGGGTTCCTTGGCCACCTGGCCCAGCACGAGCTGGCCTACTTTCAACACGTTGGAAAGGTTGCCCGTTTTTTCGAGCACGGGTTCAACTTTGAAGTTGTCAAGTTTTTTGACGGATGCATCTCCGTTCATGGCCAGTCGCATGTATTTGGCCACTGAGCCATAGTTGGGGCCGAGGTCGAGGTAGTGGACAAACCCGTCTTTGTCCTCTCCCACATCTATGAACGCGGCATTGAGGCCGGGCATGATTTTGCGCACTTTGCCAACATAAATGTCGCCTACGTGGATTTTGTTGCCGGGTTTGTCTTTGTGAAGTTCTACAAGCTGCTTGTCCTCAAGCAGGGCTATCTGGACTTCGTTTTCGGATGCGGATACGATTAATTCTTTGTTCATTCGTGTTAAAACAAAACAAATTACACAAACCGGCAGCTTGATGCCGTTGTGTAATTTGTTTTAGATGTTAGATTTGATGATGAGACTGGAAGAAGCTAAGCTTACTTCTTCTTATGTCTGTTCTTGCGCAGGCGTTTTTTACGCTTGTGGGTAGACATCTTGTGTCTCTTGTGTTTTTTTCCGTTGGGCATTTTTATACAACAATTTGATTATTTTACACTCTTTTTAACGTCGTTGACGAAAGTCTTGGCAGGCTTGAAAGAAGGAATGTTGTGAGCGGGAATGATGATGGTGGTGTTTTTGGAGATGTTACGACCAGTCTTCTCGGCGCGTTTTTTGATGATGAAACTACCAAATCCACGGAGGTAGACATTCTCGCCTTCGGAGAGGGACTCCTTAACGACATTCATGAACTCTTCAACGGTGGCCTGAATGGCAACTTTTTCAATACCGGTTTTTTGTGCAATCTGTGCAACAATTTCTGCCTTTGTCATACTGTATTTTCCTTTAAGATTAGTTATTCGTTTTTATTCGTTTCCCGTTTGTGAAACGGATTGCAAAATTACTAAAAAATATTTGATTACAAATTTTTTTTTTGCCTTGTACGGCCTAAATTTCAATTTTTTATGCCGAACACGCTTGGTTTCAACAAGTTGTATTAGGCTTATTTCTTGCTATTTTTTTGATAAAGACCTGAACAATAGCGCGTCCGACTATGATTTGGACGCTTGTTTTGACGTTTTTTTCAGAAAGTAGACTGCGAATAGCATTATGGCGACAAGGGTGCACATGACCACCGTGCCCCACGGCATGAGAAGGGGTTCGGCAGGCGACTGCGAGAGCACACCGATATGATAAAGATAATACATTGCCACCACAAGGAAGTTGTTAAAGAAGTGGGCGCAGACATTGACTATCATGGAACCGGAAAGGAAGAAGAGATAGCCCAGGATGAGGCCCAAGAGAAACCGGGGTATTAGGCCGTAGGCATCGCCATGGGCAAGCGAAAAGAGGAGGGCGGTCGCTACTATGGCCACATGGGCATTGCCAAACCAACGCTGAAGTGTCTGCTGTATGGCCCCACGGAAGAAGAGTTCCTCGCACAGGGCAGGTATCAGTGCCACAACAAGCAATTGCAGCAACAGGTCGCCCGTTGTTGTCAGCGAAAGGAGTGCCTCGACGGTGCCGTTGGCTGCATCGGCGTAGTGTCGGAGACCCGTTTCCCATGCACCGAAATTCCAGCCGTTGTTCCACCATGTGAGGGTGTCGTTCAGCGGAGCCAGCAACAGGAATATGACCTGTGCTATAAGCCCCAGCAGCCATATTTTGCCGCCTGAAACGACTTTGTGGTACGAGAGGGCACTGCCATGGTAAAGCACGCCAAAGAGCCATGCGGGGAGGAAAAACATAAGCAATTGCGAACATGCCTGCATCACCAGCTGTCCGCGTATGGCGGTAGGACTGTCCGTACCCATGGGAAACAGCAGCTGTATGCCTCCCGCAATGATAAGTCCTATTACAAAAAGAAAGAAAAGCCCAACAAGTTGGGCTAAGGGTTTTGTGTCCTTAAAGAAAACGGAGATATTTTTCATGTTGTGACCCCGGCGGGATTCAAACCCACGATTGCTTTTGCTCGAATCGCCGCTTTATCTTGGGCTGGCTATTAATGATTTACAACTTTGTTACGATCGTTTTTTCGGCTTTTTTGTTCCGACTTTGTTCCTATTTTATTGTCTTACAAAGGCCTGTAAGCCACTGAAAACACAAGGCATACAGACCCGATTCGTTTTAGCAGTCAACCCTGATTTTGACAAACAGGTTGCCCTCTTCGTCGACTCCAAGGCTGACCATGTTGGAGATTTTTTTTCCACAAGGTCGACAAGCTGCGAGATCTGCTCGTCCTTCGACAGCATACTCTCAGCCTGGCGGCGGAACATGGCCAGGAACTCCGACGGCAACGTCACGCTCCCCGTCGACAGCTCCTCAGGTGTCGAGCTCATGCTCGTCGTCCAGCCTGTCGTGCTGCCCGACAGCATCGCGCCCTCGCCCTGCAGCAGCCATGCCCGGCGCACCTGAGGGAACACCTCCAGCAGACGCTCCAGCGTCTCGCGCCTCGGCGCACGATGGCCCGTGCAGATGGCACTGGCATACTGGCGGCTCACGCCCAGCCGCTCGGCAAACTCCTTGTTACTTCCGCCGCACAGCTCCTCGCGGACCTGCCACAGCCTCTTACTTAATTCGGTTTTTTCTTTCATAAATATATTGTGTTAGTTAAACAGAAGTTAAGGCTCAACATCGGTAAATGTGGAGGATTCCTCCTTTCTGCCAACTTTTTTATCTCCAACTATCGACATCAAATCCGCAATAATTCTGTCTTCTACTGCTATGCTTTTGGACATTGTACTTATTATCTCCCACGCATCTTTTAATTTCAAATCTTTAACCTCATACGGCTCCTTAACCTTTGTATCTGTATTGCCCAATGCTTTAAACAATATTTTTAATCGGTTCAAGTAATCATTCATTCTTTGTGCAACATACCCCCTCTGATTGCCTGCTGGATTATCAACATACATGTAACAAATCGTTTCACCGATTCTATAAGCACCTATTTCATTAAACAATTCATTAATATTCAATCGCCTCGGTTTTTCCCCTTTAAAGATGACATGACCATCACGATTATAAAGGACCAAATAATTATCCTGCGATTCTACCCTGTAGGGCATACAATCTCTGAAAAATGAACTATTCATTGATTATTCCTTTTTGTCATTTGCGTCACTAAGCAACTCTGTCAACTTCTTTAACTGGCCGTTTCTCTGTAGCAGGCTATTCGAATTAACATTGAGTACTTCCCACACATCAGGATGAACTTCTTCAGGTTTTACTTGCTTTCCCTTCAAAGGATTCTCGTCTCTAAACATCGAACCCTTACCATGAAGAAACCAATCAGGATTCAAATAGTCATACTTCTCCAATATCTTAACCACTATCGAGATTGGGATTTCGTCATCGTTAGTAGTCATAACCCGACTTAATTCTCGATTAGGCAGTTCGATTTCTTTTTCAATTTGTAGAATAGTCCTTCCTGTCCTTTCTCTGAATTGGTTCAATCTTGTTTTCATTTTTTATACTATTGAAGAGAAGAAATTGGTTCTTCACTGTTGCCATTATTTCCCCGAAGCATTTCTATCAACTGTGAGATTTGCTCATCTTTTCTTTTCAAACTCTCTGTCTGCATCTGCATCGCCTCCCAAACATCAGTCGGAATTTTAACAAACCCTATTCCTTCACGCTCTACATTTTCGCACTTTTCTCGCAACATTTCACCTTTTCCAAGCAATAACCAGTCGGGTGAAATATCAGAACAATAGTTCAAAATTTTAGCAATTACAGATGCGCCAAAGTCAGAATTTCTCGCCAATCCACGATAAATTAGACTCTCTGACACAGAAATTTTTTGCTCAAAAGCACGGACACTAAGTCTGTAATATTCAATTATTTGTTTAATCCTATCATTCATATTAGTTCTTATTGTTGTAACTAAAGTCAAAATTTATTTGCAATATTTGAACAAAAGTTCTTATCTTTGCACCGTGATTTAAAAATAAACAAATGCAAATATACTCAAAAATTTAGAAATGGAACAATTTATCAAGGCTACGCCGCAAAACAAGAAAGACCTCATGGCCGAGTTCGACACCAGCCTCGAAACCGTCTCCCGCGCACTCAACTTCGAGACCGACTCCTACCTCGCCAAGCAAATCCGCACTCGCGCCCTCCAGATGGGCTGCAAGCTCATGATGGAAGTCCAAGGACAGGGCTCCGAAAACACCACCATCCTCATCCACACCGGGACCACCCCAGAAAGGGCAGCGCAATGAACGAACAATTCCATTACGGTTTCAAAGAGATTTTCAAACTCTACTCCAACTATGCCCTGTCCGAATTTATTTTCTGGACAATCATAGTCGTGGGAGCATTCTCATTGCTCTTCGCTTACCACAATTTAAAAAGATATTTTAAAAATAAGAAAGGAAACAACAAATGAAAAAGAAAATCATTTCAATTATCACAGCTGTAGTCCTACTAGTGACTACTACATCCATCACCAGCTGCGAGTCATGCGACCGCAGTATAAAAAGTATACAATCTGACTGGGGAGGAGGATTAAACCGCAAAGCAGTCCTTCTGGACTATAATGGTGACACCATCAAGACATGGTCCGGAAAGTTTGACATCAGAGACAATGGCGCCGACAATCAGATATTCTTCGACATCGACGGCAAAAGAATATGGATACAGGGTGGCATATTTCTATCGGAAGAATTGTAGAAAGGAGGCAAACAATGAGCTTAGAAGAGAATGTGGCCAGGTCATTTGATCTATATAAAAAAGAATGTGACTACCCAGATTACATTAAAAACAGCATTGACATAGAATATTCTAATCGATTCAACGACATCGTCTACCGCATCCTTATGCCACTGTCATTTATCCTCGGGGTTGGTGGATTTCCTGTATGCCTCACCGGTATACTGGCTTTGCAAATCATAGGGCTTTTGGCCATAATAGTTGGCGTCAGTCTGCCCTTCGTCTCGATCATCTTTAAAATGGCATATCTGGATGAGGTTGAGGAAATCTGTGATCGGCTATTGGAAGTCGCGGATACGTACACGGAGGACGTGGAATATGAGGAGGTGGAGAAATTCTGTTATCAGCTACTGAAAGGAGGCAAACAATGATGTACTTCATCCAACGCATCAACACCTGGAGCCCCGCCAACCGCAAGTGCAAGGAGCTGCAGGAGTACGTCGACCAGTTCAAGAACTGCCTCATCCCCGACGACCTCTCCCGCGACGCGCTCATCGAAGACATCCGTCACCATGTCGACACGCTCAACCAAGCCTACCCCCGCACCAAGAAACTCGCCGTCGACTTCAACGACAACTTCCTCTCATGCTTCCCCGAAGACCGCCAAGTCGCCGACCAATACGTCTTCACCTTCCACATCCTCCCCGTCCGCCGCACCTACCGCTACTTCGAAGACGTCAACCTACCGCTGGAAGGAGGTGACCAATGAGCTGCGATTGCATCAATAGAATAGAAAAGCAACTACTTCAGAAGATGGTTGAAAAATACCCAGGCTATGAAGTTGTTGAGGAACCTAAGTTCCAAAACCGTACAATGATTCTCGGTGATAACGCCTTATCCCTCACTTTGGGGAATCCCGTGTTAGGAAGAGTTCGCAAAGGGAAAATGATACGGAAATACGACACCCAAATGCTCCCTTCATACTGTCCATTCTGTGGGAAGAAACTAAGAGAAAAGGAAGGAGGCGACCAATGAACGACGACCAACTCAAACAAATCATGACGACGTACGACAAACAGGACTTGCGCGAAGCCTTTGAGGAATCCATTAAAACATATCCCCACGAAAGAATAGCCGCCTATATGATAGCGATAATGCCGCCCAAAGGACAGCTGATAGGTGTCTGCCACGCCTCAGGCGATGGAAACTCGCTGGCCGACGTAATTGTCGGACTCCTGACGAGAGATGCCATCCTGCGCAAAATTGTACTAAAAAAGTTGCTTTCAGAACTATATGAGGAAGGAGGTCAGAAATGATACCCTATCAGAATGGACTACTAGAACGGATACAAGATGCAGTGTGCGACTACATAGACTCT